>Ga0315551_10002606_pt1 | contig 13092 bp, 8 predicted proteins | sample SalMarSW160290MG_FD_203678 | JGI IMG/M metagenome (GOLD analysis project Ga0315551, IMG submission 203678) | Salt marsh sediment microbial communities from the Plum Island Ecosystem LTER, Massachusetts, United States - Salt Marsh Sediment SW1602-90 ... | reverse complement strand
CGATATCATGTCTCGATCAAAACGGGCGAGGAATTGATACTTCAGGTTTTCGTCATCCACCAGACGCCATTGGCGCCGGGCATATCTGTAAGACCAGTTGTTCCCTTCCCGCGGAAAGTCGATCCATTCGGGATGTCCGAATTCATTACCCATGAAATTGAGATAGCCATTACCCGCCGTGGCCAAGGTGATGAACCGGACCATTTTATGCAGAGCTATTCCGCGGGCCACGGTATGGTTATCATCACCCACCTGCATGTGATCATACATATCCGCATCAATTAAACGGAAGATAATCGTCTTATCGCCCACCAGGGCCTGGTCGTGGGACTCGGTGTAACTGATGGTCTTTTCATCCCTTCTCCGGTTGGTCAATTCATACCAAAGATGTCCCATGTGCCATTCCTCATCCGGAGCATCTTTGACAAGTCGTATCCAGTTGTCGGGCACTCCCATGGCAAAACGATAATCAAATCCAACGCCGCCAGATGAAATCGGGACAGCCAGCCCGGGCATTCCGCTGATATCCTCGGCTATGGTAACTGCATCAGGGCGCACATCATGGATCAGTTTGTTGGCCAGGACCAGATAGGTAAGAGCATCTTCGTCGACGTTGTCGTTAAAATAGTCGTCGTAGGAAGTAAATGCTTTTTCCAAACCGTGATCCATGTAAAGCATACTGGTCACTCCGTCAAAACGGAAGCCGTCCAAATTATATTCATCCAGCCAGAAACGGCAGTTGGAAAGAAGGAAATGAAGCACCTGATGCTTTTCGTAGTCAAAACACCTGGAATCCCAAGCATGGTGTATACCCCGTGGCCCTTCATGAAAGTATTGATACAGTGTACCGTCGAATCTGCTCAGACCCTCCACCTCGTTGGAAACCCCGTGTGAATGAACCAGGTCTATAATCACCCTCAGACCGGAAGCATGAGCGGTATCCACAAGCTCTTTGAACTCCTCCGGTGTTCCGAACCGGGACGAAGCAGCAAAAAAGCTCGAAACTTGGTAGCCGAAAGAACCGTAGTAAGGATGCTCCTGGATCGCCATTAATTGCAGTGTATTGTAGCCCGTCGCAGCAATACGCGGAAGGATTTGTGTGGTAAATTCTCTGTAAGAGCCGATTTTCTCCTCTTCCTGAGCCATACCCACATGGGCTTCGTAAACAAATATCGGGTCCGGCGGAGACTGAAAATCGATGCATTTCCAGTGATACGGATCCGGCGGGGACCAGACCTGGGCATTAAAAATCAGCGTATCAGGGTCCTGAACAACGCGACGGGAATAGGCGGGAATGCGATCTCCCTTGCCGTCAGGCCAGTGGACACGGATTCGATAATGATCGCCGTGTTTCAATTTATCTTGGGACAAACGCATTTCCCAATGACCATCTTGGGTGATCCGGTGCAGCGCAAAGTCTTTTTTTTCTCGCCAGTTCGTCATATCGCCAATCAGATAGATCCGGGTGGCATTCGGCGCCCACTCACGAAAAACCCATTCACCGTTTCGGAAATGCAATCCAAAATATTCGTGGCCGGCGGCGAAGTCCGATAGGCTCCTTTTGCCCCGGGTCAGGCGCGATTCTGTTTCGATTTTTTTCAGCAAGCGGCGGCGAATGGTTGTCTTATACCGCGTCAGGTAGGAGTCTTGGGATAAAAAACGCTTGAGTATGGTATTGATATGATTGTCTTGACCCGAACTTTTTGGATTACCTGAGGTTTCAAACATAATTAGACGTCTCGGAATTTCTACAATTTGTTGAAAATAAAAGTTTTTTTAGGTTTAAATTTTTAACTCGGACATGGCCCCAGTGAAATAGAAAAAAGTTTCACGGGGTAAAAATAATGGAATGTTGGAATAGTGGAATAGTGGCGTCTAAAGGAATCTTTATTGTTTATGGTTTTTTAACTAACTCTGTCGAGATTAATTTTTTCAATAACCCTCTTTTCCATTTTCCCAAAACGCATTATTCCATCATTCCAGTATTCCAATATTCCAATTGTGAGCAAAGCGAGCTAAATTCTCTTTTCTTGGTTTCTTTAGTTTATGATTCGCTTGAGCGATCCGACGGTTTGTTCACAATCAGTGGCCGTCGCAGCATCTTTTCATAAAGCTCGATATACTGTCGAGCAGTTGCGGCATGGGTAAATTTGGCGGCACTTTCGGTCATGACCCGTTTGATTTGCTTTGCCTTTATACTATCAGGCAGATTATAAAACTTCATGGCTTGGTTGATGGCCCAGAAAAGCCCATTGGCATTAAAAGTCTTAAACAGGAAGCCATTGCCGGAATTGTTTTTAACATCCAGATCATTAATCGTATCATGGATCCCGCCGGTATCATGGACCACCGGAAGACTGCCGTAAAGCGGGGCTATCATTTGCGGAAGGCCGCACGGTTCAAAACTTGACGGCATCAGGATAAAATCTGAAGCCCCGTAAGCTTGATGTTCCAGCCCGTTATCAAAATCGCAGATTGCTACGCGTTTCTGAAATCCGTGATAATTCACAATGTCTCTGAATACCATTTGATAATCACCATTGGCGACAAAGACGACCTGAAGATTCTGGTTCCAGTATTTCGAAATCACCTTGTAAAATATTTTGTCTAACAACTGGCATCCCTTCTGAACCGGATCAAGCCGGGATGGCCAGAAGAAGACGGGTGCTTTTTCGTCTTTAATCAATCCCAATTTCTCCTGTAAAAACAGTTTGTTTACACGTTTGCTCAAAAAATAGTCCTCTGGACGGTAGTTTTGCTTGAGATGTTTATCTGCAGAAGGATTAAAGGAAGGATCCGGCGCATTCAGTATTCCAACGGCACAGCCAGCATGATATTTATTGGCCAATTCCCGTTGTGTGGGAGGTTCGATAAAATCATGCTGCCCTTTGACGACTTCCAGCAGGAATGTCGGGCTGACAATATTCACAAAATGAGCGGCAAAAATTCCAGTGGTGAGCAAATCTACAGGGTTGGTATCCCGTACGTCTTCATAATTCGTGGCCATATTTTCGTAATACAAATGTTGCCAAAAACAGGCGGCATCAATACCCCTATCCTCCATATAGGCCAGTGTTGTCTTTATCGTGTGTACATTGTGAATGGTAAAAAGGCATGGAATTTCCATTTGCCTGGCCATCGCCGGAATGATACCCGTCATCCAATCATTACAATGAATTAAATCCGGTTGGATCTGGGGGACGATGTGATTGATCACTTCACGCTGAAAAGCCAGGGCGAGTTTAATGTTTTCTTCTCCGTAGGCAGAATAAACACGGTTGATGTAATAAAAGGCCCTGTCTTCCGCCAGATGGATGCGATCATCGGGCATTTTGCGCTGAATTTTATTGAGCTCTTTTTTTAAAACAGGGGCCAATCCGTTACTAAAGATGGAACGGTAGTCCGGAATGGCGACGTGCACGTCGGCTCCCTGTTCAAACAGGGCACTGATCAGTGCTGCCGAGACGTCGGCAAGCCCCCCTGCTTTGGCGGTAAAAAAAGAGGCCATACCTCCCATACGGTCCGGCAAATACGTTATCTCCGGAGTTACAATGAGAATGCGTGGATTGCTCTGTGGATGTGCCATGGTCAGCTCTTATATCGGATAAACCGGAACCGAAGAGGGTTTAAAATTCCCAATCATCAATTTTCAATTTTCAATCCATAGCCCGGATATTTCACGAGTGCGAGGCGTTCATTTGCAAGGCATTCGAGGGCGCAGCCCCGCTGATAAAGCGGGATAAACCTCCGTATCCTTAATTAACGCGAATTAACGCGGCTCGCAGATCCCGCGAATAGCGGGGAAATGGGCGCCTCGCACTCGCCCGCAGGGTGAAAATTTTTGAGAAATTGAACAAGAAAATTTTCGGTATAAACTGTCACCTGACAACTAGAAGCAAAATTGTAAATAACAAACAGTTTTCATTACTAATAAAAAACGTCTCGAAAATTTTCATGAAATATTCGGGCTAGGCCCATGTAATAAGCCCGGATGCAAATTTGATCCGGTCATCTCCCCTGGGTATAACCCTGACAGTAAAACCATATCGACCTGTAGCGCCACAGGTTATGGTACATTCGTAAAGACATTCACCATTCCCGCGGTTTTCCTTTACGGTCATTTTTTCAGATTGGCTGTCAGCAATGCTATCCACCGTCTTCAGGTTCCCGTAATAGAGTTCAACTTCTATCTCATCAGGATCAAGTTGTCCAAGGTTCACAACCGCTGTTACTTCAAAGCTATCTCCCACCCAAAACGGGCCTTCGGCTTTTCGTACAGGATGTTCAATCCTGATTTTTCCCCACAGGGTGCTGAGTCGTTTATACTGGGCGGAAAGAATTACGGCTTCCTTGGCATTATCTGCAGTCAGATGCGCAAAGCCTTTTGCAACGGGGAGATAAAATTTCTTTTCATAGTTGTCCACCATTATACGAGCGCAAAATTGCAGCATCGCCATCTTCATTGATTCTTTCATCATTTTGAGCCACCGGTCCGGCGCATCCCCATTCTTCCTTTCATAAAAGCAGGGAATCACGTCGTTTTCCAGCACATTATAAAGGGCTTGACTCTCCACCGTATCCTGGTAGGCCGTATCAGCATACTCCTCCCCGTCTCCGATCCGCCAGCCTCTTTCTTCAGCATATCCTTCACACCACCAGCCGTCGAGGATACTTACATTTAAAACTCCGTTTGCGGCAGCTTTTATACCGGATGTACCGCATGCTTCAAAGGGCCGTCTGGGAGTATTGAGCCACACATCCGCACCCTGAACCAGGTGCCGTGCGATACTGATATCGTAGTCTTCTAAAAAGGCGATTCGGTGGCGCACCTTGGTTCTGCGGGCAAACTGGACAAGGCGTTTGATCAGTTCCTTGCCTTCGTTATCTTTAGGATGGGCTTTTCCTGCAAAGACAAACTGAACCGGATTTGTCTTTGAGGCAATGATTGCTTCAAAGCGCTCCGGATCTTTTAGCAAAAGATTGGCCCGCTTGTATGTCGCAAAGCGACGGGCAAAAGCGATGGTCAATATATCCTTGTCCAGTACCGATTCAGCATCCTTCATCATTGCTTTTGGAGCATTACGGCGCCGGTATTGTTTTATCATCAGTGCCCGGCAATGGCGAATAAGGCGACTGCGACTCATTTCGCGGGCACGCCACAATTCCTCATCATAAATATCGTCAATACGTTTGGCGATTTCCGGTTTCCCCATGTCCAAATGCCAATCCGGTCCAAGATAGCGTTCAAACAGCAGGGCGTTCTCAACGGAAATCCACGAAGGAATATGTATCCCATTTGTAATATGGGTGATGGGAACCTCATCTTCCGGCCTGCCGGGCCAGACATGGGACCACATGCGTCTGGCCACCTTGCCGTGCAATTCGCTGACACCATTACAGTACTGAGACATTCGCAATGCCAAAACGAACATGGAAAGGGAGCTGTCTGCGCCGGATTCCATGGGTTGCCCCCACGATAAAATCTCGTCAACGCTTATTTCGAGTCTGTCGGCAAAAGAACTAAGATACGGTTTTACAAGGTCGACGGAAAACTCATCGTGCCCAGCTGCCACCGGCGTATGGGTAGTAAAGACCGTGGTTCGTGAAACGATCTCCTTTGCCGTCTCAAGATTGACGTTATAGGTAGAAATCATATGGGCAAGCCGCTCCAGGGTGACAAAGGCGCAATGACCTTCATTCATGTGGCACACGGTCGGATAGATTCCCATGGCTTCGAGAGCACGCATTCCGCCGATTCCCAGCAGTACCTCCTGGGCCAACCGAGTTTTTGGACTTCCGGCATACAGACGAGAGGTTATTTCCCGAATCTCCGGGGAATTCTCCGGCAAATTGGTATCAAGAAGAATAAGAGGAATGCGTCCCACCATAATCTCCCAGACAGAGGCCCGGATTTCGCTGTCTGGACCGGCTATAGAGATGCTTATCTCATTTCCTGAACGATCCTTTACCCGTTTCACAGGCAGGTGAAAAAGATTGGTTTCCGGATATTCCTCCTGCTGCCAACCCTCCTGATCCAGAAACTGGTGAAAATAGCCACGCCGGTAGAGAAGTCCTACCCCTATTAAGGGAAGGGTAAGGTCGGAAGCCGCCTTTAAGTGATCACCGGCCAGGACTCCGAGACCTCCTGCAAACAGGGGAACACTTTCATGAATTCCGAATTCCATGGAAAAATATCCAATAGTTCCCTCTTTACCGTATGAAAATTCGCTTGGATCCTCAGGGTTTAAATCGTTCACAAAACGTTCTTCCACCCGCTGCTGATGAGCCAGAAAGCTTTCGTCTCTTGACAGTTCCTCCAGTTGTTTTTGGGGAATTAAGGTTAAAAATACGATGGGATTGCGCCCTGACTCTTCCCAGAGCCGGGGACTTATGCGACGAAAAAGTTCAATGGCATCCAGATGCCAGCACCACCAAAGGTTACGTGCCAGAACCTGAAGAAAAGAAAGGGGTTCCGGAATGGAAGAGAATACCTGAAAACTTTGTAAATAACTCATATTCATTAATCCTTTATTCTTGTTTATTTAAAGCCATATTTTCCGTTCTTTCTTTACGAACCCTTATTTATGAGTTTGTATGATGGTGTCGCTGATTATTCATGGAGCTATTGAATCAAAAAAATTCCCTGACCTCTCAACTACTCGACTATTATCAAATAGTCAATCCAAAGCTTCGAGCAGCTTCCATACTCTCACAACTTCACTTGCCCCCCAGGCCTGTGCATCACAGCCACGTTGCCTGTGGGGAAAATTTCCGTCCATGATTTCCGGCAGATGGCTTACGCATCCCTGGGATACGAGACGGGCAATGCTTGCCAGCCATGAGAAAGCCGTGTTTTTTCCTTTATCGCCGTAGGCTCTTACCCATGCTTCACAATAACTTGGGAACAGCCATGTCCAGGCAGTGCCGTTATGATACGCAGGCTTCCGTTTTAAATCTTCCCCTCCCGCGTATTGCCCCTGGTAAGGATGATGGGGATTGTTAATCGTTGTCCCGTTATGATAAATTGCAATCGGCCGGCGAACCGGTCGGTCCGCAAGGCTACGAATGCCTCCGGGGACCAGCAGTTCCTCACATGCCGCCACGATCTTACGGCAAATATTACGGTCGGAGACAGCGCCAAGTGTTACGGCAAAAAGCTGATTCGGCCTCAGGGCATCATCGGGGTCTGCCTGTACGGCCGGTTCTCCCGAATTGGCATGGAGACAGTCAGACAGGTAGCCTGATTTTTCGAGCCAAAAGAGGTTAAAAATCGACGCCTGAACCCGGGAAGCTCTATTCGTCCAGTCGCCGGCGTCTTCTGAAGGATCAATGCGTGTTAAAAAGGATAGTGCGGCAAACCAGAGAGCCTGGATTTCAATGGGATACCCTTGCCGGGGCGTCCCTGCAGGATGATTGGTGTCCATCCAGGTAAAATGGGTCGGGCTGAAAATAAGACACGATTCCGGATCCATACGGATGCCTTTGGGCGTGCCTACTTCATAAGCATTGGCTATGGAAAAAAGAATACGGCGAATCGTTCGATCACCACACTTTGAATCAAGAAATTCTTCATTTCCTTCAACACGGACCAGATCGGCACATGCAACAAAAAACCATAGCGGTGCGTCAGAGGTGTTCCGGTTTGCGGCATCTTTGCCCTGAATCATATTAGGGATCGTCCCGTTATTTTCAAACTGTCCGAACTGTTTCAGGATAGAACGGGCCTCGTCCAATCTTCCTGCTGCAATCAACCCTCTCACAAAAATCAAGGCGTCCCGGCCCCAATCGAGAAACCATGGATATCCGGCAATTACGGTATTCAAATCGTTCCTTTTTACCACATAATCATCCAGTACTGTTTGTAACGCCTCATCCGGTTTGCAACATCTTCTTTTTTCAAAAACAGCCGGTTCCCTATCAACAAACCAGGATTTTTGATTCGTAAAATAGGAATCTTGCGTACCCTCAATAGAGGCGCTCAGCGCTATGGATTCTCCTCCTTTCATGAATGAAGAAAAATAGCCCGGACTGAACAGATCCGAATCCGGATCAAGACCCCGCTCAGCCTCTATTGACCGGTGTACCATGTATTGCCATTCCGGCTCCCAAACAAAAGACCCATCGGAAATCTTCAAATTCAGCCGGTGTTCCTGCTCCGGCACAAATGTGAAGCCGTCTTTATCCGATCTTACAGCCCCGGGCCAGAAATGCTCCGGTCCCTGATATGCTTTAGTGGTCTCGTGAAAATTACGGCTTTCAATATCCGGACGCAGGATGAGCCGGACCGGCTCATGATCTGCCAGCATTCCCTGCCTGCTTTTTGCTGAATCGCGGATAAAAACCATACGCATGGAATTTTTTCCGGGAACCATCTCCACACATATGGTTAGAAAGACATGTTCCCCCTGGCCCGTCGGCACCTGATATCGCCATAAGCCTCGGGCACGGGACTGGAAACAAAAAGAATCAAAACAATCATCGCAGATTTTCTGTGAATAGCCCTGATACACCAGCCATGCACGGCATCGTGTGAACATTACCCACCGATCTTCAGGGATCTCAAGGTCCATATTGGCTGCCAGAAGGGCATCATACCTGCTGGCAAGTTCTCCCCAGGAAACGGCAGCCCGAAGCATCCCTCCGCGGCCGTTGGTCTCGAGCAAAAGGGGGGAATGGCTCGCCAGATCCGTCCGGTTATAAATCCGTTTCACCGTTGCATCCTTTGCCCGGGAAAGGAAAAGAAGCGGCCCGTCAACATGTTGAGTATCACCTGGCGTATAAACCGACAACTTCAGGGTATACGAGCGATGAGTCTTGGGCGTAGGAAGGGGAGAAAAAAGTACAAAAAACGATCCGTCCACACACTGCAGACTTTCTTCATGGTAAAGACACCGGTTTTTGTCCATGATCCTGGCGCGAAAAGCCCTATCGGCGCGAACCATTAAAAAATGATCCGGGGGTATCATTACTTCTCGCTTTTTATCACGGGGCCATCGCCAGGTTATCACCCGCGGTTCATTGCTGAACGGATTAAGACTTCGGCAGTACTCCAGGGGATTTTCCGCCAGCTTCCTTGCGGCCTTGTCCGGTTCAAATTTGCCCAGATCTCGGGTGCCGTTATAAAAATGCAGTACGTCCATGGCTTTGGCCCGAAGGCATTGCTGTTTAATTCGTTCCGGATATAATGCGGTTTTAGATTCAACCTCACAAACAATATCAATATCATGCCGGTCAGCGGTAAGACAAAAAACCTGACCGGAATCGAGGAGACAGGAATGCTTTCCGTCAGACTCGGCAATAGCCACATTCTCGCCTGAGATAAGGTCCACATACGCAGATGCATCCATGCCTGTTTCCTGGGGATTCCAGGATGCTAAAGTCTTACGCCGATCATCAAGATTCGCCATAATAAGAAGCTTTTTCCCTGACGGCAGATGGTGTCGCAGCATCACAATACAATTTCCATCACCCTGCTGGACCATTTTCAGTTCCGTTCGGTCATGAAATGCCGGATGTGTTTTGAGCAGGGTGTTGAGGCGACAGATATGTTTCACCTGATTGGTTACAGCGCCCCAGTTCAGTGAAGTTGATCCATGGACGCTGATCTTTTCCGTTGCATACCATTCCACCCCGTTGGCAAAGCCAAAGCCGCCCTGATAACTGCAAAGCGCGCACAGGGCTGTCCTCATCCGAGCAAAGACCTTAGATCGAGCGGCCAGACGAATGTTATCGTGGGTTTCAGCAAAATGTACCGTGATCCCGTCACTTACGGAGATCTCATTGGCTTCCGGAAGATAGGTTTCGATCTGGCTCCGGTCATAGTTTTGAAAAAGCTCCGAATAGGACCAGTTGAAATTGGCTTTGTTCAGGATATCCCGGGTTGCGGAAATTTTCCCACCCAGACCTTCCAGAAGAAAAATTGTATCAGGATACTGATCCCTGACAGTGGCAACAATATACTTCCAGGCTGGAACCGGAATCATATATCCCGCATCACACCGGAATCCATCCACCCCCCGCCGACACCATGTAATAAAAACATCGGCCATATATTGCCACATGTCTTTTTTGGTGTAATCGAGAGTCGTCAGGTCTGCCCAAACCACTCCCCAGGCGCCGGGCATCTCGATCTGTCCATCCGGATCCCGGACAAGCCATTGGGGGTGGGTTTCATGAAGACCGGCGGCCCATCCCGTATGGTTGATGGCGATATCAATAAAAATCAGGGCATGACGTTCATGGATTGCATCTACCAGCTCTATGAACTGCTCGAGAGGAGTAGCCTTGGGGTCAAATTCGGCCAAAGCCGGATCCACGGCGGTAAAACTAAGTGCTGCATACGGACTTCCAAACCGCCCCATACGGGCATAGGTGGTGGGAGTGGGATGTATGGGAAGCAACTGGATTATTCGGCACCCAAGCTCGCCAATAATGAAATCCAGTTTTCCTTTCAGATCACGAAAGGTTCCTGATGGCGGGATCACCGTATAACCGTTTTTATCAAGAGACCGGATCGAATCTTCATCTGCCCCGGATAGAAACTTGCCGTTCTTGTTTGGACCGAACTGACGGACAAATGCATTATAAATGATGTTTGAACAGCATGTGTGTGCCGGTTCCACGTTGATGGCGACATTAGGACCCTCCGGCCACACCGGGATGGTCTGGTTTTCACTTAAAAAGAAACTTTTGGCTTCAAAATGCCCCGCTTCACAAAAAGGGAGGGTAATCATAAAATTTTGCTCGTCAACCCGGTGCATGGGGATGTCAAACCAGTCCCGACCGAGTGGCGGCTCATCGTTATCTACTTTCTTGGTGATTTCCCGCCTGGCGGTTTGAGCGTGGCCGATGTTGGTACGAAGCCATGCATTTCCTTTTCCGGGATGTGAAAGGGAGAGCTTAAATGTCCGGGTATCGCCTCTAAATATAAGAATGCGTGTTCCCGGCGCGGGATCCTGGATGACCCAATTTGAATTATCCATCGGGCGTCACTGCTTGGTTTGTAAACAATACGACCTAAAATCTGCATTAACTTTTTTCGAAAGAGATAAATTTGCTATCGATATAATGCGGTATCGAGACATTATTGTCAATATCCACACACCGATAAAAGGCAAAATAAAAGGATAAAATCCAGATTAAATTTCGAAAAAAGTTAACCCTTCGGGAGCCTCGTCTCGACCGGATCTACTGCGTTATCAATCGATTGCAGTATTACAATACGGCTGCACGATTGATGCCTTGTCGTAGTGAAACGAAGATCCCGTTACCGGGGTATATCCGGCCGATACGAGGCTTGCAGAATTTAGGTATGATTTTATTTTAAAAGAATACTATAAAATAACGGCATTTGTGTGTCAAAGGAAAAGACATCATTATTGTGGGGAGGGCAGGGCTATATAGGAGAGGGAAATTCTGTATGTTTCTGAACGACAGACAACTGATTTAATAAATTGGAGATCTTTTCCCTGAGTTCATCGGCGGCCGTGTGGCTTTTAACGAGATACCCGTCTGCTTGAGAAAGGTGGGGACTAAACAGGTGTGTGTCATGGGCGGTAACGATAAGTACCGGTAGGTTTGGATGTCGCTTTTTAATGCCCTGCAAAACATCCCATACCAGGAATCCATGCTTTAAGTATTGGTTCAGGAGCACGATATGGGGGTTAAACGATAATATGTTTTTCATCACAGACTCGACATCATCCGTTGTTGAAACATTGTATCCTTCACCGGCAAGACTTTCTCTACATAGATCCTTTACCCACGCCTGGTTATCTATAATAAGTATATTTGCCATAAGAGACGCCACATCTATCGGGTTACGATATATACTTTTTCTTTCCTTAAAGAAATCTATACTTGCTGCCAGACAAATTTCAAGTCGTCTTAAGCTTCATAAAATATTGGTTCTCCCAGTTCTTCGAACGAAATACTATTGAAAATATGATGTCCATCATAGTCGAGGACCCGTAAGTCGTCCGTCTGACGCAAATCACTCATGATTATTTTAAATTGTAATCCATATTTTTCTTTTACTTTTTCTTCAGAAATTTCATAAGCAATGAACTTTTTTACCCCTTTTACAGCGAGTTTTTCAATAAGCTTTGAATCATTTAAAGATTCATAAGTGGTCAAAAGTAGAATGGGACCTGTGCCAGTGAAAAAGATACCTGCTTTCATAATATACCTCCTTTCTATCTATGAGTCTGTTGATTAATGAGGATTTTCGTTCAAAATCAAGGCATGCGAAAAAAATAACCACAGGCATATATTTGATATTCCGAGGATTATTTTTTGAGCATAACGCAGAGATTGTGCGAAAAGACCATTAATCAACAGACTCATCTATGCCTCGTCTTTTCTTAAAACAGGCTGCTCTTCCAGGCAGAAGGAACGCCACTTGCAGTCGAGCTGTTCGCAATCGATAATTCCTCTTTGGAAACAGTCCGCATTACCTTCAGCGCGTTGAATACTTCTAATCAGGGTCGTGATATCAAGAAAACTCTTTTTTTCAACATCCGCTCCCGTCTTGGAGGATGATACTGTCGCTATCTCCTCGTCCCCTTTCAGATTTGCAGTGCTGCCAGAGCTCTTTTGATCTTTTCTGAATAGCATATATCAATTATTTTTATGTCTCGGAATTTCAATCCACGGAGAAAAATCATGGATTATTAAAACAAAAGACCGCCTTTAACTCGGTTTTTTTAGAATAGAATGGATCGCTGCTTTTTTAAAAACAGTTTTACATTATATCGACTATAACGAGATAGCATTTTGTGAAATCGACGCCGGTAGTGTATAACTGTATTCTTCGGTATAATCTATTCCGCTTCCAACGTTCCATTTTTCAGTAGATACATGAACCTCCTGTATCGCTTTCAGCAATTTACAATTTTTGGCGCAATCCTCCTTAGGCAAATCTTTTCTGGGACAATTTTTACATGGAGAAGAAATCATATTTCCTCCTCTATCTTAGGATATTCATAACATCAGGAGACGGCCGATTTAAATTAACAATTATCAGGTTGAAATTAGCTTTGTCCATAGAGAGAAGGGCTCATTTTAATAGGCAAAATTCCTGGAAAGCGGGAA
>Ga0315551_10002596_pt1 | contig 13120 bp, 17 predicted proteins | sample SalMarSW160290MG_FD_203678 | JGI IMG/M metagenome (GOLD analysis project Ga0315551, IMG submission 203678) | Salt marsh sediment microbial communities from the Plum Island Ecosystem LTER, Massachusetts, United States - Salt Marsh Sediment SW1602-90 ... | reverse complement strand
CAGAGAAATCCTGAATGTGCAGCAGAACGGGACTTTGCCGGGGTTATTGAAACACAATGTTGTGATTGAAATGGACAACCTGGCAACGCTTGAAAAGACATTCATGGTTGAGAGCCTGATGCTGTGGCTGTATCATTACAAGAAGTCGCAAGGAAAATCAGACAAGCTGAATCATGTGACAGTGGTGGAAGAGGCTCACCATGTGTTGTCGGCGCGAAAAGAAAGAGCAGAAGGTGAAGAGACTATCATAGAAAGCACCATCAGAATGATCAGGGAGTTTGGTGAGGGCATAATAGTTATAGATCAAGAGCCGAGCAAGCTAAGTGCGTCTGTGATAGCCAACACGAGCACAAAGGTGTGCTTTAACCTTGGCAACGGCGATGACGTACGAGAGATGACTGGAGCTATGAATCTTAGAAAAGAAGAACAGAGATTTATTGATAAGTTAAGAATTGGAGAAGGATTAGTGAAAATGAAAAATAGATTTAATGAGACAATATTAGTGAGAGTACCGTTAGTGAAAAAGATGGTTGAAGGAGAGGGGAGGTGAAATTGAAAATAGATTAATAGGTACCCCTTAGGGTAAGAAAATCAACCAAAATGGTTATCATTGTCAAGAAACTCGCGCCAGTCTACACTGTCAAAGACAAAGTCCCGAAGAGATTCCTGAATCTCAGAAAAGCAGTACATGTAACCAGCTTCAGGCATCTCTACCCCAACATACCCAAAATCCTGGTGGAACAGTATGGCCTGAAACCCGAGGAAAAGATCATTGTCTTCTGGACTAAAGAAATCAGCCTGCCGCATTTCAGAAGATACCGGCTGAAGTTCAGAAGGATCTATTCAGGCCCTTTGTCGAGATTTGGCAATCATATGGACAAGATCAGGAGGAAAAGAACCAAGAAAAGCAGCCAGAGAACAGCAGACCTACCAAGACAAGATGAGAATCAACACAATCCACAACCAGGACTGCATCAAAGGAATGAGGAAACTTCCAAAAGAGAGTGTTGATCTGGTTGTGACATCTCCCCCATACAACATTGGCATTGAGTATGATGTCTGGAATGACAGTCTAAGTCTCAAGGAATACAAGCTCTACACCAGAGCCTGGTTAGAACAGGTTTATAGAATTTTGAAAAAAGCCGGAAGAATAGTACTGCACTTGCCATATGCAGTAAATATGAGAACCAGAGGCGGCAGAGTCCTCATGCTGCAACTTTACTGGGAGATTCTCCAGAACCTAGGCTTTAATCTCGGTGGTCTGATTGATCTGAACGAGCCTCAGCCACACCTATCGAAACTCACAGCCTGGGGTAGCTGGCTCAGCGCCTCAGCACCCTACATCTGTTGTCCAAAGGAATGCGTGCTGATCGCTTACAAAGAAATCTGGAACAGAGGCAAAGGGAAACCCTATTTCCAGAACTCACTTGAGCACAAGAGGGAATTCATAGAGTTGGTCTCAGGTGTTTGGAAGTACCAGCCGCAAACTGCGAGCAAGACACCTGCAGCATTTGGCATTGACATTCCACTTAAAGCCTTGAAACTACTATCGTTTGAAAACGACCTGGTTCTTGACCCGTTCATGGGATCAGGCACAACTGGTGTTGCGTGCTTGAAACTGAACAGGCGATTTATTGGCTTTGAGATATCTGGAGAATATTGCAGAATCGCCAGAGAAAGAATCCGAAAATAGCCATTGCGACGACTGTCAGGACAAGTGTTGTCAAGGGCAAAGTCTATGCGACAGGATAACTTATCAACGTCTCTAATTCGTTAACAAAAGCAGCAACCTTCTCTTTTGTAATGTCTGCCAGCGGTATTTGCTTTATCAAGGTAACTCCCATATAACCATAATTGTCTTCTTGTGATCTGCCGGCATAACGGCCTTTAGCGGAAGCATCTTTATTAAAGCCCTTGTACACCTCGAACTGTTCAGTGTCAAGATTGATAATGTATGCCCACTCGCAGAACAGACTGTCAAAAAGAAAGTCGTGGTAGTCAATCATGTGCCGGAGGTCATTATTGTATGGAAAGAGAGTTCCTTGTGTTTTCCTGAGCAGGCAATACCAGTCTTCATAGCTTTGCTCAGAAACCGCAAGATCAGCGTACTTGCTATATCTTTGAATCAGTTCACGCGAGGGTGTAGAGTCAGGATGAACCAGCACTATTCTGGTTGCAATTTTTTTCATTTGCGCTACAGGAGTCTGAACAACGTAGCTCATTACTTCTTTGCCCAAACCACTTGGGTAACTATCGAACTGAACATAGTTCACTCTATCCTCTTCATTGATTCTGAAGCCATATGCGCCTCTTGTACCCATGCAAATAGCCAGGGTGTGCATACATAAATCATTTGCGCCTATTGTTAGGTGGAAACACTGGCACAGGAACAAATGACAATCAGCTCTGACCGGCTCATTCACAAGGCTCATAAAAAATAAATCTGAAAGGAGAATCAATGAGAAAAAAATGAAAAGGCTTGACTAACACTGAGAAGGGAAATACATAGCTAAGAAGCCCGCGTCGCTACGCTCCGACAGGCGGCGCCTTCGCTGGGAACAGACTGGCGGATTCGTCAGAATAGGCAATGATAATGGAAAACAACAAGAAGATTCTCCGCAATGGTTTGAGCGCACAAATTTTGCATAATATCCCTGAGCACATTGACAGAAAAGTGTATGAACTAGAATACAATACCTTTTCTAAGAGATATGTGAAATGCCCTTCAACATATCATGAATACAGGATTCGTCAATCCAGTCGTAATATAGTGGCTACATTGCTTTTTCATAACTCAGATCTAGCTGGAGTAAGAATGTTCGAGTTGATCAATCCCAATCATTGCCATTCTATGATGATGGCTATAAGTCCACCATACCGAGAACAAGGTTTAGCTGATTTAATTTGTGCTCTGTCCGTGAATTATTTGAGATGGCTCGGCATTAGGTACATTTCTAGCTGGACTCATATTCATCTTCAGGTAGTAAATATACTGGAGAGATATGCACCACTCCTATCAAGATCGGAGAAACTATCCGAGGTTGAATTGTCCTGCAGGATAGCGTACGAAGAATCAAGGAAGCCAAGAGAAAAGCATTATGGTCAAAAAAGGACAATTGAAAAGTTCTATAAGATGGTAGATGGTAGTATTGGAGATGCATACTTTTGGGTACACCAAATAACATGAAATATGCAGTTGGATGTTCAGACTTCTTTACTGATTACTTTCTAGCAACTCAGGGCGAGGATGGTAGCTGGACTGCGCTAAGTGAGAATTATCAGAACGATATCGCAAAGATCGTCTATACATGTCAGGTATTACTTGCCCTAAAGGAGTGTTTTTCACTGACACCCGGACTTAAACAAATAGGTATAAAAGGAATTGGCTCACTTGAAAACATTGGTGTTTCCAATCCATTGTTCCAATACCTACTGAAACTCAAGTCTCTAAATGCCTGGAAGGATTATGCATCTATAGATTCTCTTAAAGACCAAACTATTTACAGACTGGAGAACAAAATCGGTGATTTTGGTGGCCGATTGAATAGCTATTCATTTGAATTGATGTTTTCTTTAGAGGTATTGTTGGATTGTGACCTTTTCTCTGAATTAAGGGATGAAACCAAAAGAAAATACGAAGTGCAGCTGGATTCATTGTTGAAACAGGGTCCATCATACCTGCCGGATATATCACACTACTCATGGATATTGGATATCAAACTGCGCCTTGGTAACGAATCGATTACCAGTTGGGTCAATTGCCTAGCAAGAGAACTAAGCAAGTATCCTTACAAGGATGGGCTATGGCTTCTGAGAACTGACTGGGACAAACCTAGCAATACTCCAGCGTTGCGATGTAACGAATTCCTTACTGCTCACCTTATTCTTTCCTGTTCAAGAATACTTGCAAGCCATTACCACGAGCAGTTATATACGTTACTGTTAGACTCGGTCAAATACTTCATTTATAGCTTCAACCTGAAAGATTTGTGGGTTACACACTCTCTCTTAACAGGAAGCCAGAGTGCAGATCCATACATGTCAGGATTGATTCTCAGATCGATCCACCAGTTCTCGGCAATATCGGATGAATCGTATGAAACAAGCGTGCTGCAGTTTGAGAAGGCCTTTGAGGGATATGATCAAAACAGCAAACATATGCATTGGTATTTGAATACACAGTGCCAACTAGCAGAAGAACAGACAACAGTATCCAAGTCAGTTACAAGTGGGGTTTCTGCCGAAGGGGACAAGGACGTGTCCACAGCCAAGGCTGAAGGACTCCTGATCGAATATGACAATGGACCAGTTGTAGTATTCAACGGCACGGAAATCAAAGAATTTGATGCTGAACTATCGTTTGCAATGCTCGTTAATCTTGCTGCGAGGAGGAAGGTCAATAAGCCTGAGAAGGGGCTAGCACACAAAGGAAAGGACTTGGGAGATAAGCCCCCCAAATTTGCAAACTACGGCAACCTGCGGAGATCTCTCGTTCACTACAGTCTTTCCAAGCTATTGAAGCCAAGTGGAAAGGGAGACCATAGAGTCTACCTGGCGATTGATCCGAAGAAGATACGTATTTCCAGATCAATGAGGGACTTTCGGTCTGTTTACCGACAATGGATCGAGCAGGAGCTGGACGAGTTGGATGAAGAGCGCAGCTCAAGAAGGCAGCTTGAGGACTGCCGAGAAAAACTGAAGACCTGGCGTCGACGCATGAATAGAAATGAGGATTTGATTGATGATGCGATAAACCGATTGGGCTATCAAAAGCGGATGTCCTTGCCTTTGGAGCAGTTGCGGAAGAGGGTAGAATCTGTGCTGTCAAGGATAGATGAACTAGTTCACCGTTCTAGCCAAAAAGGGTGAAGCCCTGCTGGCAACTCTGGATCCTTCTCCATAAATCGCATCCGTGCTAACACCTGTTCATGGAGAGATTCTATCTTGGGTTGGTCAACGCCCAATCTCGAGCAGTACTGATTTAAGAATTCCTTTTTGTCAGGCAACCATGGATTTGTCATTAGGAATACTGATAGATCTCGTGTCTTATCTTCCTGCTCCTCGGGGAATTCGCGGAATAGAACGTATGGATGGGGATCGAGGATCATTTGATCAGCAAAGTCCCATCGCATATCAGTTGGCACTGGATCGCAGTATACAATTTCATGCCTGTGAATATCTGCCAGCGCTGCCGCAGCAATCCTGGATAGTCTAGATCGTAGATCTGGAGGTGCTCTTACAGAAATCGAAAACAGCTCTATTCCTCCAGAATAAGTATGCACCAACAAGTCATATTGACCACCAACATTGTTAAGGAAATAGCCTACCACCTGTTCAAACCTGCAATTCTCTAGCTTCAGTGCCCCCAGGTCATTCAGTCTAGGCAAATCATCGCTTATAGTTAAGTCAGGGTCCATTTCTCTGGTTATGAAGTGCTTTCCGTGGCTGTAATATAGTCGTGACTGTGATAGCTCATCTGTCCTGACGTGATGGCAACTCAATAGCCCTTGGTGAAGAAAGGCAAAGTCCGGCTTATATGCGACGTATGCAAACGAGTCGCGTTCGGACAGACCTTTGGCTTTTGTATCTGGAACTTCGAAAATTTGAAAATCCTGCCTGATGTACTTAAGTGAATCCACGGATTCCTTTGCCGCCATTACGCTTATGATGTTTAAGGGTTTATAAACCTTACGGTCAACTGTACGGTTCGGGAGGGTGCGTTTTTCTGGTATTTTGCGGCAGATTGAATGCTATGAAAGCAGTGCTAGCTGAAAGGAGTCACAGCAATGATTACGAAAATATCGATTAGATTCAACACATTGGACGACTTAGAGTTAGTTGTTGATGGGGTGTTAGTATCAATCTCATCAGAGAAACCACCGGCACCTTCGACACATAATTCTCTCAACAGATTTCAGGAAATTAAGAAAGCGAGCATAAACAATTTCAACTGTAAGATTGGCAGGGTTTGGCGCGTCAATAATAAATCAATTCCAAGTGGTACTTACGAGGTCAGCTCCGACCAGAGGTTTTGAGAATGCCAAATAACCTCAACCAATTCGACAGCTTGGGACAACGCCGCATCAAGCGGCTCCGTACCGTGCTTCAGTCTCGCGGCGATCAGCTCTCAAAAGAAAGAGATCACGTCACCGACATCAGCCTCACTGGCAATGTCGAGACGACAGAAATTGAATACCTGATGGAGATCGAAGGTGAGACGATCAGTGACCTCTCCCAGGTAGTAGGGAGATGTCAAGAGCCTAAATGTGGTAAGTACTTAACCCGGCGCACCATGCGAAGCTGCTTCTACTGCGGCAAAGTCAACTGCGTGAGCTGCTGTCGATGGGATGAGAAAGACGAAAGGTGGGTCTGTAGAAAGTGTTTCAGGTCACTGAAATGGAAACGGTTTTGGTCAGCAATCGGAAGACTTTTGATTTGGCCTTTTGTTAGGAGGAAAGAGGAGTGAGAGAAAAAGAATCATTTTTTTACCCAACTAGAATCGACGGTTTTCGTTCGCTTCTCATACGTTCCCAGAAGGTTGGTTTACACCGTGATAGCACTTTCGCATCATTAATGGTCCATCTGGAGGCTAATCCCGAAGATAACGAGATGCACGATTTAGCGCTTGAACGCATAGAAGAGGTAGAAATGCAAAACCTGGTGGACCCTGATCCATTCCGCGCCACAAACCCGATTTCACCACGTGACTTGCAAGGGAACATTGGGCTTGGACATATTCCAACATCTGGAATTCCCTGGCTGATTAGTCCCGCAATGCTGACAAATCACATCCTAATCTGCGGTAGATCCGGAGGCGGAAAAACCAACCTGATACTCCTGATCCTGGCACAACTGCTGGAGATGCAGAAATGCTGAAAATCTTTGATCGGAAGATGGATTATGCCTCTCTATCGGTCTTTGCAGGCTTTGTCTACTGGATGCTGGGTGACTATTACACTAACTGGCTCCAGCCCCCGCCAGGTGTCAGCCATAAGGCATGGGTACCGATCTTCTGCGAGATTCCGAGTAATTATCTAGATATCCGAGTGGCTGGTCGAAACCTCATTACAACTGTAGCAGATTGGCTTTGTGAAAAGCACAACTCTTCTGTATCCGGAGTGTATCCAACACTTAAGGATGTCTACCACGTCATAAGAAGCAAGAAATACCCAGCTGTCAGCCATCTGGCGCGCTATCAGGAAACTATCCTCAACAGGCTCGAAGGGTTGCTGGCAGTGTTTGGAGATCACATTTGTTCGCAAAGACGCCTGGACTGGAACATATTTCACAACACAAATTGGGCCATCTCACTCTATGGCATACCAACAGACTATCAGAATCTCTTCATAACTGTAACTACAGCAAAGATACTGGTCTATCGGATGGCCAACAATCTGCGAAGTTCAGGTTTGGTGGATTTGTTGGTGTTTGATGAAGGCTCGACTATGTTTAGAAAATGGTACGAATCGAGAGAAGGAACCTACCTTCTAACAGATTACCTAGCCAAGTGTCGGGAATTTGGAATCGGGTTTGTCATAGGTACACAAACCCTCTCCAACCTCGCCGACTCTGTGCTGGCTAACACTTCTATCAAAATTCTCGTCGGTGGAGCTGGTCTCGGAGCCGACTACAACATCTTTGCCTCGGCCACAGGCATGACACCTGAGCAAACAGAGTTCATAAAGCGGTTCACCATGCCGGGCCAGGCTTATGGCAAGGATCCCCGCTACCCTTACCCGTTCACTCTGGAGGTACCAAGAATTGCTTAGAAAGGACATTTCCATATTGGAACTTGCTCTGCTCTCAGCCCAACGCAGTGAGCAGTTCTATGTGGAGACCAAAGTTTTAGAGAAACCTGAGTCAGCAGACCAGAGACATAGCAGTAATAGCGACGCTGCACAAGCAGAACAAGCTATTGGAATGACAGCCAGTGATCACTCAGTGAAAGAGAGATGCACACTGACCGAGACCTTCAAATCAGTTGTTGCAGTCATCACAGTCTGGTTAAACCTGGCAAATCCCTTTCTGTTTCAGGGTGCTATCTTTAAAAGGGCAGGGATTACCAGCGGATCTGCACAAACCAAGCTCAAGAAGGCAGCGTTTCGATTTGGCTTCATAATAGAACATAAACTTCAGGTTTTCAAAACCATACTGTCAGTCTGGGAGCCAACTGACATTGCCTATCAAAAAGCTGGAATACAGAAGCCACACTATCATTCTAAAGGTGGGTACTTACATCAATTCGTAATCCACCACATTAAAGAATGGGGTATTCAAAATGGCTTTGTCGTGAAAATAGAATTCTTTCTCACAAATAACAAACCCGTTGACGCTGCAATGTGGAAAGGAGAGACAGTAATCTTTTGGGAAGTAGTAATGTCAGAGCCAATGGAAAAAGAGATTCAAAACATCATAAAAGACTGCGAGACTGACCTTCAACCTGAGCGTCTCACCTTAGCAGTTAAAGATGGCAAAATGAAGAAAAAGCTTGAGCAGCTCATAGCGAATGATTCCCGGTTGGACACCTATCGTGATAGAATAGAGGTTGTCTTGGCTGGCAACTTTGTTGGTAAGTCATGATCACAAACACTATGAGATAAAGGAGGTGATACACTAAAGACTTGTTTCAATGCTAGGTCGAAAGCAAGGCAGATGGCTATTGTCTGGTTGGCTTGAACCTGGCAAAATGTGAACCTTTAAAATCAACATTAAGGAGAATCTAACAATGCTGAAGAAAGTCAGCATACAGACAGCTGGTTCTGGGGAAGCTGTCCGAGAAGGGTTTGTCGTCACACCAGAGACGACAGCGCAAGAATTGTTAACCAGAGCAAAACTGACGGGTTATGAGTTGTGCCCGTCAGCAAATGAACTGCCTTTTGGACAGGGCGAACAGCTCTATGACATGGTTGGCGATGGATCAGTACTTTTCGCCTACCGTGAAGCAGTGGCGGGTGATAAGACACCCGCCTCTGCCAACGCAGGTACATTATTGCAACGCAGGGGATGGGTCAAAAATGGTCGTTGGTGTTTTGGCTACTACCGAACGCGATTCGGTTCTTTTGAGGGCAAAATCAGGATAAGAACATTGCATGCTGGTGATTTCTTCCTTAGAAACCCACCTGATGCGCTTAAAAGGCATTCTCACTGGCCCTGTTTTGCAGAGAAAGGAAATGGCTGGTTCTCCCTGCATTTCAACAAGATGCCAAAAAGCATTGAGGATGGAATCAAGACTATTGAGCGGCTGTTGGTTTCGGCGTTCCACCAGGCCAATGGAGATGGAGGATAACAATGACAAAGTCCAGAAACTCATTTGCGGCCGAGACAGTCACTCTGGAAAGCGCAGCTTTTGGTTTAGACCAGCAATACCAGCAAATGCTGGAGAAGTTGGAGCAAGACATAGTGTCAGGACGTCCAGAGCAGGCCAGGGTGAGGCTTGATGTACTGCTTTCGCTTGGCCATTGCAGACGTACAGTTCAAAATGCCACTGAGATGCTCAACGGAGGTAAAGTCAGGCCTTTGTATCTTTGCAGTGCATGGTTTCTCCGGGATTGTCTCAAAGAGCTGACAAGATCAAGGAAGGAGGCCATGCTGCTTGTTTCTGGGCTTAATATCGGAAATGTCAGGACCCTGGACAGACATCTTGGCCTTCAATATTCCAAGCAGTCACAGTTCTTTGTATCAGCTGATGGCCAATCGAACAGACAAGCACTCAGGGAACTGGATGAAAACGGGCAACGTTTGCAGGCATGGTTTCATTCCCATCCTGGGTCAGGTCCTGCCAGTACTTTGCCATCAGCAATTGATTCCAGCCACCAAGGTGATTTAGAGCAAGGCGGTTACCCAGCAGTGGGTGCTATTTTTGCCCGTGACGGTCATGTGAGGTTTTTTTCGCACAACATGGAGTTTGAGGTGGCAGTTCTGGGAAAACAAGTGGAGCAAATCGATGAGAAACTCTTCAGGCTTGGCGGCCTCTAGTGTCTACATCACGATGAGTAGACCACCTATTGCTGTGAAAACCATTGATTCGGTCTTTGAACGCGAATCCAAGACTGGAAACTTTAATTATCAGGCCTACCGTGAAGCACATGTGCTCCTGATAGGGGCAGGTGGCTTGGGAGGGTTGATTGGGTTAGGCCTTGTCAGAAAAGCTATTGGCAAACTGACTATCTGTGACGGTGATACAGTTGAGTTGTCAAATCTGAACAGGCAAAGATTCTTTTTTGGCAATGTGGGAAAGCCGAAAGCAAGTGAACTGGCGAAAAATCTGCGGCAGGAGGCAGTGGCAGTCACGCGAATAAAGGCCATCAACCTGTATTTCGAGGAAGCTGTCGCGGAAAAATTAGTAGTAAGACCGACGCTGTGCATTTGTGTCCCGGACAATGACGAAGTCCGCCAATATGCGACTAAATACTTCTATGATAAGAAGATAGCACTAATCACGTCAGGGTTGAGTGAAGATAGTGACTATGGATATTGTTTTGTCCAGGATGGGGACCCTCAACGAGGATGCTGGTCTTGCCTTCGGAAAGGCAGCAAAGGCAAAAAGAAATGTGGTGTTGCCGCAAATATGAATCTTCCCATGTTAATCACTGGGATAGTGCTGACTGCTTGCGATACACTGATTTCTGGGCAAAGCCTGAAATGGAACTATCGTCGTCTTTCCCTGTCAGGTGACTTGCCGGATGTCTGTTTGACTGTTCCAAGGTGGCCCGAGTGTGCAATTTGCGGGGACGCCGAAAGCATAGAAGGATAACATAGGAGACGGATGACATAGGATAAACAGCTTTGACAAGCAGCCTATGGTTCTATTAGAGATTGCGCGACGGGTATGAGCCCTTCAGATCTTCGATACAGCAGGGAGCCAGACGAGAACTGGCACCCTCAGGCAAACCACGAGACACTCGCCCAGCAGTTGTTGCCGTGGGCAGCTGGGTCAGCAGTATTCTGCATCGTGGTGACTGTAACCAGCTACTTGCAGGAGACATGGCCCGGCAGTCCATTGTTGTTTATAGCCAGATTAGTCGGAAGGCTGGTGTTGGCAATCATAAGCCTCGTGGTTGGCTTGATTCGCTGGTTTACCACCGGTAATGCTGAGGTACTGAAAAACATCCCAGATTGCTTTCGTAGTGAATCTGCCAGTGTCTTTTCTCCTCTGATTCTTGGTGTAATAGCAGCTGTTCTCACAGTCAAGGTCTTCCGGAGAACAGAGCTGAAGCGATCCACGAGTGTGGGAGTACTAATTGCTTCTGCCATTATTCCCATTCTCTTGATCACTGCATCAGGTGACGGTGGCCTCAACGCGTGGTTCTCTAACATGTGGCAGCTGTTGGAGACACTCTGGGGTTCTGTATGAACCGGGGAAGCACAACGTGGGACTTCAAGCAAGGAGTTTCACGACGCGATGAAGAGTGAAACTCAAAAACTCTGGACCATCGAGGACGTCGCCGAATTCTGCCAGGTGAAAGTCAGCGTCGTGAAGTACTGGATCTACACCAAATCAATCCCGTATATCAAAATCGGCAAGCAGATTTTATTCGACAAGGGAGATCTGGAGGAGTGGATTGAAAAGCAGAAACGCGGAGCTATTAGCCTTGACTCTGCAAAGCAACTGAAAGAGGTAATGTGATTTGGGGAGATGGGATTGAAGTCTCTATTAGAGAACAACGCAGAAGAGCAGGTTTGATTCTGATGAAATTAGAGACTCTCTGAATAGACGAAACACGTTTCAATCCACGCCCCCGTGAAGGGGGCGACACCATCGGCGTTGCATAAGTAGAAGGACGCTCTTGTTTCAATCCACGCCCCCGTGAAGGGGGCGACCCATGTCGACGTTCGACCGTGTGATCGTTCCGATGTTTCAATCCACGCCCCCGTGAAGGGGGCGACCTACTGAGGCGGGTTTGAAAGCGATCGGGCAAGTGTTTCAATCCACGCCCCCGTGAAGGGGGCGACCTGAACACTGCCGTATCAAATGCATTACGGATCAAGGTTTCAATCCACGCCCCCGTGAAGGGGGCGACAACCTTTGCTGAGCTTCTCGACCCCTATATCCGTGTTTCAATCCACGCCCCCGTGAAGGGGGCGACTCTTTGGGTTGAACAATCCGGAGGATGAGATGGTGTTTCAATCCACGCCCCCGTGAAGGGGGCGACCATATTGCAAGCGTCAAGGGCCCAGGTAGGAATGGGTTTCAATCCACGCCCCCGTGAAGGGGGCGACTCTCTATACCTACCTTGTATTCCTCCGCTGAAACTGTTTCAATCCACGCCCCCGTGAAGGGGGCGACTTGGTGTATGGTTGTTTCACTTATGATGGGCATATGTTTCAATCCACGCCCCCGTGAAGGGGGCGACAGAACATCCCGTTTCGTTGTGTCGCTGAAAAGAGTTTCAATCCACGCCCCCGTGAAGGGGGCGACTCTTTAATTGATGCGTTTTTCTATGAAGATGCTAGTTTCAATCCACGCCCCCGTGAAGGGGGCGACTAAGAGTCAAGTCTTCTGCCAAGTAACAGACTTCGTTTCAATCCACGCCCCCGTGAAGGGGGCGACCATTGCCGGTCACCGAAACCGGTGTCGTCCCGTGTTTCAATCCACGCCCCCGTGAAGGGGGCGACTTGTCACCTGCATCAATAACAGAATCCTCGTCAGGTTTCAATCCACGCCCCCGTGAAGGGGGCGACTAGACGGCAAGTTCTTTGAAAGGAGCCTTACATGGTTTCAATCCACGCCCCCGTGAAGGGGGCGACTTTTTCGTCAAAAGGTTTTTCACGATCATCGACGTTTCAATCCACGCCCCCGTGAAGGGGGCGACCTGGAGATTTAACAGATCAATCCTATGAGTCTATTGTTTCAATCCACGCCCCCGTGAAGGGGGCGACTTCTTTGGCCATGTTCAGAGATCCGTCCAGAATGGGTTTCAATCCACGCCCCCGTGAAGGGGGCGACATCCAGCCAAATTATCATAATACAGTGTCATAAAGTTTCAATCCACGCCCCCGTGAAGGGGGCGACATAATCAGGAGGAGCAAAGCGACGATGAGAGCGCGTTTCAATCCACGCCCCCGTGAAGGGGGCGACTGGACTCTGAGATACGTAAGCTGGGTGATAAGCAGTTTCAAT
>Ga0315551_10002595_pt1 | contig 13121 bp, 4 predicted proteins | sample SalMarSW160290MG_FD_203678 | JGI IMG/M metagenome (GOLD analysis project Ga0315551, IMG submission 203678) | Salt marsh sediment microbial communities from the Plum Island Ecosystem LTER, Massachusetts, United States - Salt Marsh Sediment SW1602-90 ... | reverse complement strand
TTTACAACACTTTGCTGGTGATCCCTTTTTTAACATGGCTGTAGATGAGTGGCTTTTGCGGCAGGTTTCTTCCTGTCCAGGGCTTATCTATTTGAGGCTGTACACCTGGCGGAACGGTGCTATCACCTTTGGAATCAACCAGAAAAAAGAACTGGCGCTGGATTTTTCAAAGGTATCGGGTACGCCGGTGATACGACGGGTCACCGGGGGCAGAGCGATATACCATGACCCCGGAGAATTGACCTACTCTATCGCTGTCAATACTCGTCATTTGGGTAACCTTAAATTGGTCGGTTCACTCACTAAAACGACTCGATCGATAGCCGAAGCGCTGACGTATTTTTTGAGGCGATTGGGAATACAATCGCATTATCTGCGTTCCAGCTCACTCAAAGACTCCGAGCCTGCTTTTTTCCATACTGCTGCTTGCTTTGACTCTATTTCTCGATACGAATTGGTGGCTAACTATCAAAAGATTATCGCATCGGCTCAACGGCGAGTTGGAGCAGCTTACCTCCAGCACGGATCGATCAAGTTGCACGGCGTTGCTTCCCATCCAGCGCTGGCAACAAAGTTGTTGCCCGGTTCTTCCGGCACAGATGTACCGCCGATTTCGAGAGAAGAATTCGATTTAATGACTGGTCTGTTTGGTCAGGAAATGGGACTGTATTTTGAGCTGGAGTTGAAAGAAAGCTATTTGATCCCGCCAGACCAATACCCAAAACAGTATGAGGTAAAAAACAGGATATCTTTTTTGAAAAAAAATCCACTTTCAAGAAGGGATATTATTAAACATTGGTCGTCTGCAAACAGTTTATATATCAGAGGATGATGGTTTTTTGAAGGAAAAATCGCTTGACTTTTTCGAGGCCGGATGGGTATTATATTTAATTAGGTGATAAAGAAAAGTGACTAATTCTGCCGCCATAAAGGTGTACTTGGCAAACGGAATGAGGTTAAGATATTCAGGCAAGGTAACCCTCACTACTTTGTCCACACTACAAGCAGCTAAGAATCAGTACGACAGAGTGCAGAAGCCTCTCACTTACTTGATTGGTTGTGGAGAAATAGAGTGTGGAAATGAACTTCCGGGAAAAATTACGAGGAGGAAATAAGATGTGTCGTTATTGTAAACTATATGTGATCTTTTTGATTGCTTTTGCTGGTTTGGTCGTGGTTCTACCGACACGTACGTACTCTGCAGCGACCGGTCAGATAAAAGGAACGATTATCGACAGGGAAACAGAAAACCCGGTAGCGGGAGCTTCTATTCTAATGGTGGGTACCCCACGAGGGGCTATGACCGATCTGGAAGGTAAGTACATCATCACCCAAGTGGAGCCAGGCACCTATACTCTCAAAATTACGCACGTTTCTTATCAGGAAGTCGAGGTTACTAATGTTGAGGTAAAGTCTGACCTTACCAAAGACGTGTCGTTAGAGCTTGAGAAAAAGGTAACGGAACTGGGAGAAAAAATAGTAGTGCGGGCACATAGGGACCCCATTGCACGAGTTGAAACTTCCACTCAGACCACTATTACGCAGGAAGTCATTGAGGCTCAGCCTGTGACCACGGTGGAGGATTTATTGACGCAGGTAGCCGGTGTTGTCACCGGCCGTGAGGGAGAGATTTTCATTCGTGGCGGGAGAGCCGGTGAGATTTCATATATTCTCGACGGGGTTCCGATTGATGACCCACTTGCCGGTCTTGGACAAGCCGGAGCAAATCTGTCGTTGGTGTCGGGTTCAATCCAAGAATTTACAGTAATCAAAGATGGTTTTGATCCGGAATACGGAGACGCGGTTTCGGGCATTATTAAAATTACCACCCAAACCGGTTCAAGAGACAATACTGCCATGAATATGCAGTTCTTAACGGACGATTTCGGTAACAAAGACCTGAATAAGTATTCCCGCAACAATGACTTTGTTCGTTTATCATTGTCCGGGCCGGATCCCATCTTTAAGAGCAAGGTGCTGCCGGCGCTGGGATTGAACTTTCTGGAGGGCAAAGAGTTTACATACTACCTGTATGCTGAAATCGATAAAAGCGATGGATTTTACCAGTACGAACGGTACGATACACCCAACACCCGCCGCAACACGCGATTTTTCAACCTGTTTGGTTTCAAAGTCCCGGAACGCCTGGAAAACAAGTACTACTGGATGACAAATTTGAAATTCCGTCCCCAGCAAAACCTGAAGTTTATTCTCTCGTACAAAGATCGACGGGTTAAGAATACCGCGTTTGGCTGGGCGTATCGCTATAGTTCTGCCACAGCTCCCATTGTTGAGCAAAATTTCAAATCGCTTTCAGTGGAAGTGTTGCAGTCTATTTCCAAGGACATGAATTATGAAATGATATTGTCCTATACTCAAAATGAGACGAGTCAAAAGCCGGGTGACCCGAATAATCCCGGCTATGGCGTCGATCCACCCTGGTTCGATTTCGACTATGAATGGGAAAGCTACCAAGATAGAAACCACAACGGCGTTTACGATCCGCCGGAACCTATAATCAACTTGTACCCTGACACAGCTACGTACGGTACTGATTTTACCGGACCGGCGTATACGTACGGGGAGTACCTCTACGACGAGAACGTTCAGGGTGGCACTGGCAGCTACTCCGGTTTTCGCTTTAACGACAATGGCATGAGGGATAGCATAGAAGGTGAGCCTTTTATTGATTTGAACGGGAACGGCGTCTGGGATCGAGGAGATTTTCTGTTGGATAAGAACGGAAATGGCATTCTTGATCAAGGTCGATTGGAAATCATTAACCAACGGAACCCTGAGCCATACATAGATGGGGATTCAATAATTGGGGAGCCGTTCACTGACGTCAACAGTAACAATGTGTACGACGAGGGGATCGACATATTCACCAAATGTGTGTGTCTGGAAAATATGGACTATAATCATAACGGCCAGTATGACGGTCCGAACGATCAGTGGACACCCGGGACGCCGTATGTTGACCGCAACGGCAACAGCCTGTTCGATTACCCGAACAACAAATATGACCCAGGGGAGCCGTTCACAGATGTCAACGGTAATGGCCAATGGGATGCAGGGGGCAGCAGTAACTTCCTTGATCCCCTCACCTATGATGAGGATGCGACGTGGCATTACCGTAAGACTGACACCTACCGAGGAGAATTAAAAATTTTCCGCGAGTTTGGCCCCCATCAGCTGAAGGCCGGCGTCGCAATTGAAAAGATGGATTTCGTCTATCAGTTGATCGAGAAGCCGTATTTGCTGTATACCGGTCGTGATGACGGCGGTCCGTATCCCGACCGGGGTGCCTTCCGTGACATGTTTGAATATGGCCCGTGGGATGGGACCGTGTACTTTCGTGACAAGCTAGAGTATGGTTCAATGATAGCCTCTCTTGGCTTCCGTTGGGATTTCTTTATTCAGGATAAAGAAAAACTTGTACCCGTAGCTAAAAACGATGATCTCGGTTCTGGAATTATTTATGGAGACCGACAGAAAATCTCGCCTCGGATCGGTTTTTCGTACCCAATTTCAGATAAGGCAAAGGTTCACTTCAATTATGGTCACTTCTATCAAATGCCGAGTCTCGGTGCGATGTATGCTCGAAATACAGCCTCCGTCGACCAGAATACCATTATCGGAAACTACAACCTGGACTATATAAAAACGGTACAGTACTCTTTTGGTGTGAAGTACGCCATGTCTGAAAACTATTCCCTTGATGTCTCAGGTTACTTTAAGGATGAATTTGACAAAATCAACGCTTCGAATGTTAAGGTTGGCGGTTTGACGCGTCAGCAATACCGCAACAGCGACTATGGACGTAGTCGTGGCTTTGAGTTAACACTTGACAAGACCGGCGGCGGTTATGTGAACGGTACGATATGGTACACTTATGCTTTTGCTTACGGTAAAGCCTCAGAAGCCGCCCGCGAGTGGCAGACATCGTTTGAACTCTCGCGTGAACCACTCTCAGAAGCGCCGCTCGACAATGATGTCCGTCACACCTTCAACGCGAGTATTCAGATTTTCGTCCCAAGTACCGTCAAACCACGGTTATTCAATCTGCCAATTCCGAACGCGTGGTCATTGGCTATCATCAGCAGAATCGAAAGCGGCAGACCGTTCACTCCGGATCGTTCGTATCCAAACATCACCCATGAGACCGGGGAGGACATTCAGCGCAACTCTTTGCGGAAGCCTTCCATTGTCAACTTTGACATCCGATTTACGAAAGACTTCAAGTTTGTTGGTACCGACTTAAGTTTTATTCTTTGGGTGGAGAATGTATTCAATAGTCGAAATGTAAATAACTTATACACCAATACCGGACGGCCGGACACTCAACAAAATCAGAGTCAGATTGTTAAGGGCGGCACCGATTATGACTTGAACCCCGCAAACTGGGACTATGGCCGGCAGATAAGAATGGGATTAGAAGTCAATTTATAACACGATGCGGTGAGGATGTAGTGATATGCATATATTTGAGGATAACATGATATATAGAAACAGTCGTTCAAGCGTGAGGACAAAGTGGCGCCCAAAAGTTGGGTTTGTGGGTACGGTAATAGTAATAGCGTTCTGTCTTGGGACTCTTCTCACTTCTACCAACGTCTGCGCCCAGGCGAAAGTCGCTACCACCGGTACTCAATTCCTTGAGTTGGGTGTTTCTGCCCGCGCGATGGGTATGGCAGAGGCGTTTACAGCCGTGTCCGATGATATTACGTCGGTTTACTATAATCCCGCCGGTTTGACTTATCTGTACGGTCGTGAGGCGGCGTTCACCTATGTTGATATGCCTGCCGATGTTGGTCACAGCTTCGCAGCGATTGGGCTCCCGCTCGAGTCCATCGGCGGTGTGCTTGGGATTAGCGCGTATGCGCTTAGCTCGGGAGATATGGATGTAACGGATTACTTCAAGATTCCAACGGGCCAAGTATTCTCATGGAATGATTTCGCTCTTGCTGTCAGTTATGGCCGGTACTTGACGGACCGTTTTTCCGTGGGGTTTACAGTGAAGTATATTGGCGAGTTTTCGTACGACTATTCTGCGAACGGCTGGGCTGCTGACGTTGGTACCGTATATAACACCGGATTCAGAGGGTTTAGAATAGCTATGGTGATTACCAACTTCGGACCTGATATGAAGTTTATTAAGAATGCCTTTCCTCTTCCCATCGACTTCAAATTTGGCGGTTCCATCAATGTTATCGAGGGTGTTGATCATCTGGTGACCTTCGCAACAGAAGGTTCTCACCCGTCTGATAACCTGGAGCAGTACAACAGCGGCCTCGAATATGTATTCAAAGACCGCTTCATTCTTCGGGCGGGGTGGCGGTTGCATTACGATGTCGATGGTCTTGCTGCCGGGGGCGGCTTGCGACTGCCGTTTGGAGAAGATCGTGAACTGCGGTTTGACTATGCCTATCAAGATTATGGGGTTATGACGGAGATCCATCACTTCACGATGACCCTTGCATTCTAAACATAAGGACCGGGAATAAACTATGTATATAGCAACTAAGAATATGAAGAGAAAACGAATCCAGATAACAATTGCGCTTGCGATCCTGCTGGCAGGGTATCTTTCTCTGGCAGTTCTGTATCTGGCTGGCTGTACTGATAGTCTCAACGGTGAGGTTTATGCAAACCAAAAACCAATCGTATATTTTGCCAATATCCCGCCGGAGGGACAAAAAACCGGTCGGAACCTCATCGTTTACTGGTATGGAACCGACCGGGACGGCTTGATAGGCAGCTATCGTTATTATGTGGCAACGGTAGCTGATGTAGGTTCGGCGGCACCCGAGGATTATATTCTGGCGGTTCCCGAGTCGGAATGGACCTATATCGATGTTGACCCAGCGCTGTCTGACCCCCACACGCAGAATACTATTGTGCTGACTGCAGATTTGAATGACCCAGTGAATTCGTTTATCGCTCAGTGGGTTTTTATACAGGCGTTTGATATGGAGGGGTTCGGTTCTGACATCGTTTTTCGTCTCTATTCACGTAATGACAATCCGCCGGAAACAGGTATTCTTGACTTTTCAACTCGTATTCCCTTTGTTGACGGCGATTCTGGCGGCATTGTGACCGGGGTAAGGCTGAATTGGGATGGGTCGGATCCTATTGATTATCCCAGGGAGCCACCGACGCTGGAGTTCCAATGGCGTCTCTATGGCCCTTACGATAGTTCCACGTTTGCGCGATTAGTCGACTCTTTTGTTAGACCGGTGTATGTTGGGAGGGACGGAAGACTGTATAACTTAGGTGACTCGGTAGAATTTTGTGATTCACTGCCCAGTGGTACTCAGTGCACTACTATAGTAGTCACCGCGACTACTCCGGCTTCGTCGTATGGGAAGCTCGAAGTGAAATTCTTTGTTGATGATCCAGACTTCATTAACGATCCGGCCCTTAATTTACCCGTTGACAGTTCGTTCAATGGAGTCGATTCATGGATAACTAATAAGACCACTACCATCTATAACGTCTACCGTAATTATTTTACCGATACAACGGTTCAAATGCGGTTTATATTCTGGATACGCAGTCGCGACGATGCCTACGTGGCCGATCTGGTGCCCGACTTTGATAACTTCCCGGTTATCAGCCCCAGATATGAGCGTGATGTCGCGGTGCTTGATTTTGCCGGATCCCCAATAGACAATGTAGTCCTTCCTCCCCTCAGTACTCAGCGTACGGTATATTGGTATAACGCAATCAAAAGGTGGAACCCCAATGTTGTCTTTGACACATCGGGCGTGGGTTCAATTTCGGGAGCTTCACCTGATTACCTTGATGTTCCTAAAGCCAGAGGTGTTCCGCTGGCAATGCTTCTAAAACACAAAGTCCTCATTTTGTATGACGATAATATCTTTAGCAACTTATTCTCTGGTTATCAGGGTAACATATACAAGGCGATTGATGCCGGAATAAACGTATGGTTGACGATGCGCGCTTCTTTGAATAACGGCCAGGGCAATGGGGAACCTCTGTGGGATTTCACCCCTTCTTTTGACTATTTGTGGTATTTCGGGGTTAGGAAAATTGTTTTCTCCGGTTGGTTCTGTCATGCTATCGGCAGCGCAGAAACTGGTGGATGTGAACCACCAATGACGTGTAGTCATGCGCGGATTGAGGACTTTATGGGGGCCTATGCCCTCAACCCGACATGGCCTGCCATTGATGTTGATACGTCCTTATTACACACCCGTTACGGGTGGAATTATCCCGATCCCGCTTACCAGCCCTGCTTGAAGTTCATGCCGGAGCATACCGGCCTGCCGGAAGTAGATTGGAGTGTCAGATTGCCTACCACTGAAGGCTTGTATTTGTATAAGTCTTTCTATACTGACACGATTGGGTCGCCCGGCAATCACCCCCTGGGTGGGAACTACAACATGGAAGGGAATCCAGTGGCTCATCGGTATAACTCCGGTCTATTCAAAACGGTGCATTTCAATTTTACCCCGCTTGCGATTGACTCTGTCCAGATGCAGATCGTCATTGACAGTGTGCTGAATTGGTTGTATGAACCTATTGCATCGCCGACCAGCACTATCCGCTATCCTGATGCGCCCACGAAACTGTCGGTATCCCAGGAGCGGGAGCGGTACTGGAGAAGATGTGAAGAACGGGCAAAAGAACAGGGAACACCTATGCTTCACTAAGGTACCGAAGCCGAATAATTCTGCCTGTAGATATTCAAAAGCTTGGATAGTTACAGAGGGGCTGAAGAAATTCAGCCCCTTTTTTACTGGTCCAAGTATTCCTGCAAATGATGGAGATGCTTGTTGGTGGGGAACCTGCCAAGAGCAATTGCCAGCACTGAGTCGGCCTGGTGCGGTTGTCCCCTTGCGAGAAGCCCGCTGATCAGATTTACATATGCCTCAACAAGGGTGGAATCACCCCGAATAGCCAGGCTGCTGTACCGTACTGCGTCATGGTAGCGCTCACGAAGCCCGTTGATATAACCGAGTTGGTAGTTAGCTCTGGCTTGTTCCTTTTTCCACCTCTGGGGGCTGTTGATAAAGTTTGGTGTAAATGCTTCGTCGTCAGTCTCAATGGGCGGCGGTTTGGCGTTTAAGGCTTTCAACAGTAGAGATTCTGCCCATTGAAGACTGCTTCTCTGAGCCAGCAAGGCAGCAGCATCATTCAACAGATAAATATTGTCGTCGGTACTTTCAGCAGCACGGGTTGCCACATGTGCCAAACTATCGTTGTCTATCTCTTGGTTAGCTGACATGGCTCGCAACAACACCATGTTGGTAGTGACATCATACGGTTTGTGAGCCAAAGCTCGCTCTACCTCGGTAAGGGCCTTGACATACTGTCCGTTCATCAGATAGAGTGAGGCCAAGTTGGTGTAAGCTTTTGCCGGCTCAGGATTAAATAGTTTCTCCCGCTCAAAAAAGTAGCGGGCCGAATCCTCCACCCCAAGTTTGAAGTAACAAGCACCCATATTTAGATTCACCTCAGGGAAAGTAGAGTCAACTGTGAGAGCCAGCCTCTCGTAATAAGCAGCTTGGCGGTAGTCTCCGTTGGCGTAATAGTACAGCCCCTTGGAAATCAGCGGCAGAGGAGAGCTTCCTTTTGGAAGTGGAACGAGTGGATAGAATGAAAAGAGCGCTGCACCAAAGGCGGCGAGCAAAAGTCCGAGGCTGAATTTCTGCTTTGATCTCAAGTGGTGAATCAGAGTAACAAGACCAAAAGCCGACAGTACGAGGTAGTAAGGCACTAACGGTAAACGAAAGCGACTGTTGAAAAAGAAGACCGAGGTAACAAGGATGTAGGCAATAACTAACAACGAGAGCAACCTTACTTGTGAGCGCTGCTTAAACCCTGCTACAATTGCCACCAGCGTCAACATAAACAGGATACCAAAGGATAGGGGGTTATATTTAAGAATCGGTACCTGGTTAAAAAACCAGCCGAGGTTGCGATTGTTGGATATTTCACGGTTGGAGAAACTGTAATAGAGTTTCTTCAAGTACAGCTTTGTGAACGCCAACGGATTCTTTGTCATCCAGTTGAGCGATTTGTTCGCCCAGTAGGAAGAGACTTCGCCGGGCTTCAGTCTTTTCCCCGCCTCCTGCTGCGCCAGATAGGTAACCTCTTTGATACTCCAGTTGTGACCCAGAGGCTCCGGAAGAACGGCCGAGACACCGTCAGCAGCGTTATTGTTGCCGATGTACAAGTTAATTCCTCCCTGCGAGGCGATGAGGACAGGATCATCGGCAACAATCAGGTTGCGCACCAAGAGGGGAGCAATCACCAGCGACGCCGCGAGGATAAAGACTATCGTTTGCTTCACCCACAGGCGTGCCGGCTTAAAGGTTAGAATAAGGAGAAACACAATGAGGGGGATGAAGATGAGGGCGGTGGGGCGCGTTATCGAGGCCAATCCCATCAGTAAACCGGTCAAAAGAGCATCTTTTGTCCTTTTACTTTCCCACCAGATTAGTAGACGGTAAACGGCCAGTTGCAAAAGTAGGGTAAAAAGGGGGTCCAGCAGTAGTTCTGATTCGAAGTAAATCATCACCGGATAAATGCTCTGCAACAATGCGGCTATCAGGCCAACCTTCGTGTTGAAAATTCTTTTCCCCAGCAGATAGGTCATGGTCACCGATCCAAGACCGACCGCCAAGCCAAAAAGCCGCCCTACCCACAGGGAAGTTCCCAAAAGGGTATAAAGAAAAGCAAGACAGAAAACGTAAAAGGGAGCTCTGAAATAGGTTGTATCACCTAAAATGTTCCCTCCGGCGATTGATTGTGCCCAGTGGTGGTGGTAGTAGTTGTCAACTGTCAGTTGGTTCCAATCGGGCATATTATGGTAGCAGATGAGGTAGAAAACTCTTACTACTAAAGCCAAAGCAAGCATGACCAGGAGCCCGCGATGAGCTCTGATAGCGTTACGAACACCTTTGACAACTGAAGTCATGGCTGAAATATAGACTTTGCCTGACAAAATAGCCTGAAAAAAAATGCTTACTTGATACCCTGTTTATGCAGGTGAAATCATACTGAGCAACCTGTGCAAAACGACCACTGTCGTGATGTAGTTGATGTCCACCCGTTATTTTTAACCTATCTGATTATCCTGACAGAAGTTACGTTATAGGGGCAGGCCTGGTGTGCAGGCGGTTGCTATTCAATTCAAGTTAAAATTTGAAAAGGGTTGGCGGCATATCCTTTGCGCCAGAGGCTCCTGGACTCTATTGAAGGAGGGCCAATGCCGCTGAAACCTCAAAAAGTTCGTCATTTGATTGTCAAAACAATAGTAATTTTTTTTCTGTATATGGCGGTTGCAAAGGCTGAATTGTCACCGGCTCTTCAAGAGATGGTTTCTTATCCTGGCAATTACGACTTAGATAGCTCAATCAATGTGGTGGTCTTTTTGGAAAACTGCAAGATTAGAGAGGCTGTGTCTCAGGTGGCTCGTACGCCGTTTTTGAAGCGGGAGTTAAGGCTGAAGTCAGTTGTCAGCAAGCTCAAATCCTTTCGTGCCCCCGGCGCCGAGGCGGTCAGGCGTTTTCTTGATGATTATTCTTCTTCTACAATACTTCAACACTGGATCGTGCCGGCTTTTACGGCCACAATTCCTCTTTCCAAGCTACAATCGCTGGCGGCCTTGGACGGCGTGCAACTGGTCGTTGAAAATAGTTCCCTGACATATGAGAAACCGGTTAACATAGATGAAGCTCCTGCTTTGTCGGCATCAGTGTCGGACCAATTAGCACTGTTGAATGTCCCATATCTCTGGGACCGCGGATTGACAGGAAAGGGCAGGCTTGTTTGTTCATTCGATACGGGAGTGGAGCAAGGTCACCCTGCTTTGGCATCCAAATGGCGCGGGAATCATGTCCCGCTTTCGGCTGCCTGGTTTTCGAAAGTCGCAGGAGACACACTTCCCAGCGACAAAGTCGGGCACGGCACACACACCATGGGTATCATGGTGGGCACGACGGTGACTGATACCTTTGGCGTGGCTCCTGACGCTGAATGGATATCTGCCGGGGTGGTTGACCAAGGACGCCCGCTGGGAACAACGATCAGCGATATTCTGGACGCCTTCGAGTGGGCTTTGGACCCTGATGGTGATGCCAGCACGACCAATGACATCCCTGATGTTATCCTTAATAGCTGGGGCATTCCCAAGGGGTTATTTGCGCCGTGCGATGAGACCTTTTATGCCGCCATAGACAATGTCGAGGCGGCCGGAATTGTAACCATCTTTTCCGCCGGTAATGAGGGCCCCGATCCCACGACTCTCCGGTATCCCGCCGACCGCGCCTCAACCCCAATAAACTCCTTTGCCGTGGGAGCTGTTGACAACAACAATGTTATCGGCAGCTTTTCAAGTCGAGGGCCTTCCTCATGTGATGCCGGTCAGATCAAACCTGAGGTCGTTGCCCCTGGAGTGGCGGTTCGTTCGTCCTATAAGGGGAACAGTTACGCTTACATGACGGGCACCTCCATGGCTGCGCCGTATATTGCTGGGTTGGTGATATTGATGCGTCAGTACAATCCGGATGCCACTGTCGAAGAAATTAAAAATGCTCTCATCCAGTCCTGCATTGATCTCGGTCCCACCGGTGAAGACAACGCTTACGGTTATGGTCTACCGGAAGCATCGAAGCTTCTGGACTATCTGCCGGAGCCGACCATGCCTCAAATCAGCATCGCAGGCATGATGATTTCCGACGACGGCATTGCTAACCCCGGGGAAGAATTTGAACTGCAACTGCTGTTGCATAATCCGGTGGGCAACATTGAGACGGTTACCGCGACTATCGTTCCGGTGAATAACGACAGTGTCGTGGTCGTTCGGGATCAGGCCACATTCTTCTTTGGAGATGGTGGGACGACGGCCTTGAATTCTTCCCCATTTCAGATATTCTTTGATTCGGCATTCTACCACGGCCGGGACATATCATGTCTTTTATTTTTGGAATCGTCTGGCGGTATGGGTCTGGACACGCTGGACTTCACGATCACCGTCGGCATTGCACCGAATGGAAGTATCGCATCACACCGTACGACACAGATTGATATATCAGTCTCGGATTTTGGCCAGTACGGTTTCGCTCCCGGCTCTATTTACAATCTTCAAGGGGATGGGTTCCAGTACAACGGAAGTCAGAACCTATTGTACGAGGCTGGACTTATCTTAGGCCGTAACTCCCTGCAACTTTCCAGTGCTGTACGCGACAGTTCAGGTCATCTGGCGCCATCTGATTTTATTCCCTTGGCCTCTCTTACTACCGGTTTGATGGATGCTGATGGGAGCTTTCATCGTAGAGCCTGCCTTATCGATAGCCAATCAGAAATCCCAATTCCAATTACCGTCGTCCAGCAGACAACCAGCTTTCCCTACATTGATGACAACGGCTTACTTATTGTGAAGTACCACCTGAGAAATGATTCTGTGGAGAAGCTGACTGATTTGTATTTCGGGTTCCTGGCTGATTTTGATTTGCTAGGAGGCAGTGAATCCTGCACGTATGACGGAACGATGAATCTGCTTTATCAGGAGAGCGACTTTGGTCCGGTCGTTGGACTGGTTGGCCTGAAAAACGTCACTTCCTTTAAGGTGCTTACCAATGATTCAAACAAGAACGGTTTCACCCGAAACGAACTCTTTCAGCTTATTTCCACTGCTGGTGTGGAGGTCGATAAAGATGCTGCCGACGATTTACTTTTTGTTGTCAGCTCGGGCCCTTTCACAATCTTTCCGGGTGATTCAATCGAGGTTGCCTTGGCGATGGTCGGCGGCTACGACGAGGTTTCTCTTTATGCTAATGCATCCTCAGCAAGAGAGAAGTATGATTTGAGTACTGATGTCAATGATCCTAATGAAGAGACGCTCCCGCTCAGCTTTGAACTGTATCAGAACTTTCCTAATCCGTTCAATCCGACTACAGCCATTTCTTTTTCATTACCGGTCTCGACAGAAGTATCGTTAGAGATTTTCAACATGCTGGGTCAAAGAGTTAAAAAGCTTCATACTGGACGGCTTTCCCCGGGGACGCACACGTATGATTGGGATGCTACCGACGGCTGCGGTCGGAAAGTAGCCAGTGGCGTTTACTTTTACCGGTTGACATCGGGAA
>Ga0315551_10002593_pt1 | contig 13126 bp, 9 predicted proteins | sample SalMarSW160290MG_FD_203678 | JGI IMG/M metagenome (GOLD analysis project Ga0315551, IMG submission 203678) | Salt marsh sediment microbial communities from the Plum Island Ecosystem LTER, Massachusetts, United States - Salt Marsh Sediment SW1602-90 ... | reverse complement strand
ATCCCAAATGCTTCCTCTGAAGAATCCATGTCATAAATATCCAGCACGATCTCATTCTCACCAGGTCCTGAAAATCTTCTGACGAAAACCTTCTTGAAATCATAAGCCAGATAAAGTTCAGCTCCTCCGTTCATGTAATCAAAGAGGGTTTTCCGGTCGTATACAGCATCTTCGCCAGAAGCTTTCCAGTTAAGAATTCTCCCAGGAATAGACTGATACAGGTCACCTTCAGACAGATTATTCATCTCTCCCCCACTGCAATGGATTAGAAAGCATAAAAACAAGAGAAAATGAATCTTTTTCATGAATGAAATTCTCGCCTCATAAAATCCAACATTTCCTTAAAATATGGGAATAAAATAAACTCTGCTTGATAAAAAGTCAAAAACAAAAGCATTCCTTTAAAGGAAAATTTTTATTAATGTGCAGAAAGAAGATGGCATGGAAAACTGTAAGGGATTTATGGCGATCCACAAAGGAAATAAATCAAATCGGATTCTCAATCGGTAACATTTGGCAAGCAGGGATATTTTTGGCATAATGGGACAGTTTACGGAGATGCCTCGGGCTTTGCAGGGCTTCTTGAAGAAAAGATCTTTGTCATAGCATTAAATAATGCGCATAACGCGGTAGGTATGTATGAAAAAATAGAAGGAGGAAAATTTAATGCAAAAAACTACTTCCTATTCAAATCTTAAGATTGAGGACATCAGGATTTTTAAATTTGATATCCCTTTAAAAGACATCTTCCAGATTGCCACGATGAGCATAAGCAATGCTCAAAATGTTCTCATCCAGATAAAAACGAATGAGGGTATCGAAGGATGGGGAGAAGCCTCATCATTACGTTCAATTGTAGGAGAGACCCAGCTCATAAATTTCGCCGCAGCCAAAGAACTGAAGCAAATTTTACTCGGGAAAAATCCACTTGAAATTTCTGGTTTAGTTTATGAAATGGATTATTTTTTGCCACATAACACAACAATCAAAAGTGCTTTTGACATGGCGCTCTATGACATTGCTGCTAAAGCTGCCGGGCTTCCATTATACCGGTTCTTAGGTGGAGAAAAACGCCGAATTGAGACTGATCTGACTATTGGAATCGGTAATCCCGATGAAGCCGGAGATAAGGCATTGGCGGTGAGATCAATGGGTTTCCGGATGATTAAAGTGAAGCTGGGAATTAACTATGAAGATGACCACAGGAGGTTGAAAAATATTCGCAAGGCTGTCGGCGACGAACCAATTCTTCGCATAGATGCCAATCAAGGATGGGACAGGGTCTCAGCCGTAAAGAGTCTGAATGCTTTTGAAGAATTTATGATCGAGTTTTGCGAACAGCCCTGTCGTGCTTATGATTTACAGGGAATGAAATTTGTCAGCGATCATACTCCCATCCCTGTAATGGCGGATGAGTCATTATCCTCCATATATGATGCTTTAAATATCATTCAACAAGATGCGGCTCCGTATTTCAACATCAAATTTTCAAAATCAGGCGGCCTTTGCAATGCTCGAAAAATAGCCCATATTGCAGAGGCGGGTGGGCGTCCCTGTATGATCGGATGCATGTCGGAAACGAAATTGGGTATTACTGCGGCGGCACACTTTGCATTATCCAATAAGATTTTTAAATTTTTTGATTTAGATTCCTTTTTCGAGCATGCAGAAAATCCGATTGCGGGTGGAGTGAGTGTTGAGAATGGGATAATCGACGTTCCCGAGGATGCCGGGATTGGGGCTTATCCTGATCCGGATTATGTGGAGAGATTAGAGGAGGTGAAATAATGTTAGGCCCCCCATTGAAATTCGTTGAGAGAAATTATGTCATCTACGAGAATAAAAAACTCCTTTATTTTGGTGGGATTGACTATCATCGAATGTCAAATAACCCGGAGATTCTGCGAGTCTTTTCTGAAGCTGCATTCGAGTACGGCTTAAGTCCGACAGGATCCCGGACTACCACTGGTAATCATCCGCTTTATATCAAGTTAGAAAAAAAGGTGGCTGAATTTTTTGATACGGAATCTGCCGTGGTTTTTGCCAGCGGGTATTTAGCCAACATAATTCTGCTTCAGGTGATTGCCAGAGATTTTGATGTTTTTGTTCTTGACAAAGTGTCTCATTCCAGCATCGTCGATGCAGCCATGCAGTTTGACAAGAAGATCGTCTATTTTGAACATCTTCAGACCCAGGATCTAGATGAAAAGCTCAAAAAACACCTAAAAGGATCTTCTAAGCCATTGATCATGACCGACGGTGTGTTCTCGGCTCGCGGAGAAATTCCCCCGCTTGACGAATATGTACAGGTCATGGAAGGCTATGAGGCAAAACTGCTGATCGATGATGCGCATGGTATGGCAGTGGTAGGCCCCACTGGTAAGGGAAGCTGGGAGGAGAAGGGAATTGCTAGAGATTTGGCGTATCAAACTGGTACATTAAGCAAGGGATTTGGAGTTTTTGGTGGAATTATTCCCGGAGAAACTGACTTGATTCAAGAAATCCATCAAAAAAGTTCAGCTTTTGTGGGAAGCACGGGTTTATCGCTTCCGTTGGCTGCGGCAGCAATTCACTCCATTGATCATTTGGAATCGAAAAAAAATATCATCAGAGAATTACAGGAACGATCGATTGAACTAAAGGAGAAATTCCGTAAACTGGGATTCGATATCCCCCTATCGCCTGCTCCGATTATATCCATCACATTTTATGATGAAGAAAAAAATAATAGACTGTTTCGTACTCTTATAGAAAAGGGAATCTATCCACCCTTTATCAACTATCCCGGAGCACCTCCCGGTGGTCATTTTCGATTCGCCATTTCAAGTAATCATACACCTTCGGATATAGATTTACTCTATTACACTATTGCATCGGCGATGTGATGTCAGAAATTTACCGGTTCTCCTCCAGATGCTGAACATGCAGGAAAACTTGATTGAAGACTGGCTCAAACTATGGGCTTTTCCGGATTGACGAACGTGCAACATCCTATGGCTGTTGTTGTGATGAGAGTATCTCCCCAAAGGTGAGGTTCAGTATGGGATATTTCTCCCAACCCTTGTAGTCGAAGTGCCACCACTCAAGCGGACAGACAGAAAATCCCTCCTCTTTCATAGTGTTACGGAGGAGGTCTCGGTGCCAGCGTTGAAGCGACGTTCCTCCCATGTAATAGGCGTTAGAGCGGTCAGTTGTCTCATCTATTCTGCTTGTCATCTCCACCGGCTCATTTGTCTCAAGTTCATACAGAGTAAGCTCCACAGCGCATCCCCGGTTTTGAGGCAATCCTTCGGCTGGATCGGCCACGAAAAGCTTTTTGTCTTCAGGTGTTGCGTCCCAGATCATTCTGGTCACATACCACGGTTGGTAGGCATCGGTGATCATAAGTCCATAGCCTTGTTTTTTAAGCTTCTCATGCACCCGCATCAGGGCTTCGGCTGCCGGCCTTTGTAGGAAAGCTTTTGGCTTCTCATAGACCGCTGCCTGCAGGAAGTTGTTGGTTGAAGCATAGATGAGATCGATCCTTATGCTGGAATCAAGCAGCGATATATCCACCAATTCAGGCTTGAGAAAGTCTCCTTCCTCCCCTGGTGGTTCGACTGCAAGCGCTGCCTCTCTCAGTTCCGCAACGGATTTGAGCGGAGTGATGATGAATGGTTGTTTTTTTTGCGATCCGACAGATCGACCTTTGAACACCACACCGGCGGCTTTCACTTCTTCAGCCACACCATTTTCATTACGCCTGAATATGAGCTTTTCCCCCAGATAGAGTCCATAATCGGGGAAGGCGAAAACATTTTCAGATATCTCTTCCAGGGGATAGCAGAAGAACCACTCAATCAGCGCCTGGAGCTTTCCCTCCCTCTCCAGGATGTAAAGGATGTTGTGATCCCAGCCATACTCGCCGATCAGCCCCTTCCATCTCTCAGGCACAGGTTCAGGCTTTTGCGGTTCTACGCGTTGAAAAGTCAGATCACCTAATTTGAGATTTTGACCCTCCACTTCGATCTCAATGCCATAGTCCAGGGGATCATCGACGATAAGCTTATCGCCAAAAGACCTCAATTCGCGCAGATTATTTGTCGCCATCAAGAACAACCGGCCGTCTTGTTCTATAAGATCGATTTTGCGCTCGCCGCTCATATATCTTCCTCCCAGCCGGCGGGCCAGTACCGGATCAACGGAATCGGTCAGCTTCGATTCAGGAAGAGGCTCTTTTTTTTGAACAGACAGCATTAGCTGATGGGCACGATTGGCAATACGGGTGACTACCGAGTAGGCGGCATCCTTGGTGGTTACAACAACCACTCCTAACTTGGCTTCGGGAAGGGCTGACAGCTGGGTAGCAAATCCATAGATAATTCCATCATGATGGACTTGTCTATAACCCTCGAGCTCTGAGATGATGAATCCAAATCCAAAACGGAGTCTTTCTCCTGGAAAAGCGAACTGGGGTGTCCACATCTCTTCCAGAGATTCGGGTTTTAGGACCCGACCTTTCTTCCCTTTTCCTCCATTGAAGAGGACGCTGATGAATTTTGCCAGGTCGGTTACCGATGAGTACATACATCCAGCCGGGGCCATGCCCAACTCAAAAGTGGGCGCTTTAAAGACTCTGCCGTCCAGCGTCCACATATACGCTGTAGCCAGATCCTTCATCAGGTGTTTATCGGATCCAAACGCGCTTCTTTCAAGTCCCATGGGCTCAAGGACTTGTTGTTTCAGGTACTCCGGAAAAGGCTTTCCTTGAGTGTATTCAAGAAGGTAGCCAACCACACTGACTCCGGCATTGGAATATTTCAACCTTGTTCCGGGTTCATAGACAAGCTCTGTCTCGTTCAGGCTAGCAACGGTCGGGGCCAGCGATGATTCAGTATCGTCAAAGTAACTTCCTGCCGGCGGTTCCCTGAGAAGACCCGAGTGGTGAGACATGAGCTGGCGGAGGGTAATGGGCTTTCCATAGGGATTCTGCGGCCTGAAATCGGGAAGATATTCAGTGATATCCGTATCCAGGTCAAGCTGGCCTTTCTCCACAAGCTGCATGATAGCAATATCGGTGAACATCTTAGACACCGAGCCTATACGGTAGATGGTTTCTGCTGTGGCCGGAAGCTTCTCTTCAGGATCTGCCCACCCGAAACCTTTGGCCCACACGATTTCCTGGTCGTCTACCAGAGAGATGGATAAGGCTGGAAGATCCTTACTTTTCATTTCGTGCTGGATAAGCTTTTCCAGTGCTTCTGCAGCTTGGGCATACTCGGGCTTGGGTCCGATGACCGAGGGCTCTGTTTTGCATCCTGTGGTTAATAAAAGGGAAATAAGAAAGAAAAGGATGATCTGTCCGATGGACTTTGCATGTCTTTTTTTCATCTCAGCTACCTCCGGATTTTTTATTTTTATCTCTATTTATGAAGTTCGTCAGGAACTCGATAGAGATCAAATCATAAAGCAGTCTTAGATTATTAAAATTTGAGAGACCTTTGTCAATCCGCAGTTCATGATTAAATGGCCCGTATTGCTACAAATATTTGGATAAGAAGCTAAATTTTAAATTTCAGCAAGGAACCGTGAGAGATCCCGCCCATCATCTCTGTGGCAATTTTGTTATATGGCATGAATCTTGATTCAAATCCTGTGGAGACATCGATGGAGAGAAACAAATTACGAAGCCTTTTATTGCTGGATCTATGCGCTTTTGCTGTCACGCTTTATGATGGGCAGTCTCGCAAAGAACTCCTGAAGGAATACGAGCTGGCCTATGACATTGCAAAAAAATACGATCTGCCCCAACTCCATACCTATAAGGAATTCATAGAGCGCTTATAGATCAGGGATTGAATGCGCTGATTCATTTTAAAAACAGCGCTCCTATCCAAACTCAAAATTGTCTAATCTCTTTACACTCATGACCTTCTTCTGCCATCAGGCTGGCCTTGCTGAGCCCGGCTGATAGTCTGGAGTGCAAACAATGATAAAAAATAATTGGTTGGAGATGACAGGCGAAAAAGTGGATTCGCTGAAATGGAACAAGCAAAAGCCTAATCATGGACTTCAGACCAGTCTTCTGCTATAAATAGGATTCTATCCAAGATGAGCCTTTATCTGAAAAAAGAACAATCCGATCCATCAAAAATGAACAAGGATCCCTTTTTTTAGGAGAAATCAGAATGTTGAGAAAAATAAGCTTTGTTCTTGTTTTCATCTTTTTCATTTGGGTGAGCTGTGTTCCTCTATCTCAAGAGGATGAGGTACAATGGGTTACCATAGAAGAAATTGCCCGGAGCTTGGAAAACTTTTCCCCCTTCAATGTGGGATTCGACGTGGATGACACCGTCATTTTTTCCAGCCCTGGCCATTACTACGGGCAACAAAAGTATTCTCCCGGAAACGATGCTTATCTTGACATGGAAGAATTCTGGGATGAGATGAACAACGGCTTGGACAAATTCAGCCTTCCCAAGGATTGTGCCAGGAAATTGATCGAGTTGCACAAAAAGAGAGGAGACGCCATTTATCTCATCACCGCGAGGACAAAAACAGATAACGAAACAGTAACCGATTACCTCGCCCAGATTTTTGTCATAGACAATCTCCACAAAACTATCTTCACTAAATTCAAAGCCCAAGCCATAAGAGAGAATAACATTCAGCTCTACTACGGAGACTCTGATTCCGACATAAAGGCTGCCCTGGAGGCAGGTATCAGAGCCATACGTATCATGCGGGCAAAAAATTCCATCCGCATACCTACCCCCAAGTACGGGAGCCTGGGTGAGGAAGTTCTGAAGGATTCAGAGTTCTGAGACAATGGATTATGCAGAGTGTTCTTCAATTATTTAAGCTAGAAGACGGATAGGTCAGAGTGAGAAAGCAAGGATTATCAAGTATACCGTTCGGGATCCTGATAATAGCTGTAATCAACCAAATATCTTCACACATCACGGAAATGGAGATTCTGTCTTTCTGATGTTGAAGGTGAATAAAAGGAAGATAAAGATGATATCTTTACTTCTCTATCACTTTGAATGATCTACCATGTAAAAGAGGAGAATTTATGAACAGCTTGGTTTCACCTGGCGATCACTGGGTCTTATGGACAGCCCTCGTTACTGCGGCCGCCTTGAGTATTTTTTTAGAACAAAAAAACAAAATTGCTGCAAAACTGACAGGTCCTGTGTTGGCTCTTATCTTTGGAATGCTCATGTCAAACCTTAGGATTTTGCCTACCGAAGCGACAACCTATGATATTGTTTGGGATTATGTGGTGCCCCTGGTCATTCCTCTTCTTCTGATGAAGATGAATATCAGAAAAATCATCAAAAAAACAGGCAGGATGTTTGGCGCCTTTCACTTGAGTGCTCTTGGGACTGTTGTGGGCGGCTTTATTGCAGTCATCTTGCTCCATAATCTGATCACAGAAGTTGCTAAGATTGGAGGGATTATGACTGCGAGCTACATTGGAGGAGGGGTTAACTTTGTGGCCATGGTCTCTACTTTTAAACCACCTGAGAGCCTCGTGAATGCAACCATCGTTGCCGATAACGGAGTAATGGCTCTCTACTTTCTTGTTCTTCTCGCTCTTCCCGCATCCGTTCTGGTCAGAAAAATCTTTCCCCTAACTTCGGTTTCAAAGGCTTATTATGATGAGGATTCTCGACAAGGAGCCAAAGCTTTCTGGAAGCCCAAGCCCATATCTTTACTGGATATCGCTATTTCTTTAGGCTTGGCCTTTATCATTGCTGCTGTCTCCGTTAAAGTAAGTTCATTCTTTGGGACTGCTCATATGCCTTCAATTGTAAGGTCGATTTTAGGCCAAAAATACCTCGTCCTTACAACCTTTTCCATTACTATCCCAATATTATTCCCGAAATTTACAGAAAAAATTTCTGGGTCTGAAGAATTAGGAACTTTTTTGATATACATCTTCTTTGTTCTTATTGGCGTCCCTGCCAGTTTTAAGACAGTTATCATGAAAAGTCCTTTGCTTCTATTATTTTGTGCCCTTATGCTTTTTATGAATTTCCTTATTACCTTTGGATTAGGTAAGGTATTCAAGTTCGAATTAGAGGAGCTGGTTTTAGTGGCAGCTGCAACCTCAGGAGGACCCATGAATGCAGCTGCTATCGCTATTTCAAAAGGATGGAGGGCGCTTATTTTCCCTTCTTTCCTGGTTGGAATCTGGGGATATGTGATCGGGAATTACATAGGATACATCACGGGGATTTTCTTGATAAACTTGATGAAATAGGGAAAAGCCGAAAGAGATCCTTTATTCTTCAGGTTATTAAGGCAAAGCTCCTGCTTCAATTTCTTCAGGAGTTATGGAATCATAGCATTCAAAAGCAATATTCAGCTCTTCAGCTAAAGCCTTTAAATCTGCTAGATAGTCGCCTGCGACCGTCATGGGATGATTGGAATTGAGCTTCCATTCGATTCGGCCGCAAAGCTTTAGATACCAGTGAGGCCACTCAGGGTTGCAGCGTGCGCAACGCTTCTGCCATTGTTTTTCTGAAGGGATATCCGTCACTCCACGCCCAGCACAGAGATATAATTGATGATTGCGATAAGAGAACCGCGCCCAGGTGACCACTCCCGGGATACGAACCACAACCGAACAGGTGCCTCCCCCTTGTTTGAAATACATGTAAGTTTGCCGCTCTGACCAGGCTCCTTTCAAGGAATCATGACTGCCGTAGGCAAAATAGGGGGCCAGAGCCCCTGAGTTGACAAACCAATAGAGGCCTTTTTTTGAATCCCAATAGCGGAAGTCATTAAAGCCCACAGGCTCGCCTCCGCTTAAGAGCTTCAGTACCTGCATGGTAATGGCTGCCCCGTCATCCGCCTCAGTTGCGGCCACTATGGTCTCACCATCTGAATCTGGCCTGAGTTTATTGTTTAGAATTCCTAAAGTAAGGTCTGTCGTTGGATAATGTTCTATCCAGTCCAGCTGATCCTGAATTCCTAAGAAGTCGAGGCCGAACTCTTTTTTAAGCTCAAGAAGGCCAAAATAGACCTTCATCTGAAAGATGATCATTTCCCTGGTTAAATTTTGGACCGGATCAGTGCCCAGACGAATATCCATTCCCTTGTCCACCAGAAAATTCAGGGCTTCTACTGCTTTACTATCCGGCACCTTCTCTGCCATCTTCGACAAGCGCAGTCCATCAAATCCTTCCCGGGCGATACCGAAATACTTAAGGAAGTCAGCTTCTGAAATTCTGTTCCACATCTGCATCGAACGCGGTCCGACAGCTCCATAGATAGACCCCTTGAGCTTGTCGACCGTTTGCTTTGCTCTTTCTCTATTCTCTTGGTTGACAGAGAACTTAATGGAAGATGGATAATGCTCTTCATAATGCCCTTTGTTTAGAAAGGTCTCGATGGCATCGATATAATCCTCATGGTTTTCAAAATTTTCAATAAATAATCTGTAGGTGTCGATCCCGACATGAGCAGTCCCGGATGAAGCAGCTAAAAGCCCCACGGCTCCAGGAAAATCTGGAATAGAGCTTGCAAGCATCAGTTTGGGAACTTCTTCTGAGAGCTGCCATATGGGACTTACTGAAAAATCAGGAAAAGCCCATCCCGCCATGAAATTGATAAATCGGTCAGCCTTTGCTTCTTTGATTATCTTCATTCCTTCAGCAACACTCGTTACAGGCTTATTTGGATTAAGGACGTTGGCCTGCCAGCCGCATCTTTCGATCACTGTGGTTAATTCTTTTAGTTGAGTTGCAGCAATTGGCCAGACTGCTCTGATGGCTTCTTTGCGGCTGTCCAAAGGCAAGTATATATCGACAATTTTGTTCAAATAGAGCCTCCCTTCACTTGATTTTTTAATTTTTTTAAACGTTTCATGACCTCCGGTACTGCTTTCCCGAAGTAGTCATGGCAGTGTTTATATATTTCAAAAAGCTGGTACGGACTCAATCAGCCTCTTCCTTCAACCATTCTCCTCCCTTATCAATGTTTTTTCCGGTAAATACTCTCGAGGGAAGCGTTATTTCTTTAGGTACTGATTTACCATTCAAAATATCAAGGGCTGTCCTGATGGCTTCTTTTCCTCCTGTAGGGTATTCGAAACTTGCCTCCAGAATTCCCTGCTTGACATATATCTGGCCTTCTTGAGGTAGTCCGTCTATACCGACAAAGATGATCCCTTTTTCTCTGCCGGCTGCCTTTGCCGCCAGATAGGCTCCATGAGCACCCGGGTCGTTGTGAGCATAGACCAGATCTATCTTCTTAAAGCGAGCCAGGGCAGATTCCATCTCATTGCGAGCTTCTGGCTCGAGCCATTTCATATCAGCTTCAAAGATGATATCGATGCTGCTTCCTTTGATTCCTTCACGGAAGCCTGTATGACGGTCCTGCCCAGGGGTAGAGGTCATCAGTCCTTTCAGTTCCACCACATTTCCTTTGCCGCCGAGGCGTCTGACTATCCAATTCCCCGCGGCTTTCCCGATTCTTTTGTTGTCTGCTCCTATAAAACAGGTGTACTCCTCTCCCAAGACCCTTCGATCAAGAACAATAACAGGAATTCCCTTGTCATAGGCAGCAGCCACAGGAGGTGTTAAAGGGGCTGCTTCCTTGGGTGAGACAATGATAAGGTCGACACCTGCATTGATGAATTCTTCTATCTGAGCTCTTTGTCGAAGAGAGTCGTTTTGTGCGTCTTTAAAAATCACCCTGATTTCGGGATGCTTTTCTGCTTCTTGCCGGATGTCATGGTTCATCTGTACTCGCCATGGCTCGCCCAGATTGCATTGGCTCATGCCGATAGTCCATCGGAGCTCTTTTTTTTCAGTCGCTTTTTCCCTGGGCGATGGGATTTCTTCTTTTTTTGAGCATCCCGTAAACATCAGGTAAAAAGACAATAAGACAATCAGCCTATAATTCCGAGTTCGCATAATATTTCTCCTTTTTATCTTCGGCTTCTCTGGAATAAAACTGCTCCGATAATGATAGCTCCTGTGAGCATAAGCCGGCTTGCTTCTCCCACAGCGTTGATGCTTAGAATTTTTTCAAGATAGCCGATAGTCAAAGCTCCTATGAAGGTAAGGCCAATACTTCCTCTTCCTCCCATCAGGTTTGTGCCTCCGATGACCACAATAGCAATGGCTGTCAGCTCATAAGTCATGCCTGCTTCAGGATCGCCTTGGAGTTCTTGGGCTGCCTGGCAGATACCTGCCATGGCGCTGAAGAACCCACTGAGTCCGTAGGCAAGGAGTTTGGTGGCGATGACAGGTATGCCGGATAATCTTGCCGCTTCCTCGTTGCCGCCGATGGCGTAGATATAACGGCCTAAACGGAGTTTGGCTAAGATTATCCAGCAGATGAATACACTGCCAAAAAAAACTAGAGTGACTACGGCAATATTTTCATTGAGTATCTTTGAGTTTAAAACATTAAAAATTGAAGGGACTTCAACATAATGGTAATTTCCATCCGGCTGCAAGACAGCGGTTGAAATTTTTTGTCCACCTGAGATCCACTTGGCCATTCCCCTGGCAAAGACCATCATAGCCAGGGTGGCGATGAAGGGCTGTATTCTGAATTTGCCTATTAACCCTCCAGACATCATTCCGAAAACTGCGCCTGCTAACAAACAGGCAGGAATTGCCAGCCATGGAGACCATCCTTTGTGAATGGTGAGAATTGAAAATAAAACAGCTGTCATTCCGAGCAAGCTTCCCACAGAGAGGTCAATTCCAGCAGTGATAATGACCAGAGTCATTCCACAGGCAAGGATGGCGAATACGGATAACTGCCTGAACATGTCACGATGGGTGTCCCATTTGAAAAAAGTTCCCTCTGCATTAAAGAGCACTCCGAGGATCAAAACAAACATCAGGGCAGCGAAAGCACGAACAAAAGGAGAGCTAAGCCATGAATTTGTTTGAACAGATTGGGTCTTTCTTTTGAAAAGAGATTTCATATTGTTACTCTTTTTCCCATTGCAGCCTTGATAATTTTTTCTTGATTGGCTTGTTTCCGGGGAAACTCAGCCGTTATTTTTCCCCTGTGCATAACAATGATGCGGTCCGACATAGCCAGCAGCTCAGGCAGCTCCGAAGTGATGAGAATGACAGCTATACCTTGAGCTGTCCATTGATTCATCAAATTATAAATATCATATTTAGCTCCTACATCAACGCCCAAAGTCGGTTCATTAAGGAATAAAACCCTGGGTTGAGTCCCAATCCACTTGGCCAGGACAACTTTCTGCTGGTTCCCTCCGGAAAGCGTATTGACTTCTTGATGGAGAGAACGGCTCTTGATGTCAAAGGATTTGACCTGTTCTGTCGCTGCTGCTTCTTCTTTATGAGCTAACATCCAACCACCCTGGGAAAAATCTTTTAATGAGGCTAAAGAGATATTTCTGGTGATGTCCATGGCCAGAATAAGGCCAGTGCCTTTTCTGTCATTGGTTAGCAATGCCAGTCCGCACTCAATAGAATATATCGGAGAACGAATAGTATAGGGCTGGCCGTCAAGGAATACTTTTCCTTTGGCTATTTTCCCGTAAGAGCCGAAAAGGCCATGAAGAAGTTCGCTTTTCCCTGATCCCTGAAGGCCTGCTATTCCAAGGATCTCTCCTTTGCTTAAAGTCAATGAGACATCTTCTACTGCCCAGCGTTTGCTGCCGGTGGGGTCGGGAAGATAAAAACTCCTCACCTTCAAGAGTTCTTTGCCCGGATGAGAAAGCCTTTCTGGAAACTGTTGGCTGATTTCCCTGCCAACCATCCATCGGATCAATTCTCCAGGAGGAAGGTCCTCAGGTGTTGAGGTGCCTATATATTTCCCGTCTCTAAGGACACTTATTCTCTCAGCAATCTGGTAGATTTCATCAAGACGGTGCGAGATATAGATGATACCGCATCCTTTACTTTTCAAATCCATGATTATTTCAAAAAGACGCTGGACTTCGATATCGGTAAGAGAGCTTGTGGGCTCGTCCATGATGATGATTCGGGCCTCATAGACAAGAGCTTTGGCAATTTCAATCATTTGGCGGACAGAGAGGGGACATTCTTCAACAGGTTTCGAAAGGTTAATATCGATGTTGAACTGTTCGAGCAGAGCTTTTGCTTTTTTGTGCTGGGAATGATAATCCATCCAGATTCCT
>Ga0315551_10002582_pt1 | contig 13165 bp, 6 predicted proteins | sample SalMarSW160290MG_FD_203678 | JGI IMG/M metagenome (GOLD analysis project Ga0315551, IMG submission 203678) | Salt marsh sediment microbial communities from the Plum Island Ecosystem LTER, Massachusetts, United States - Salt Marsh Sediment SW1602-90 ... | reverse complement strand
AGACCAATCCGGGAACAGTGATTGCGGCCACACAAAGGTTTTATATTGGTGCCAGATCAAATGGTGGTGATACTGCTCCGGAGGCTTTCTTTACAGGAATGCTTGATGATGTGCGTTTTTATGAACGTGCAATAACCGATGAAGAGATTGAGGGGCTTGCAACTCCTCCCTATACAATAAAGGCATACGATCCTAATCCAGCGGATAATGCTGAAATGGTGAGCATACCACAGCTCACCTGGACAGCATCAGATGTTGCAGCCTTCCACGAAGTGTATTTCGGCACAACCCCGGATATTGGTCCGGATGATTTTCAGGGTCGCCAGGAATCCACCTCGTATCTCCACGCTGCCGGTATTACTCCATATACAACTTATTACTGGCGGATTGATGAGGTCGAGGCTGATGGAGTTAAAGTTCATACCGGTAACGTATGGAGCTTTACATCCGGTCCTCCAACCGCATTTAATCCCAATCCGAAGGATGGGGACAGATGGATACTTGCTGATACAGACCTTAGCTGGACTCCGGGTGTCGGAGCGGTTACACATGATGTGTATTTCGGAACCAGCCAGGATGACGTAGCTTCCGGTTCCGGCGACACATCCAAAGGTAATCAGGCAGATGCTACCTATGATCCAGGAATACTATCTGGGGAAACTAACTACTACTGGCGGATCGATGAGATTGAGGCCGACGGGATCACCAAGCACACAGGCGATGTCTGGCGTTTTAGAACAGCACCTGATATGCCCATAACGGATCCCAACTTTGTCGGCTGGTGGACGCTTGATGAGGGTCAAGGCACGGTTGCTTTGGATTGGTCAGGCCATGGTAATCATGGCACCATCAAAGGTAATCCGCAGTGGGTGATCGGTTATCATGGCAGTGCGCTGGATTTCGATGGTGCAGGCGACTATGTGGACTGTGGAAATCCGCCTTTGCTTACTATCCGAAACCAGATTACGATGGCGGTTTGGTTCAAAATAGCAGCTTTTGTAAATGACTGGGAGGCCATTATTTCCAAGGGAGACAATGCATATCGACTAAGCAGGTCAGCAACAACAGGTAATGCCGCACATATGGGTGTTAACGGCACCTCGGCCAACTACTTTGATGGAACCACCCTTATAGCGAATGATGAGTGGCACCACATTGCCGGTGTGTACAACGGAGCACAAGCGATGATTTATGTTGATGGTGTATTGGGTACCGCTACTCCATGTACAGGACAAATCAACGACACTAACGACAGCTTTTTCATCGGCGAAAACTCCGGTTCAAGAGGCCGTTACTCGAACGGTATTATCGACGATGTGCGGCTTTATAACCGGGCACTGACACAAGACGAAATAAAGCTGGTTATGAGAGGTGACATTACACAGGCGTGGAAGTCAAAGCCCGCAAATGGTACAACAACAGATGTGGAAAAAGCCCTGCCTCTTAGCTGGACGCCCGGGGACATGGCGGCTCAGCACGATGTGTACTTAGGAACCGATGCGCTCGCTGTAGAAGATGCTGACACATCCGATACGACCGGTATATATCGAGGCAGACAGGATGCTAACAGCTATACACCATCTGAAGGTCTTGAATCTAGCCAGACCTACTACTGGCGGGTTGATGAGGTCAATACCGATGCGACTATCAGCAAAGGCGGAGTCTGGAGCTTCATTGTAACTGATTATCTTATTGTGGACGACTTTGAGCAGTATAACGACACTACTAACAGAATATACGAGACATGGGTGGACTACTTTGCGAATAATACCGGCATGACTGTGGGGCACTTTGATCCTCCATTTGCAGAGAAAAGTATAGTTCACGGCGGTTCTCAATCTATATACATGACTTACGACAACGATGGTACCGTAAACGAAGGTACCAATTATGAGCAGAGCGGGACGCTCACTTTTTCCGAAGCCGAACGCGGGTGGGCTGATGCTCAGGATTGGACAAGAAGCGGTATTACATCCTTAGCGCTTTGGTTCAGAGGCTTATCGGCATCTTTTGGCAGCTTTTCCGCCGAACCGACTGAGGACGGGCCAGACCTTTACACAGTGACTGCCGGTGGTACGGATATATGGGGCGAGTCTGACCAGTTCCACTTTGTTTATAAACAGATCTCCGGCATCGGGAGCATAGCAGCAAAAGTGGTCAGCGTCAGCAATACCGACCCATGGGCCAAGGCCGGTGTGATGATCCGCCAGACGCTGGATCCCGGTTCTATACACGCTATGATGGTTGTCTCACCTCTGAATGGAGTTGCCTTCCAGCGCCGTGTTACTGAAGGAGCCGCCAGTGAGGGCGATACACAAACCGGGCTCAAGCCTCCTTACTGGGTGAGAGTAAGCCGCTCGGGCAATACCTTTTTGGGTGAGATGTCATCTGATGGAGATTCATGGGAGACACTCGGTTCGATAACGGTGCCCATGCTTCTGGATGTTTATATTGGCTTATGCCTGAGCAGCCATAACGTCGATGAAATGTGTACAGCCGAATTCTCTGATGTTGATACGACAGGCACAGTTACAGGCGACTGGCAGTCGCAAGACATCGGCATAGAAAGTAACATTCCTGAGCCGATTTATGTAGTTCTGGAAGATAGCTCCGGCACCAGTGCTGTGGTCAAACACTCGGATCCTGCTGCAACGACCATCAACACCTGGACGCAGTGGAATATTCCACTTACAGACTTTGCCGGCGTGAATCTGCGGGCAATCAAGAAGATGTCAATTGGTGTTGGTGACAGGGCAAATACACAGCCTGGTGGCGCAGGTGATTTATACATTGATGATATCGGATTGACATTTAGCTCTGCCACAGGTACTGAACCAGAAGAATAAATCCTGATTTATCGGGGTGAAATCGGATAAGTTTGGGGCCCCCTTGCTTTCTTGCGCCCTGCCTTCGCAGTCCACAGGATGCCTTACGGCAGGGTAAACTTGTCCCCGCGGAAGCGGGGAGCAAGAAGGGGGGCCCTGCTTTTTTGTATTAGGTCTGGTGATTACTTTTGTATATAATAGGTGATATTCCCAATATGACGTTAATTTTGCGCAAAATGACGAGTGTTAAAGCGGGGATGATAGTTATAATGTATTATGTTGGGTGCTGATCCCGACATGATCGGAATCAAGGTTTTAATTAAAGCTTCCTGTCTGTACCTGTGGCAGTCATAGGGACTTCTTACGGAGAGCTATTGAGCTTTTCCTCGTCCGGAGGGCTTTTCTGGGCACGAGCCAGCCGAAGTAAGAGGATTGAGTCATAATTGGAAAGGAAGGAGGTAGAGAATCAGACCGGATGTCATTCCTTCGCTATGCTTAGTGCCTAAAGTGCCTAAAATTGTAACTTTAGCTCACACCCGTAAGGGATCCCATAGGGACTTAGACACTTTAGCTCATTTTATGCACTTGACATTGTTGATTATTTTTTAAAGGAGGATCAATATGTGTAAAAAAACGATTTATTTAGTTTGTGCCGTTCTATTTTTGATTACAGCCACAGATATTCCGGCTGGTGCGGTTGTGCAGATCGAGGTTGAGAACTACAGCTTTGAAATACCCGATGATGGTAAGAAATACGATATAAGTGTAGGCACACCAGGTATAGTTACAGGTTGGGCAAGAGTAGATCCGATCACCTCAGCAGGCCGGGAATTCGGTTGGACACCCACCGATGGAACTGCTACTGCCTTTATGGGCAAAGATGCCGTGATTTACAACCTCACTGATTTTCTTATGATGGAGGGAGATCAGTTCGAGTTGATATTTGACGCCCGCTCTACTTGGCACGGTGATAATCTTGCGGCGCAGCTATATTATCAGGATGATGAAGGAAACAGGGTAGTATTCGCCACTAAAAATATTGATCTGTGGAATAAGAGCACAATGACAACATATATCCTTGACAGTAACTCCGTTGGTCTGGCTGCGAGAGACCACAAGCTCGGTATTCAGTTCGCGCATACACGTGTAAATTCAACCGACGACAATATATGGGCTGGTCTTGACTATATTGATCTGTTTCTTCTGACACCTCTTATGAGGGCTCAAAGTCCTTTCCCAGAGCATGAAAGCTCATACAGTAATTCAAGTGTGACCCTTACGTGGGTATCGGGACCTAATGTACCATCTGCGGATAGCTACAATGTATATTTTAGTGCAAACTGGGCTGATGTGAACGACGGCGCCGCTGCGGCGGACAAAGGCTCGGTCACTACGCTGAGCTGCTCGGTCAGCGACCTTGCTAACGGCGTAACTTACTACTGGCGGGTTGATACGGTTGTAGGAGCCCAGACCTATCGCGGCAATATTTGGAACTTCATTGTTATACCTGCGCTTGCCTATAAGCCTGATCCGGCTGCAAACGCAGAATATGTGGCTTTGGACAAGGTTCTTAGCTGGGGGGCGGGCGTAAGTGCTGTTGAGGGACATGTTGTTTTCTTCGGTGACAGTTTTGACAGTGTAAATAATGCTCCGACGGGTATTTCCGGTGCGGCTCCATTCAGGGCATATCTGGCTAATCCTGCCGATACAAACTGGGCCCCGGAAGAAGCGGGTATTACACTTGAAGTTTCCAAGACTTATTACTGGCGGATTGATGAAGTCGAATCCACGTCCTCGGACCCGGAAACAATACTCAAGGGCGAGGTCTGGCAGTTCACAACCGTACCTATAAAAGGTCTCGGCTCGATCACCCGTGAGGTGTGGGAGGACATCGAGGGTACTACTGTTGCCGATCTGACCGGTGATCCGAATTTTCCGGATAGTCCCAGCTACACCGAATATCTGACCGGTTTTGAGGCTCCGCACATGGCGATTAGTGAATATGGCTCTCGCGTACATGGATGGCTCTATGTACGCAACTCCGGCGATTATACGTTCTGGATCGCCAGTGGCGAAAATAGCCAGCTGTGGCTGGGTACACATCCTTCCACCGCATCTATAATCGCCTTTGTGGACAGCGAAGAAGGCAGAGAGGGCTGGACAGAACCTCGTCAATGGGACAAATATCCTGAGACACAGCAGTCCGCCCCAATTCATTTGGACGGCGGTGGCACGCTGTACTACATTATGGTGCTTCATAAGAAAGGGTGGGGCTACGATAATCTCGCGGTGGCATGGAGTGGTCCTGACAGCAATGGGATACAACAGATTATTCCTGGCACCAGCTTGATACCGTTTGATCAGGTTACGCTGGTGGCCGCTTCCGGACAAGTACCTGCTGATCGTGCAACAGGTGTACGCAGAGATCCTACCCTTAGCTGGGTATCGGGAGTATTTGCTGCTACACACGATGTATATTTCGGCACTGATTTTGATGTTGTTAACGATGCTGTTAGAGGCAATGATCCGCTCGGTGTTCTCGTAAGCCAGGATCAATCCGCCAACGCTTATGAGCCAGGAATCCTGGAATTCAACGCAACCTACTATTGGCGTGTTGATGAGGTCAATGATGCTCATCCCGATAAGCTGTGGAAAGGCAACATTTGGAGCTTTACAGTTGGTAACTTTCTTGTTGTGGATGATTTTGAAGACTACAACGACGTTAGTAACAGGATATACGAAACATGGGGTGACTACTTCATAAATAATACCGGCATGACTGTGGGGCATTTTGAACCTCCGTTTGCAGAGCAGAGTGTAGTTCATAGCGGTTCTCAATCTTTGTACATGCGTTACGATAACGATGGTACTGTGAACGAGAGCACCAACTATGTACAGGAGGGGACTCTGCTTTATTCTGAGACTGAACGCCAGTGGACAGATCCGCAGGATTGGACTAGAGAAGGTGTTGAGTCTTTAACGCTGTGGTTCAGAGGTATTCCAGCTTCCGTTGGCAGTTTTACAATCGGGCCGCCGATTACGATAACCGCTGCTGGTGGAGATATCTGGGGTACGGCTGACCAATTCCATTATGCCTACAAGCGGCTTTCCGGTGTAGGAAGTATTACGGCGAAAGTGGTCAGCGTCAGTGACACTGATCCATGGTCAAAAGCGGGAGTTATGATCCGCGATTCGCTTGACCCTGGTTCTGCGAACGCTATGGTGGTCGTCACGCCCGGTCAGGGAGTTTCCTTCCAGCGCCGTGTTATTGCTGATGCCGGTAGCGAGGATACTACAGAGGCAGGAATTACCGCCCCGCAATGGGTGAAGTTAAGTCGCAGTGGAAACACAATTACAGCCGAATATTCATCTAATGGGTCTGATTGGGAAACATTGGGTGACCCGTTGCTTATGCCTATGCTTCCTGAAATCTATATAGGCTTATGCCTGACTAGCCATGATACCGATGTAACGTGCACAGCCGAATTCTCTGATGTTAATCTGAACGGCACAATTACAGGTGATTGGCAGTCGCAGGACGTTGGCATACGAAGTAACGATATTGAGCCGCTTTATGTGGTTCTGGATGATAGCGCCGGCAATAGTGCGGTAGTCAAACATCCGGATCCGAATGCAACAACCATGAGCAGTTGGACGGAGTGGAATATTCCGCTGACTGATTTTACAGGTGTGAATCTGCAGGCAATCAAGAGGATGTCTATCGGCGTTGGTGACAGGGCAAATACACCCCTTAGGGGTGCAGGTGATTTGTACATTGATGATATCAGGCTGAATCAACCTTAATCAGCGGCATTACCTTGACGGTTCGGCTAAGTAGTCGATGGTGATATTACATAGGTTCAGGGCCTATACACATTTTGTATAGGCCCTGTTTTTTAGTATCGACGCATCAAGCCATTAGTTTCTTCAGCAGTGCACGCTGGAAGTGCAGGCGGTTCTCAGCCTGGTCGAACATAATCGAATTTTCTGATTCGGTGATTTCATCAGTAATCTCAAAGCCACGATAAGCGGGTAAACAGTGCATAACCTTTACGCCCGCTGGGGCGGAGGCGAGAAGTTCTGAATTTACCTGAAAACCCTTGAAGGCTTCGATGCGTTTCTTCTTTTCATCTTCCTGGCTCTTGGCTTTGCCAAATCTGTAAGGTCTATTACCAGGGGTGTGTCTGGTTCTATGTACTTTGCGACTTTTTGCCTATAGGCAGCTACCACATTAGTCAAATCACCGCGGGTACTTACAAGATGGTTGAGCAGTCGTTTCAATCGATGGAATATATCTGAGCAGTCATCACGTATCCAGTGGGCCAACTCCGTTACGATCAGAGAACCTGAAAGCAGTATTGCACTCACAGTTTGGCGGAGGAATTTTTGTCTTGGCTTATCTGCTTTTTCAGTGATTGGAGCCATAAATTGGTTTAGTAGATTTCTTGTCTTGCAAATTATGAAATCTTTTCTTATCATTTTTTGAACCTCCTTGTTTTGCTTGGGTTAAAGGTTTCAAAAAACAGCATTTTACAAGCACAAGGAGGTTTTTTCATCACCGCCTTTCAAAACGGGTAATCACGTGAAGATTTTTATTGACAAAAATCCGGCATTTTTTTACTATAATATCATATCTAACGTATGATATTAATTTAGTCAAAATTACCTTGTATATGGTTCATAACATAAACAAGTAACAGCGAAAGGCATCGGGAGGAGATTGAATCTTTATTTAATATATATAGAGATCGGATCGTCGGAGTTGTATGCTCCGGCGTCTTTGATTTTTACCTTGTAATCACAAATGAATTATAAAGGAAGGAGGTATTAGCGATTCAAAAAACATTATCTTGGGCAGATATATGTTCAAACAAGAATGAAGGTAAGAATCTTTATCGTTTGTTTCTATATTTTTAATTTTTTAAGGAGATTGATTATGTGGATGAAAAAGACAATTCTAATTGCACTATTCCTATGTTTGGCGGGTTCGATGAGCAGTTATGCTTATACCGTAGCTGTGCATGAGGACGATTTTGAGGACCGCGAGATAGGCAGCACTACTGAGGGCTGGCTTTGGTATGACAGCGCTGCCTCGCATGTAGGTCTGTATGCGGATTTCGAGGGGAGTATCGTACGGGAACACACCGGAACGATTTCTGTAGGGATCAGTAAACGATTTGGTTACAAGACGGACATCGCGATGACCGGAAACACCAGTGACGATCCATGCGATTATACCATCGAGCTTGATATACGCAACCTCCAGGGTAACTGGAATCCTCATGAGATAGAGATTTGGATACTCACATACAACCCTGATATCGGTAGCGGCAACTATGGATATGGTTTACCTCTCCTGGAACTTTATCAAGAGGACGAATGGGTCCATATAGAATATAACCTGGGTGAGCTGGTGGAAGTGAACAGAGCCTGGTGGCAAGGAACCGACTGGGACATGACGAATCCCATGTGGTCTTATGAGATTGGTGGTCCACCGTGGCCGGGTGTAGAAGTAGATGAGTCGTGGACGCAGGTGTTCCTTGTGGATAATCTCAAAATTACCCTGGTTACGGAACCGCCGGAGTTTGCCAGAGAGGCAGTACCGGAAGATCAGAGCATAGATATACCAACAGATGTGGTCCTTAGCTGGACGCCTGGAATTTATGCCGCTACGCATAATTTGTACTTTGGAACGGATATCAATGATGTTAATGAAGCAAGTGAAACTGACCCGCGTGGCGTATTGGTCAGCCCAAACCCGGATGCTAATAGTTACGATCCTCCCGGCCTTCTCGATTGGAAACAGACATATTACTGGCGGGTCGATGAGGTCAATGATGCTCATCCTGATAAGCTGTGGAAAGGCAGGGTCCGGAGCTTTACAACGGCTAACTTTCTTGTTGTGGATGACTTTGAAGACTATAACGACATCAATAACATGATATATCTAACATGGACAGGCTACGAAATGAATAATACCGGCATGACTGTTGGTTACTTTGAACCTCCGTATGCAGAAACTGAACCTCCTAATGTTAATAACGGCTCTCAAGCCATGTATATGCGTTACGACAACGATGGTACTGTCAACGAAGGTAACCCAGACTTTGAACAGGCAGGGACACTATTTTATTCTGAAGCCGAACGAACGTGGACGGATGCACAGGATTGGACAAGGGAAGACGTTAATTCCTTAACGCTGTGGTTCAGAGGCATGCCGCCTATTTATGGCAGCTTCGTAGCTGGGCCACCAACCTGGACACTGACTGCACGCGGTACAGATATCTGGGGTGAGGCTGACGAGTTCTTCTTTGCCCATAAACTGATGTCGGGCAATGGGACTATAACAGCCAGAGTAGACAGTATGACTAACACCGACGCGTGGGCTAAACCAGGAGTTATGATTCGTGAGTCTCTGGCTGCAAACTCCGCGCATGTAATGATAGTTGTCACACCTGCAAGTGGCGTTTCCTTCCAACGCCGGATAACTGTGGGTTCTGGCAGCGATGAAACTACAGAACCAGGCATCATTGCTCCGCAATGGGTGAGATTGACGCGTAGCGGCAACACCTTTACTGCAGATTATTCGGCTACTGGAGCTGCTAATAGCTGGACAACATTGGGTTCTGTTGAAATACCTATGGCACCGGATACCTATGTAGGCTTGTGCCTAACCAGCCATAACGTTAATGCGACCTGCACAGCCGAATTTTCAAATGTTAGCACAAGCACTTCGGTCACAGGCGATTGGCAGTCGCAGGATATTGGCATAGAAAGTAACATTGGTGAGCCGATGTATATAGTTTTGGAGGATAGTGCTGGCGGTAGTGTGGTGGTCAAGCATCCAGATCCGAATGCGACAACTATGAACAGTTGGACGGAGTGGAATATACCGCTGACAGAATTTACCGGCGTAAATATGCAGGCTGTCACGAAGATGTCCATAGGTGTCGGCGACAGAGCTAATACGCAACCAGGTAGCGCAGGTGATTTATACATTGATGATATCAGGTTGAATCGGCCTTAATCAGCGGTATTACCTCGACGGTTCGGCTAAGTCGTCAGTGATATTTAATAAGTTCAGGGCCTATACGATGTATAGGCCCTGTTTTTTTGCATCGAGACGTCAAGCCATTAGTTTCTTAAGCAGTGCACGCTGGAAGTGCAGGCGGTTCTCAGCTTGGTCGAATATAATCGAATTCTCTGATTCGGTGATTTCATCAGTAATCTCAAAGCCACGATAAGCAGGTAAACAGTGCATAACCTTTACGCCCGCTGGGGCAGAGGCGAGAAGTTCTGAATTTACCTGAAAGTTCTTAAAGGCTTCGATACGTTTCTTCTTTTCATCTTCTTGGCCCATACTTACCCACGTATCTGTATAAATCACATCAGCTCCAACAACAGCCTCGTTTGGGTCGTTAGTCTGCTTCGCACAATCTGCTTGTCTCCGATTGGCTGCGCTAATAGTTTCGGAATCAAGCTCATAGCCACATGGTGACGCTACGGTCATTTTCATGCCGAGCTTGCTGCATGTAAAAGCGAGTGAACGAGCTACATTGTTGCCGTCACCGATAAACGCGATTTTGATGCCTTCCAATCGGCCGCAGTGTTCGTTAATGGTGAGTGCGTCCGCCATTGCTTCACATGGATGGGCCCAGTCAGTCAAAGCGTTTATCACTGGTACCGAAGAATACTCGGCCAGCTCAGTAACGGCGGAGTGCTCAAAAGTGCGTGCTACTATGCCGTGGACGTACCGGCTGAGCACGCGAGCTATATCTTTTATAGGTTCGCGTTTTCCTATGCCGCCTATATCTTCGGGCTTGACAAAAATGACGGAGCCGCCGAGGTCGGTCATAGCGACATGAAAGCTAATTCTGGTTCGCAGGCTCGGCTTTTCAAAAAGCATCGCTAAAGTTTTGCCGGCAAGGCACAAGTCACGTCCGCCGGACTTATATAGTTTCTTCAGGGTGCTGCTCTGTTGCAGTAATTCTTTTAGCAAATCAACCGAACAATCATTTATGCAAAGAAAATTTTTCATTTTTTTACACAACCCCGCAATAAATTGGGAAATTAATAACCCCCAGGACAGGCCTGGGGGCTAAACATCTTACGTCGCCGTATCGGCGACGGCTAAACTGTGTTAACCTGCCCGTCCGGCAGGCGGGTCTGAACCTTTTCCAGTTTCTGTTAGAACGGCATCGAAGATTTCGACGGCCTGGTCTATCTGTTCTTTCGTGACAATCATCGGCAGCATAAACCGCAACACTGTACCTTGCGTACAGTTTATTCGCAATCCTTCCTCTAAGCATTTATCAACGATTTCTTTGCCGGGGCCTGTCAATTGCACACCTACCATCAGGCCGATACCGCGAACACTATCTATAATAAAATGCTTTTGCTTCAACTCGGCGAGCTTATCTTTAGCATATTGGCCGAGCTTGGCGGCATTTTCCATAAGATTATCTTCCTCTATTGTCTCTATAACAGCGACGGCTGCTGCGCAAGCAATAGCGTTGCCGCCGAAGGTCGTGGCGTGCTTGCCGGGGACAAGTGACGCGGCGACCTCTTCCTTAGCCATCATCGCACCTATTGCCATGCCACCGCCAAGGGCTTTGGCCATTGTCATAATATCCGGCTCAATGTCGAAGTGCTGGTAGCCGAACCATTTGCCGGTCCTGCCGATGCCGGTCGTGACCTCATCTACGATCATAAGCGCTCCCTTTTGGTCGCAAAGCTCGCGTATCGCCTGCAGATATTCCTTGGTGGCTAAATTGATTCCGCCTTCACCCTGTATCGGCTCGATTAAAACAGCCGCAACCTCATCGCTAAAAGCCGATTCCAGCGCGGTGACATCATTAAAAGGCACGTAGATAAAGCCCGGCAACAATGGCAGAAAGCTCTCGTGATGCTTTGGCTGAGCGGTCGCTGAGAGGGTCGCAAAGGTTCGACCGTGGAAGCTGCCCTCAGCGGTTATAAACTTATATTTTTCTTTTGGAGTGTACAGACGCGCTAATTTCATCGCCGCTTCGTTGGCTTCGGCGCCACTGTTGCAGAAAAAGCATTTCCCACCGAAAGCCCGCTCGCTTAGTAGCTTCGCCAACTTGCCCTGCGGCTCGGAGTAGAAAGTATTATCGATATGCAGCAGCTCGCCGGCCTGCTTACGGATAGCCTCAACGACCTTGGGGTGACAATGCCCTATGCTGCTGACTGCCCAGCCGGGAAACATATCGAGTATTTTGTTGCCGTCAGCGTCGTACATGTAACAGCCCTGTCCCTTGACTATAACTCGCGGTAGCCGGCCGTAATTGGCGATAACGTATTTATCAAACAATTCTATTGTCTCCTTTGTTGTCATTTTTCGTATCTCTTGACTTGTAATTCGTTTTAACAAATCTTTGTTATGGCCTATTTTTTACAATTTCTGTACCGACACCTCTGACGGTATAGATTTCCAGAAGCAGCGAGTGTTCGATCCTGCCGTCGATAATATGTGCCTTTTTAACACCGCCGTCCAAAGCCGTCAGACACGCCTCGACCTTAGGCAGCATCGCATTGGTGATAACGCCGGCATCGATCATATCCTTAATCTGTTCCTCATCTAAGCTGGAGACCCAGCTTTCCGGGTCATCGATATTGGTTCGGATACCGTGCGTGTCGCTTACCACTACCAGCTTTTCAGCCACGACCGCTGCTGCGACCTTGCCCGCAGCGCTATCGGCGTTAACGTTAAGCTTTCCACCGGCCTTGTCTATTGCCACCGATGCGACAACCGGTATGGTACCAGACCCGCAGAGGGTCTTCAGCAGGTCGGCATTAACGTTGGAAATCCGGCCAACCAATCCGAGGTCGAGTTTTCGTCCATCTTTGCTGACCAATCTCAAAGGCTCGGCAAACAATGCACAACTGCTCAGCGAATGCAGCCCCATAGGCTTACAGCCAAGCTCGGTAAGGATCTGACAGATGGGATCATTAACTTTGTGCACTAAGGTATGCTCTGCTATGTTAATGGTTCGCTCATCGGTATATCGGCGTCCCTGGACCCAGACCGGCTCAAGGCCCGCTTCGTTCATCGCTTTGGTAATAGCCTTTCCGCCGCCGTGGACGATGATAGGCTGCATACCTACGGTAGCCATAAAGGCGACATCGGTCAGCAGCTTCTTTTGCAGACAAGCATCTTCGAGCACGCTTCCGCCGAGCTTTACCACCATAATACGTCCGCGAAAGCCGCGGATATATTCCATGGCTTCTATCAGTGCCCCAGCTTTTGCAATAGCTTCTTCCACCTCAAATAGCTCCTTAAAACAGCGTTTAAGAAAACAAGAAGTTTATTTATAGTTAGG
>Ga0315551_10002579_pt1 | contig 13175 bp, 10 predicted proteins | sample SalMarSW160290MG_FD_203678 | JGI IMG/M metagenome (GOLD analysis project Ga0315551, IMG submission 203678) | Salt marsh sediment microbial communities from the Plum Island Ecosystem LTER, Massachusetts, United States - Salt Marsh Sediment SW1602-90 ... | reverse complement strand
GCAGCATCCGATCGCCAAGCGAGGTGATTCCCTACCTCGCAGCATTTACCGCGCGCTCTTTGATGAGTTGAGAACTTCCTGGGGTCGCGTGGTAGAAGATACGACTCGCTTAGGATTCGATATGCCCAATCTAAATCCTATCCTCATGGAAGCCCAGATGTTACGCCACACCTGGGATAGCGCTTCGCTCTCTTACCTGAGAGGTTACCTGGACAATGGTTTGTGGGGCAATGATCCCTTATGGGATGTGGTCGCTCGAAACTGTTTCACCGTGTTCATCTGTCTCAATGTGCTTCCAAATGAATTGGCAACAAAAATTCACGATTTCATCAGCAGCCGTGGTGGTATCCCCTCTGCCAGAACCTTTTCTCGTTATTTGCCTTCCGATCAAGTGTTGCAGGAAGAATTAGATGAGGTGCAGTATCGCGCCCTGGAATCTCACCACGCCATCATTCGTGCCAATTTACGATTGGTAGTCAGTGTCGCTAAACGCTATATTGGGCGCGGTAGTTCTTTCCTGGATTTGATCCAGGAGGGGAACATCGGCCTTTTGAGAGCTGTCGCCAAATTTGATCCTGCCCGCGGATATAAATTCAGCACCTACGCTACTTGGTGGATTCGCCAATCCATCAGCCGTTCAATCGCCGATCAGGCTCGCACCATCCGTATTCCTGTACACGTTTTTGAGTCAATCAACCGTTTATTGCGGGTGCAGCGCCGCTTAGTTCAGCAATTAAGCCGCGAGCCAACTAGTGAGGAGTTGGCCCTGGAGGCTGGTTTCCTCGAGCCGCAGGATGAACAGGTTATTTTGCGATCCCGCTCTGAGGAAGCGGCTTTACCTGTGGATGTGCGCAGGCGCTGGATGAGAGCTGCGAATAAAGTTGATCGCATTATGCGTGCTGCCGAAGAACCAATGTCTCTGGAGAGCCCCGTTGGCAGCGAGGAAAGCAGCCAGTTGGGCGACTTTATCGAAGATGAAGACGCTCTTGAACCTATGGATGCCGCATCACGCGAAATGCTGCGAGAACAGATCAAAAACGCACTGGCTGTACTTTCCGAACGCGAAAGGGAAGTTCTAGAGCTGCGTTTTGGTTTATTAGACGGCAAGGAGCACACTCTCGAGGAAGTAGGCCAGTACTTTAGCGTTACCCGGGAACGCATACGCCAGATCGAGGCGAAAGCGTTACGCAAACTTCGTCATCCCACCCGCAGTAAGAACCTGCGCGATTATCTTGGATAAATGCCTGCGTCGCTCCCGACATTCTGGTCCCTGATATCAGGGGGAATTGTATTGCTACTTCCAGGTCTGGCCTGGCAGACCTGGTTCTATGAAGACGGCAAAGATTTATTAGAGCTCTTGGCCGAAGCCATTGGCGTGAGCCTGGCCATCACCGCCCTGCTTGCCCTGTGGGTGTTCCTGCTTGGCTGGCATTTTTCAGGAATCGCTCTGATCGTTATCTATGCCTTGGTGGGGCTCTTGGTTCTGCTCGGTTTCGTCTATCGAATCGGTGGGAGACATGCCTCCCAGGAATTCGACTTTTCAGACGATGCCAGCGCTCCAATCCGTCCAAAACACTATGCCATTATCCTTTTGGTTGCCTTTGGGATACTCCTGGTCTGGCGTTTTTACCAGGTGCGAGAGCTGGTGCTGCCAGCCTGGGTGGATTCTGTACACCATACGCTGGTGGTGAGGGCCATATTGGAAAATGGGGGCTTGCTGGGGAATCTTGAGCCTTACATGCCGGTGCCTTTCTTTTATCACTTTGCATTTCATATCCTGGCAGCTTCCTTCTCATTCTGGAGTCGTTTAGAACCCGCCCAAGCCGTGTTGTTTTTTGGACAGATACTGAATGCCGTGGTTGCTATTTCAGTTTACCGATTGGGCATGGCGCTGTGGACGGACTGGCGACGAGCGGTTCTAGCAGCTGGTCTGACCGGTTTTGTTTTCCAGATGCCGGCATATTACGCTAGCTGGGGGCGCTACACGCTACTGGCTGGATTGGTATTGTTACCGCTTGCCATGGCGGAAGCCCTGGATATTGTTCATCATGGTGGTACAAACCGTCGCATCGCCAGGATGGTGCTATTCAGCGGTGGCTTGCTGCTCGCGCATTACTTCGCAGCTTTGCTGCTGGCAATTTTTCTTTTTTTTCTGGGAGTCCAAGTATTTTTTCGAGACATCCAACGTGGAAAAATCATCAGGGGGAGCCGTTGGCTTCCCCTGGTTGGAGCTTCAACTGGGGGCTTTCTTCTATCTGTGGCTTGGATCTACCGAACATGGACCTATGTGAGCGCAGGGGTGAATGTAGGGTTCACCCTGTCATCCCAGGATATTGAAGCACAGTATTTCTCCAATTACCTGTCTTACCTTTGGCGTATAGCGGGTCCCAATCACAATCTCATACTTCTTTTCCTGGCGATAATTGGTCTTTTGGTGGCTCTTTGGCGCCGCGAAACGCGCCCGTTTGGACTTTGGGCGCTCACAATGGGTCTTATGAGTATCCCCTGGGGCCTACATATAAATCCCTTTCGACCTGACCATGCTGTAATCGTCCTGTTTTTACCAGCGAGTTTGCTGGTCTCAGATTTATTTTTTTCGGCGATAGACCGATTGCAGTTGGTTTGGTCTGCCAGGATCTTTCAGGTCACTTTGGCAGCCGGCCTCGCCAGCTTGATGGTCTGGGGCATTTGGACGACGCGTTCAATTATCAATCCAGCAACTGTGCTGGCTAACCAGGCTGATCTTCAAGCGATCGAATGGATTGGTAATAACACCCCGCCAGATGCCCGTTTTTTTATCAATGTGGTTTATTGGCAGGCTGGAAACTATCGGGGAGTGGATGGTGGCTGGTGGATCACTCCGATTACCGGACGGGAAACGCTGCTGCCTGCAGCACTTTATGCTGCTGGCAACCATGACTATATTCAGCAGGTGAACGATCTGGCCGCTGAAGCCAGCCAGCTGCAGACATGCACGCCCGAATTTTGGGAGGTAATCCATACCGATGCGCTGACATATATCTACATAAACAATAAACGTGGTTCACTGCACGCAGACCAGCTGGGTGGATGCTCACTCCTGAAGCTTGTTTATGCAGAAAATGAAGTGTCAATTTATCAGGTCATAAAGTAACCAGATGCTGAACGCCCTGGGCGTCTATCCCTGAAATCCTTGATGAAAGCTGATCCTGAAAAGTGCTTTATTGAAATAAGATTTATGGATTTTCTAAGATTGCAAATCTTATTGTGAAATTTGACACCTGTCACTGCTTATGATAAACTAACCCGCATAGCCTGACGAGTGCAACAGCAGGGGGCAAGCCCGTGCAACTGCCCGTTAAGGTTTTTCAGGTCAGGACATGGGTAACAGCGAATTTGCACTCTTACTTAACCTTCTTTGAGGGTTTCCGTATGTTAAATGAGTATCTGCCGATTGCAATCTTGTTCATTCTGGCAACAGGCCTGGCTGGATTGGTGATGATCAACGGACACGCATTTGGACCCCGGCAACTCACTGAGCGAAAATCGCAACCATATGAATCCGGGATTATGGCGATCGGTCAGGGTACCCAGCGGATGCCAGTGCACTTTTACCTGGTTGCCGTGCTTTTCATCTTATTCGATATTGAGGTGGTCCTTTTCTTCCCCTGGGCGGTAGTATTTCGGAGTCTGGGGATTTTCGGGTTGGTAGAGATGCTCATCCTCGTCTTGATCTTACTGGTAGGCTATTTTTATGCCTGGAAAAAAGGAGCATTGGCTTGGGAGCAGAACAAAAAGCAGCTAATCGCGGTATCGTGACCATGTGCCTGGAGCAAGCCGTAAACTGGGTGCGCCCCAATGCCATGTGGTCCATGCTTTTTGGGCTGGCTTGCTGTGCGATTGAGATGATGGCCGCCCAGGCATCGAATTACGATATGAGCCGCTTTGGCATGGAGCTGATGCGCGCAAGCCCTCATCAATCTGGCCTTTGTAACTTTTGCCCAACCTCAGGCGTCATTAAACGGTCAGAGCTTCGTCTTGTTCGTGATGGCAGTCGCAACCGCTGATATGGCGGATGGATTGGCTTTGATTGTGGCAATACACCGAAACAAACAAAGTATAGATGTGGATGAGATCAGCAGTTTAGAAGGTCAGGATATCGGTTTCAGTTATGCCTGAAACTCCGGAGAATTAATAATGTTCCTAAGTGAAGTTGCTGCCACCGGGGGATTTTTCAACTTAGTGCCCTTCATCGTGTTTTTCCCGGTCATTGGGATGCTGATAAATATTAGTTTTGGCGGCCGTATGGGAGAATTAACCATCGGTTGGATAGCCAGCCTGGCCTCTGGCCTTTCGTTTGTGGTTTCTGTACTTCTGGCGATCTCCCTGCTCGGTCACCCCGAAGGGGATATTGTCCCTTTGCTGGATTGGATTACGTCTGGACAAGTTCATTTGCGCTGGGCTTTCCAGGTGGATACCCTCTCGGTGACCATGATGTTGGTGGTTTCCGGAGTGGGCACCTTGATCCACATCTATTCCATCGGTTATATGCACAACGACGTGCGTTTTAATGAAGACCTTGGGCGATATCGCCGGTTCTTTGTCTTCATGAACCTGTTTATCGCCATGATGATGATCTTGGTGAGCAGTGACAGCTACCTGATGTTGTTCGTCGGTTGGGAAGGAGTTGGACTGTGTTCTTATTTGTTAATCGGCTTCTGGTATGAAAAGGGAGCAGGAGGACTCGGCAATGCCATCGCCGCTAAAAAAGCTTTTGTCACCAATCGTATAGGCGACTTTGGCTTTTTAATCGCAGCTTTCTTGATCTACACGGCTTTTGGCACTTTCACGTTTAACGATGTATTCGCAAAAGCCCCCCAAATAGCACAAACCATGCCGGCTATCATCCTCGCCATCACCTTGTTTATGCTTTTAGGGGTGACCGGTAAATCTGCCCAACTGCCCCTCTTCGTGTGGCTGCCGGACGCTATGGCTGGCCCGACACCGGTCTCTGCCTTGATCCATGCCGCTACCATGGTAACGGCCGGTGTTTATCTAGTCGCCCGGTCGCATGTGCTTTACAGCTTGGTACCCCAAGCTCAAAATGCGGTGGCCTTGGTGGGCGGCATCACAGCTTTCTTTGCTGCTACCATCGCCGTAGGGCAGTTCGACATCAAGAAAGTGCTGGCTTATTCCACAATCAGCCAGCTGGGATATATGGTTGCAGCTGTGGGTATGGGCGCTTTTGCAGCCGGTATGTTTCATCTGATAACGCACTCCTTCTTTAAAGCGCTCCTGTTCCTCTCTGCTGGTTCCGTCATCCAAGGTATGGAGCATGGCCACCATCAAGCCGAACACGACCCCCAGATAAGGAAATCTTTCAGGCAAAGCAGCGAGCATCTGGATCCACAAGATATGCGAAATATGGGCGGCTTGCGCAACCGCATGAAACTTACTTTCTGGGTGTATCTGATCGGCGCGCTGGCTTTGGGTGGCGTTCCGCCCCTAGCTGGATTCTGGTCCAAGGATGAAATTTTGGGCGATGCGTTCTCCATAAATACTGCGGTTTACTGGTTGCTTGCCATTACAGCTTTTCTGACCGCTTTCTATATGGGTCGCCAGGTGTTGATGGTCTTCTTTGGTGACCCTCGCACAGGCGCAGCCACGGCAGCCAGGGAGAGCGCCCCGCTTATGACCATTCCTTTAGCTGTTTTGGCAACCTTATCGCTGTTAGGTGGGGCTTTGAATTTTCCCGGCGTGCATAGTTTATCTACATGGTTGGAACACACCATTGCAAGCATCCACCCGAGTGAATTCAACTTGCTTCTGGCTGGTTTCTCCGCTTTTCTGGCCTTACTGGCGATATTCATCTCCTGGCTGCTTTACTCGAAGCGTTATCAAGCAATGCTGAAGTTGCCCCCTGCCAGACGAGTCGACGACCCCTTGCGTCAGATCATTGGACCAGTTTTCACGGCACTTGAGCATAAGTGGTGGGTCGATGAGTTCTATTCAGCCCTCATCTTAAATCCATATAAATCCCTGGCCAGGTTGATGATCACAGGCGAAGAAGAAGCCGACGAAAAGGAGTTTTGGGAATACTGGGTTCATGAAGTGGCGCTGGTGGGGGGATTCAGAGCTATATCTGATTTCCTGGCTCTGATCGTGGATTTGGAGGTCATTGATGCCACCTTCAACGGTCTCGCCGAAGCCACCAGGTGGGTTGCTTCAAAGTTGCGCCGCATCCAAACCGGTTATGTTCGCAATTACGCCCTTTCGATGTTTCTGGGTGTTGTAATCATCGTGGGTTACTTGCTCATACGTAGGTGAGTCAATTGAGCTTGTTTATCGGCTACCTTTAGTTTACTCTGAAGGGAATCGATTATTAATTATTTCAAAGAGGACTTGATATGAACGCTTGGTTACTTTCTCTGCTCATTTTCTTCCCTATGATAGGGGTCTTAATCATCCTGTTTATAAATCCCGAGCAAAAGAACGCGGTTCGCTGGGTTGCATTTTTGACCTCTCTGGTCACTTTTGGCATTTCTCTGCTAGTGCTGGTTCGATTTGATGCCAGCCAGGCAGATCTTCAACTATTGGAAAACGTGCCCTGGATCGATGTGGCGGATTTCCAAATCTCTTACCAAGTCGGCGTGGACGGGCTGAGCCTGCTGCTGGTGCTCTTGACAGCATTGCTGACACCGATTGCAATTCTCTCTAGTTGGGACGCTATACAGGAGGGCGTCAAGAATTACATGATTTTCTTCCTGTTGTTGGAAGTGGGCATGCTGGGGGTATTCTTGTCACTCGACCTGTTTCTGTTCTATCTCTTCTGGGAATTCAGTCTGGTGCCGATGTATTTCTTGATCGGTGTATGGGGAGGTACCCGCCGCATTTACGCCGCTATCAAGTTCTTCCTATACACGATGGCAGGCTCGATATTAATGCTGTTGGCGATCTTGTGGTTGGGAATCACAAGCCGGACTTTCTCCCTGACAACCCTAATGGCGGGAACCCAAATCCCCCAGAATATCCAAATCTGGCTTTTCCTGGCTTTTGCCATCGCTTTCGCCATCAAAGTGCCCATGTGGCCCTTCCATTCCTGGTTGCCAGATGCCCATGTAGAAGCTCCGACTGCCGGCTCTGTTATCCTAGCAGGCGTGCTGCTAAAGATGGGCGCCTACGGTTTCTTGCGGTTTAATCTCTCGCTCTTCCCTCACGCTTCAGTTCGGCTGGCTCCATGGTTCGCCATTATCGCGATTATCGGTATCATCTATGGTGCCATTGTATCCTTTGCACAATCTGACTTGAAGAAGCTGGTCGCTTACTCATCGATCAGCCATATGGGTTTCGTTGTCCTGGGTTTGTTTGCCCTGAATATCCACGGGGTAGAGGGCTCGATTATCCAGATGGTCAACCACGGTATTAGCACGGGAGGTTTGTTCCTCCTGGTAGGTATGATTTACGAGCGCCGTCATACCCGGCTGATGAGCGCTTTTGGCGGTTTGTGGGCAATCATGCCGGTCTACGGCGCTATGACTTTGATAGTGACGCTTTCCTCGATGGCTTTGCCGGGTTTGAACGGTTTTGTTGGAGAGTTCACCATCCTTCTGGGCGCTTTTGACTCGAAAATCCTGGGTTCTTATTGGTACGCCAGCGTGGCTGCCCTGGGCGTAATTCTGGCGGCAGTCTACCTGCTACAGATGTTCCAGAAGGTCTTCCTCGGTCCAATCACAAATGAGGAAAACCGCACCCTGAAAGATCTCAATTGGCGTGAGATTCTCTCGGTTGTTCCACTCCTGGTAGTAATCCTGTGGATCGGGTTGTACCCCGCGCCGTTCTTCCACCTGATGGCGCCTTCTGTAGAAAAGCTCGTGACCACCCTGCACGCGGCTGCGGGAATTCCTTAACCGCAAGCTCATGAGTCACAAGCTATTATCGAATTCTTGGCATAGTGCCTGCTTACACTATCGTCAAACCAGCTGCGTGACGAATCCCTCTTGAATTACACCGTGAACTTTGTTGGTCAGGAGATCGTATAAGCTTAAGAGAATGAACTGCCAACCTAATCGTTACAACGCCAGTGAACATGCTGGTCGTATGGGCTGGTGGACTCCTGTTGGCGGATTTGTTCATACCCAGAGAAACCAAGGGCCTCACCGCCTTGCTGGCTGCTTTTGGTCTGGTTATAGCCCAATGCTTCTCTTAGGCCTGGATCGATGGGGGAACATTTGGCCTTCAACGGCATGGTAGTGGTAGATGGCTTCGCCATCTTCCTGACCTTGGTGTTCCTGAGTAGCGGTCTTGTGGGTGTCGCCCTGGTATATGATTATCTCAAACAGCGGGGTATCGAGTGCGGCGAATACTACCTACTATTGCTCTTTTCAATCAACGGCATGATCATGATGGTCATGGCAGCAGACCTGATTGTCGTCTTTCTCACCTTGGAACTGTTATCTATTCCCCTCTATGTTCTGGCTGGTTTCACCCTTCCGGAGTCTCAATCAGAAGAGGCCTACCTGAAATATTTCTTGCTGGGAGCATTTGCTGGTGGGTTCCTGGTTTAGGGTGTCGCCCTGGTTTTTGGGGCAACCGGCACAACCACACTATCCAGTATCAGTGAAAGTAGCTTCTTTCTTATCAGGGTTTCTTGTGCTCTTAGCGGCTTGTTCACCATTCCCGCGATTTCTGCATGGAGCGCCAACCCTAGTGTCCGAAATAAGATTGCGTTCCCTGGCGAAAAATAAGGGCATCCTGATCGGTGCGGCTGCAGCGGAGAGGTTTTTTCAAGGTGATCCCACCTACGCAGATGTGCTTGCGAAAGAGTTTAACCAGTTGACGCCCGAAGACGGCATGAAATTTGCCTCATTGCACCCCAAGCCAGAGACTTATGATTTTAGAGAAGCGGACTATTTGGTAGCCTTTGCGAGTGCCCACGATATGCTCGTACGCGGCCATACCCTGGTTTGGGATTCTCAATTACCTAAATGGCTGACCTCAGGGAATTATTCGAGGGACCAATTGATCGAAATCCTGCGCGATCACATCCATACGGTGGTTGCCCACTTTAGGGGACAGGTGATCGCCTGGGATGTGGTCAATGAGGCTTTTGACGAAGAGGGTAATTTAAGAGATACCATTTGGTCCCGGGGGATTGGATCGCAGTATATCTCGCTGGCCTTTGAATGGGCTCACCAAGCCGACCCTGCAGCAAAGCTTTTTTATAACGACCATGGCGGGGAAGGTCTGAACGAGAAATCAGAAGCCATCTATCAAATGGCTATCGATCTGTTGCGTGATGGAGTACCGATCCATGGCATCGGTATGCAAATGCATGTGGGATTAAGCGCTTCACCGCCCCCTGACCAGGTAGCGGCGAATATGAACAGACTGGCCGAACTGGGCTTGCAAGTAGACATCACCGAGATGGACGTGCGCATCGGGCCGGAAAGCAGCTCTGAGAAGTTGGCTAGACAAGCGCAGATTTACGGAGACACGTTGGCTGTATGCCTGCAGGCTGAGAATTGTGGGGCTTTTGTAGTCTGGGGAGTAAGCGACCGTCAGTCCTGGATACCACGTGATATGGGGACGTCTGACTCGCCTTTAATCTTTGACGAATTTTACAAACCCAAGCCCGCCTATGTCGAGCTGGTCGATGTTCTAAAAGGGAAGTAATGCCAAGGTATCCTGCTGCCCGGTTACCTGTAAGGTTCATGCCCCCCCGAATGGGTAAGCCAGGTTCAGCTGTTCAGATCAGGGATGTTGGGGTTCGCTGTATAGCTGACGGTGTACTACGCTCAGGGCACGCACCTGATCGGCTGCGTGGTACGAAGAGCGCACCAGCGGGCTGCTCTCGACCCACTTGAAGCCGATCTCCAGACCGTATGATTTGATTTCTTCAAACTCTTCCAAGGTATAGTAACGTTCAATCGGCAGGTGCTGTTTGCTGGGCTGTAGATATTGACCAACCGTCAAGATATCCACGCCCCAACTGCGCTGGTCGCACATCACAGCTTTGATTTCATCGATGGTCTCGCCCAACCCCACCATAATGCCCGATTTGGTGAGCACATCCGCATCGAGTTTCTTTGCATTGGTCAGGGTAGCTGCGGCCCAATCATAGCGGTCTTGTGGTTGCACCTTTTTGAACAGGCGTACCACGGTCTCGACATTGTGATTGAGGATCTCGGGACGGGCGTCCATCACAATCTTGAGTGCTTCCAGGCTGCCTTTGAAGTCAGGGATAAGCACTTCGATAGAACAGCCCGGGTGAATCTCCCTGATACGATTGATGACCATGGCGAAAATTGGAGCGCCGCCATCCTTACGGTCGTCGCGGTTGACACTGGTGATCACCGCGTGTTTTAAGTTCATAGCTTTGACGGCTTGGGCGATGCGCTCTGGCTCCAACCAATCTAAAGGGGAGGGCTGGCCGTGTTTAATGTCACAGAAACCGCAGGTACGGGTGCACACGTCGCCCAACATCAAAAAAGTCGCCGTTCCAGCGCCCCAGCACTCACCCATATTTGGGCACATAGCCTCTTCACAGACTGTGTGCAGGGCTTTGGTCCGCATTAGGTCCTGCAGCCATTGGTAGGTTTCGCCCGTGGGTGCCCGTACTTTTATCCAATCGGGTCGGCGCAAGGGTGTCGTGTTTACTTTTTCAGGGTCAATACGATCTCTGGTTGGGGTAACTGCCATGCTTTCCTTTATCCAACAATATTTGGTGTAACAGTCAGAATTCTCAGGGGTCCTTTGGACAGACCAGGACTACCCAAAATAAGCCAAACAAATCCTTGATCTGCCTGAGTCCTGATTATCAATTATCTACCTATAACGCCATGACCTTCAACATTTTGAGGTCTGGCAATCCTATTCTACCGCATAATCACATGCATAACCTTATACCGTGCTTAACGGGGTGATCCTCAACAGCCCCCTTGAAAAAGCTGCTTTAACGCCTCATGACAGATTTTTAAGGCGTGTTAAAATTGAACCATATCCCATCAATTTCAACTGCAAAACGGAGGCTTAAATTCTTATGCCCGCTGATGCCTTTCTCCAACATTTGCTCAGCCTGCCTAGCGTGGTAACCGCCCGGTTATCACCAGATGGGCGTTGGGTGGCTTTTGAGTGGTACCGGATTCACGAAAATCTGGATGTTTTCGTGGTACCCACGGATGGTTCAGCGCTGCCAAAAGCCCTGACACATACCCCAGAATTCACCGAGTTGGTTAGCTGGGCTCCACAGAGCCAGGCGGTGATCGTTCAAGAGGACCACGACGGAGATGAACATGCCCGTCTCTTCCGGGTGGATCTTGATCGCCCAGGGCAGATGCAGCCGCTGACAGAAGATCGTCCAGCTTATTTCCTGCGAGGTGGTGACCTTCATCCGGATGGAAGCTGTTTATTTTACGGGGCTAATTACGATTTCCTGGCTGGTGAAGTGATCGAACCGACCTGGGTCTACCGGCATGACCTGCACAACAAAAAAAGGATTCCCATTGCCCGCCCGACAAAACCCATTTACATGCAGGTCAGCCTCAACCTCCCTGGTACCCATTTGTTATACGATCGCAAGGACCGGCATCCGGCCGGACGGCAGTTCTATTTGGTGGATATTGATGGTAAAGAAGATAAAGAGATCCTGAATTTCGGCGATCAGGTTAAAACCTTCGCCCGCTGGTTCCCGGACGGGCAGAATATCCTGGTGCTGTCGGAATCGGTGGATGGCGATCCGCAGGAGCACATCAGCCTGGGGGTTTATCATTGGCCAAGCGAGCAGATGCGTTGGCTGGTCGACGATCCTAATCGTATGATTGAAGGTGCCTGGGTATCGCCTGATGGGGCCATCGTAGTGGACGAAATTCGGGCAGCACGCCATGTATGTAGTTTTCTTGACCTGGATAGCAGAAAAGAGCAAGCCTTTGCACCTATCCCGGGTAACCTTATCCCCTTGGGAAAGGCCGCCGATGGTGCCTGGGTAGCCCTCTACTCATCGGCTACTTCGCCCACCGATCTGGTGCGCTTCCCAGCTGGCGATACCCAACCGCTACTCACCTCCCTCACGCGGGTTTGGCAATGCACGCAGCTAAAGCCCGAACAGCTCACACCTGCCGAAGATTTCCGCTGGCAATCCGTGGATGGCCTGGAAATCCAGGGATGGCTTTACCGCGCCCGTCCAAAGGGGATCTCTGGCAAGAAACCGCCTCGCTCGGTGATCTACGTTCACGGCGGACCGACCCACCATTCCGAGGACAAATTCAACCCTGAGATCCAGTATCTGGTTTCAAAGGGATTTAACGTGTTGGATGTAAATTACCGTGGCAGCACTGGTTTTGGTTTGAAGTTCCGGGAGGCAATCAAGCAGGATGGCTGGGGTGGTCGCGAGCAGGCTGATATCGCAGCCGGAGCGCAAGCCCTCATCCGGGTGGGTCTGGCTGAGCCGGGTCGAGTTGGCGTAACCGGCACATCCTATGGCGGTTATAGCTCCTGGTATTTGATCACACACCTGCCTCCAGAAACCATCAGCGCCGCTGCGCCTATTTGCGGTATGACCGACTTGGTGGTTGACTATGAAACTACCCGGCCAGACCTGCGCCCATACAGCGAGGAGATGATCGGCGGACGCCCAGATCAGGTGCCTGAGGTCTATTTCCAACGCTCGCCCATCAACTTCGTGGAGAACATCCGCGGAAAAGTGCTAATCGTTCAGGGAGCCCAGGACCCAAACGTTACTCCGGAAAACGTGCACCAGGTCGTCCAACGATTGGAAGCCCACGAGGTCCCCTTCGAGCTGCTGGTTTTCGATGATGAGGGGCATGGCATCAGCAAGCCGGTGAACCAGGCCAATCTGTTTGAATATTTGGCAGACTTCTTCGCCAGGGCATTGTAAACACAACAACCTCTGACCCCGCCGGGATAGCAGCTAGCCCTGGTTATCCGGTTTTGCGCACATAAATCCTGACCCCCTTGACGCCGACGACTTCTACCTGTTCCCCTTCTACGATGATCCCTGTCTGCCCGGCCACTAACTCTGCAGTCCACAGCTCTCCACCCAGCTGCACAGTGCCAGTCCCATAAGGTGCCAGGTTTGAGCGGGTAATACCCAACCTGCCGACGAGTGACTCCTGGCCGGTGCGGATGGGTGCTTTTTGAGCCCGCAGGGCGAAGGTCAAGATGGTGAAGAAAATAGCAGC
>Ga0315551_10002578_pt1 | contig 13176 bp, 10 predicted proteins | sample SalMarSW160290MG_FD_203678 | JGI IMG/M metagenome (GOLD analysis project Ga0315551, IMG submission 203678) | Salt marsh sediment microbial communities from the Plum Island Ecosystem LTER, Massachusetts, United States - Salt Marsh Sediment SW1602-90 ... | reverse complement strand
AGGGTTATATTGATGCAAGAATTGGGCAGAGGCCACAATTTGTTGCTAATGTCAGCATGGTCGATGTTTTGTTTGACATTACAGAGGGGAGGCAATTTAGGATTGGGCGGATTGACATAACCGGCAATGAACAGACGCAGGACAAGGTAATCCGGCGGGTGCTCGATGAGCAGGATTTTACGCCGGGCAAGTTGTACAACGCTGATATAGCCCCCAAGGACGGCGGTGGTAAACTGGAGAGAGAATTGCAACAGACGGTGCTGGCAGAGGAAGTGATGATTAGGCCCGTTACGCCAATTAGCGGAGAGCCAGACCAGAAGGACGTGAAGGTGGATATAAAAGAAGGCCGGACGGGAATGATAATGATAGGGGGTGCCGTGTCAAGCGACGCTGATGTTATGGGGCAGTTGGTTTATAGTCAGCAAAATTTCGACATTACCGATTGGCCGGAGAGCTTTAAAGACTTTATAGTCGGCAATGCCTTCAAGGGCGCTGGGCAGAGTCTCAGAATTACTGCTGAGCCAGGAACTGAAGTTAGCCAGTATTCGATTACGTTTACCAACCCATACTTTCGAGACAAACCTGTGTCGCTTAATGTGGTTGGCTCAAGCTGGTCAAGATATATGGAATGCTACGACGAGCAACGCATCAAAGGATATGTAGGATTCGAGAAACGATTGAAAAACAAGTGGCGAAAGAGTATCGGCATAAGATGCGAAAGTGTTAACGTCGGCGGCCTTGATACTGATGCCCCTAAAGAAATAATAAATGTTAAGGGCGATAACGCTCTTTATGGTGTTATAGTTGGTATCGGCAGGGATTTAAGAGATGATATATGGTATCCAAGTTCAGGGCGCTGGTTTAATGCGAGTTACGAACAGGTTGCCGGGGATAAAACATTTGGTGTGCTGAGCGGAACATATAGATGGTACAAGACCCTTCATGAGGATTTGGCAGAGCGCAAGACTGTTCTGGCGACGAAGCTGCTTGGAGGTTATGTGTTAGGTAATGCGCAACCTTTCGAAAAATTTTACGCCGGCGGGACAGGTACTTACGGTATCAGGGGTTTTGATTATCGGGGAATAAGCCCGAGGGGTCTGCAGACAGGTGTCGCTAATCCCCAGCGGGAAGACCCGATAGGCAGTGACTGGATTTTTTTAGCCAATACTGAGGTAACCGTGCCTATGGGAAGCGATAATTTTGCGGCGTTATTTTTCCTGGATAGCGGAGCAGTTAGTAGCGGTGGCTATCGAGCTGCAGCGGGTATAGGTATACAGATAATGATACAGCAGTGGTTTGGGCCTGTGCCAATGAGGTTTGAGCTTGCATCACCATTTATGAAAAATAGCGAGGACGAAACGAGAACTTTCAGTTTCTCTGTAGGAAGACTGTTTTAAGAGGAATGCAAAAATCAAATATCAAAATGTAAAATTAAGGAAGTCATCGCCGCTTTGCGGCGATTCCGCAATTTTGATTTTTAATCTTTGATATTTAATATCTTTTCAATTTGGAAAGGGTAATTTATGAAGACTAAAGCAGTAGTTTTATATTGTTTAACAGGCGTGATTGTTTTATTTGCAGGTCATGAATACAGCTCAGCTAAGCCGAAGGACGACAAAGCCGTAGCGAATATCGGTGTTGTTGATGTTCGGAGAGTCTTTCGTGATTGTAAAAGAAATGCCAAGTATGGTGCCGATGCTTTGGCCGAACAAGCCAGATTGGATGCAGAGCTGGAGAAGCTTAGCAAAGAAATCGACTCGCAGAAGGCCGGCCTCAAAGCTCTAAAACCAGGCAGCAGTGACTATCTCGCACAAATCAAGGAGTTGTTGCAAAAACAGGCTAAACTTGAAGCTAATCGGCAGTTCAACAATCAGCAGCGAGCGTTGAAAGACCAGCGATGGACAGAAGGTATTTATGTGGAAATTCTGAAGATAATCAGTGCGTTGGCTGAGCAAAAGCGGCTTGATTTGGTTTTACAAAAGGATGTTGCTGAGTTTCCAACAGAGAGCCCCGATGAGCTTATGATGACCCTGAGTACGCATAAATTATTGTATAGCGGTGGCTGTTTGGATATTACCGATGAGGTAATGGCCCAGTTGGACGCGCAGAAATAGCTAATCGCAAATAGCAATTAACGATAAGCGGTGAGCAATATTGCAATGGAACTGACGGTAAAACAATTGGCTGAGCGGCTTGGTGCTGAGTTAGTTGTCGCAGGAGACGAGGGCGGGAAGCGGATAGGTTCTGTAGGGCCTGTAGAGGCAGCCGGCGAGAGCGATGTTACGTTTGTTACGAATGATAAACACATAGCTGCCCTCGGCAAATCGCGAGCAGCGGCAGCTATTGTTGCGAAGCGCATAGAAGGATTGTCCAAGCCGCAGCTGATTGTGAAAAATGTTGACGCAGCCTTGATAGAAGTTTTGAATTTTTTTGCGCCCATACTGAAGCCGGCCGTTGAGGGGATAGACCCGTCCGCTACGCTCGGGAAGGATGTCAAGATAGCCAAGGGGGTGTCTATTGGGCTGAATGTAGTAATTGGCGATAGAGTCGAAATCGGCGAAAATAGTGTAATTAGTAGTGGGTGCAAAATAGGTGAGAATTCAAAAGTCGGCAAAAATTGTCGTCTTGACAGCAACATTGTTGTTTATCACAACTGCTGTTTAGGCAATAACGTGATTATCCAGGCAAACAGCACAATTGGCTCGATGGGCTTTGGGTATTCGTTTATCGAAGGCAGCCATAAACTCATACCACATAATGGCGGGGTGGTGATTGAAGACTTTGTCGAGATAGGAGCTAACTGCTGCATCGACAGGGCCAAGTTCGGTAATACTGTAATTGGGGCAGGGACAAAGATAGATAACCTCGTGCAAATCGCTCATAATGTAGTAATCGGTAAGGGTTGCCTGATAGCAGGACTGGTCGGTATTTCCGGCAGTTGCAAGCTGGGTGACGGTGTTGTGTTAGCGGGACAGGTTGGCCTGGCGGATAATATCGAGATAGGGGATGGGACGATGATAGGCGCTCAAGCTGGTGTTGTAAATGATGTCGAAGCTGGTCAGCAAGTAGCCTGGACACCTGCTGTTGATAAGAGAAAAGCATTTCGGGTAATTAGTTTAATGATGCGTCTGCCGGAGCTGGCGGAGCAGTTAAAGCAATTGGCCAGAAGGATAGAAAAACTGGAGAAGGATGAAGATTAGCCACAAAGTCACGAAGACACACAGAAAAGAGAAGTGAACTAAAGTGCCTAAAGTGAGCTAAAGTAGAAAAATAGTCCGTAACTTTAGGCACTCCAAACTTTAGACACTTTACACCTTTTAGTGTCTTAGTGGCAAAATTTGTCTGACGACAGTCAAGATAATATGAAACTGCAAAAGACGATAAAAAGCGAAGGTAAGTTGCACGGTCGTGGTTTATTCGGAGGCAAAGAGGCGAAGGTTGTCTTTCGTCCGGCTCCTGTGGATACCGGGGTGGTTTTTGTGCGGACTGATGTGCCGGAGGCGGTGCGGATTAGTGCTGTTGCGTCTAATCTTGCCGAGCGAAGTCGTCGCACAACGATAAAAAAAGGGTCTGTCAGCATAGAAACCATCGAGCATTGTTTGGCTGCGGTCAGTGCGATGGAGATTGACAATTTAATAATTGAGGTTGATGGTCCGGAGATGCCGGCTCCGGATTGCAGCAGCGCCGAGTATTTCAAGGTTCTAAAGCGCGTCGGGCTTACTGAGCAGCAGGAAAAACGCAAAGAGTATGTTATCAGCGAGCCGATTAGTATTATCGCTGGTGACGCATCCATATATGCTCTGCCATACAATGATGATGGATTAAATATCACTTTTGACCTGGATTACGGCGGGCACACTGGTATTGGTAGGCAGATTTTTAGTTGTCAGCTTACGCCGGAGGGCTTTGAAAAGAATTTAGCGCCTGCACGGACCTTTTTGCTCGAAGCTGAGGCCAAGCAGTTTCGGGCCCGCGGGATGGGAACGCACGTTAGTCCTCGCGATATTCTGGTTATTAACTCAGACGGGCCTGTTAAGAATAGTTTCAGATTTCCCAACGAATGTGTCAGGCATAAGATTGTAGATTTGATTGGCGACCTTGCATTGGTAGGTCGGCCGATTAAAGGCAGGATTGTTGCCTATAAGAGCGGCCATTCGCTGAACCAGCAGCTTGTGAGAAAGCTGTACGAGGCGGCCCAGCGGCAGGAGCGGATGCAAAAGTACGGGACTGATGCACTTCTGGATATTCGGCAGATTGCTAAAATTCTGCCTCATAGATACCCGCTTTTGCTGGTGGATAAGATAGTTGAAATCGAGGGTGACGTACGAATAAAGGGCATAAAGAATGTAAGTATTAATGAGCAATTTTTCCAGGGTCATTTTCCCGGCACGCCTATCATGCCCGGTGTTCTCATCGTAGAAGCGATGGCGCAGGTGTCGGGCTTATTGTTCGCGCAGAGACTGGAACTCACCGGCAAGTTAGCGGTGCTGTTGAGTATGGATGCCGTTAAATTGCGTAAAGCGGTTGTCCCCGGCGACCAGCTTATCCTTACCGCTGAAACGGTGCGACTCCACAAGAGAAGCGCTCATTGTCGGTGTAAGGCGATGGTAGGCGATTCGGTCGCTGCTGAGGCGCAAATCAAATTTATGCTTGTTGATGAAGAAAGAGTATGAGGAAGACCCAGGGCCGCAAACATAAGGCCACAGACCTTGGGTCTTGAGTCTGGAGTATGAGATGATACAGATACATCCAAGCGCAGTGGTTCATAGGGATACTCAATTAGCTGAGGATGTTACAATTGGGCCTAATTGTGTTATTGACAAGGGGGTTTCAATTGGTGCCGGTACGGTGCTTGATGCTAATGTAGTGATTAACAAGGGTGTCAGGATTGGTCGTAACAATCACTTTTTTCCTAATTGTACGATAGGTTGCTGGCCGCAATTGCTTAGCCTGAGTGGAGATGATGAAGTTGGAGGACTTGTCATAGGCGATAACAACATCATTCGAGAACAGGCAACAATTCATCCGAGTGTTTATAAAGATGGATCGACCAAGATTGGAAATGATAATCTGATTATGATAGGAGTTCACATCGGGCACGACTGCGAACTTTCCGATAAGACTGTGATGAGTAACTATACGCAAATTAGCGGGCATTGCAGGATTGAGACCGGTGTTTGGCTTAGTGGTATGGTTTTATTACATCAGTTTGTTACAATAGGCAAGTGGTGCTACGCCGCAGGACTTGCCGGGATTAATCGGGATGTGCCTCCGTTTCTTGTTGTCAGTGGGCATTATCCGCCGAAGGTAAGAGGGGTAAATAAGCGGGGTCTGGAAAGAGCCGGCTTGAGTGAAGACCAACAGAAGAAGATATTCGAGGCGTATCAAAAACTCTATCGCCAAGGCGGCACACTGCTGGAAAATGCGATGGCTTTGTCAAAAGAAGACGGACTCGATGAGAATATGCGTGCTATGATTGATGCAATAACCAAAAGCAGCGAGCAGCGATTTGGCAGATACCTTGAAAAGTTCAGACATTAAAAATTGAATGATAATCAGCGAAAGATAGCCAATGGACAAGATAAGAACTGCTGTTGTAGGTGCCGGCAAAATGGGGACGATACACGCGAAGGTTTATGACAGCCTGCCCCAGAACGAACTTGTCGCCGTGGTGGATACCATAGAAGACAAATCCCGGCGTCTGGCCAACCGGTATAACTGTATGGCGGCAACTTCTTGTGCGGATATTCTGGACAAGGTTGATGCGGTAACGATAGCAACTCCGACGGTGACACATCTGGAGCTGGCGGAAATCTTTATCAAAAACAATATTGCGGTTATGATAGAAAAGCCGCTGGCGGCTAATGTCACCGAAGGCAGAAAGATTGTAAATCTTGCGAGAAAGAATGACTGCGTTGTGGCTGTTGGGCATTCCGAACGATGCAATCCGGTTGTCCAGGCAATGAAGCGTCTTGATATTGAGCCGAAGTTTATTGAGGCAACACGTATCAGCCCGTATCCATTCCGCTCGACCGACGTCGGAGTTGTGCTGGATGTGATGATACATGATATAGATATTATTTTGTCATTGGCAGCAAGCAAAATTAAGAAAATAGATGCGGTAGGTGTCAGTGTTATCGACGAGAAAGAAGATATTTGTAATGCAAGAATTGTTTTCGAGAATGGCTGTATTGCAAATGTTACCGCCTCGAGACTGGCGCTAAAAACCGAAAGGAAGGTGAGGGTATTCAGCCGGCAGGCGTATTTAAGCGCCGATTTCTTTAAAAAGAGCGGGATAGTCATTAAAGCCGGCCCGAATGTCGACGTTGTTAAGTGGATAAAAGAACAAAGAGCATCAGGGGGTTTTGACTTTACAGCGGTAAATTGGCCGGACTTGTTGCACATTGAGCAGCTTGATATAGATGATAAAGAGCCGTTGCGTCTTGAGCAGGAAACTTTCTTAAAGGCGGTGGCTGATAAGGCCCTAAGGCCCGAAGTCAGTGTCGAAGAAGGCTTGGCGGCACTTCAATGTGCCGAAAAGATCCTTGCCAGCGTTAAAAGACACAAGTGGAATGAAGAAATAGCATACAGTACATAACGAACATCGAATCGAAGAAGATAGCCTTGAAAGGCATATTTATGACAGGCAGGGTTTGGGTGTGCACATTGTTGACGGCTGTTGTTCTGGGCTTCGGGTGTAAAGAAAAAATCCAGGAGCAGAGCAGACAGCCGAAAGAACATAACAAGCAAACGAAAACGGAGAACAGGCAGGGGAAAATGGTAAAATTACAAACAAATATGGGTGATATCGTCATCGAGCTTAACGAGCAGGCCTCGCCGGTTACGGTAAAGAATTTTCTCAGGTATGTGGAAGAAGGTTTCTACGACGAGGTGATATTTCACCGGGTCATACCGAATTTCATGATACAAGGGGGCGGATTCACTGCCCAGATGGTGCAAAAACAAACGCACCCACCAATCGTTAACGAAGCCGGCAACGGCCTGAAAAACGACCGTGGAACCATCGCAATGGCCCGAACGAACAATCCGAACAGCGCAACTTCTCAATTTTTCATCAATCACAAGACCAGTGATTTTCTAAACTACGTTGAGAATAAAAATCCCGGCTACGCTGTGTTCGGCAGAGTAACAGAAGGTATGAATGTCGTTGATGCAATAGCGGCGGTGAAGACAACAACGCAAAAGGGAATGGGCGATGTTCCTGTTGAGCCGGTGGTGATAAAATCGGCCGAAATAGTACAGAAAAAATAGAATTATGCTTTCAGTTTTAATTTACTGACCAGCTGATGTGCAAGGCGGGTCGGCTCAGGAATTCGGTATTTGGTTGTGCAGTCGAGGGTGATTTTTATTGCATCGGTCAGCAGACACTTATTGCCTATAGAGACAAAGACCGGCTTAACATTGCTGCGGGTTCTAACTACCGCTCCGATAGTCTCATTTCCATCTTTGAGCGGACTGAATGCGCCTTTTTCGGGAGTGGGTTCTTTGTAGGTGCCGGTTAGTCTGCTTTTTGCGCAGCCGATGGTCGGCTTGTTGAAAAAAAGGCCCAGATGTGATGCAAGGCCGAGTCGGCGAGGATGGGCGATGCCCTGGCCGTCGATGAGAAATGCATCCGGCTTGTGTTTTAATTTTTCGACTGCAGCAATGCAAACAGGCGATTCGCGGAGGGATAGCAGACCCGGGATGTAAGGGAAAGTAAGTTCTTCAACGGCATTTGCTGTCTCGATGATTTCAAAGTCGGAAGATTGCGTCGGACACCAGAGTTTTTTTTGTGAAGTTTGAAGCTTTCCGCAGGACGCCTTACGGCGCAAAACAATAACGGCAGCGATAATTCTCTGCTTATCTTTGCTTAGGGCGCAGTCAATACCAGCGATGGTTTTCAGTTGGCTTTTTAATTCGACAAACTGCACCTTTTCGCAGAGCTGTTTTTGCAGGGCTATTGCCTGTGAGTAAGACAGATTCCAGCTATGTAACTTCTTTATTTGCATACTACTTATGTGATTTGTAATCGGTTATTGGTAACTGGTAATTGTTATTTAGTCAATATAAAAACATTTTACCTTTTTGTGCGGTTTTGTTACAATAGTTAGTTTGTGTTATTGTCGAAATTTCAAGGGTTTATAATATTCCAGTAGCAAGGTAATATGGCCAGGCGGGCGGAAAAGGTAATCAGGATTACAGGTGCGGCTGAGCACAATCTCAAGAGCATCAATCTGGAGATTCCGCGTGATAAGCTGGTTGTGATTACGGGGATTTCCGGCTCGGGCAAAAGCTCTCTTGCCTTCGATACCATTTATGCTGAAGGCAGGAGGAAATATGTCGAATCGCTCAGCACCTATGCCCGTCAGTTCCTCGAACAAATGCAAAAACCAGCGGTGGGAGAGATTACAGGCCTTCCACCCACAATTGCTATTGAGCAGCGAAGCGCCAGCAGCAATCCTCGTTCGACGGTGGCTACAACCACCGAAATTTACGATTATTTTCGGCTGCTTTTTGCCCGTGTTGGTCAGCCGCATTGCTGGGTATGCGGCAAAGAAATTGCCAGCCAGCACTCTTCGCAGATAGTAGAGTCCATACTTACTCAGCCGGAGGGAACGAAAATCCAGATTTGTGCCCCGCTGGTTCGCGGCAAGAAGGGTGAGCATAAAGATGTTTTTGCCGGCATACAACGCGAAGGTTTTGTTCGTGTGCGGGTTGATAAGGCTATTTACGATGTGCGTAATGTTCCGCCCCTGAACAAGAATAAGAAGCATGATATTGCAGTGGTTGTAGATAGATTGATTATTAAAAGCGGGGTTCGCATTCGGTTGGCTGATTCGGTGGAGACGGCGTTGAAATTGGCAGATGGAGTGATTTTAGTGCTTCTTCAGTCCGCTGTAGGCGGAGACGATAAGTGGCAGGAAGTTATCTACAGCGAGAAATTTGCCTGCCCCAAGCATCCACAGGCATCGCTTGAGGAATTATCACCGCGTCTTTTCAGCTTTAATAGTCCTTACGGTGCGTGCAAAAGCTGCGATGGCCTGGGGACGATTCTCGAATTTGACCCCGACCTGATTGTGCCGGATAAAAGTATCTCGCTGGAGCACGGGGCTATTGAGGCCTGGCGCAAGGGCGGCAAAAGGATGAACATTTTCTACAACCGGCTGATTAAAAGGTTCTGCCGGCATATGAGCATTAGTAAGTCGATAGCATTTGAGCGAATACCGAAAGAATGCAAGAGGATTTTGATGTATGGGACGGCACCGGCTGATGAGCAAGAATACGGTTTTGGGTTCGAAGGAGTCATTCCGAACCTGCAGCGGCGATGGGAGAATACCACCAGTGAGTTTGTTAAATTGCGGCTGTCCAGCTATTTTTCAGAGCAGCCCTGCCGAAGTTGCGAGGGCGCACGACTTCGGCCGGAAGCTGTTGCAGTCACTGTGGGAGGCAGGAGCATAAATGAATTAACCAAACTTTCTATCGAAAAGGCGCAGGAATTTTTCAACAAATTGAAATTGGACAAGGAAAAATCCCTGATTGCCTCACAGGTGTTAAAGGAGATAAAGGCCAGGCTGAAATTTATGGTTGATGTTGGACTTGAGTATTTGACGCTGGACCGCAGAAGCGGCACTCTGGCAGGCGGCGAGGCCCAGCGGATTCGCCTGGCAACGCAGGTTGGCAGCGGCCTGGTGGGGGTCTGTTATGTGCTTGACGAGCCGACAATAGGTCTGCACAAGCGTGATAATGGCCGATTGTTGGGGATACTGCAGCGGCTCAGCCGGCTCGGCAATACTGTTATAGTTGTGGAGCATGACGAAGATATTATTAAAAGTGCGGACCACATTATTGATATTGGTCCGGCGGCAGGCGCTGCAGGCGGAGAGGTTGTTGCTCAGGGCAGTTTTGAGACGATAATCCGCTGCAGGCAATCGCTGACAGGTGAGTATCTGAGCGGCAAAAAGAGTATAGCTTTACCGACTCAAAGGCGTAGATACAATCTGAGAAGAAGCATCGAGGTAAAGGGAGCTTTCGAGAATAATCTTAAAAATATCGATGTGAAGTTTCCACTTGGTGTGTTTAGCTGTGTGACGGGAGTTTCTGGTTCAGGTAAGAGCACTTTGGTGAGCCAGATTTTACTGCCGGCTTGCAGGCGTCGGCTTTATGAATCTCGTGACAAGCCGGGCGGGCACAAAAATATTCTTGGAATTTCTCAAATTGACAAGGTTATAGAGATAGACCAGTCGCCTATTGGAAGGACGCCGCGGAGCAATCCGGCGACATATACAGGCGTCTTTGACCTGATAAGAAAGCTTTTTAGTATGACACGAGAGGCGAAGATTCGTGGTTATAAGCCCGGACGATTTAGCTTCAACACTAAAGGAGGACGCTGTGAATATTGCCGCGGACAGGGAACCAAGAAGATAGAAATGCACTTTTTGCCGGATGTTTATGTTACCTGTCAGGCGTGCCACGGTAAAAGATACAATCCTGAGACGTTACAGGTTACCTACAAAGGCAAAAATATTGCTGATGTGCTTGATATGAGGATTAAGGAATCGCTCGATTTCTTTGCGAATTTTCCGAAGATAGTCAGGGTCCTGCGGACACTCAGCGATGTTGGTATGGGCTATATGCAGTTGGGACAATCGTCGGTGACGCTTTCCGGCGGAGAAGCTCAACGAGTAAAGCTTTCCGCGGAATTGGGCAAAGCTGCTACCGGCCACACCTTGTATTTGCTGGATGAGCCAACTACAGGCCTGCACTTTGCCGACATTCACAACCTTTTAAATGTTCTGCAGCGGTTGTGTGATATGGGCAATACCGTGGTTGTCATTGAGCATAATCTTGATGTTGTCAAGATGGCTGATTATATAATAGACCTTGGTCCCGAGGGTGGAGAAGCCGGCGGCGGGATTGTTACCGCAGGGGCGCCTGAGGAGATTATCAAAAACAAAAAGAGCTACACGGGCAAGTATTTGAAAGCAAAACTAAAGTAGTATCACGGGCCCGCTTCGCCGAATCGAGGCGAGCTTGAAGCCCGTGATTTTGCAAAACACGGCCAAGATGGCCGTGCTACCATACAACGTCAATAAAGGGCGATGCGGGATGAAAAAATCGTATGAGAGACACGAAAATATGTATCAAGGGATGAGAAAAAGAGGTATCCGCTCCTGGGGCGAAAGTATGCGTGTTAAACAAAAGGCTATTGATACGGATACAAAACGATTTTTGATTGAGGTGCTTTCACAACCCTTTACTCCCAGGAAAGGAAAAGCTATCGAACTTGGTTGCGGTACTGCTCCCATATTGAGATGGATTTGCAAAAAAGGATTTACCGGTCTTGGTATCGATGTTAGCAAAACGGCTATTGCCATGGCAAAGGAACAGTCAGTAGGTTTGAATGTTGGATTCAGGCGAGCAGATATTTGCGACTTTGATGTTAAGGGCATAGGGAAATTTGATATAGCAGTAGATGGTCATTGTTTGCATTGTATAATCCGACCTAAAGACCGAAAAGCTTTTCTGAGGAACGCCTTTAAGCTGCTGAAAGAAGGAGGCCTTCTAATAGTCGTGTCTATGTGCTCTCCCGTAAATAGAAAAGTGTTTTCGCAGGTATGCAAAGGTCAGATACTTATAGAACATACAATTTACGCACCTTATGATAGGGCAAGCGAGTATGAACGATTCCGTGTTATTGATGGTCAAGGTTACATGCCTGCAAGAAAAATGCTACATTGGAAAAGTATTTTAACCGAAATCCGAAAAGCAGGTTTTCAAATTAGGCTATTTCGATATAACGATCCTAGGGAGGAATACCCATCCGGTGATATATCAGTTGCTGCATTTAAGAATTAGAAGTAACACGGGCTTCCCCGCCTTTGGCGAGGTCTCGCTGAAAATCGGACAGCCCGTGATTTTGCTACAACGCTGATAAAGGGCGAACGGGATGAAAAAACCGTATGAGAGACACGAGCTTATGTACCGGTGGATGAGGAAGAAGGGTATTCTTGTCTGGGGACAGGGAGGAAGTGGAACAACAGTTAAGTCAGCCAGGACTGAAACTAATAACTTCTTAAAAGATGTTTTTTCTCAACCCTGGGCTCCCAGGGGTGGCAGAGCAATCGAGCTTGGCTGTGGTACCGGACCAATATTGCGATGGGTTTGCAAAAGAGGATTCAGCGGCCTTGGCATAGATGTCAGTAAAACAGCAATTACCATGGCAAAGGAACAATCAAAAGGCCTTGATATTAGATTCAGGCAAGGCGATGTTTGTAACCTAAATACCAAAAGCCTCGGCAAGTTCGATGTGGCAATAGATGGACTTTGTCTGCACTGTATTACTGATACAAAGGATAGAGGAGCGTATTTAGATAACGTGTTTAAGATTTTGAAAGATGGCGGACTTTTTGTGTTGCTTACCATGTGCGGGCCAATGTATAAAAAAAGATTCTATGAGGTTTGTAAAGACCACAAGATTGTTAAGAAAGTGATTTATATGCCATTTGAAGACAAAGGCTATGGCAGATTGTGCAAGTTCAATAAAAAATACTATCTTCCGAGACGCTATGTTGGGCATTGGAAAGACATTCTCTTAGAAGTTCGCAAAGCTGGCTTTGAATTAAAGTTAATCAGATACAATGCAGATAACCGCAAGGATTTTTGCGGGACTCTTACTGTTGGAGCATTGAAGTATCATTAGATTTGAAAGCTTTATATTGCTTTGCGCCTATGGCGGACCTTCGGCATCCTCGCAATGACGATGCTAAGTGGTATGTAATACAATATACGAAATATGGTTTTTGAAACATTAAAATGGGTTGGTGGTGTTGACGGTTTTTTGGAGCTTATAGACCAGCGTCGGTTACCTGCTGAGTTTGTCAAGATACAGTGCCGAGATATTGAGCAGCTCTATGAGGCCATAAAGACACTTGCTGTTCGTGGCGCCCCCGCTATAGGTGTCGCAGCGGCTTATGGACCGGTTTTGGCAATCCAGAAATTGAGTTCAGGCGATGATTTGGAACGAGGACTTGCGGTTTTGGCTAAGGCGTGCGAATATCTGGCCTCATCTCGTCCAACTGCGGTAAATTTGTTCTGGGCACTGGATAGGGTTCGACGAAAAGCTGAAGAATTTGTTACTGCTACAGCGAACGCAAACTTGCAAGCATTTCGCGAGGT
>Ga0315551_10002570_pt1 | contig 13201 bp, 11 predicted proteins | sample SalMarSW160290MG_FD_203678 | JGI IMG/M metagenome (GOLD analysis project Ga0315551, IMG submission 203678) | Salt marsh sediment microbial communities from the Plum Island Ecosystem LTER, Massachusetts, United States - Salt Marsh Sediment SW1602-90 ... | reverse complement strand
CGAATCCGACGACGGATGTCGGAGCAGCGGCGCACGAACTGGCGGTGCTTGAACCCATTCAGAAGGAGTGCCAGCGGTTGTGGGACGAGTTGGAGGAGGAAGAGCAGGAGGGATTGCTGGCGCTGTTGGGAAGTGGCGAGGCGGCGCTGGACCAGGGTAAACGACGGTCCCTTGAGACCAAGGGTCTTCTGGGGGTGGGCGAGGACGACGCTCCCATAGTTTTCAGTCCGGTCTTCGGGGTGTTCTTGCGAGCCGAGTTGGCGCGTCGTCGTGGAGAGGAGAGCGGCGGAGTGCGCTGCGACCTGGAAACGGGTCAGATATGGTCGGATGATCATGAGATCACGCTCAAGCTGAGCGAACCTCAGCGGAGATTGGTGCGACTTCTCTATCAGAGAGAGGGAGCGGTCTGCACGTATGACGAGATCGCCCGGCAGGTGTGGGGCGTGGGCGAAGGGGTCACCCCAGGTGCCATATACGAGTTGGTGAAGCGAGTGCGCCAGAAGGTGGAGCCTGATTGGAGGGAACCCAGTTACGTGGTGACAGTTCCCGGGGAGGGATACCGGCTGCAGATTCCGGAATAGAGCCAGTCTTCCCCGATTGGAACCCAAGGAGAGGCTCTCGGCCTCTCCCTTTTCATGTGTCTCGGCCCAACGCCAGGCGTTGGTTGGTTGTTGGACGCTGCTGAGGATGCGATTGAGACAGGCAGCCAAGAAACCCGTAGCATGGAGGAAGTCAGACCAAGCAACACTGGGACGCCGTGAGCGGAGAAACACCGTGAACGTGGTAAAGGCTTCTCTCCCCCAAGGCGACAGGATACCTGATCTCAAGGATCTCAAGAAAGGGTACCATTTCGACACTCGACCACAAGGGAACTGCGATCATGGGCATCTTTGAAGGGGCATACTTCGCTTGGGTGATTCTTGCGTCGGCCGTCCGGGTCGTCTACACCAAGCGGTACAGACAGACCCGGGTAGCCCGAGACTATAGGAAGGGGCTGGATGCGTTGCTTTCGGGTCTCCCAGGCCTGGGGATGTTCATCCTGCCCGTCATCTTCGTCCTGACGCCATGGCTCGACTTCGCCGACTACCATCTGCCATTTTGGGCTGGTTGGCTGGGCGTAGTCCTGTTTGGCGCTGCCGTTTGGCTGCTCTGGCGATCCCACGCCGATCTGGAACGCAGTTGGTCGCCCAGACTGGAGATAATGGAGGGGCACTCCCTGATCACCCACGGGGTGTTTCGCTACATCCGGCACCCGATGTATGCCGTCCACTGGCTCTGGGGCGTGGCCCAGATCTTCCTGCTGCAGAACTGGATTGCGGGGTTTAGCATGTTAGTGTGCATGGTTCCCATGTACTTGTACCGTGCTCGCGTCGAGGAGAAGATGATGATAGAGGAGTTCGGAGATGAGTATCTCGAGTACGTGGCGCGTACCGGGGGGATCATTCCGCGCCTCTGGTAGCGCCCGCCACGGTTGAGCCTTGGATTCGACGGCTGCCACCAGTAACCAGGAGGTGTGAAACGGAAGGCGGCCGCGCCAAGTGGAAGAGCAAGCGGAACCGAGATCGCTGGTATCGCTCGAGAAACACTGGACAAGAACGTTCGCCGCGAGCGTAGGCTTTCTGAAGGAGGACCAGCCCGCATAGGGTTGGCCGAGATTGAGCTGAGGGCGAAGGTAGTAGGCCATGGACAACAGGTCAACACTCTTGTACCACCTGGATGGAGGGACGCGGAGGGGTAGACCAGCCTGATGTTGGGTTCAGGTGCCAAGCTCGTGGAAGGCCCGGACGGGCCGATGCGGACTGGCACCAACTCTGAGGAGTGGGCGCAGCAACGTCGAGAAAGCGGTAAGGGCGTCTGTGGTGACATCTTGACAGGCCGGCAATTCAATGCTATACTAAGGTGCTAATGCGAAGCACTTGCAACTAAAGGCACGACAGGATGATGTTCAGGAATCTGTGGCGAAGGAAGACGCGTACGATGCTCACGCTGGTAGCAGTGAGCATCGGCGTGGCAACTATCGTTTCTCTGGTGGCCGTGGCCAACGGATTGATTGGCGGGTATGCCGCGCTCTGGTCCGGGGGCGAGGCTGACTTGACAGTGTCGCAGGCCGAGGCTCTGGACCCCTCAACCAGCGTCATTGACCAGGGCCTCGGCGAGGAACTCCTGAGAGTGGCAGGTGTCAAGGCTGTGGCGGGCATGATCTACGGAGAGATGACCACCGACCAGATTCCTTACCTGTTAGTCTTTGGCCACGAACCTGAAGCGTTTGCGATCGAGCACTTCAAGATAGTGGAAGGAGAAGGACTCAGCTCCAGGTCCAGGCGCGAGATCATCATCGGCAAGATGGCCTCCGATGTCCTCGACAGGGGAGTCGGCGACAGCATAAGGATGTACGATAGCGCCTATCGCATCGTGGGCATCTACGAGACCGGCCAGGCCCTGGAGGAGGGAGGGGGCGTGACCACCCTGGATGATGCCCAGGCGATGCTCAAGCGGCCGCAGCAAGTGAACGTCTTTCAGGTGCAACTCAAGGAGTTGGCGGACGCAGATGAGGTTCGGGAGAGGATAGAGCGACGCTTTGCGGATCTCTCCGTGATGAAGTCTGGCGACTATGCAACCCAGGAGTCGCTGATGGATATCATCAGTGGCTTCGCCTGGGGCGTCTCCATTCTAGCGGTACTCATCGGCGGCGTAGGGATGATGAACACCATGCTCATGTCCATCTTCGAGCGCACGCGGGAGATAGGACTCCTCCGCGCGTTGGGCTGGCGGAAGGGCAGGGTGTTGCGCATGATCCTCTCGGAGTCAGTCGGCCTCAGCCTGATGGGAGGAGTGCTAGGTTCTGGGCTCGGAATCGTTATTGTGATCGTTTTCGGCAAGATCCCGGCGACGGCAGGGCTGATGCAGGGCGAGTTCTCCCTCAGCCTGTTTCTCCAGGCCTTCTTGGTGGCGCTGGGACTGGGGGCCATAGGTGGGCTCTATCCGGCTTGGCGAGCGTCGGAACTGGATCCACTGCTGGCGATGCAGTACGACGCCGAGCGGGGAGGGGAGGCCACGAGGCGGTGGCCAGGGGGGATGATCATTCGGAACCTGGTTCGACGACGGACGCGGAGCCTGCTGACCATCCTGGGCATTGGGATTGCCGTCGCCGCAGTGGTGGCCTTGAGCGGCATGGCAGAAGGGTTTGGCCAGCAATTCAACTCCATCGGCCGTGTCGGGCAGATCGATCTCATGGCAGCGGAGGCTGGCATCTCGGACATGCAGTTCAGTGCCATCGATGAGAGGGTGGTCAAGCGCATAGCTGCTCTGCCAGAGGTGAAGAGCGTCGCCGGAGTCGTATTTGGTATCACTTCCACTGAGGATATGCCTTTTCTGTTCGTCCAAGGCTACCAGCCGAATACTGAGGCCATCAAGCATTTCAAGATCGTGGAGGGGGAGCCGCTGACTGGGACCCGGCAAGCGCTGATGGGTCGCACGGCTGCTGACGCACTAGGAGTCAAGGTGGGTGAGTCGGTCAACATCTTAGGAAGCCGTTTCCGCGTGGCGGGCATCTTCGAGACGGGCGTTGCGCTCGAGGACAGCGGTATGGTCATCTCCTTGCGAGAAGCTCAGACATTGTTCGGGACGCCCCGCAAAGTGGGCTTTGTGGGCATAGCGCTGCGGGACCCCAGGCAGGTGGATAGAGTGCTGGAAGTACTGGAGGAGCGCTTTCCTGAGATCTCCGTCTCCAAGACGTCCGAGTTCGCAGAGAGCCTGCCGGACTTCCAAGCTATGGATGCTATGATCGGAGCCATATCGTTTCTGGCCGTGCTGGTGGGCGGCATAGGGATGATGAATACGGTGTTCATGTCTGTCTTCGAGAGAACGAGGGAGATAGGCGTCTTGAGAGCTCTTGGCTGGCGCAAGGTCCGGGTTCTGCTGATGGTGATGAAGGAGTCCCTGGTGTTGAGCGCCGTGGGAGGAGTGGTAGGAATCCTGCTGGGGATGGGCCTGGGAAGCCTGTTCCCACTTCTGCTTGCCATGCTGGTGCCAGTCTACTCGGGCGAACTCCTGGTGCGCGCCCTGGTCGTGGCCTTGGTCCTGGGGAGTGTTGCGGGCGTGTATCCCGCGTGGTGGGCTTCGCGTCTGGATCCTTTGGAGGCGCTGAGATACGAGTAAGACCCAGCAAGTCGAAGGAGCGCTGCAGATTAGGGAGGTCGTGATGGTGAAGAAGATCGTGATTGGAGTGGTGGTGGCAGCTATCGTGCTGGCCGGCGGTGCTTGGTTCTACACCAGCTATCTGGCTCCCCAACCCGAGCTTGAGACATCGGAGGAGCCTGAGGAGCAGGTGACCCAAGTGGTGGCCGCCACGGGGATTGTGTTGCCGTCGCGATGGGCCACTCTCAGCTTCCGCACGGGCGGAGTGGTGAAAGAGGTTCTGGTGACGGAGGGGGACCAGGTCCAGGAAGGGCAATTGCTCGTTCAGTTGGACAGTAGTGAGCTGGAAGACGTAGTTGCTCAAGCCGAGGCTGGACTGGCCACGGCTCAGGCGACGCTGGCCCAGGTCGAGGCTTCCGCGAGGCCCGAGGAGCTGGCTATGGCACAGGCCAGTCTGGCAGCGGCTCAGGCCCAGTTGGCGAAGCTTCGGTCGGGAGCCAGCGCCGAGGAGATGACGGCTGCTAGAGGAGTCATGGAGACCGCAGCGCTCGCCTTGCGGCAAGCTCAGGCGGCCTACGACGAGGTCGCCTGGATGGAAGAGATCCGGGAGATGCCGCAGGCGCTGGCGCTCCAGCAGGCGACGATGGAATACGAGATTGCCAAGGCCAACTACGAGGCAGTGGTGAGAGGAGTCTCGGCGGAAGACATCACGGCGGCGCAGGCTGAAGTGGACCGAGCACGCGCTTCGTTATCACTGCTCGACGCCGGATCTCGTGCGGAGGACGTAGCGGTGGCGCAGTCGCACGTAACAGAAGCGGAGGTGGCCTTGGCTCATGCTGTCTCGGCGCTGGACGACGCAAGCCTGACGGCGCCTTTCGATGGAACCATTGGCGCCCTGCTGGTGAGGGCCGGGGAGATGGCGAGCACCGGTGCAGCGGTTGTTGTACTGGGGGACGTGAGCGAGTTTGAGATACAGACGACTGATCTGAACGAAGTGGACTTGTATCTCATAGATGTGGGGCAGACAGTGGACCTCAGCTTCGAGGCGCTGCCGGGAAAGAGTATCAAGGGTGTCGTCGCGCAGATTGCGCCCATGGCTAGCCTGGAGCAGGGGGGCACTAATTACGAAGTCACCGTCGAGATGGAGAACCAGGACCCAGAGTTGCGCTGGGGCATGACTGCTTACGTCGATATCTTCGTGGGGGGTAAGTAGATGCAGGGGAAGACACTCGCACTAGCCGCGCTCGTCCTCTTCTTGACTGGATGCGGTGCAGTATCGAGCCCGCAGCCTGTCGAGCCAGCTGATCCTAGCAGCACGCCGACCGTGACGGCCACTGCGGTTGTGCCGACACCGATGGCGACCGACACGCCTAAGGCCACAACCGTGCCTGCGACACCCACGGCCACGCCGCAGCCTCCTACGCCGACGGCGACCGAAACACCGCGCCCGCTGCCGCCAACTCCGACGCCTACGCCAGGGCTCCAGGGGCGGTTTGTGTTCCAGTCGGTGAGCGATGGTGACATCTACGTGGTGAACGCCGACGGGACGGGAGTGGCGCGTCTCACGCAGGGGATGGATCCCAGTTGGTCCCATGACGGCACTCAGGTAACCTTTGCCCGCTGGACCGAGCCTTGGGGGATCTATGCCATCAATGCCGACGGGAGCAACGAGCGCTTGCTGTTCAGTTCCAATGTGGCGCGCGGCCCCGTCTGGTCGCCCGACGGGAGCCAGATCGCCTTCTTCTTCACCACGGAGGGCCGGCACGAGGCTTGGAGGATCTGGATCCAGGGGTTCGGCTGGTACTACATCGAGCGCGGCTACCAACAGACAGAGTGGCATCTGGGTGTGGTAACCGTGGCCGATGGCTCTCTCCATGAGCCCTACTGCGACAGCCTCTCCTTTTCGCCTACCTGGACTATAGACGGGGGGCGGCTCGTGTACGATGGCGAGCAAGGACTGCAAATCAGCGAAGCAGGAGGGGCCAATAACGTGCCCTTCACCGACGATGTGCACGACTACTTCCCGGTGATGTCTCCGGATGGGAGTCGCATCGCCTTCATGCACTGGCAGCACGATCACTGGGAAATCTACCTTACGAACTGGGACGGCAGTGGGCGGTGGCCCCTGACCAGTAGCTCCGTGTTCCTGGATAGGCGTCCGAACAACGTGTCACCTGCGTGGAGTCCCGACGGCACCCAGATAGTTTTCCTTTCCGATCGAGGCGGTGATTGGGCGTTCTACGTGATGAACGCCGATGGCAGCCATCAGAGGCAGATCCTGAAGGACGTGACCCAGACGTTGAAGATTAGCTATGCTGGGGTGCACGAAAGGGTCATCTCCTGGACCAGGTAGCGCGGCTAGAGAGGCAAGCAATGACTGGAAACGACCTGATTGTTGAGACCTACGATCTCACCAAGATCTACGGAGATGGCGAGGAGATCAGGGCCTTGGATGGTGTGAGCCTGACCATCAAGAGGGGCGAGTTCGTATCCGTGATGGGGCCATCGGGCAGCGGGAAGTCCACACTTCTCTACGTGCTCGGCGCACTGGCCAGGCCCACCAGCGGCCAGGCCCTGATCAACGGTCAGAATCTGACCGAGGTCAAGGACCTCGATCGGTTTCGCAACGAGACGATAGGGTTCATATTCCAGCTCCACAATCTCATCCCCACCATGACCGCTCTGGAGAACGTGGAAGTTCCCTTGCATGAGCAGAAGATGAGCGTGAAGGAACGACGTCAGCGCTCCAGAGAGGTGCTGGAACTGGTTGGACTTGGTGATCGACTTACCCACTTGCCGAATCAATTGTCGGGCGGACAGTGTCAGAGGGTGGCCGTCGCTCGCTCCCTGGTGAACCAACCGTCGTTGGTGCTTGCCGATGAGCCGACCGGCGAATTGGATAGCGTGAGTTCCAAAGAGACGATCGACCTGATGCACGAGATGAATCGCCGACTGAGCACCACCTTCATCATCGTAACGCACGACCCGGCGGTTGCGCGGCGCACCGAGCGCGTGTTGATCATGGGGGACGGGCGCATCGTGCGAGAGGACATCGTCACGGATCCGTATGCAGAGGATCTTAGGATGCTGAAGGCTTCGCCCCTGGGGAAGGCGGTGCTGGAGGGACGAGAGGAACTGGCCCTTGACGATGTGACCTTGTTCCAGGATGGGCAACTGACAGAGGCAGGTGGTCTTCTGAGGGAGCTGCTGGAGCAGGTGTAGCAGGATTCGACCCCCGGGCGGTGCCAGGCGCTGCTGAGCTAATAAGTCGTCTCCTGGAGGCGAACCCAGTACTGGGTCCCTGGCCCTTGAGCGCCATCGCCGGCGTCCTGGGCCACGACGTAGAGCGGGCCATCGTCGTGGGCAGTCCATCGAATACGCGAGGCTCGTGGTTCCTCCTCGTCCCGCCCGTTGTCATCCACGAACAACTCGTTTCCCTCTTCGTCGAGCAGGCGCAGCACGGTGTCCACGTCCTCACCCAGGCCGGACGTCTCCACGACGTAGGTGTTCCCCGCCGTCGTCTCCAGGCGCATCCAATCCACGTCTCCGGCCAGGTGCAGATTGTGCGGTTGTGGCTCGCTGGGTTTGAGGAGAGTGGCCAGCCTCGGTGAGCCGTCGGGTTCATACTCGTCTTCCACGAAATGCGCTTCCTCCCAGATTCGAATCTCGTAGTAGGTACCAGCCCCGGCATTGTCGTCATTCACGTCGTGCGCCATCACGTAGTGGGTAGAGGTCTTCTCCGCAGTCCAGACGAGGCGCGAGGCCCACTTCTCCTCGAGTGCGCGGCCATCGTCATCTTGGGTGAGCAAGCTGCGGTCGCCATCGTAGAGGAAGAGGCGGGTGTCCACGTCGGGTCCCAGATTGAAGGTCTCGATCGTATATACATGACCTCTCGTGGTTGTGAAACGGAAGTGGTCGCGGTCACCGAGGCTGTGGAAATTGTGGGTCTGGCCAGCGCCGGGCTCGAGGACTGTGGCTTCAGCGAGTGTGTCGTCCGGCTCCCACTCGTCGGGAGTGTATTGGGGCAGCTCGAGGGGCAGGAATTCCACACTGTCCACAATCGCCTCAAGCTCTGGCCCGTGGGCGGGCCAATCTTGGAGGGTAGACAAGGCCACCAGGATGTAGGATTGGTGTTCGCGCGCGGCGGCCAGCACGAAGCCCTTGAGATGGGTGGCGAAGAGGGCCGGGGTTCCCTCGAGGGTGACCAGGGCGCCCGTTTGGTCGCCGATGGCCCGAGGCTGTGGCTCGCCGATGTGCATCTCCTCGGAGCTGAATACCGAGGCTCGGCTCAGGGCCAGGGCTTCGAGGTTTTCCCACTCGGCATTGGGCAGCGCCTCGACCTCAATGGAGACGCCTGCACCAGCAGTGAAGTCTCCGCCCGCAATTGTCTCCTCCGATGTGCCGAAGACGACGCTCTTCTGCGTGTCCCTGTTTTTCCAGTCCACGGGATACGACAAGGACAATCCCAGGGCAGCGTTGACGTAGGGTTGCACCGGCGATGGCGAACCGGCGATGCGGCTGGTAGGGGTTGGCTGTTCAGGAGTGGGTGTCTGCGCCGGCGTGCTGCTGGCCGGAGTCTGTAGAGCAGTGGGCGCGGCGGGGGCAGGCGCGACACAACCGCTGGTCAACCCGGCGAAAAGCAGCATCAGAGCAGTCTGAATACAGAATGCTGCTACGTTTTCGCGTAGTGGCCAGAGTTGACTCGCGGCACGCGTGCTCCAGACGGGGGATGCTGCTCCTCTTCTCATGGCGAAGTAACCGGTGCGACCCAGCGGCGAGAACCCCTGGCCTGGCCGGCCAGCTAAGGCTCACCCGAAACACAGACCGGTTGTCAGTGCTCGATTCCGGAGCGTGCCTCCCTGGGATATTCGTGGGGATTATACCTGGTGCACCGATGGCTGCCAAGGCCCCTCCGACCTTGGTGCCGCCCGGGGGCTGTGATATAATCGGAGCCGCCTTCACAAGGGACTTGTGTGCTCGACGGGAGCATCTGATGTCGGTAGCGGAGAGTGAGGTACTCATCGCGGCCCCACCGGAAGAGGTGTGGGCCCTGATCAGCGACCTGGAGAGAGGTCCGGAGTGGAGTGTGGTCACGCTGGAGTGCAGACTGACCTCCGACCGACCTCCGGGGCTGGGATGTACGTACCGTTCCGTGAGCAGATTTGCGGCCAGCAAGATCAGCACGGAACACGAGATCGTGGAATGGGTGCCCCCCGGAGGATGGTCACCAGGGGCATCAAAGGCGCAGGGTCTACCTTCGTACAGACCTGCGAACCTCAGGGAGAGGGAACTGTGCTGACCATGCGCAACGAGTTCGGCGTGCCCTCCGGCCTTCCTGGGCTGGTTGCTGATAGACTGACGCGGCAGGTCACGAGCACCCTGGTCAAGGAGCTGGCGCGCATCAAGCAGGTCGTGGAGCACCGTGGTCCGAGCGAACCCTCAGGGGACGGCTCACCGGTTCGATGAGGAGGTGTCCTGGGGGATGTAGATGAGGATCCTGGCTACCGCAAGTCTCGATGATTGGGGCCTGGAGCGGCTTCGTCTCTACGGTGAGCTTAGCTACGAGGGGTTCGCTGAGAAGAAAAGGCTACTTGCAGGACGGAAGCTAGTGCGTGCCCTTGACGGGTTTCACGTCTTCGTGACGGAAGTGGATCAGGTACGGGCGCGCGTCCTGGAGCAGCTTGACAGTCTGCAAGTGATCGCGTGCTGTCGTGCCGATCCCGTGAACGTGGACGTTGACGCTGCGAGCTCCAAGGGGATACCCGTATTGCACGCGCCTGGGCGAAACGCCCAGGCCGTGGCAGACTTGGCGGTGGCCCTGATCCTGATGAGCCTGGGACGTATTCCCCAGGCGATGGATGTCCTGCGGCAGGGGGATGGCGCACAGGGCATGGTCAAGATGGCCGTTGCCTTTTTCGACCTGAAAGGGAATGAGCTGTGGGGCAAGACCGTGGGCATCGTCGGGCTGGGCGCTGTTGGTCGCGAGGTGGCCAAGAGGCTGAAGGGCTTCGACACAGAGTTGCTGGTCTACGATCCGTACGTCTCTTCCGAGGCGGTGGAGCGTTTCGGGGCCCAGAACGTGGATCTGGTGACCCTGTTTACCACGGCGGACGTGGTCACTCTACATGCCCCCTTGACAGAGGAAACGAAAGGGATGCTGGGCCGGGAGGAGTTGGACCTGATGAAGCCCTCCGCGTTTCTGATCAACACGGCCCGCTCTGAGCTCACCGATGAGGACGCACTCTATGTGGCGCTCAAGGAAGGCGGGATCGGCGGTGCTGCTCTGGACGTCTTCGCTGAAGAGCCGCCCCGTGCGGATCACCCACTGCTCCAGTTGCCCAACGTCATCGCTACTCCCCACATTGGCGGAAACACGCGAGAGATTCCGGCGCACCAGTCGCGCATTGTGGTGTCTGACCTGGAGCGCCTGTTCCAGGGGAAGCGCCCTCTTCACGTCGTCAATCCCGAGACCCTGGAGGGCTTCTTTCTGCGCTAGGGTACCCTTCAGCGACGTAGGGAAGCCCCCCGGAATAGAGGCACAGCACCAGGAGGTCTTTGCATGGCAGGTTATGAGTCCGCTGGAGACATGGAAAAGGTCATCGCCCGGTGGCTGGGGTTGATACCAGCCGACCGGGCCATCAAGGAAGGGTGTGAGGGATACGACGTTTCTGTGGAGTTCGAGGTAGAGGACCTCGATTTCTTCTTCTACGTCCACTTCCGGGATGGAGACTTCAGCGGTGGTTTGGGCGAGTTCCCTGGCGAAGCGATGGTGGAACTCTGCATGTCCAGCGAGGTCTTCGATGGCATGTTCAGCGGGGAACTGGACGCGACGACGGCGGCCATGTCGGGAGACCTGGCTTTCGCCGGCGACGTGGCGGCGGCCATGGGACTCCAGACCCTCCAGGATGATCTCAACCGGCTATACCTGGTAGCGCGAGGGGAATCCTAGCACGTGTCGTCTGGAGGCTGGCTGCTGGGCTGGGATGCGGGGAGCGGGAGCTGTCGCTGCCTGGTGGTGGACGGGGAGGGTCGCCAAATGGCCCTCACCCGTGACTACGTGCCTGTAGTCCGCGACGAGGACGTGCCAGGCAGCCTGGAGTTTGATCCCCAGCGGATGTGGGAGACCTTCGTGCGCTTGACGAGGGAGGCCCTCGCGGAGCTGCCGCCGGGGGAGGTCGCCGCCATCAGCACGACCAGCTTCAGAGACGGCGTGGTCTTCCTGGACAGCGAGGGCGAGACGCTATACGCTGGCACCAATCGGGATGCCAGGTCCGTGGCCCAGGGGTTCCAGATGGCACAGCGTCACGGTGAGACCATCTACGCCGCAACCGGACGATGGCCTCTGGGCACCGACGGAGCTGCTCACCTGTTGTGGATGCGCCAGTCCAGGCCCGAGGTGTATGAGCGGATCGACCGGGTGCTGATGGTCAGCGATTGGCTGGTCTACAAGCTCTGCGGAACGTACTGCTCGGAGCCGAGCAACGCTTCCTCATCTCTGCTTTTCGACGTCAAGGAGAGAAGTTGGTCCACCGAGGTAGTCGAGCTGCTGGGGCTCTCTCCCGGGATCCTACCTCCGCTGCGCTCTCCTGGTGAACTGGCTGGCCGCCTCAGCCCAGAGGCGGCGGAATCCCTTGGCCTCACAGAGGATACACCCGTGGTTGTGGGCGTTGCCGATACGCAGGCGGCCTGTCTGGCCTGTGGTGCAGTGCGCGATGGGCAAACGGTGGCGGTCGCCGGTAGCACGATGCCGCTCCAGTTGACGCTGGAAGAGCCCCTGATGGATGAGAGGCACCGCTCGTGGACCGGAGCGCACGCCCTGGATGGGCTGTGGAGTCTGGAGTGCGGCGCGGGATTGGCCGGCATCGCCTACGAGTGGTTGTGGCAGGCTTTTGGTGAGGGCGAGCCATCAGAGGACGCGTACGCCCTTCTGGAGGCTGAGGCGGGACGTGAGTCGCCCGGGTCGGTCGTGGCCTTCATGGGGACATGGATTGCCGACCACGGTCGTTTGCAGTTCCCCTCCCGGGTCGGTTTTCTGGCTCCTTTCCCGATGACCTTCGAGCCGCCCTTGACGAGGTCGAAGATGGCTCGTGCGATTCTGGAGAGCATCGCCTTTGCGGTGCGCGGAAACCTCAAGCAACTCGTGGAGATCTCGGGCAGAGAGGTGGAGACCCTCACCGTTTGTGGAGGGCTGACCAAGTCTTTCCTGTTTCGTCAAATGGTGGCCGACGTCTGTCAACTGCCGGTGCGGGTCCCAGCCGCCGGGGAAGCCTCGGGACTGGGCGCGGCGATGTGTGCGGCCGTGGGAGGAGGCTTGCACAGCGATCTGAGAGAGGCGGCCAGGCAGATGTCGATGGGGGAAGAGGTCGTGGAGCCAAACCCTACCATGCGCACGACCTATCGTGCCGCTTACAAGCGGTGGTTCAAGATGTACCGCAGCCTGTTGGGCCGCTGACAGTCTGGTCGAGGTATCGGTCTAGAGATGAAAACGCGGAGGTCTGCTCCTTCGCCGAACAAGAGGTATGGTCCATGGTAAACGATCTCAACGAGCAGGTAATCGCCATAGTAGATGAGCTTTACGACGCTGGCCTGATCACTCCCAAGGGGGGCAACGTTAGCGCTCGCATTCCGGACAGCGACGAGCTGTGGATCACGCCCACACAGCTCTACAAGGGTGGTCTGTCCCAGGAGACCCTGATCAGAGTGAATCTACGGGGAAAGAAGCTTGAAGGGCGGGACCGGCCTTCAGTCGAGTTGCCCATGCACTTGCTTGCGTATCGCACGAGGGAAGATGTGGGCGCGGTGATTCACACTCATGCGCCGATGGCCATCGTCGTGGGTCTGTACGACGAACCCGTGCCCCCGATCACGATCGAGGCCATCGGGCTGGGCCGAGTACCCGTGGTCCCCTTCCTGCTCTCAGGAACAAAAGAGCAGTCGCAGGCCATCGTTGACGCTCTGGGAGATGGTCCAGCGGTGTTGCTTCGGAATCACGGTCTGCTGACTGTGGGCAAGGACCTGCGAGAGGCGGCGAGCAAAGCTCAGCAACTAGAGTTCGCAGCACGAA
>Ga0315551_10002569_pt1 | contig 13203 bp, 5 predicted proteins | sample SalMarSW160290MG_FD_203678 | JGI IMG/M metagenome (GOLD analysis project Ga0315551, IMG submission 203678) | Salt marsh sediment microbial communities from the Plum Island Ecosystem LTER, Massachusetts, United States - Salt Marsh Sediment SW1602-90 ... | reverse complement strand
CCTTGCCTGCTTTTTCGGGGTCGGTGTCTTCGTCAAGCCACCTGCCTCGGCGAGCCTCGTCGTAAATGCGGCCGGGGTTGTTGGTCGCGATTTCGACCTGGTAGCCGTGGACGCGGCCGTTCCGGTACTCCTTGAAGCTGTTGCTGCGGAACTGCACGCCTGAGTTGAGACGCGGGTCCACTTTGACCTCGAAATCCAGTTCAAAATCGGAGTAGTGCTTCTCCGTGCAGAGGAAGGAATTGGGACTTCCCTTCGCGGTGGTGCCGACAATTGTGCCGTCTTGCACTTCGTACTTCGCGGTGCCGTTAATCTGCTGCCAGCCGTCGAGGTTCTTGCCGTTGAAAAGCGAAACGCAGCCATCCCCCTCCGGCAACGGTTTCACCATGACGTTTTTGAAGTAAATGGTGCTGCCCGGGTCGTGTCCCTGGAGGGCAAAGGTGCCGCTCGATAGTCTCGGACCCCGCCTGTCGAGAGGCTCCGGCTCGGTGTAGTCCACGACAAACTTCTCGTTTATCCTGACGACGATGTGCTTGCCCCTGACAATGATGTGTTGGGTGTACCACTCCTTATCTTTAACCGGCGTTTTGAAAAGGTTCACTACGTTGTAAAGGCCGCCGCTCTTCTTTGGGTCGCCGTGGGTCTGGTTGACCTGACACTCGTAGCCTTTGCTTGGCCAACCGGTTGCCTGATAGGTGGTGTGGAAGTAGATGCCGGAGTTGGCTCCCGGCTGGGTCATGACGTCGGCCTTGAACTCGAAATTCTCGAAGTTGGCCTTTTGGACCGGCCCGACGTAGAAGGCGTGACTTCGCGGGCCGTGGACGACGATCATGCCGTCGCGAACGCTGAAAGTGCCCGGTTTGTCGCTGATCTTCCATCCGTCAAGGTTCTTGCCATTGAAGAGCGGAATCCAACCCTCGCTCCCGCCCTTCTGCTCCGCTTTGCAGTTCAAGCAGAGGCATCCCAGTAACAACATTAGTGCCGACCCAATCAGTACGCTACGCCTCATCTTCTCCTCCTTTCTTTCTATCGCAGAGTTCCCATTTTCGCAGAAGTCAACTCCTGCCGATTGTTTTAGAGCAATAGTACACCCTTCGAGAGAAAAACGTAACGAAAACTTTCGCTCATGCGTAACGCGTCAGTCTCGGGCGGTTGAGGGTGGAACCCGAGAGTGCGCAGAGCGCGCAGAGAGGCTTACGTATCGCCGGCGTCCTGTCCCGCCCCGCGTTCCGCGGGGGATATCGAGGGGCTCCCTCGCCCTCGACGGGCTCCGGCTGCACCCTCCACGGCAAATAAAGCCGTGCCCCACGTGGCATCCCGCCGGAAGCGGGACCCGTGGCGATGGTGGGCAAGATGCCCATGACACGGCAGGTGACGACGCAGTCCGTCTCATTCTTCTCTCTGCGACTCTGCCCCGCGTCTCGCGGGGTTACCCTTCTCTTCCCTTTTTCCCTCCACCGCCTTCGCGGGGTATCCGCCCGAGACTGAGGGATTACTGTCTGACGGGTTTTCTGGTTGACATGCTCGTCCCTAAAAAGTAGCATTCATGTCCGATGGTCGCGGCAGCCAAACGCGGTAGGCACGACGGTCTTCCACTCTGGCAGGTTTGGAATCGAGCGGGTAGAAAAGAATCGGGCACGAGGCTCAATCCTGCATCGTGCTTTTGTCGGGAGAGAGCAGAGATCACTATTGGCGCCATGCCATCAAACGAGCAAACCACACCAATGTATATGTCAAAGTAGGGCTTTGCGTGAAACAGGACAAAGAATCCAAAGAAGAAAAACAGCCTCTATCGCCGAGTCCCCCGATGACGAAATCTTCAGTTGTAGTAGCGGCCAAGCATCAGATCTCCTGTGATGTCTCGGGGGAGGCTGTGATCCTCAATCTCAAGTCCGGGGTTTATTACGGCTTGGACGCTTTAGGAGCCCGGATCTGGGATTTGATCCAGAAGCCGATGACCGTGGGCGAAATTCACTCTATCCTTCTTAAGGAGTACGAGGTTCAGCCTGACCGCTGCGAGCGGGACCTGCTGGCTTTGCTCCAGAAGTTGGCGGATGCCGGCCTAATCGCGAAACAAGCGAGTTGAGCGGATGATGTCCTTTTTGCAGTAGCGTCGGGCGCTGTTGAGATAGGGACTCCACAAGTCCGTGCATACGGCTGTCACACGGCCACATGCTTCCTTCCACTATCGGCGGAGGAACCCGCCGCCCTGATTTCCCGACGGCGAGGTTCCGGCTCGGTACCGCAGCACAGCCTCACTTCTGCCGGGCTTTAGCTGGCGCCGTCATTAGCCGCTCGTTTCAGCGAGCGGTTGCGCGGCGTGTCTTTTTCCTCTACGGAGCCGGTTTCAGCCGGGCTTCTCGACCGCAGACTTCACTCAAATCCCATCGCTCAAACGCAGCGACGCCCGTGCGGAAGCGCCTCTGCGCACTCTGCGGTTCCGCGCTCAAGCGGTCAAGACTGAAATAGGTTTTGATGCGAAGCTTCACGACCGGGACCGGCCTCGCATCAACTACGTGGAAAGGGCGCAGATGCTCCGTTACGATGAAAAACCGCCAGGGGTTGGTGGAAATGGCTAAAGCCCCTGACCCCGCTGAAGCGGGGCTGAAGCCGGCTTAAAGAGGCCGGGGCCCACGCCAAGCACGGGCTGAAGCCCGTGCCTAACAGGGCCGCCGGCAGCGAATCGAGAATCCGGTATTCCGGCGAACGAGCCACTCGCGGGCTGCCGTCTATTTGACCCGCCATTCGTGCATGCCGGCCGAGAACTTGTCCGGAAGTTGAACCTCAAGCCGAAGGGCATCGGTTTTTACCGTCTCGAAGGTCACCTTGTTATACTTATCTTTCTCCACGCCATAGGCGTCGGTGGTATAGACAGGTCTCCACTGGCGTCCATCCCTGTAAAGGATGCGCCAGGACTTCGGCGCCCGACATTCGCCTCGGCCGGTGTCGTCAAACCAGTACACTTCGGCGACGGAAACCTCCTCGGGCTGCTTGAAAACGTACTGGACCCATTCCAGCGTTCCCTTCCGGGGCCACCAGTGGAAGAAGCGGTTGGAGTGGTCGTTGGAGTTTTTCGGTTCCAACTGGTCATTGAGCGCTTCGACAACACCTCCCCCTGAGACACTCACGCGGCTCGTCGAGGCGATGGTGGGAGCCGCAAGGGGTTTCGTTGCCGACAGTTCGTGCGCCAGCCACACCGCCATCTCGCCCGCGCCTCGGTGCGCCCACGCGTAGTAGGGAATCGCAACGAAGTCCTGCTCCGTCTTGACCAGAGGTTTTCCATCATCGGCTCGCTTAAGGCCGAATGCCGTGCCTCTGATGACGACGACACCATTGAGCAGCTCCTCGCGGTATTCGGCGAGAAGCGAAGCGTCATCGGGCAGAAGGAGGTTCAGCACATGTCCGTCCTTGTTGTCCGGCCACTCCGCGCAGTAAACGAGCGGACCTCGCTGCAATGCCACTTTCCCCCGGTCATCCTCGACTTTCTCATGGGCAAGCACCCGCCGGATAGGCATCGGCATATTCAATTCAATCACATCGCCCTTCGTCCAGGTGCGGCGGATGCGCGCATACCCTTTTTCCATATCGAAAGCAATCTGTTCGCCGTTGACTTTTAGGGTCACTTTTTCGTCGCTCGTGTTCATGTACCGGTATAAGTTGCTCGGCACAGGCTGATTCCGCGCCCAGCCGGGGATGCGAATGTAGATGGCGAATTTCTCGCGGCTTTTCCTGGGGTTCACCGTGATTTTGACGGCGCCGTCCCAGGGGTAGCGCGTCTCCTGCTTGATTTGCACGCTTTTCTTGTCCATCTCTATCGCGGCACTCCCTCCGATGAAGAGATTGACGTACAAGATGTCATCGCGGCGCGCGTAAGCATAGCCGTGAACCGAGGGCATGAAACGCGTTATGTTGCCGGGACAACAGGCGCAGCCAAACCACGGGCTGCGATGATGTTGACCGTGTGACTCGAGCGGATTCGGGTAAAAGAACAGCTTGCCCTCGAGCGACACGCCCGAAATCAGCCCGTTGTAAAGAGTCCGCTCCATGACATCAATATACTTCGCGTCGCCGTGCAGCAGGAAGAGGCGGTGATTCCAAAACACGTTGCCGACGGCGGCGCAGGTCTCGCAGTAAGCGCTCATGTTTGGCAGTTCGTAATTATCTCCGAAAGCCTCACCACCACCCCGCGCCCCGATACCGCCGGTGATGTAAAGTTTCTTAGAGACGACGTTCTCCCAAATTCGGTCGTCCGCTTTCAGGTAATCGGAATCGCCGGTGAGCGCCGCGATATCGGCCATACCGGAATACATGTAAGAAGCCCTGACGGCATGTCCGACCGCTTCATCCTGTTCGGTCACCGGCTTGTGGTCCTGGCTGTACTCACCATACAGTCGGCGACCGTGGGGGCGGCCGCGCTCGTCGAGGAAAAACTTGGCGAGTTTCAGGTACTTCTCGTTTCCGGTCGCCCGGTACAATTTCACGAGGCCCATCTCGATTATCTGATGACCGGGCGGATCTCGCTTTTTGTTGGGGCCGAACACGCCGGCAATCAAGTCGGCATTCTTGATTGCAACGTCCAGAAACGTCCGCTTGCCGGTCGCCTGATAATGCGCAACCGCCGCTTCGTACATGTGCCCGGCGTTATACAATTCATGGCTGCCCGACAATTTCGACCAACGCTCCTTGCCGAACCAGTTGATTAGTCTCTTCGAATGATTTGTCCTGCACGTGTAAAGGTAGCCATCGTCCTCCTGGGCAGCGGCGATCTTGACAATCAGACCGTCCAGGTATTTGTCCAGCTCAGGATCGGGATGAAGCATCAGGGCATACGAGGCGCCTTCAAGAATCTTGTACACGTCCGTATCATCAAAAGGATAACTGCCGCGATGTTCCCCCTTCATCAAGCCGCCCGCTATGGCAAAATTGGCGATGCGACCGGTCTCCTCGCACTTCTTGAAGGCATACGGAATTGTGACCTTGCGATTGGTCTCCAGCCGCGGCGCCCAGAATTGATCGTTGATGTGGACTTCCGTGAAGGGCACCGGTTTCACCGGATAATCCTTCTGCGGCTCGGCCCCATCTCCTGCATTCACGCCAACAAAAATGACGCCCCAAACAATCATCTTACCTAAAGTTTCCATAAAAAGGTTCTCCCTGCTTTCGTTTTGGTGTTCCTGGCGTCCGGCCTCACACCTAAGGCGCCGCTCAAAAAACTCATAGTCCTTCTCGTCACTCTTACGGCAGGCGTTTCACATAGACATAGTATGCTCCGCGGGAGGAGCCCTTCTCATCGGTGAACCATGTTTGGAGGCGCGTTTTGCCGGCTTTGAGTTCGACCCGGAACGTCGCCGCAGATGCGTCCTTCGCAACCGGCTGGGTAACATCCACGTCGGAGACTTTGAGCCTGGCCCTGGTCACGCTAATGGCCTTGCCGCCGGGAATCGCCGCGTTAATGGGCTTGTCCACTTCGGCCGGCCAACGCCGCAGGGCGAGCTCATATTTGCCCGCGCGGGTGACTTCGACTGCCCAGAAGCCGTTGGCGATAGGTTTGCCATTGCGGACGTGCCACTGGTCCCATGGGACTTCCGGTCCGTGCCAATCATGCGTGGTCAGCCGGGAGGAGCTCTCCTTCTCGGAGCCGATTATTATCTCGCAATATTCGTCGAAGCGCCCGGAAATGTCGGCCCACCAATCCTCGTACGCCTTCCGGAGTTTCTCTATGACCGCGGGATGTTCATCCGCGATGTTCTCCTTTTGCCCCGGGTCGGTGGACATGTCGTAAAGCTCCCGCCCGTTAATCAGCCGCCAGCGATCGGTCATCACGGCACATTTCCGCCACTTCTGGGGATGCTCGATGCGCTGGGAATGCACGAGCAGCGTGCGGTCGGGCCAGCCCTTGTCATTGCCTTTGAGCAGTGGCGCCAGACTTGTACCGTCCAACTTCACTTTTTCGGGTTTCTTCAGTCCGCACAGATCATTCAAGGTTGGCAAAACGTCAATGTGGGCGGTGATGCGCCGTACGTCGCGCCCTCCTGCCAGTTCGGCCGGCCAGCGTATGAAGAACGGCACACGGTGACCGCCGTCATACTCCGAGCCCTTTTGGCCTCGCATCCCGGCTCTGTCGCCAGCCGACGTGCCGTTGTCCGTCATGAATATCAGGACCGTGTTCTCGTCCAATCCGAGTGTCTTCAATCGCTTCATCAGCCGCCCCATGTTCTCGTCAATGTTGGTAATCATACCGTAGAATCTCGCCTGACCCTCCGGCACGCCTTTGTCCCGATATGGCTTGCTGTACTTCTCGGCGACATTGTAGGGGCCGTGCGGCGCGTTCGTAGTCACGTAAGCGAAGAAGGGCCGGTCCTTGTTCTGCTCGATAAATCTAATCGCCCCATCGAACCAAACGTTGGTGCAATATCCTTTGAACTTCTCCGGCCTGCCGTTGTGCCGGTAGGTGTCGTCGAAGTAGTCGTTGCCCCAGAAATCCGGAGCGTTGCCAACGGCTCCACCTCCGTGCACAAGCACTTCGTCGAACCCTCTATCCTGCGGCCGAAACGGATAATTGTCGCCCAAGTGCCATTTCCCGAAGATGCCCGTGCGATAGCCGCTGGCCGAGAAAACGTCCGCCATCGTAACCTCCTCGCGGCACAGGAGTGACCGACCCATGATCGTGTGCCACACCCCCGTCCGCGTCGAGTAGCGCCCGGTCATCAGAGCCGAGCGAGTGGGAGAGCAGGTCGGATCCACATGGAAGTTCGTCAGCCGGGCGCTCTGCGAGTGCAACCGATCGAGATTCGGGGTTTGAATGACCGGGTTGCCGTCGCAGCCGAGGTCGCCGTAGCCCTGATCATCGGTTATCACCAGCACGACGTTCGGACTTTTTTGAGCGGATGCGCCCCGCGCAAACAGCTCCCCCGGCAGCGCCGCCGCCGACACCGCGCTCAGGCTCATCGCTTTCAGAAAATCGCGACGCGTGTAATCGTGTGTGCTCATATTTCAGTGCTCCCTGTTAAGTAAGTGCTGTGGTTCATAAATTCGCTCACGTATTTTTTTTGACGGGATAACAGGATAGACGGGATTCTTGGAATCCTGTTTATCCCTGCGAAAGGTCCTTGACCTTTCCCTTTACCTCCACTTTCCGTTCTCCGAAATTCAGGAGTGGACCCCTACTCCGCATCCGGCGGGGTGGTCACGCCCTCGGCGTGATTGAGGAGGTGTATCTGATGAGCAAGAACAACCCGCCTCACGGACTTCAGCTCCGCGATGACCGTGTCTTCGACCACAATGTCGGCTATGAAGTCTCCAACAACCTGTCCGTCATAGAAGACGTGGATTGGATGTTGACATTCGGTCCGTTCCGCCTTCGGCGGGATTCAACGAGCAGGCATCTTCGGTATACCGACTTCAGGAATCCGTAACCCATTTTATTGTATACACGATAAGCGCATCCAATAATCTTCTCCGTCAATTCCCTGTCGCCCATGGTTTTTGGCCCCGCGGGCCCGGGGGGTTGTGATTCACTGGATACCTCACACGCCTCGAACGGTCTCCTTTATCCTGTTATCCTGTCGAGAAATTGCCCTTCACACAACAGCATACGTCACCGTATTTGCGAACTCATGTACTACGGTGTGATAACGGCTTCCCACCGCAATCGGGATACTATACCTTATGATGTTCTTACCTCATGGAATCCAGAACGGCCTGTAGTCGCTTCCTGGCCGCAGCGGCTTCCTTTCCGCCCTCACCCGGTACAATCGGATTTTCCTCAAGCGGGTCGGTTGATAGGTCGAAAAGATGGCCGTCGTGATAGAGTTTGTATCGTTTATCACGAGCGAAGATTTTCAGCGGCCACTTTCCGTTTTCCGTTTTCGGGTTGTAGTAGCAGAACACCCAATCCCTTGGGTTGCCCTTCTCACCGCGAAGTTGGGCAAGGAAACTGCGCCCGTCAACAACCCTCTCCCTCGGTAGCTCGGCGCCGACCGCCTCCGCGAGAGTCGGAAGGAAATCCGTGAAATCCACGAGGTCGTCGCACACTTTCCCCCTGGCGGTTGTGCCTTTCCAGCTTGCAACAAGAGGGACGTGTGTTCCTGCGTCCGTGGTAAGACCTTTACCTCCTTCCAGAACGCGGTCTGCCAGCTTCGAGGCGATGGAACGCGGTGTACCATTATCGCCCGTGAAGAGAAGAAGGGTATTCTCTCGCAGGCCGAGCTCGTCCAATTTTCGGATGATACGTCCAATGATCTTATCCATGTAGGCGACCATATCCGCGAAGTTCTTCTTGTTGTTCCGGTACACTTTTGTTTTCCACTCTTCGCTGTCCGGCGTGGGTTCAAAAGGAGCGTGCGTCAGAACCATCGGATAATAGACGAAGAATGGTTTGCTTTTGTGGCGTTCCATGAAGTCGGTTATGAAATCGCAAAAGACATCCGGACCGTATTTGCCCTCGATATCCCTGTGCAGCTTCCCGTTCACAAGCACCGTGGGGTTTGCGTAGCGACGTCGCCTCTCTTTCACCTGCCAGAGGCAATACTCGTCGAAGCCCGCCTTATCCGGATAAGTGCCGCTTTCGCTGGCCCCACCGTACAACTGCCACTTGCCCGCGACACACGTGGCGTAGCCGGACTTTTGCATGACGTGAGCAACCGTTTTTTCCTTGGGGTCAAGAGAACCGAAGACAGTGTAGTTGCGGAAATTGTATTTGCCGGTCATAATCTTGACACGTGATGGCGTGCAAAGCGGTTGTGCGTAGCAGCGCTCGAACCGCACGCCCGTTCTGGCTAACTCATCAAGGGCAGGCGTCTTATACGATGTGCCGCCGTTACACCCGAGGCACTCATAACCGAGATCGTCGGCCATTATCAGGATGATGTTTGGCCTGTTTTTGGATGCCTCGCCCGCCGACAACAACCGGGGCACAGCCAAAGCCGCCGCGCCTGTGCCTATAGCCCTTAAAAAATCTCGCCGCGTACCCGCGAATGTATCCATTTCTCCTACCCCGTTCTTCCAATGATTGGATTATTCATTTCGCCTGTCTTTCCCGCGAGCCAGCCAGTTGCCCGCCGGCCTGGCGTAAGAACATTCGGGCGGGACCGTTCCGTCGTTGCCCACCTCCGCTTAGCTGTCTCTCATTATACACGAAGCGCGTTCGTTGACAAATGCGGAGAGATGTAATGGCCGTGGCTGTATTCGCGGGGCATTGTGGGCCCGTTCTGCCGCGTTATTGGCGGCGCCAATGCCGTGGGTGGCGATGAACTGAAAGTGGGCATCTCCGTGCCGGTCGAATCGGCCAGAAATCATAGGTCGCGTATCGCGAGTGGGCCACGCAAAAGCAGATGAGAGCACGGAAGTCTTTCATCCACTTTCGGCATGCCGAGAGGCAATCCCAGCCGATTGCTCCTTCGGACTGCTCGCCCAATACATCTATCACCACCAATGATCCGCGAGCCTTATCGGTCTTGAACAACACAGACAACTCGGCTTTAAGGATGGAAGTCCAGAACTTCTCGTCGTTCACAATGACGTAGGATTAATCGGGAATGAGGAAAAGAGAAGTGCCGAAGGGGGGACTTGAACCCCCATGAGCCGAGGCTCACTGCGCCCTGAACGCAGCGCGTCTGCCAATTCCGCCACTTCGGCATCTTTTGCGCATAATATAAGAGCGAATGGCACTCACGTCAACGAAAAAGGTGATGCGGCAGTGACGCCGTGTGCGACGTGGCATCCCGCTGGGGGGCGGGACCCGTCGGGATCATGGGCAAGATGCCCATGCCACGGCAGGCGACGATGGAGTCCTTCTCATTTTCCTCTCTGCGCCCCTGCGCCTTTGCGTTACCGTTCTCTTCCCTTTTTCTCTCCACCGCCTCGGCGGGGTATCCGCCCGAGACTGAGGCCATACCTTGCTGGACTTTTTTTCAACCGAAACGATGTTTGACTGTGGTATCCTTTTTGGAGGGAGTATTTTCAACAAAGGGACGCAATGGGTCGGTGGAGACTTCTCCTACTGTACCCGTCCTCGGTGGAGACCCCGCATGAGGAAATGGTCATTCATCTTGATGTTCGTTAGTTTGATGGCCTCGCCCCGCTGCGGTGCGGTTGTCATCAACGAGATTATGTATCACCCCGGCGGGGAAGACGAATCGCTGGAATATGTGGAGCTGTACAACGAGGAGATTGTGCCTTTCGACCTGGGGGACTGGTATTTCTCGGACGGGATCGAGTTCATCTTCCCCGAGGGCACGATTATGGAGCCACACTCATATCTGGTGGTTTGCAAGGACGTGAAAGCGGTGCGGTCCGCGTACGGCATCAGCAACGTCATCGGGCCTTTTCAGGGGCGGCTGAACAACGTCGGGGAAAAGATAGAGCTGGCGAACTTTTACGGGGCGGTCGTCAGAAGGGTGATGTATAGCAATCGCTATCCGTGGCCCGCTGCTGCCGACGGGACGGGGCATTCCCTCTCACTCCTGGGTCACTATCTGGATAACGATAAGTGGGAAAGTTGGGGAATAAGTCCCGTTATGGGAGGGACGCCGGGCGGCCCGAATAGTTCCACTGAGTTCGTCGAGCGAACCTGCCTTCTCGGACTGGGCGACGAGTGGAGGTATTTGAAGGGGACGCGTGAAGCTTCCAAACCGGTTGAAGCCTGGAGAAAGCCCAGTTTCTACGACTTATCGTGGTCTTCCGGGGCGACGCCCATTGGATACGGCTTTTCCGATTCCGCGACCTCGCTCGATGACATGCGGGGTAACTACATTTCCGTCTTTATGAGGAAGGAGTTCTTTGTTGAGAACCCGGCGAGCCTGTCGGCGCTTCTGTTGAGCATAGATTATGACGATGGCTTCGTGGCGTACTTGAACGGTGTGGAGGTCTCGCGGAGGATGTTGGGAAACCCGGGGAGTACGGTGGGCTACGACGACGCGGCGATGGCTCACGCGGGCGGCTCGCCGGAAGCGATTGACATTTCGGTCTTCGTTCCGCTTCTGGTGCGGGGTTACAACGTTTTGGCAATCCAGGGACATAATGCCACTCTGAATAGCAACGATTTTCGTATCGCTCCGGAGTTGACCGGAGAGTCAATCGCCGAGGTAGCGGACGCGCTGCCCGTGGTCATCAACGAAATACGACCGGACGCCGCCGGTTGGGGATGGGTGGAGCTGTACAATCCCTCGGAAAAAGAAGTTGACATCGGCGGCAGTTTTCTCAGCGACGACCCGAACGACCTCCTCAAATATCGGATAGGCTCGGGGACGGTCATCCCGCCGCGTGATTTCACAGTGTTTTACTCGATGATGACCGGCATCTCCCTGCCGGCGGAGGGGGGATGTGTCTATTTCACCTCGTCGGACGGGAGGAGGGCTTTGGACGCCTTTGCGTTCGAGGCAGAGACCGAGGGCATCAGCCGCGGCCGCTATCCCGACGGGGGCCAGAGATGGTGGGCCATGGTGAAGCCGACACCCGGGCAGCCGAACGAAGTTTCACTCGAAGAAAACGTCGTGATTAACGAAATCATGTACCAACCCCCCTCCCGGAAGGAGGAGGACGAATATGTGGAGCTTTACAACAGGGGTTCCTATCCGGTGGCCTTGGAGGGGTGGTCTTTCGGGGAGAGCATCACCTACGTTTTCCCGAATGTTACGATACCAGCGGGGGGGCATCTTGTTGTGGCAAAGTCCCCGTCTGGGATTATGGAGAAATATGGCATCGGCGGGGTGCTCGGGCCATTTCTCGGTGTCCTGCAGAATGAAGGAGAGAATATCGAGCTGCGGGACGCCCTCGGGAACGTCGCGAATGAAGTTCACTATTACGACGGAGGGCGCTGGCCGATCTGGGCGGGAGGAGGAGGCTCGAGCCTGGAACTGACAGACCCCCGGCAGGATAACGGCGTTGCCTCCGCGTGGGAGGCGAGCGATGAGACGGGGAAAGCCGAGTGGAAGTATTACGAGTACACCGGTGTTCGCGGGTCGGGAGTTCACGGCACGTCACAATCGGAGTTTCACATGTTTTTGATGCACAAGGGCATCTGCTATATAGACGACATTCAATTGCGAGATACCAAAGGCAATCGCATCGGCAACGGCGGGTTCGACGCGGGTACAACGGGATGGGTCATCGAAGGAGACCATATCCAATCGGAGTGGAGCACGGAAGATTACCACAGTCCGCCCGGGTGTCTGAAGATAGTGGCGACCGGGCGAGGCGACACGGGCGTCAACCGAATAGAATGCGACACTATTTCCGCTCTGCGAACAGGCGCGACGTACACGGTTTCCTTCTGGGCTAAATGGCAGCGCGGCATAAGCCTTCTGATGACCCGAACGTGGAACCACACCCTCTCGCGGGCTAACCGCTTGGACATGCCGGACAAGCTGGGCACTCCGGGAAAAGTCAACAGCGTTTATACATCGAATATGGGGCCATTGATTTACGAGGTGAGGCAGTCGCCGATAGTGCCGAGGCCTCAACAAGCTGTCACCGTGCGGGCGAGGATAAAGGATACGGACGGCGTCTCTCTGGCGAAACTTTTCTACAAGCGGGATGGTTCGGGAGATTTCACATCGGTGGGTATGATGGACGATGGAAAGCACGGGGACGATGACGCGGGCGACGGGCTTTATGGCGGAGTGATACCGGGGCAGGGGAACTACACAATAATGTCCTTTTACATCAGGGCTGTTGACACGCGGAAAGCCCGTTCAACTTTTCCCTCGGATGCGCCAAAAAGGACGGCGCTTTATCGTGTGGAGGACAATCTCCCGGATACGAACCTGAACGTGTATCGGCTTCTGATGTCGTGGGAGCACCGGACGGAGCTGGATACGCGGCAACCTCTCAGCAACGAGCTTCTGGATGGCACATTCGTTTTCAACGACAGCGAGATATACTATAACGTCGGCGTACGATACCGAGGCAGCCCCTGGGGGCGACCGAGCCGTAGTCGCTACCGAATAACCTTCAACCGCGGCGAGCCTTTTCATGGCGTCCGGGAACTCAACCTCGACCCGAACGATGCAACAAGACAGCTGGAGCGGTTCGCATTCCATCTGGTCCGTAAGATGGGCGCCCCCGCCTCGTACCAGAAATACGTCTATTTCGGCTTCAACGCGAACAACCGAGGAGTTTACGAGGATGTCCAGAAGGTGGACAAGGATTACACAGCTTTCTGGTGGAATGGGGATGACGGGGGAACTCTTTACAAGGTGGATGACC
>Ga0315551_10002568_pt1 | contig 13204 bp, 6 predicted proteins | sample SalMarSW160290MG_FD_203678 | JGI IMG/M metagenome (GOLD analysis project Ga0315551, IMG submission 203678) | Salt marsh sediment microbial communities from the Plum Island Ecosystem LTER, Massachusetts, United States - Salt Marsh Sediment SW1602-90 ... | reverse complement strand
TTTTTTCCTGGCAGGTACCTGCACAAAGAAAGATCGAGAGAATCAGAAAAAATTTGATAGATCTATCCATCAATCGTCCCAGTATTTGATATTCTCCTCAAACCAAATGTTTTGTTCTTTCCAGTGTTCGTAGCTCTGCTTGTATTCCTCATAGCCATTTGTCTGTCCAATTTTACCCTCTGTGAAGTATGGCTTGTATTTGTACTTGGAGCCGAAGGAATAAAATCGAATTTTCCATTCCGGGAATGTTTTATATAATTTGAAAAACAACGCCTCATGTGCAGATATATAGTCCTCGTATTTTCTTATCACGTATTCTAATTCCGTCCCTTCGGCGAACTGTTCAAACATAAAACGGGATAGATCTTCGAGGTTGGATTGGGTAGTAGCGAAATTGGGCACGCCGGACATCCACCAATAGTCTGCGAACTGTTTTTCGATCATAGTGTTGATTCCGGCAGCGACACCAGAGACAAGCTGATCGATGGTTTCCAAACCGATCGACACGTTGTTCAAAGTACCTGACCCGGGAACCTCGGTTTTCTTGATAAGTTCATAGGCGGAGATGACATCGTCGATGATACCGACCACATCCGCGCTCGTACTCATGATGTCTGCTCCGGTGCCGTACAGAAGTTTGAGTGCTCCGAAGTAATCCTCGTGACCGACTATATCGTAGAGGGGTTTGTACATCTCCACTCGATCTTTATTTGAAAAGAGGTTGTGGATTTTATCGACGAGAAAAAACACCGGACCGCTGGTGCTGCGAACATCGTGCTTCACCGCATCCTTGTTGTCCTGTTCAAATTTGATTACATAGTAGCTGTTCCACTTCCGGTTGGTACCTATCGCTTTCCCGCTCCACTTCTCTATGCTGTACAAATCCGCTTGCTCGCTTTCATAGACTTGGTCCACATATGCTGAGAAAAAATCATCGCCCATTACTTTGGCGATCCGGCTGGCGATGACATCGCGCATCAGAGACGGATCGTTATCTATGAAAGAAAAGCCATAATCCTCCGCGATGCTCAAAGCCATTTCCGTGTGCGAACGAACCGCATCGCGCGTCTCCAGTTGCTGGATCAGGGCGTCGGAAGTCAGGCCGTCGCGGTGCGCTTCGTGCTGGAGAACCACGCCGCTCATCAAGCGGCTGTCGCGGTCCCGGTGATCCCCCAACGTGGCCAGCTGGATCTGCTTGGTGTTGCCAACCAGTTGCGTCTGCCCCGTTGTTTCGGAAAAACCGACCAGCAGCCCTGTCTCCCCGCTGAGCAGATCTTCATACAACTCTTGTCCGTCTGAGTCGCTGAAGGAGTACAGCGCTCGCATCGAGGTTCCCACAGAGTCGTAGCCCTGGTAGTCCTCGGCGCTTTCCCACGAACCGAAGTGATCGTAGGAACGAATTCTCATGCTTTGGATCCAGGTATCCAGACCGGAGGCCGCATCGATTACGGCGGTCAAGCTGACATCAGCTCCCCGTTGACCGAGGGCCAGCTGCGGTTGATCTGCACCGATGCGGAGCTCCAGGAACCCGCCGGAGAGGGTTCGGTCGTTCGCGGTAAGCCCGAACATGCTGAAATCGGCGAGGTTGAGGATCGTTTGACCGGTCAGGGCATACTCCAGACTCGCCTGAGTCAAACCGCCCGCCAGTCGGGAGAACCCCCGCACGTCCTCGATATGGTCTATCGAGAAGCCGGTGAGGTTCCCCTCCAGCAGAGAGCCGACGCTGGTTCCGGAAAATTCCGCCAGATAGCTGCGGAGCGCCTGACGGCCGATCAGGGTTTCTTTGTACGCAGCGGCGTTGAACATGAGCTCCCCGTCAGGATCGAATTCGAAGGCGTTGACCGTCGCGCCCACCACTCGGTTAGTCGCGCTTTCCACACCCTGAAGAAGCGCCTTGCACACCCCCTCCTCGGCAAAGGCGCCCAGCGCCCCTTCCAAAGCGTCGAATCCCACACCGGTTCCGGCGGTTACCCCACTGACCAAAGCCTGTTTGCCGAAAGAAAGAATCCCCTCTTCCAGCTCCACGTATCCGCTGGACACGTCCGCCACCGTGAACAGCGCATCATCGGCAAGGTTGAGCGCAGCGGCTACCCAGACATTGCCCGTGGCGGAAGCCGCAATACTCACCGCCAGATTCACGGCGTCCCGGGCGCTGGGCGCTTCGAACCAGCTGTCCGCCTCTCCGTCGTTGTCCGAATCATCATCCCACATGCGCAGGTTGTACCAGGGTACGGAGACCATGGACAAGCCTCGTGCCTGCCGAGCCTCGTTTCGGAAGTAGGCTTCCATGATCACCCCTAGCTCACCGTAACCGGGCTCCTGAACCAGCTCAGGAGCATTGTTGCGCATGATCGGTTCGTAGCCGATGTGATAGGGGAACAACCCGTCCACGTCATGAAAAATCCCTTCGTTTCTGTGGAATCCCCTGGATGCTTTGAATGAAGCGGTCCGGGCATCGAAGTAGTCTTTGAACTCGGCACTGATACCCTGCCAATCCCAGGCCGCCCGGTTATCTTCGGAACGGCCGAAGATCAGCTCCAGGTACCTCGATAGATTTTCCTGTGCCCGAACGGCAAGTTCCTGGATGTAATCACCGCTGCGGCCTTCCAGAGACGCCCGGCTCAGATCCACCCCGGCATTGAAGTCGGGGGCAACAAAGTAGCGATACGCCGGCACTGTCTGTTTTTCGTCCTCCAGACCACCAAACAGGGTATTGTCGATTACCGATGAACGGCTGAATCGGGAACCGCTTTTACGGTAGCCGCTTCCCCGCATCAGGTCGAACAGTTTGTCCGCCATGCTGCGGTTGGCCTCGGCGATCCGGTCATGAATGGCTCCCTCGGCATCTTCGATGTACACCCGCATCTGCAGGGCCGTAACCAGGCTTATGCGGCTGAAAATCTCCTCCCCGATCTCTTCGGCCGATTGTTTGGCCAACATGTCGGCCGTGCCGGTCGCATGGATTGCCGGCAGATGGATTGCCCGGGCTAAAGGCTGGAAGTCGGTGGAGAGGTCACCGGAAAGGGCATTTCGCAGTTGGTCCGTGAGCCGCGGCCCCGGAAAGGCTCTTTCGACCACGGTAGCCAACTCCGGTACTTGTGTGACCATCTCCGGGATAGTGATGGTCTGGATTTCCCCGATCAAACGGTCCGTATCCAGATTCAGCTGCTGCGCCACGGACTGAGCAGCGGCGGATACGGCGTTTTCGGTGCTCTGGAGGACCCACTGTTCGCGATTGCGGCAAAACAGGTTGTACCGCCCATCCCACATCCGCTGCTTCTCGTCGTATTCTTTCGTGAACTCCCGAAGCCAGCGATCGTGGCTTTCGCTGATCTGCTTTGCCCCGGTGCTCCACTCCTCCAGCCCCGCGGACAGCAAATCACCGACATTCGTTTCCCAGAGGATGCGCCGGTCGTGGATTTGGCGAAACTGGAGCTGAAGATCCTGTTGAGCCCGGTCTTGAAGGAGGTGCAGGCGATGCTCCAGCAATCCGTGTAGAGCGCCGGCAATTTCCGACAACTGGCCGTACCCGCCTTCCGGGGTCGAGGGCCGAATCAGCCGGGCATAACGCAGCTCTGCGTCCCGGAAGGCATCCTCGCTGAAGGCGGGATTCGAGAACAGCTTGGAGACGGCTTCGGTCAGCGCCCGCTCGTCGCTCTGCGGATCGTAGAGACAGCGCAGGTACGTTTCCAGCTTCGCATCGTGTTCGCCAGACAGGGTAGCCACCACCTCAGAGATCGCCGTCCTGTGCTGCTGGAGGTCATCCTCCAACACTGAATCGATCCCCCTCAGCGCTGCCGGATTGTCAATCCGCAGTGCCGGGTCAAGACAGTCGAAAGCTTCAGCGAGTAGCCGCGATAGTGGTTCCTCTACGGAAACGAGCTTTTCCAGGGCGGAGAGGAAGGTTTGCCGGTCCGTGCCTTGATCCTCGCTCCGGGCTGTAAGGAACTCGAGCTTGTGGATCCAGTCGAGCAGATCCGTTTGCAGCCCGCAGCTCTGCTCTATCACGGCGGCGATTGCTCCCCGTTCCTCCGCACCGCCGCCCTGAAGTGGGGCGATTTTCTTGCGCAGTGATGCGATCTGATCGGCCTTCCGCCATTTGAATCGCCACCACTCGGTTTCCCACACGTGCTGCAGTCTCTTCGCCTTGTCCTCAATATACCAGTAGGCAAGGTCCGTGAGATCATCCCGGAGGAAGTCGGTGCCGGGAGTAAAATGCCCGGAGACGAGCATGGCTTTGAAGTAGGCGTACAGGCGGCTCGTTTCGGCCTCCGATCGTACCTCCCGATAGGCTTGAGCGGCTTGCTTGGCCAGGTAATCTTCCGGGAGCAGTTTGTAATCGGGGTATACCAGAACGAAATCGAAGAGCTGCCAGTTCTGGAACCATACCACCTTTATTACCGGTCCCAGCTCCAGATACTCCTCGACTAGAACAGAGACATTTGGGTTGCGCAGGATCGGCAGATCGATCTCGGAGCGTCCTGCAAGGTCGAGATCGTTCTGAACCTCTGCATCGTAGTAGTAGGCCATTCCGAAGCTGCGCAAGGCTGCCTCACAGCCCCCCTCCAGTTCGGCCATCGCCGCAAGCCAAATCGTGACATCTCTGGAGAATCTCTCCGACAGCTCCTCCGTTTCCCCGGAAAAGTACGTCTCGAGCGCGTCGGCGAAATCAGCATCCGTGACCGCCGAGAAATCGGTGAGCCTGTCGATGCCGAGATCCCCCATGGGAGCCGTATAGCCGACTGCCGGCAGGACGTCGAACATTTCCCCAATGGTCGTTTCCAACGCGGTGGTATTGGCTGCAAGAGCGGCTTCAATTTCGGCGACCGATACCTCCAGTGATTCGCGAGCTTGAAGAAGAAGCTGCCGCGCATTGAGCAGGTCAAGCTCCCTGTCCTTCAGCTCGAGGTACTCCGGGTCGAGTCGCGTCGAGGGCTCCAGCCGGCGAAGCATCTCCAGGGCTGTAGAGATCCGTCGGTAGGCTTCCCGCTGTTGGGCGGCGATGCTCTCGGGGATGTCATCATCGGCAGCCGAATCCATCTGTTCGGCCAGGTAGAGCAGCTCCGATTCAAGTCGAGCGATCTCCCGCTCGAGTTCGTTTTCCGGGCATAGGCCGGCGCCGAATGCCCGGATCTGCCCTTCCAGAGCAAGGAGGGCGGCTTCAGCTTCGGCAAGAGCTTGTCGGCTCTGCCCGAGCACACCCCCGTCTCCGTTTTCTCCCTGCCAATAGATCAGTTCTTCCCGCAGCAGCTGCAGAGTGTCCAGGCGGTCCGGGCTGCCCGTCTCTTCAACTGCGAAAATTTCATTTTGGAGACGCTCTACGTTTATTTCGCTTATCTCGATGATGTCGATGTGTTGGCTGTAGAGGGAGAGCAAGATTCCCAATTCCTGATCCAGCTGATCTATCTGTACTTTGGATTCTGCGGCCAGCTCTCCGGTCTGCTGTTCGTACTGGAGGAGGAGCTCGGATTCCGCTCGGTCCCAGGAAGACAGACCCGCCTCCAGGCGATCCTGCATGCTTTCGATCCAGAGTTCTCGAGCCTCCTCGAACTCCAGGTATGCTTGCTGCCAGGCCTGTTCGGTTTCAGTGTAGAGGCCGCGAGCTTCCTCCTCCCAGCGGATCCGTTCCCGGAGCAGACTCTGCTCCGCCCGATTCCAGGCCTCGATTCCCCGTTCAAACGCCCGGGAGAAATCCTCCCGCCAGGTCCGCGCATCCAGTGCGACCGGAAGCTGTTGATATTCCGAGCTTTTCAAGGTATCGGCTTCGGGCAGCGCATCGGAGGCTCGAAGCTCCGCGTTTGTCCGGGCGATCAGATTCTTGGCCAGTGAGTCAGCCTCTTCGAGTCCCCGGTCGCTCGTCTCAGCGCCGGCGTTCCCTTCCAGTCTGAGGCGAATGAACTGGCTCTCCGCCTGGCGATACAGGCGTTCAAACTCTCGATGCACCTCCGCCGTGTACTCGCTCAAGCTAGACGTGGCCACGGTTTTCAGCTCGGGGCAGTCGAGGCGATCCAGATCTGCCAGCAGCTCCTGGTAAACGACCTGGACCTCCCGCTCCCACTGCTGGAAAAGCTCCTCCATGCATGTTCCCAGCTGTGCCTGCCAGCTCGAGAAGTCCGCTTCGGACCCCGCGCGTTCAAGCGCCAGGGGATTTCCCCGATCGTCTCGGAGGATCGTTCCCCCTTCCTCGGTGGCGAATAGATAGAGTTCATGTACCCTCTGGATTGCTTCGATGAACGCGCCCAGCTCGGGTCGGGGCACGCTCTGCAGCCACCCGTCTTGGATCCAGCGCAGCAGCCGTCGTTGCTCCCATTCGGGAACATCCGCCGTCAACCACGCCGAAGGCTGCAGGTCCAGCGAATATGGAGGAAGCTCCGGTTCAGCCGGCTGACCGACATGCAACAGCTCCGGGAAGGTTTGTGTTTCAGGGAATTGACTGAACGGCTCTGGCTCGTCAGAAGCGGCTAGGCACGGGAGGAACAGCAGGAGCAGAAGCCCGAAACCAACAGCAATCGTAGGTTTCATGCTCCACGTCTCTTTTTATGGTGAGCATAATCATAAACCGGAGAGGGAGAGTTGACAAATTTATTTCTGAAATTTCTCGAGTTTTTTCGCTATTCGAATACAGGTAGCGCGCAGAAAGAGCTCCGGCTTGGGAACCGGCAGATGACTTGCGGCTATTCTGCTGGTTTTTGACGAATCCAGGATTTTTTTTCGGGAGCTCTTTTGGCCTCCTCGAATTCGACGAGTCCCTGCTCGGCCATCAATCTCATGAGCTGCAGAACGTAGTCTCTGGAGATACCTAGCTTCTTGGCGAAAAAATCACAGTTGAGCTTGGCATTCCCCTGGTCCTTCATCGCCTCGAGCATTCTGGCCTGGTAGCGCTGTCTGGTTTCTTTGTTCAATTCCATGGTGAATCCTCCCTATATCGTTATTCTTTATCCTATCACAGAATGCCGAGAATACGAACCCACCCGAGAGACCGGGGGGGGGAGCGGATGCCGGGGGCAGGGATCCAGCGGTTCTCCGCCACGATCCGCCACGGGATTGTCACGAGCACCGTAGTCCGGTACAGTCAGAGCATCATGCCCAAGATCGATCTGCTCGAAATGATCGACATCTCCAAGAGCTTTCACAGGACCCGAGCGAATCAGCGGGTGAATCTGCGCATTGGTTCGGGGGAGATCCTGGGATTGCTCGGGGAGAACGGGGCGGGAAAAACCACCCTGATGAACATTCTTTACGGATTGATCGCCCCGGACTCGGGGGAGATCCGCATCAACGGGCAAGCGGTGAGGATCGAAAGCCCCCGGGATGCGATCGAATTAGGCATCGGCATGGTCCATCAGCATTTCATGCTCATCGAGAACCACACGGTTGCGGAGAACATCGCCCTGGGATTGAGTGATGCTCCCTTCCTCTCCCCTTCCCGGCATGTAGCGCGCAGGCTGGTGGAGTTCGGGGAGCGTTTCGGGTTGAAGATAAACCCCCAGGAACGGATCTGGCAGCTGTCCGCCGGGGAGCAGCAGCGCGTGGAGATTGTCAAGGCTCTGGTCAAGGGGGCGGATCTGTTGATTCTGGACGAGCCGACCTCCGTCCTCACTCCCCAGGAAACCGAGCAGCTCTTTGTGATCCTGCGCCGCATGAGTGAGGAGGGGCACTCGGTGATTTTCATCAGCCACAAGCTGGAGGAGATCCTCTCCATCTGTCACCGCGTTCTGGTCCTGCGCAAGGGGGAGGTTGCGGGGAAGGCGGAGACCAAAGACGTGGACAAACGGGAGCTGGCCCGCATGATGGTAGGCCGGGAGATCATCTTCCGGATCGAACGGCCGGAGCTCGAACGGGGAGAGCTGGTCCTGGATGTGAGGGAGCTGGTCGTTCCGGGAGACCGGCAGCGGATGGCCGTACGGGGCGTCGGCTTCCAGGTCTTCCGCAACGAGATCTTCGGCATAGCGGGGGTTTCGGGAAACGGGCAGCGGGAGCTGGTCGAGGCTGTCACCGGGTTACGCAAGGCGAGCCAAGGGGCGGTCCTGCTCGGCGGGCAGAACATCACCAATGCCAACGCCCGGGTTGTGGCCAGCCGGGGCATTTCCCACGTGCCGGAAGAGCGGATTCGCTTCGGCGTCGTGCCCAATCTGTTCGTGTACGAGAATGCGGTCTTGAAGCAGCATCGTCAGCGATTGTTCTCCCGGGTTCTGTTTCTCAATTTCGGCAGCATCCGCAAGTACGCCTCGACGATCATCGAGCGATTCAACGTGAGCGTTCCGACCATAGATACCCCGGTCAAGAATCTGTCCGGGGGCAACATTCAGAAGCTGATCCTGGGACGGGAGATCTCCGGTCAGCCGGCCCTGCTGGTCGCGGCCCACCCTACCTACGGCCTCGATGTCGGCGCCACCGAGTACATTCGGCAGCAGCTTCTGGAAAAGAGGGGAGAGGGCCTGGCGGTGCTCCTTGTTTCAGAGGATCTGGAGGAAATCTTCGAGCTCTGCGACCGGATTGCGGTGATGTATGAGGGCAGGTTCATGGGGATCGTGTCTACGGCTCAGGCGACCATGGAGAATATCGGGCTGATGATGGCAGGCTCCATGCCCGAGGGAGCGGGTGCAGGAGCCGACTCTAAACCCGAGGGAGCGGGTGCAGGAGCCGGCGCCGTGCCCGGCGGAGCGGGCCCATTGACCAGCGGAGCGGCGGGAGATCAGGAGTGAGAATCTCGATCCGTCTGCAGCCCCGACACGAGGCCTCTGCCGGCCGTCAGATCGTCGTGCTGCTGCTCTCTCTGCTGGTCGGATTTGTCGCGGTTGGGGTCGTATTCGCGGTCAAAGGGGTGAATCCTCTCTACGCCCTTTGGAAGATCCTGGCCGGATCCTTCGGCAGCCTCTATGGGATCTCGGAAACCATAACCAAGGCGATTCCCCTGATCCTCATCGGATCCGGGCTGACCCTGGCCTTTCGGGCCAAATTCTGGAATATCGGGGCGGAGAGCCAGCTGCTGATGGGGGCTATTTTCGCGACCTGGATCGGGCTGAATCTGGGACCGCGGCTGCCCGGCTGGATGGTGATCCCACTGATGTTCCTGGTCGGTTTTCTGGGTGGTGCGATTTGGGGCGCGCTCCCCGCCCTGTTCAAAGTGCGATTCGGGGTCAATGAGGTCATCTCCACGCTGATGCTCAACTACGTAGCCGCGGAGTTTCTGAACTTGCTCATCGTGGGACCGTGGAAGGGAATCACCCAGCAGGGTTTTCCCTACACCGACGATCTGCCCCCCTCGGCCACACTGTCCGTGATCCCGGGAACCCGCATCCACTACCTGACCCTGCTCATCGCTTTGGCCTGTGCCGTCATCCTCTTCTTCCTGGTCCATTCTACGAAATTCGGCTACGAGCTGCGGGTAGTCGGGGAGAATCCCGAGGCGGCCCGCTACGCCGGCATCGACTTTTTCCGCACCACCGTCACGCTGATGGTGATCAGCGGCGGAGTGGCCGGGCTCGCCGGGGTGGGAGAGACGGCCGGGATCCATCATCATCTAACCTATCCGGGGGTCATCTCCGCCGGCTACGGTTTTACCGCAATTATCGTAGCCTGGCTGGCCAAGCTGAACCCGCTGGCTTCGATCGTCTCCGCCCTGTTTTTTGCGGGGATTCTGGTCGGAGGGGACGCCATCCAGATTTCCCTGGGGCTGCCCGCGGCCACGGTTCACGTATTCAATGGAGTGCTGCTGTTTTTTCTGATCATGGGGGACGCCTTCGTAAACAAACGCCTTGTCGTTTCTCTGGTGAGGAGGGGATAGAGGATGGGAAGCATGATCATCTCCACATTGATCCGCACTCTACTCGCCGGAACCCCCCTTCTGCTGGGAACCCTCGGAGAGATCGTCACCGAGCGATCCGGGGTGCTGAACCTGGGCGTTGAGGGCATGATGGCCATCGGGGCCATGACCGCCTTCACCGTGACCATGACCACGGGAAGTCCTTGGCTGGGCCTGCTGGCCGCGGTTGCCGCCGGCACGCTGGCCGCGGGGATTCATGCCTTCGTGTCCATAACGCTCAAGGCCAATCAGGTGGTCTCCGGACTGGCTCTGACCATGCTGGGCCTGGGGGTCAGCGGCCTGTTCGGCAGGCCCTTTATCGGACGCCCCCTCCCCAGCAAGCTGAGCACGCTGTCGATCCCGGGTCTGGCGGATATCCCGGTGGCGGGACGCATCCTCTTCTCCCAGGATCCGCTGTTCTACCTGGCTGTCATTCTGGGGATCCTGCTCTGGTTTCTGCTGACCCGTACCCGCTGGGGCATCGAGATCCGTTCGGTCGGTGAAAACCCGGCGGCCGCGGAAGTGCAGGGAATCAATGTGGCCAGGATCCGCTATCTCTGCGTTCTTCTTGGGGGCGCCCTGGCCGGCATGGCCGGAGCTCACCTGTCCCTGGTGTACAGCAAGTCCTGGACCGAGGGGCTTACCGGCGGCCGCGGCTGGATCGTGATCGCCCTCACCATATTTGCCCTCTGGAATCCGCTGCGGGCCTTCCTGGGCGCCTTTCTGTTCGGCTGCATCTTCGTGCTGCAGTATCTGCTGCAGCCGATCGGCGTGCCTCCGAACCTCCTGGCCATGATGCCCTACCTGGCCACTCTGGCCGTTCTTCTGGGCGGGGGACTGCGCAAGGACCACCGCCGCCTGCTGGCCCCGGCAAAACTGGGAGAGGCGTACACCAAAGGGGAGAGCTGAGGATGAGCGACCCTCCGCACCTGGAACCGGGAGCCCTCGCTTCCACCACGACTTCGTCGATCCCTCGGATATCCCCGCCGTCTGGCTGTCACTGGAGCGGGAGTGGAATCCGTTTGACCTTTATAGGGTGCTGTGACTACTTTTTGAACGGGCTTGCGTTTCTTCATCGAGGGACAGGCCGCACGAGGAGAGGAAAATGATTGAAGTCAGTCTGGGCAAGTACGAACAAAGCGTACAAGCCGCGTTGAAGCGGATGGCGGAACAGAGGGTGATCCAGCGGATCTGGTCTCACGACCATACAGTGTGGAAACCCGAGCCCACTGAAATCACCAATCGTTTGGGCTGGCTGCGGATCGCCGAAACATCGAAGCAGGATATCGACAGGTTGACCGGGTTGGCCGACGAGCTTCGCACAGCCGGGTATCGGAGAGCCCTCCTGCTGGGCATGGGAGGATCCAGCCTGGCTTCGGAGGTGTTCGGCAGAACCTTCGGTCCGGCCGAGGGCTATCTCGATGTTTCGGTGATCGACAGCACGGATCCGGAGTTGATACTCTCCTTTGCCGAAGAGCTCGATTTTTCGACTACCCTGTTCATCGTGTCCACCAAATCCGGCGGCACCGTGGAAACCCTGTCCTTCTTCAAGTATTTCTACAATCGGACGGTTGAAGCCGTCGGAGCGGACAGGGCAGGGGAGCATTTTCTGGCCATCACGGATCCGGGAAGCAAGCTTGCCGATCTGGCCGGCAAGTACAAGTTCCGGGATATCTTCCTCAACGATCCCGATATCGGCGGCCGCTACTCCGCGCTGTCCTACTTCGGCCTGGTTCCGGCAGCCCTGCTGGGGATCGATCTGACTCGTCTTCTCGAACGGGCGATCCAGGCGGCCTGCGGCTGCGGTAATCCCGACTGCTCCGACGGCACCAAGGGAGGTGCCGGGGCAGGAAGCGGAAGCGCGGGCAGCGGCACGGCAGGCCGGAGCGCCGGCCAGCGCGCCTCGGGCGCTGACCCCTGCGCCCTTCTGGGCGCCGTTCTCGGCCGGCTGGCCTCGGAGAAGGCCGCTGGATCCCGTCGTGACAAACTCACGATCTTCACCTCCCCGGGCTTGGAGAGTTTCGGAGATTGGGTGGAGCAGCTGATTGCCGAGAGCACGGGAAAGGAGGGCAGGGGCATCGTGCCGGTGATCGGAGAGCCCCTGGGTGCGGCGGAGGTCTACGGGCAGGATCGGCTGTTCCTGTATCTGCGACTGGCCGCGGCGGATGACTTGGATGCGGCGGTGGGAGCCCTGGAGCGGGCGGGCCACCCGGTGGTGCGGATCGATCTTCGGGATCTCTACGATCTGGGTGCACAGTTCTTCCTCTGGGAGATGGCCGTGGCGGTTGTCGGTCACTTTCTGGGAATCAATCCCTTCGACCAGCCCAACGTGGAGAGCGCCAAGGTGCGAGCCCGGGAGATGATGAGCGCCTATACCGAAACCGGTGCGCTTCCGGACGACCGGGCCGAGGCTCCGGAGGGCGGCGTGCTCGAACAGTTCCTCTCCCAAGCCGAACCGGGAGACTACGTTTGCCTGCAGGCCTATGTCAAACCGGACGATGCGACCACCGCGGCGCTGCAGCAGCTGCGCACCCGGATCCGGGACCGCTACCGGGTTGCCACCACCGTGGGCTACGGTCCGCGCTTTCTGCATTCCACCGGACAGCTGCACAAGGGAGGCGGCGGTGCAGGACTATTCATTCAATTCACCAACACGCCGGGCCGGGACGCCGCGATTCCGGATACCGCGGGGCAGGAACAGTCGGCGGTGAGCTTCGCTGTTCTCAAATTGGCCCAGGCTCTGGGGGATAAGCAGGCATTGAAGGACAATCAGCGCCGGGTGATCCGCATCCATCTGGGAACGGATGTTCCAACGGATCTCGAACGACTGCTGTCCGGTTTCGAAAAGTGACGGCCTCAAACCTTATTGGTCCCGAAATGCAGAGGAGTTTGAGAAAACCCCCGCCTGCCACCGTCGTGATCTTCGGGGCATCCGGCGACCTGACCGGCAGAAAGCTGATCCCCGCGATCCACAGCCTGGCCTGTGAAGGACTTCTGCCCCGGGAGAGCAGGGTCATCGGAGTGGCCCGCAGTGCCATGAGCGATGAGCAATTTCAGAGCCACATCTTCGAAGGCGTGCAGAGCTATGCCCGGCTCAAACCTCAGATCTGCAGCTTTTGGCCAAACTTCCGGGACCGAATCACCTACCTGGCCGGCGACTACGGCGATCCCGAGACCTATGCCCATATGGGCAAGACACTCAAGGTGGACAATGCCCTGTTCTACCTGGCCACGCCTCCCAATCTGTATCCGGTGATCGTGGATCAACTCGGCCGGTCAGGATTGAACGTTTCTGAAAACGGCTGGCGGCGGATCGTCATCGAGAAGCCCTTCGGCAACGATCTGGCCAGCGCCCGAAAGCTCAATGAGCAGGTTCATTCGGTGTTCGAGGAGCGGCAG
>Ga0315551_10002561_pt1 | contig 13221 bp, 11 predicted proteins | sample SalMarSW160290MG_FD_203678 | JGI IMG/M metagenome (GOLD analysis project Ga0315551, IMG submission 203678) | Salt marsh sediment microbial communities from the Plum Island Ecosystem LTER, Massachusetts, United States - Salt Marsh Sediment SW1602-90 ... | reverse complement strand
CGTCAGTGGCGATAAGAAAGCGGAAGTGGCTAACATCTTCAATTTTGCCAACAAGGCTTATGATACCGGCATCCAGGGTCGGGTGCTCGTTGCCCTCCCTGAGCTCAGCCAGGAAGCAAGACAGTTAGCCCAGAAGCAGCGAATAAAGGTCATCGGTGTAGAGCAGATGGAGTCAATGTTAGAGGTGAATCCACTACAATCACATCAGCCGCCGCCAGCTCAGTCCCAGGAACCCGTCAAATTTGAGACCAAAGAGCAGCTGGTGGACTCCCTGATCAGTCGTGGCTACACCGTTGAGGAAAAGGCCAAAATCCGCGGCCGCTCCGGGCTGGAATACAACTTTGACGTGTTAGCCTATACCAATACCGACCAGGTCAGTCACAGCCTGGGCATAGATTTTATAGATGGGGAAGAAGAGGTAAGCCTGGAGAAGGTCTCCGTATTTGACACCAAAGCCTACGAGGTAGGTATTGACGAAAAAGCCATTGTTATCTCGCCTGGTCTCAGCCCTGAAGCCAAGCAATTTGCCGAGCACCAGCGGATAAAGGTATTTGAGTTAAATCACTCACCGGCTCCTCAGGCCGTGCTCACCGAAGAAAGGCCGGCCCCACCGGCGGAGGAACCAGCCTCTCTGGAGGAGAAGATGGCCCCAATGGTGCAGGAACCAGCCTCTCTGGAGGAGAAGATAGCCCCAATGGTGCAGGAACCAGCCTCTCTGGAGGAGAAGATAGCCCCAATGGTGCAGGAACCAGCCTCTCTGGAGGAGAAGATAGCCCCAATGGTGCAGGAACCAGCCCCTCTGGAGGAGAAGATAGCCCCAATGGTGCAGGAACCAGCCAAAGAAGAAAAGAAAGAGGCTCCGGCCACCGTATCGGTGCGCAAACGTTTAATGCAAGGCCTTCAGCCGGAAGCCCTGCAGATGATTCCCGAGGTGATGGCTAGAAGGTACGGGGCAATCCCGATGGCGGTATCCGGCAATACCCTAGAGGTAGCCATGGCCGACCCCACCGATATCTTTGCCCTGGAGGCTTTTTCGGCGCTGAGCCGGATGAGGATTAAACCAGTAGCCGCCAGCGCCGATGAAGTCCGGCAGGCTATCGACTTCAACTACAAAGGCTATGGCGAGATTGAGAAACAGCTTTCCCAAGTTAACGTGCCTGATGAGGCATCGGCAGAAAGACTGGCTTTTAGTACTGATACTAACGCTCCTCTGGCTCAGGCGCTCAATCTTATTATTGAGGAGGCGGTCAAAGCCCGTTCCTCTGATATTCACATTGAGCCGGAAGAGGACAGGTTAAGGGTGCGCTACCGCATTGATGGTACCCTTCAGGACCTCATGTCGCTGCCGCTCAATATACATTTAGCCCTCCTTTCCCGCATCAAGATTCTCTCCGATTTAAACATTGCCGACCGTCATCGGGCTCAAGACGGCCAGTTTTCGGTCAAGGCTAAAGGGAGAGAGATAGATATTCGTGTCGCCACCACGCCCACGGTTACCGGCGAGATGGCGGTGCTGCGTCTTCTGGACAAGTCGGTGGCGGCTTTAGGGCTAACTGAGCTTGGCATGTTACCCGATACCAAGGCAAAGTTTGAAGCCATGCTCAAGGTTCCCTACGGCATGCTTTTGACCAGTGGTCCTACCGGAGCGGGTAAGACCACAACCTTATATGCCGCAATCAGCTCCCTAGACTCCCTGGGCAGAAACATAATTACCATTGAAGACCCGGCCGAATATCGGTTTAAGGATATTAACCAGATTCAGGTCAATAACCAGGCTGGCATTACCTTTGCCAGCGGGTTGAGGAGCATACTTCGTCTTGACCCCGATATAATAATGGTCGGTGAGATACGCGATGCGGAAACTGCCAACATAGCGGTCCAAGCCGCCCTCACCGGTCACCTGATGTTATCCTCTGTCCATTCCAGTGATGCTCCGGGCGTGCTCTCCCGCCTTACTGACCTGAAGGTAGAGCCCTTCTTGATCGCCTCGGCGGTTATCGGGGTTATCGGCCAGCGGATGGTACGGCGTGTCTGTCCCGATTGCGGCCATCCCATTGAGGCGCCGGTGGTGGAGCAGATGGCTTATGAAAAAGAAATGGGGGAGAAGGTAACTGAATTTGTCTACGGCACCGGCTGCAAGTCATGTGCTTATACCGGTTATGTAGGTCGGGTAGGAATCTTTGAGATTCTAGCTCTGAGCGATACCATCAGGACGATGATCACCAACCGGGTGAACAGTAGTGAGATTCGTGCCCAGGCAATTAAAGAAGGCATGGTAACGATGATGAAAGACGGTATGCGCAAGGTAAAGGGGGGCATAACCACTCCTTCCGAGGTTCTGCGCAATGCCTATTCGGGAGATTAACGGTCTGTGGAGGCATTATGGATTTTAAGTATATAGCTTATACACCGGATAAAAAACTGGTCAAAGGCAAGCTTTCCGCTACTGACGAAGCAGCTGCAGCCAGCCTGCTTAATTATGGTGGCTACCAGCTGGTAAACCTTAAGACGGTAACCCCCTTCCTAAATGCGGGTAGCGTGGGCGGGCGCTTTTCCCGGATAAAACAGAGAGAGATAATAATGTTTTCTCGCCAGTTGGCTTTACTGCTGGAATCCGGCACTGATATTGTTACCTCTTTAGATCTGTTGCAGGGCCAGATAACCAATCGCGGTTTCAAGACGATACTTGGCCAGGTAGCCTCTGATATTCGCGGCGGCACTTCGTTATCCACGGCCATGAGCAAGCATCCACGGGCCTTCTCTGAAATGTATCACCGGACAATATCCGCCGGTGAGCAGGGCGGTAACCTGGAAATAGTGCTGCGGCAGATGGCCGATTATATAGAAAGGAGCGCTCTCACCGAAAAGAAGATCAAGAGCGCCCTCAGCTATCCTCTTATGCTTGCCGGGGTGGCTCTTGTAGTGATAATCATAATTATCGCCTTCGTAATGCCCACCTTCATTGATCTGTACTCGGCTTTTGGTGTCGAGCTACCGTTTGCCACGCAACTGCTCATTGACGTGTCAGCATGGTTGATCGATTACGGGCTTTTCCTCCTGCTGACGGTAGTGACAGCTGGTATTCTAGGCTACATTTACATCCGGACGCCGGCTGGCAAATATCAGTTTGACAAATTAATGCTAACTATGCCGGTAATAGGTCGGATTAATATACTCACTGAGCTTGGCCGCGCTTGCCGGACTATGGCGCTTCTATTCAAAGTTGGCTTACCATTACCCGAGATTATGTCGATGGTGATTCACGGCAGTAGCAACAAGGTTATGGTCGAGGCTATGACCGAAGTCCAGCAGGAATTAATCAGGGGCCAGGGCTTATCCAAGCCCATGGCAAAAAATAAACTCTTCTTGCCCTTGATGGTGCAGATGGTCGGTGTTGGTGAGGAAACCGGTAACCTGGACAACACCCTGACTACTGTAGCTCAGAGCTACGAGGTCGAGGCTGATGACAGGACGAGTTCGGCGGTAGCCCTCATTCAACCGGCCATGATTGTTGTTATCGCCGTGGTAATTGGCTTTATTGCCATATCTCTACTTTCGGCCATGTATTCCATCTACGGGCAAGTAAGTATGTAGGAGCCAAAGTTGATGAAAAAGGTAAGGTTGCTGAAAAAAGAAAAAGGCTTCACTCTCATCGAGGTTGTGCTGTCTCTGGCGATACTGGGCATAGTAGCGTCTGGCTTTTTCGTCGCCCTAGCCAGCGGCTCCCGGGGGATTTCCATGGCTGATGAGCAGGCCACGGCAGAAAGCATAGCCCGTACTCAGATGGAATACGTAAGGGGGCAGGATTATATTGATTATTCTGAAGCCTCGCATGCCGTTTATGTTACGACAAGTGCTCCCGCCACTTATAGTGTAGTCCTTAGTGCAGTTCCTTTTGACCCAGATACAGGTCAGCCCTATGGTGAATCGGGGGGTGTCTTTGTTCAGGATGATGGCATCCAGAGTATAACAGTGATTGTAGTACACAATACTGTAGAGGTCTTTACCTTAGAGGATTACAGGGTATTACGATGATATTTCGCAGATTACGTTCAATAGGCAAAAATCAGGCTGGTTTTACCCTGATTGAGTTCGTGATGGCTCTTACCATCAGCGCTGTTATTTCCGGAACCATCACCACCACTATTTTCCAAGTGGTTACCAGCAGCGGTCGCACCAACAACCATATGATTGCAGTCAGGCATGCACAGGAGGCTGGCTTTCAAGTCAGCAGTGATGTCCAGCAGGCGCGGGTTGTTACGCCGACCGCCGACCCGGACGGGTTCCCCCTTGTTTTAACCTGGACTGATTGGGAGGGTACAACGAGCACGGTCCAGTACAAAATAGAAGGCACGGAGCTACATCGTAAGGTTGATAGCGGTAATTGGGGCTGCATAGCCCGGTATATCGACACGGACCCGACAGAGACTTACTGCGACTTTACCGATGGTAAGTTTACTTTCCAGATAGCGGTTACTGTGGGTAGCGGCTCAGAAGAACAAAATGAGACCAGATTATATGAAGTTGTCCCAAGACCAGGCTGGCAGTAGCCAGGATAGAGGGAGACAAATGAAACAAAAACGGTTAAACAGGCTAATATCGGGAGAGAAGGGCCAGACGCTGATTATGGTCATGGTTATGATGCTCATCAGCGCCCTCATCATAGCCCCAATGTTAAGCCATGTCGGCACGGGGCTAAAGACGGGAAAAGATGTCTATGAAGAGCGCATGAAGCTTTTCTATGCCGCCGATGCCGGGGTAGAAGACGCCCTTTGGTATTTACAGGGTGAAGCGCGTATGAAAAGTCTGGATACAGACTGGGAGCCGGATGACACCAACTGGGTATTAAATCCTCCCTATGAAGTGACTGACGATGACTCCGGCCTAGGCAAGCCGGACGACATCAATGACGACCAGGTCGAATTTACTATTTCCTACATCTGGCTTCTGGAAGGGCTGAATAACCCCACCCCCCAGGTCAATGACCAGGTGACGGTAGCCGGTTACTTCAACACTGACGACCCCACCAACTACATTGCTGATTTCATCACCGAGGATGCTGACTGCGGTTTAAGCCGGATAGGGGTCTGGTTGCCCTCCGGATATGAATATGTTAGCGGTTCGCTGACTATTAACGGCGTTCCAATTGGCCAGAGTGAAATGGCCTACCCGGCTGGCGCTATAAGGAACCGTATGAAACAAATCCTGCCCCTGGTCAAGAATCCACAAGAAGCTGACCACCGTGATGGCACTGCTCTGCTCTGGAATTACTCCGGCAAGAAGTTTGAAGACCTATCCGATTTAATGCCTCCCCCCTCCGGGGGCGGCATGACCCCCGGTGAGCAATACCCGCCCACCATAAGGCTGGCCTTCGATTTTCAATATCCAACCGGCGTAACTGAACCCGAAGTCTTCTTCCCCTGGATAAAGATTGGTGCAGGCATAGCCTGGGACCGCGGTGTCGGCTTCTATCATATACACTCCGTAGCCACCGCCCCTCCCCGGGGAGCGGCTACTGAAGGTAAAACCGCTAGCAATGACGTCTATATTGCCTGGGGCACACCCAAATATACCTCAACTGGTGGTGGCACCAGCTCATCTCTGCAGGGAGATTACATCGCTATTGGCAATAGCCTGATGACGGAGTGCTGGTATAGGTACTGGGTTGGTGGTCACCATCATGGTCACTGGGTTATTGAACCCGGCCCCCCCTGCAACTATAACTGCGAATACAACTGCCGCGGCACCTATTTTAATGAAAGCTATGCCACCGTAGATTCCGATGCTGCGCCCTCTGATGCCGTAATAAAGAAGGCATTTCTCTACTGGACGGCCTGGTGGAAGACTAACGGGGCTGATACTGAAGCAACGCTTGCCGTTGGCGGAACATCGGTAGGAACAGTGCAGGCTGACCGGTATTACGTGTTGCCTACCTCCGGTTCGGGCGGCTATGAGTACTCCTGCTTTGCCGATGTTACCGATGAGGTTACGGGGGTAACTACTGATGTCAACGGGACTAAGTTCACCGTAGGTGGGGTAGACGCCATCCCGGCTGATACCTGCGCCTCTAGCCCCCTCTGGTTACAGGCGACCAATGCCGGCTGGTCGATGATAATCATCTACGCCAGCGACCAAGTGGAAGGGCATCAGATTTATCTCTATGACCAGCTTGCCTACCTCTGGGGCACACATGGCGCCTCTGCGGAGTTCACCATACTCGGCTTTGAGGCTCCGGAAGAGGACAGGGATGCCAAGCTCACCGTCTTCGCCTCCGAGGGCGACGACTGGATTTCCCCCGATTATACCAAGTTTCAAGGGCAACAAGATACCTGGTGGCGTAATCTGGGAGATAGCAACTCCAGCGACCCCAACTACTGGAAAAACGTCTTTAACGGCTATTCATCGGCCACCGGCTTCACTCCGGAACAGCTAGACGGCCAGCCCTCGGGGGAAATCTCCGGGGTTGACATTGATACCTATACCCAGACCAGTACTGGCACCTTGCTATCACAGGTCGTCCAGTCCGGTGATACCGAGGCCAAGATTCGTATCGAGACCGTAGGTTCCGGCTCTGGCTGCGATGGCATCATGCTGAACTACGTGGTCTTCTCGGTGTGCAGCACACTGGTTACCGGCGGTGAGGATTTCGAAGTAGGCACCATGAGCTATGAAATCAACTAAGGAAGGACTAGACATATAAGGAAGGACTAGACATATGAAAGTAAGCAAAACAGCCCTATTAGTTTTAGGTATTGGTATTTTTGTCCTCGGCTTTGCCGCCTTGTTCACTCTCTATATGGGGCAGGTAGGGGAGCAAGCCGATTTAAATGACAATCTGGCTTCGGCTCAAAGCCTCCTGCCCAAGCTTATCGCGGAGAGAGAGGATTTGGAAGGGCAGGTCGTTCAGTGGGAGGGTGAACTGGCCACAGCTACAGTGGCACTTAGCAGTAGCGAGGCAAAATATCCCAAGTCAGTGGAAAGCATTGAGTACGACGAGGTATTTTTCAGTTTTGCCTACGATTGCGACCTGATGATAATGGAGCTTTCCGCTTTTGAGCCGTACGACGAAGCTTTAGAAGGCACTGATATTGTCTATTCGGTTGGCGTTGTTGAAGCAAGGGTGCAGAATAACGAGCTACCACCCAAGATATTGGGGGATTATGAGCAGTATGCTAACGATACGGTGGACAAGATGCTTGCGTTCATTCACCTCGTAGCCGCCAGCGGAGAGTTTGACATTGGCACTATAAGGCTGGTGAATATAGAAAACCTCGGACCTCCGGAAGCGGGAGAGTTGGAAGGCGCGGACACTGATGCGGCTAGGAGAGAGCTAGCTCCGCAGGCTACTATTCAAATCTTAATCTATACATTTCCAAGGTGATAAAGATGGCTAAAAGAATTAAAACTCTGTTTATAAATGATAACACGGTTAACCTGTTGGTGGTTGAGGGCAGGAAGGTCAAGAAATGGGCCAGCCTGTATTTGGAGCCGGGCCTGGTCAGCCAGGGGGTAGTTGTTGATGAAGCTCAGGTGTCTGAAAAAATCAAAGAACTACTCGGCATGATAAAAGAAGCCGGGGGCAAGTACGTCGTTGGCTTAAGCGGTCTCAACTCACTCTACCGCATCATTTCCCTGCCCGAGCTGCCCGAAGCTATAATACCCGAGGCGGTTAAGCAGGAAGCGGCTAGGGTGATACCGGTACCTCTAGATGAGGTCTACCTTTCCTACCAGCGTATTCCGTCGGAGGTGGGGGAGACAGGCGTTTTCCTAGCCGCCTTTCCCCGCAATGTAGCCGACGCTTCATACCATACGCTAAAGACATCGGGTATTGAGCCATATACTATGGATTTAGCCCCCCTGTCTTTGTGCCGTCCCCTGAATGTACCCAGGGCTATAATTGTAAACACCAGGCTGGATAGTCTCGATATCATAGTTATTGTAGATAGGCTGCCTCAGCTGATCCGCACTCTGTCCCTGCCCGGTGAGGCGGCATCGCTGGCGGAAAAACTACCTACCATCACGGAAGAAATCGACCGTACCGTGGCTTTCTACAACTCCAGCCATAAGGAACAGCCCTTAGACGCAACGGTGCCCATGTTCGTCTGCGGTGACCTGGCGCAGACACCGGAGAACTGGCAGTCGCTGTCGGGCAAGTTAAACTGCCCGGTGTCGATACTACCCTCGCCGGTGGAATCGCCGGAAAGCTTCAACCCCAGCGAATTTATGACCAATATCGGGCTGGCGTTTAAGGAAATCTATCCGGAAAAAGGGGAAAGCAGCGTTTCCCTGGTGAACTTCAACGCTCTGCCCGAGATGTATCTGCCCAAGGCCGTTCGCTTATCCGCCTTCCTGGCCCCGGTTTGTATCATTATCGGTGCTGGCATACTGGTCTATATGGGGTTTATGCTCCGCAACAGCATGGCGCAGAACGATGTATTGCGTTCTGAGCTGGTAAGTACTGAGGACCGTGTTTTCGAGGAGCGCGTGGAGATAGCCACATTAACCGAGCAGGTCTCCCAGATGGAGACCCAGATTGCGCCTATAGGGGACAGAGCTGCCGTTTTTGAGAATACCTTTGACTTTCTGGGTGACGGTAGAGCGCTGGTCGATGCTAACATGGATGATATTGTAAGGCTGTTGCCGCAGGATGCCGACTTCATCGAGATTAATCACGAGGATGCAGTGGTAACGATTGAAGGCCTGGTAGCGAAGGATGCTGATGCTGAGGAAGATATTTTCGCTTATGCCAGAGACTTGAGGGAGCAGTTCTTGAGAATCATTATCTCGTCAATAGAAGCTGTTGAGGACGAATGTACAGGAGAATTCATAGGTTATGGGTTTGAGTTTCTCTTGGAATAGGTGGTGAACATGGAAAAAATGGATATATTTGCATTACTTCATACAGCCAAAGCCAAGGCTGCCTCTGATCTACATATGGTAGTCTCCAGCCCGCCGTTGCTGCGGGTCAATGGCTCTCTGGAATCGTTAAACGGTTCGGAGCCGTTAACCGCTGAGGATATCAGCCAGGCTTTCCTTCAGGTGACCACTCCTGAGGAAAGGGAGGAATTCCACCGTCATCTGGAGCTTGATTTTGGCTATACACTAGACGGTGTGGGACGTCTGCGCTGCAATGCCGCCCAGCAACGGGGGTCTATCAGCTTGGCAGTGCGTTTGCTGCCGCCGGAGATACCCACGGTAGAGGACATGGAACTACCCTCGATATATAAAGAGCTGGCTGTAAAACCCAGGGGGCTCATCATAGTAACCGGTCCTACCGGCAGTGGCAAGAGTACTTCGCAGGCGGCTATGATTAAACACCTGAACAATAGTGAAGCCCGCCATGTAGTTACCATAGAAGACCCTATAGAGTATGTTCACCCCTCAGTCAAGTGTGCCATAACCCAGCGGCAGTTGGGCAGTGATACCCTTTCCTTTGCCCAGGCGCTAAAGCATGTCCTGAGGCAGGACCCAGACGTGATTCTGGTGGGTGAGATGAGGGACCTGGAGACGGCGTCGGCGGTGTTAACCATTGCCGAAACCGGGCATATGATAATGTCTACTGGCCATGCCCCCAGCGCCCCCCAGGCGGTAGAGAGGATAATAGACCTGTTCCCGCCCCACGAGCGCTTTCTGGCTCAGACTCGGTTAGCCTCATTGCTGGTCGCCGTGCTCTGCCAGGTGCTTGTCCCTAGGGCTGACGGCTCGGGGAGGGTAGCCGCGGTAGAGATTATGCTGGCTAACGCGCCGGTAAAGAACCTCATCCGCGAAGGCAAAATCTACCAGTTGCCCAATGTCATCCGTACTCACCGGGAAGAGGGCATGATTTCGCTGGATGAAGCCTTAGTCAACCTCTATCTCAAGCGGCTCATCAACGGGGAGGCCCTGCTCGCCTTCTGCAACGACCGCCAGGAAGTAGAAAAGCTCATCGGCAGGATAGAGATTAAGTAGCTTTAGTTTGGGGATGAGGTGACCCTATCCCCTGTGTCCCCTTCCCCTTAACAGGGGAAGGGGAATTTTTTTATAAAGCCCCTTCGTAAACAGCCTCGTTTCCCACTCACAAGCAGCCTCTACTTTCCTATCAGGCTCCCTGTGATATCTTTAAGGCTTTGTCCTATATGTTCAGCTATAACTGGGTATGGCTTTTGCTGTTTAAGTCCCTCAAAATGGCTCTCAGGGCGTCATCTTTCTACATATAATGTAGCTTTTAGGAATTTGCTCCCTTTTTAAACAGTTCTCTTTCTTCCCATACCCGCCCGCCCAAAAAAGTTTCACCTCTATAACTTGTTTCCCCCGCCCCCAGAGGGAGAGATTAGCTCCTCCTTATCACCCCACTCTCCAAAAGAAATTGATAGAAGTCCCACTTCTATAGGGTGGGAGGGTGGGAAGTAAAACGCCCTCTAAAAACTGTGCGTTTCCTCTCCTTTTATATCTTTTCCCACCCATCACCCTTATAGGAAGGGCTAAAGCCCTTTTTGTCCACCCCACTTTTCGGGGGATTTTTAGAGGCACTGTCTGTGAGGGTGGGTTGCTAAGCAAGTGTTTAAGCCCGGGTTATAAAATAAAAGAGGGGCGTATATGGGGTCCCCAAAAAACAAGGTTTTTTGGGGCTGCAACGCCCCTCTTAACCTCCCTTTGCAGGAGATAGAAAAAACCTATCAGCTTGGCGCTGGCCCTGGTGGTTCCGGTACTTCGCCTTTTACCCAGGTTTGGGAATCAGTATCCCAGTAAATATCTTGCCACTCCTGGTCACTGACACTTTCTATACCCGAATCGGCGCCAAATTCGTATGTTGCTTTAATATCTCCGTCTAAGAATTCACCGAGGTCATCCGAACTACCGGGCCATTCCTCATGCTCTGCCAGATAACCTGACGCTGCTGTTTTCACGTTCTCTGCCTCGGTCTGGGCGGCATTCAGGATGCCGCTGCTCATAAAGCTGTCCATATTAGGCACGATTACCGTGGCCAGGATGCCCACAATAGCCACCACAAGCAACAGCTCAATCAGGGTGAAGCCTTTCTCTCCTCGGTGCAGCCCTTTCATAAGCTTCTCCTTGTTTCCTAAACTCTTAAACTTTTCGGTCATTTGGTGCTTTGACATTGTTTGGAGTTTAGGATTTCCTAAGCGGTAAAGCCTATCGGATTGGCACTGGCCCTGAGCAACCTAATTCTGGTGGGACTGGTACTGGTTCTAGTGGGTCTGGCGCTGGTGCTCCGTCTTTTTGCCACTCGTGGTCGGCATCGACCCATGCTATAGTGTCTGCTGCCGCTTTTTCATTGACGCCGGTTACCTTACCAAAACTACTCGCACCAAAGTCGTAAACAGCATATTTCGTAGCGGCGCTGAGGTAGTCAGCCTCCAAGTCATCCGAATCAGTGGGCCAGGCTCCATCGTGGTCGGCATGATAGGTCAGTGCGGCTGACTCTACGTTAGCCACCTCGGTGTTAGCCGCAGCGACGTTGCCAGTGCCGAGGAAGCTGGCCAGGTTAGGCACGATTACCGCTGCCAGGATACCCAGAATAGCCACCACAATCAACAGCTCAATCAGGGTGAATCCCTCCTCTCCTTCGTGTAGCCCTTTCGTAAACATTTCTTCGCCTCCTAGGTGCTAAATGTTTCTGGGGGCACTGGCTTTTTGGTATTATTTGGAGTTTAGGGCTTCCTGGTTGAAAAAGCCTACCGGTAGAGCCGGGGATTAAACCCCAGCCCCACCGATAAGCTACTGTAAATTATCTTGCTTAGTTTGAAGCTTCAGACTAAGACGTTACTATTAAGACTTCTCCCACTCGTTGTCGGCGCCCCATTGGATATTGGCGTCGGTTGCTTTTTGTGTTTCAGTGCAGCCCGTTATCTTACCCCAGGCATCAAACGTGTATTTACCGTAAGTCGGCAAGGTGTTGAGATAGGATAGGGACGGGTTAGCATTGTATAGCGCATCCGAATCAGTGGGCCAGACCCCGTCAAAGTCGGCATAATAGGCTAGGGCGGCTGACTCCACATTTGCCACCTCGGTGTTGGCCGCAGCGACGTTGCCGGTGCCCAGGAAACCGGCCAGGTTAGGCACGATTACCGCTGCCAGGATGCCCAGAATGGCAACCACAATCAGCAGCTCAATCAGGGTGAAGCCTTTTTCCCCTTTCCGTAAACCTTTCATAAACCTCTTCATTTCTTTTTCCTCCTTTCTTTTTTAGTTGGGTTATGTGGGCTTTAGTTAGGCAAACTGTAGTATATTTAGGTAATTTCATCATATGGTATGGCTATAGGAGGGTCAATAGAAATTTAGTCATGGCGGAATCGGGCTATGACCTTTGTACTATGGCAGGCGGTGTTGACTTTGGCGGGGGGTAAGGCGCAAAATAGAGGCTAATATGGAAGCCGGTTTTTACGTCATTTTCGTCTTACTGGGGATGATAGTAGCCAGCTTCCTCAATGTCTGCGCTGACCGCCTGCCGGCCGGTCAGTCGCTGGTCTATCCCCCGTCTCACTGCCCCGCCTGCTCACGGCGCCTGACGGCAAGGGACCTCATACCGATATTCAGCTACCTGTGGCTGCGCGGCCGCTGCCGCTACTGCAAGGCTTTCATCCCCAGGCGGGTACTATGGGTGGAAATAGCCACGGCGGCGCTTTTCGGCTTGGCTTACTGGTACTGGCATAATGACTTGGGCATCGAGCTTCCCATTATCCTCTTCTACATCTCTCTTTTCATGGTAATCTTTATTATAGATTTCGAGCACGGGCTTATCCTCAATAAGATAGTTTATCCCGCACTGGTGGTAGCCCTGCTCCTCAGCGTCTTCTTTACCATCTTCCTGCCCGATGTAAGCATCGTGCCCAGTATCGCGCGGGCGGCTATCGGCGGCGGCATCGGTTTTGTCTTCTTCTTGCTGGTGGCTCTTGTTTCCCGGGGGGGTATGGGGTTTGGCGATGTAAAGCTGGCGGCGTTAATCGGTTTGGCTACCGGCTTCCCGCTGGTAATCGTCGCCTTAATCATGGGCATGATTCTGGGCGGTCTGGTAGCCGTTATCCTGCTCGGCTTTAAGGTAAGAAAGCGCAAGGAGGCTATTCCCTTTGGCCCCTTCCTGGCGGTGGGGGCGGTAGTCACCCTGCTGTGGGGGAGCGATATTCTCAGCTGGTATATGGGCATCTTTTAGACTATCTTCCCCACCCCCTTTTTATATCTATTCCCGCCCGCCACCCTTTTATGGAAACGGGCTAAAGCCCT
>Ga0315551_10002560_pt1 | contig 13222 bp, 8 predicted proteins | sample SalMarSW160290MG_FD_203678 | JGI IMG/M metagenome (GOLD analysis project Ga0315551, IMG submission 203678) | Salt marsh sediment microbial communities from the Plum Island Ecosystem LTER, Massachusetts, United States - Salt Marsh Sediment SW1602-90 ... | reverse complement strand
ATCACACCGACTGTTTTCTTCTCGGCCTTGGGCGGATGGATAATTAACATCTCCTCCTATCTCTTTCTCTTTGGCTTAGTGGGAGGTCTCTGTCTTTTCTCCCTCATCATTTCCTTGGGTCTAAGGGAGAGAAAGCAAATTTTGATTTTATAACCTCTAAGATTCAGTTTATATTCGCTCTAAGAATAATGGCGAGGGATGATCTTAGGGCCGATTTTTTTTCTCTAAACTAAAAAAAGTTCTTGCTTTTCTATGATTTTTTTAGTAAACTTAAAACTGGAGGGCGTAATTTTGAAAAACCTTTAACAATTCTTCGATGAAGGTTGCCCCCCGAGGTTGAGGCAACTTGCCGTGACTTTCCGCTTTGCGGGGATAGCAAGGACAAAATACCAAAGGTGGCTGTAAAAACCCTTTACCGTTTGTGGTGGAGAGAGTTTTCTCGGAATCTACGCCCTCCTCTTTTTATAAATGGCGATAGCCTCCTCCAGATCTGGTTGAGGAGGCTTTTCTTTTCCTCTTCTTTCATAAGAAGGTATTCCTTTCTTCCTCTTCTGTTTTCCTCTATCCACATCCGGGCGAACTTGCCCTCCCTTATCTCGGAAAGCACCTCCCTCATCCTATTTTTTACTCCCTGGTCTATTATCCTTGGGCCAGTCAGGTATGCCCCATATTCTGCCAGGTTGCTTATCCTTTCCCTCATCCCAGAGAGCCCGTACCGGGAGAGGAGATCAACGATGAGGCCCAACTCATAAACGCATTCAAAATAGGCATTCTCCGGAGAGAAACCGGCCTCAGTGAGCACATCCACTGCGGATCTGGCCAGCTCCACCAGCCCGCCGCAGAGGACTACCTGCTCGCCGAATAGATCTGTAACCGTCTCCTCTTCAAAAGTGGTCTCCACGATGACTACCTCCTTACCTCCTATTCCCTGAGCATAGGAGAGGGCCAGTGGTTTGGCCTCTCCGGAGTAGTCCCTTCCAATGGCCACCAGACAGGGAAGGCCTGCCTTTTCTATAAAGGCCTCCCTGAGCAGTTGGCCAGGTCCTTTGGGGGCAACCATTATCAGATCAACCCCTTCGGGAGGGGAGATGAGGCCAAAATTGAAGGAGAAGCCGTGGGCAAAGAGGATGGTTTGGCCCTTCCGGAGATGGGGTCCGATGGTCTCTTGGAAGGCCTGAGGTTGCCTCTCATCGGGAAGGAGGAGGGAGATAAGGTCCGCCCACTCTGTGGCCTCCTCATCCTTTAGGACCCGGAAACCCTCCTGCTTTGCTTTCTTCCAGGAGGGGCTCCCGGGATATAGGCCTATGATCACCTCCTTCTCGCCATCCCTCAGGTTCAGAGCCTGGGCCCGACCTTGGTTTCCATAGCCAATGATGGCTATCCTCTTTCCCTCTAATAGGTCTGGTTCATCTGGCTTCAATCTGTATAGTTTCAAACTTTCCCCTTTCTGAAATTGGTTTACCACGGAATCTCACGGATAACTTCAGGAATCAAGGGATTTAGTGCTAAGCAAACTTCCAGATCTAAATCTTTTTCTGTATTACAATTCTGCAAGATCTTATTTTTTGGCAATGTCTTTTCCGTTTTGGCGGCAGAAGAAGGCTTCTGCCACCCTCTGAGAGAACCCTCGGCTGCCCGTCCTGACCTCAGAATGGGTCTGGACGGGCAAGTAGAAGGTTTCGGGGTCCTTCTACGGCACTTTAGTGCACGGTTGAGGCCCTTTAGGGCCCTATATGGGGGCTAAAGCCGGGTAGAAGAATACCTGGAGCGCTAAGTAGTTTTTACTATCAGTGAAATCTGTGGCTATCGTTTGCTTGCAACCTTGCTGAACTGTATAGCTCCGTGAGATTCTGTAGTAATTTCGCCACGGACTATGCACAGAAAAACAGGGATGAGGAATGACTAGCACAAACCACACTTTTAATTTTTAGCTTTTTCCCGTGTAATTCCGTGAATTTCCGTGGTAAGCTTTGCAGTTCCGTGGTGAATTGCTCCCTAAAATTAAAGCCACCGAACCCTGGGGGATTCGATGGCTTGGTAGGAAAAATTTAGGTTCCTACTTTTTCTTCCCTTCTTTCTTTTCTTCTTCCTTTTTTGGTTTCTTCACCTCTTCTTTGCCCTCTTTTTCCTCCTCCTCCTCTTCCTTCTTCTTCTCTACCTCCTCCTTGAACATTTCCTCTTCCTCTTCTTCTTTCCTCTCCAAGAGGTTCTCCTCGTCCTTCTTTAATCTTAAGATGAGGTAGATAAAAGTCTCTGCAGCACTGAATATCGCCCCTCCATAGGCAAAGATAAAGAAACCAATTAAGATGAGGGTGATTCCTATGATGATGCCAGCCACATCCATCGTCCAGACCATAGGGCCAGGGTTGCCCAGGTTGGTCCAGAGGGAGGAGAAGTGGGGGCAGAACTTGAACTCACCCAATATTGGGAAGTGAAACTTGGGCATAAGGCCTGCCGCTGAGGCAAGGAGCTTGTCAAGCTTATCCCCCATAGACCAGCCCAAGACGAGATGAATTAGCTTTAGCCCCTTTACGGTAAACCAAGCCATAACGCTGACTGCCAAAACCTGGGTGAACTTGAAGACAATCTGGTAGACCACCAGCCTCCACGGTTGGTTCCAGATGGTAGAGAAGAGCTGGATGACCGTCTCAAAAGTGTCCTCGCCAGTGATGGCCACAATGGCCGGGGCCAAAATCAGGGAGAAAAGGAAAACCACTATCATAAAGACGGTGAAAACCGCTGCTCCAACGATAGGAATGCCGAAGATCAGGGATAGGCCAAGCTCACCCACATAGGGGATAACCCTGGCCAGAAGCCCAATCAGCGCCCCTACAGCCAGGAAAAATATAATCATACCTATCAAGGTTAGAGGGGAAAGGAGGACAGGTTTCCAATTCTTCTTCAAAAAGCCGAGGGAATCACTCACAGAGTAGAAATCATCCCCCTTCAACTCCTGATAGGTTATCTTGGCCACGGCACAGGAGGTGAGAAGCCAGATGGCTATGGCTATAGCTGCGCCCACTCCGAATATCACCCAACCAAACCAGGGGAATCCCAGGAAAGGGAGGGGGAAGAGACCAAAGAGTCTCCATATCTCCCCGATGCTCATACCCTTGGAGAGAAAGGCGATATAATTAAAGATGAGATAGACGAGGTAACCAAAAAGGATACCACAGAACTGAACCCAGATCTTCTTTCCGGCCAGTCCCAATCTGGCTGACTTAAAGATATCCCGGAAATCGAAACGCAGGTTGGCTTTCAACTTATTCCTCCTTTCTACTTAGCTTCTGGTTTTGTCCTTAACTCTTTTCGTAGAATTAAGCCTTATATTAGCTCAATAGGGGCTTAAAAGTCAAGTTATATTTTTAATTTTTTTTAGAAAGTTAGGGCGAATTGTCTTTACTTTTTATAAATCAAGAGGTTGTGTAGAGATCAGCATAGTTTCGCCAGGGGACTTCAGGTAAAATTTTCGGTTCATCAAGGTAATTGTGGGATAACAGTCACGGGGGTCAGGGATTGGCAGTCAGGTATTTCAGCGAAGCTTCAAATGTAAAATGAAGAATGTAGAATTAAGTATGAATTGACAGAGGGCGACGATATAATACGACTATCTGAACATAAGTCTCCATCTCTGCTACTTTTCCCGATCACTGTCCCCCCACCTCTGTGAACTGTTAATTTGAGAAATAAAAATTCTGAGGTTAAGGACACAAGGGGTTCAAAGGCCTTGACAAAAAGGCAATATGGGTTATCTTTTTTCCCAGAGCTCTGGGCCACGGAAATTCGGGTTTGCCCTGAATATGAAAGGATAGCTACAATGAGAGAAAAATCGCCCCACCTGATCTTGCTTCACCCTCCCAGTCTCTATGACTTTCGTAAAAGGAAGACAAATTTTGGTCTGATCGGCGGAACCATTGCCAGTTCCCCCATCTTTGAGTATTTCCCTATCGGATTCTTAAGTATAATGGATTTCCTGGAGAGAAACGGCTTTTCTGTGAGGATTATTAACTTAGCCGTAAAGATGAAAGCCAATTCTAAGCTCGATGTGGAAAAATTCATCAGGGGGCTTGATCCTATGGCCTTTGGCCTTGACTTACACTGGTTGGTCCATGCCCAGGGGAGCTTAGAGGTAGCCAAAATAGTGAAGAGAGTTCATCCCCAGACCCCAGTGATCCTTGGAGGGCTATCGGCATCCTATTATCATCTCGATTTGATCAGATATCCGTTTGTTGATTATGTGCTCAGAGGTGATTCAACAGAAGGGCCGTTGCTCCAACTTTTGCGGTGTATGGAAAGCAGTAAACCTCCCCACCAGGTTCCCAACCTGACCTGGAAGGAGGGTGATAAAATCCTCACCAATCCTTTCTCTTATCTGCCAGAAGAATTGAATATTATGGTTAACTACAAAGGTCTTCTGAGATCAATATTTAAATATAGAGACATGAGGGGTAATCTCCCTACTGGAACCAGGTGGCCGATGAAATTTGCCAGCACCCTTATTTCCTGTCGAGGTTGCCTGTGTAGATGCCTGACCTGTGGAGGATCAAATTGGGCCCTGGGAAGAAAGAAGATAGGCCGCCGAAGCCCTCAGATCATAGCCAAAGAGATGGATATCATTAGCCACTTTTCACCATTTGATATTGTCCTTTACGGAGACATCAGGATGGGCAACTCAGGGGGTTGCTTGAAGCAATCAGGAAGAAGAGGATAGGCAACAGGGGGAAGTATGAGCTTTTCTGGGGGGCCAAGTTTGAATTCCTCAAGAAGATCGCTTTAGCCACACCCAGATTTGTCATCTCACTCTCCCCAGAAAGCCACGATGAGAGGATAAGGAAGTTCTTTGGGAAGAATTACAACAATGAGACCTTAGAGGAGACCATCCAAAATGCATTGAAGGCGGGGGCGGCAAAGGTGCAACTGTTTTTTATGATCGATCTGCCCCATCAAACCCGCAAATCGGTTCACCAGACCGTCGATTATGCAGAAGCCCTTCTGAAGAGATACAAAAAGAGGTATCCCAGGAGGATAGAGCCTGTAATTGCCCCTCTGGAGCCATTTGTTGACCCTGACAGCCCGGCCTTCGAGAATCCAGAGAGATATGGATATAGGCTCCTCTTTAAAAGTTTAGAGGATCATATAGAGGCAATCACAAGTCCCAGTTGGAAGGTGATGCTTAACTATGAGACAGAGCTGATGAGCCGAGAGGAGATCGTGGATGTAAGCTATGAGGCCGTTATGAGGCTGAAAAGGATTAGATCGAGATTCGGCTTAGAGCGGAAGGGCCCAGCAGAGAGAAGAATAAAAGAGCTGGAAAAGGAGAGAGAGGAGGTCAGGAATATTTTATGGCAATCCGTAGTTGGATTACTATACGCTTACAGAAAAAGATTTTGGGTTTTCGATATGGGTTAAATAAATCCGAAATACGAATATCGAAACCCGGAACCAATCTGAAATTCGAATACCAAATTTTCAAAACTTTATTCAATCTTAAGCGGGACGGTATTCGTTGCGAATGAAGGGTAAAATCTCCCAGGTCATTTGTTTCGGATTTCGAAATTGAACCTTTTTACCCCAAGAACATTTTCTTAAAAACTATATAACCCACATTCCGGAAAAAATTCAAGGTCAAATGTGAACAACTACAATAACATCAACCAGTTAGGCAGTTTTTTAGGCTCTTCTCCATTTTAGTTGAAGCAGGTTCTTATAAACTCAGGAACAACTGGAGGTTACATAGCAATCTATCTTGGTTACAATACACGAAATCACAGAGTTTCCAAGTTTCTAAGTCATTATCAATTAAACAGTTGGCATTTTGATAGGTTTTACGAAATTTCTCGCCTTATGACTTTGAAAAACAGGGACTTAGTGAATTTCAATCCGAAAATATTGATGATCTGAGATTTCATATTTTGGATAACCATCTGCAAATTGGTGATTTATACCTTCAACTAAAATGGAGAAGAACCGTTTTTTAATAATCACCAATTAAAATGTAGTCCATAAGAATCCAGAAAATTTGTCTTTGAAAATCAATAAGTTACGAATCCAAAAGTTGATTTTCCGGAATATGGGATATAAGCAACAGGAGGCTTTTCTACCTACCCCTTATGCTTTTCTGCAGGATTTCATATTTCACATAGAGGAGTTTAGCTGCTGCATCGAAGGCAATGGTGGTTTGGGCCAAATTTGTCATCTCGCTATCAATATTCACATCGTTTATCCCGTTGAAGTAACCTGTGCCTTCTTTTACTACCCTCGGTTTAACCTTCTTTATATCCCACCTGCCGATGGGTAGGTGATGCGGATCGGTCCTTCTCCCCTTGAGTCTAAGTCTCCCTTTGAGCTTGGAGGTGAGTATCTCCTCAAACTTAACCTTCTCAGCTTGGAAACCAGGGGTGGTAAGATTGGCTATGTTGTTGGCTATTACCTTCTGCCTTAGGGCATAGGCATCCATTCCCCTCTTTAAACAGGGAATGGAGAGGTCATTGAAGATGAATTCACCCAAATTGTCCTCCTTAGTATCAGTTCACGGGGATCAGGGATCAGTGGTCAGCTAATGGTCAGTGATAACGGATTTCCCCCCAATCCCGCAAGGTTCGGGTCGCATAAATGCGACCCCTACATATTCTCCACACCAGCGAGGTTCTGCCAGCTCTCCCTTCTACCCGGCTTTTCCGACCCGTTCTGGGTCGGGAGGGGTAGCCGAGGGTTCCACTAACCCTGCACTAAAGTGAGGTTGAAACCGAGGTCAAAGGCCCCCCCCGATTTAAGGGGCTGTGGGCAGTTGATTTGAATGTTAGAACCTTACCTTTTTTGGCTTGCAAATAGCATACCCAAGTACTTTGTAAAGCCGAAATGGCCTATGTATCTGGATGAACTTAGAAGGCGGAAGATGCTCAGGGGTTCAAGATTGATGTAGTTTTTTCCTTAATTCGGCCTTATTTTCCCGTCCACCCTTCCTCTCTGTACTCCTTGAGCTTATTCCTCAGGGTGCGAACCGTTATGCCCAACACCCTGGCCGTCCTGGTGCGATTTCCACCCTCTTTCTCTAAGGTCTTCAAGAGGAGGTTTTTCTCCACTTTCCTGAGGGAGAGCCCCACCAATGCGGAAAATGAGTTTGTCTTGTCCAGGCGAAGATCATACTGGAGGCTGAGGTGATCTGGCCTCACCTCTGGGGCGGAGTTGAGGACAACAGCCCTCTCCATCTGGTTCTCCAGCTCCCTCACATTTCCTGGCCAGTCATATTTGAGGAGTATCTCCATCGCCTCCTTAGAGATTGAGAACATCTCTTTGTGATATGATTCCCCGTATTTACGGAGGAAATATTCGGCAAGAAGGGGAATATCATTGCGTCTCTCCCTTAAAGGGGGAAGGAGGATCTTCACCACATTTAGGCGAAAGAAAAGATCTTCCCTAAACTTCCCCTCCTTTATAGCCTGTGTGAGATCCTGGTTTGTAGTGGCTATTACCCGCACATTGACCCTTATTGGTTCAGAGCCTCCCACCCGATAGAAATCGAACTCCTGCAAAACCCTTAGTAACTTTGCCTGTAGGCCGAGGCTCATCTCCCCAATTTCGTCTAAGAGGAGGGTTCCCCCATCGGCCAGCTCAAACTTACCCTTGCGGCGGGATATGGCCCCGGTGAAGGCTCCCTTCTCATGGCCGAAGAGTTCCGATTCTAAGAGGTTATCGGGCACGGCGGCGCAGTTTATACTGATAAATGGCTTCTCCCGGCGAGGGCCCACCTGATGGATGGCCCTGACCACCAACTCTTTTCCCGTTCCGCTCTCCCCCTGGATGAGGACCGTAGAATGGCTTTGAGCCACCAGTTCAATCAATTTGTAGACATCCTGCATCTTTTTGTCCTTTCCCACCATCATTCCATATCCGGATTGGAGATTCAACTGCCCTCTAAGCCTTTTGTTCTCCTCCTTGAGCTGCTGATAGTCCAATGCCTTCTCCACAGCCGCCTCTAATTCCTGAGCTGAGAAGGGCTTGCGTAGGTAGTTTGATGCACCCATCTTTACTGCCTGCACGGCCCCCTCGATAGTAGCATAGGCGGTCATCATCACCACCTCTGTAGAGGGAGAGAGCTTCTTTATGTGGGAGAGGAGATCCAGCCCACTGAGATCAGGTAACTTTATATCCAGAACCGCCAGATGATAGGACTTCCTCTCGGCCATCTTCTGGGCCTCTAACCCCTTAAATGCGGTTTCCACTATATAGGGGCCTTGTGATAAGGTCTGAGCGATAAATTCTCTCATCAACACATCATCCTCGACTACAAGCAAATTTATAGGATCCAAGGTCGTCCTCCTTTGGTTTGCAGGTTCTATAGGTGATTATCTCCTCTTTTACCAATGATATAGAGTTCAAAGATGGGGAATATCTTTAGCATTTAGCATCAAGCGATTTTGGGTTCTCTTCCGATCTCTGATGCTTTGGCAAGGGAAAGAGGAGGGAAATGGTGGTTCCCCTACCCACTTTGCTCCAAAGTGCGATCTCTCCACCATGGGCAACAACTATCTTTTTCACCAGAGCTAAGCCGAGGCCGGTTCCCCCCTCCCTTCTGCTGAAGAAGGGCTTGAAGATCCGGGCTTTAAATTGGGGGGGAATGCCACAGCCGGTATCGGAGATAGAGATAAAAGCCTTTCCTCCTCTCTGGAAGGTTTTTATGATCAGCCTTCCTCCTTGGGGCATAGCCTGCACTCCATTTAGGAGGATATTCAAGAGGGCTTGCCTCAGTTTTAGACCATCACCCTCTATCTTTAACCCTCCCTTTTTTAGCCGCCTCTGTACCTCTATCCCCTCAAGCTCTACCTCCTGGGCTAAGCAGTTCAGTGCCTCCTGGATCACCAAGTTCAGATCGACCAAATCCCTGGACTGGGGTTGCGGGCGGGTAAAGTCGAGGAGATCATTCACCAACCGATCTATATTAGCTACACCATCAGCTATGCGGGATATCAATCTCTCCTGAGATTCCCCCTTTGCTTCCCTCTTGAGGAGGCTGGCAAATCCCCTTATCCCTCCCAAGGGGTTTCTTATCTCGTGAGCCACTTGGGCGGCCGCCTCGCCCACTTCAGCCAGGGCAATTCTCTCCCTTACCTGAGAGCGATCCTGAAATATCTCCACCCAGCCCAAAAGATTTCCCCTCCCCTCGGTAACTGGAAAGATCTTTGATCTTATAAGAGTTCCCTTATCTCTAACCGAGATCTCCCTCTCCTGGGCTGAAGATGGGGGGTCAACACCCCAAACATCCCGGTAGAACCTTCCCAGGACTTCCCCCTTTCGGTAGCCAGTGATCCTTTGGGCCGTCCGATTGAACTCAATTATTCTTCCCTCCCTGTTCAGGATTACCAGACCACTCTCTATTTCTTTGAGGATGGCCTGGATAAAATATCTTCCCTCCTCAGCCCAAGGAAGAACTCCTCTGGCCCTCTCCAATTCCCTCACTACTTCCGGCAACTTTTAGCTCTCCTCTGTAAGCGGTCAAGTTCAAAGAGACAGTGGGTAAGCCTCTCTCTGTCCTTTTGGGGGATGATCAGGAACTCTATGGCCGCAGATATTCTGTTCTCACCCTGATCTATAAGCCTTTTCACCTGACCCAAGGCAGGGATGGGTTCCTTACCAGGAAGGAGTATCTCCAGCTTAAACCTCTCTTTTTCCCTGATCTCTCCCTTCTGGAATCCTAAGAGCAAAACCCCTCTGCTGCTAATGTCCTTACTTGTCCCCAACACCTCTCCCTTTTGAGGGAAACATCGCACTTTTATCTCCTCCTTTAGACGAAAGCCACTGCGAGTGACAGCCTTCTTTGCCAAGTTCTGAGGGGAGGAGAGGAGGATGGTTGGCTCTTCATCGTGGTAGTTAAGATCTAAAACCTCAGCTTGAAAGAAGTAGGTGGCTTCGTCATTTAGAAGGCTCAGCTTGGCCTTTTCACCGATTTTCACCCTGACCCAATCCCCCTTCTCAACAGGAGGGGTAATCATCAACCCCTCTCTATCTACCTCCCTTACCCGCACAGCATAATCCCTGCCCTCAATCTCCATCAGCAAGAGTTGATCAATTTTGAATAACATTGTGGCTTCCTCTTTTCATACTGTAAGCAAATAATATACCAAAGTTTGGCAAGCAGGTAATTTACAGGTAGGCAATAACTTACCACCGTGGGGAAAATTTTACCAGTTTAAAAGATGGGGTAAAAAGCCACAGGAAAATATACGGGTTAAGCTATCTTCTTTGACTACATAGAGTTTCTCCATAATGAGGTCTTTTGCTACATAGGTCAATATGCCACAGGTAAGAAAATGTTAAAGTTCTTCTCAAATCTGCCGATATAAATAGATGATAAGGTTAAAAGATTAAGGAAAGGGAGGAAGATCTGTATTGGGATGTGAGAAGGGGTTCTAACCTGGGAAAGGCCAATTATCAACCCTGATGTTAGGAGACCATAGAATGCTCAATACTGTGAAAGTTCCTAAAAAATTCGAGCCCATCTTCAGAAAAGCTCAGGAATATGTGAGTCAATATTTTAGCCAGAAGAAGGTGTTACCAGCGAAGGGGTTGATTGAGGTAGGTGGGCAAAGGTACATAATGGTGCGGGCGGCGGCTATGTCAGTTGAATTCTTTGAAGCGGTAAAAAATTTGTATAAGGGAGATGAGAAGAAGGATGCTCTAAGGATAGCAAGTTCTCTCCTTTTTGATATTGCTCATTCAATAGGCAAGGCAGATGCGAGGAATTTTCATAAGAAGATGGGGCTCAAGGATCCTATTGAGAAACTCTCGGCAGGGCCCGTTCACTTCGCTCATATGGGCTGGGCTTTCGTTAACATCCTTCCCCAATCCAATCCGGTTCCTGATGAGAGTTATTATCTTATCTATGACCATCCCTATTCTTTTGAGGCTGAATCCTGGATGAAATTAGGGAGAAAAGTAGATTTTCCTGTCTGCATAATGAATGCAGGTTATTCTTCTGGATGGTGTGAGGAGTCGTTTGGCATAGAACTCATAGCCTCTGAGATTACTTGCAGGGCAAAAGGCGATGACCACTGCCGATTCATAATGGCCCCTCCGGCAAAGATCGATGATTATATTCAGAGATATCTAAGGAGGGATCACCAAATAGCCAAAGGAGCTAAAAAATATGAAATTCCCACCCTTTACTTGAGAAGGCAGCTGAAAGCACAGCTCGATGCGGTGAAGGAGAGCGAGGAGAAGTATAGATTCCTCTTCGAGAAGAGCCAGACAGTTAATGTTCTGGTTGGAATGAATGGGAAGATTGTCAATGTAAACCAAACTGCTGCAAAGTCGTTAGGATACGAAAGGAATGATCTGATTGGGAAAGATATAATTGAGTTGGTTGTTCCTGAACACAGGGGAAGGATAGCAGAACAGTTGGCAAAGAATCTGAATGGTGAGGAGACAGGGCCACTTGAGGTGGACATCATCAGCGGTGGAGGTATCTGGACGCTCCTCTTCTCGGAAGGAAGTGCCAGGTTCTTTGAAAGGGGTAAGTTAGTAGGGAAATTGATCAGTGCAATCGATATCACCGAGCGAAAACGAGCGGAGAATGCGCTGAGAAATACGGAGCGAGAGAAAACAGCCATTCTCGATAGCCTGGTCGAGCATGTGGTATATGAAGACACGACGATGAGGGTTCTATGGCCAAACCGTGCGGCATGTGAATCGGCTGGTTTGGCGCGTGAGGAACTGGTTGGGCGCTACTGTTATGAAATATGGCCAAGACGCAGCGATCCTTGTCCAGATTGTCCGGTTGTGAAAGCTATAGAGACTGGTCAGCCACAGGAGGTAGAAAAGACAACCCTAGATGGGAGAGTTTGGTTCATACGAGGCTATCCAGTCCGAAATGTAAATGGCGATATTACGGGTGCGATCGAGGTTACACTGGACATTACTGAGCGGAAGAAGGTTGAGGAGGCGCTGGCAGTAGAAAAGGCTTATCTTGAGCAGCTATTCGAGAGCGCCCCGGAGGCGGTTGTTGTGGTTGATAACGATAGCCGGGTGTCACGGGCGAATAGCGAATTTGCTAGAATGTTTGGGTATACACTTGATGAGGCATTGGGCCGCTCGATAGACGAACTGCTTGCCCCAGAGGATCTGCGTGAGGAAGCCTACTCTCTCACTAATCGGGTGATAGAGGGTGAGGGGATCGCCCTGGAGGGGGTGCGGCGGCGGAAGGATGGAACACTGGTTGATGTCTCCATCTTAGGGACCCCGATCAAAGTGGGAGAGGGGCAGGTGGCTGGCTATGCTATCTATCGCGATATTACCAAGCAGAAAAAGGGGGAAGAGGCGATAAAAGAATCTGAAGAAAAATTAAGAAAACAGTTTGAAGAAACATTGGATGCTATCCTTGTAGCTGATGCTGAAACAGGTATAATAATTGATTGCAACCGTGCAGCATCAGAATTAGTTGGCAGAGAGAAATCAGAATTGATTGGTAAACATCAGAGGATTCTTCATGCTCCAGAAGAAAGCGAAGGAGAGTTAAGTAGGACTTTCAAACAGCATCTCGAAGAAAGAGAAGGGAAGGTTCTGGAAACGCAGGTTATTACTAAGAAAGGGGAAATAAAAGATGTTGCAATAAGGGCCAATTTATTTCAATTTAAGGGCAGAAAAGTGCTGCAAGGAATATTCCGCGACATTACCGAGCGGAAGCGGGCGGAGGAGGAGAGGGCAAAGCTGGAGAGCCAACTCCGCCAGGCACAAAAAATGGAGGCCATAGGCACCTTGGCCAGCGGGATAGCTCATGATTTCAACAACCTCCTGGGCGGTATCCTCGGCTACTCCTCTTTGCTCCTAAGCAAGCTGCCGCCTGAAGACCCCAACCACAAGTATGTGGAGCTTATTGAGCAGGCCAGCAACAGGGCAGCTGAGTTGACCAATAGGTTGCTTGGCTTTGCCCGTCGGGGCAAGTATGAAGTGAAGCCTGTTGATCTCAACCAGTTGATCGGTGGAGTGGTGGAGCTGCTCTCCGCCTCTATAAACAAGAAGATTAAGATCAGAACGAATTTGTGTGGGGAGAATCCCTTTACAAAGGGGGATCCCAATCAATTAGAGCAGGTTCTGATGAATCTTTGTGTGAATGCCCACGATGCTATGCCCGGTGGTGGGGAGCTATCTATCTGTTCCCAGGTGGTGCATCTGGATGAGAAGTTTGTCTCTGAGCATCTGGGGGCCACCCAGGGGGAGTATGTGCGGT
>Ga0315551_10002551_pt1 | contig 13249 bp, 7 predicted proteins | sample SalMarSW160290MG_FD_203678 | JGI IMG/M metagenome (GOLD analysis project Ga0315551, IMG submission 203678) | Salt marsh sediment microbial communities from the Plum Island Ecosystem LTER, Massachusetts, United States - Salt Marsh Sediment SW1602-90 ... | reverse complement strand
AGCCTTGGTTTATGGATTCGGGACGCAAAGATTTTGCGATTTTTGCCGAAATAATTCATATCAGATTGGTTTGGTCAATCTTTCTGTTTTGGTTGACAACATTATATTTCCTAATTTTAAGGAGGAATTAGATGTTTAATAGACTGATAATCGCGGTGCTCACCTTAGGGTTATTGCTCACATTTACTGGTGTGGCCTTTAGCTCTGATCCTGATGTGACACCCATTGACGGAATTAATCCTATAGTTAGAATTAATCCGGACGCTCCCAAATTCCAAGATGTCAAAGCCTATCAGCAATCCGAGAATCTCGATCGTCCCGTGGCTAATCTCCATGTCGTCGAAAATCCCTCCGCGATTCTGCCCCCCAATTACTACTGCGAGGCCCTTTTCTACTACAACGGCATTGCCTACTACTGGCTTCTTCCCGATTCCGACTATCCCATCAACACCTACGTTATGCGAATGACTCCGAAGGCAAAGTACGTCTGTTCCCTTAATACCATCTGGATCGCCGTTTATCCGGCCCACGTCAATACACCGAGCATGACCGTCGATTTACGCGACGCGTCTCTCAACCTGATCGATCAGGTATTGGTTGACTGGACCACGATCAACGCCGCCGGATATGGCTATATCCCTGTTGATTTCTCGACCCTGAACGGCGGAAGTGCTTACACTTTTGCCGACGGCGAGGAATTCTATATCGGGGTTACAGTCGTTTCCGATGGTGACGATACTCTGGCGATACTCAGTGACGATGGTTCCAGTGCCACAGGGCGCATGTTGATGTATATCGACGCTCCCTACAATGGCTGGTATTCGTGGACAGGCGATTATGCCTACGTTTTTGACGCCGATGTCTGCTGCGCCAGGATTCCGTATACCTCGTGTTATACTCTGGATTACAATTGTAATGCATACTATTCCTGGCCGCAGCCGGATGCCTACGGCGACGATTACTTTAATATGAGGTTCTCGGTCGCCGGGCCGGAGACGCTGACCGAAATAGGTGTTGCGTTTGACAACTACTACACCGTCGGTACGCCGGATGTGGATCTCTACGTTTGGGACGATGACGGATCCGGATTCCCGGGCACTGTGATGTCGGGATTCCCCGTCACGATTCCATACGGGTCGATCCAGTGGTATCCCAATTATACCACCTATACGCTGCCCTCGCCGTTAGTATTCAGGAACGACTTCCACGTTGGCTGGTCGACCAATGATGCGGATCCAACCTGGGTGCTGGCCGGTATCTCAGATGACGCGAGCTGCGGAACATTACGCAGTTCCGAAAACTGGGCCGGCAATTGGGGCACGATGCTGGGTGATTGGGGTGTTGATGTCAACTTCCTGATTTACGCACAGTTGTGTCGCGACGAATTCTCGACATGTAGCTGGCTTTCCGATATCTGTACTATTGCTTATTACATGGGCGTGCCGAGCACATCACGCACGGCCGTATACGAGAAATTCACTCCATTAGGCCTGGGATGTCGGCTTGAAGAGGCCGACTTTGTGCTGTATGATATCGGCGACCCGAACCAGTACTTGGCCCCTACCAACGCCAATGTGTTTATGTCCGATGGGACTAATACCGGCGGCGCTGTTGGTCTGCCGGGAACGTTGATGAACACGACCGTTCTTAACCCGCCTTACACTTACTATCCGGGTTACGAAGTGGTCGATTACACCGGTCTTCCCGGTGGCGGCATCATCTTCGATCAGCCTGTCTGGGTTGGTCTGGAGCCGCTTGCGGGTCCTGGCTATGGTATTAATATCCTTACAGATGATTACACCTGTGGCGGTGTGACTTCCGTTGAAGCCTATGGTGAATACGAATACACCGAAGACTATTACGGTGTTCCCATAACCTTCTATTTTGAGGTTTATGTTTGCTGCGTCCCGACTCCTGAGAGAGCCTGTCTGACCGCTAAAGGTCTTGAAGACTGGCCCACCTACGGTAAGGACTTCGGCCGCAGTCATGCTTCTTTGGTCTCCCTTGGTGATGATATTCAGGGAACTATGACCAAAGCCTGGCAATATACTACCACCCAGTTCGGTAACCTGAACAGCGCTGTTATTTACAAAGACACCGTTGTCAACGTCTTCCTGGATCATGTCGTCGCCGTTGATTTGAATAACGGTAACGAAATCTGGAAAAACGACGATCCCAGTGGATTGATTATCGGCGGTGGTATGTATTGCACACCGACTATATTTAATCTCGATGCCTACGGTGAAAACAGAACCGTCGTCCTGGTTGCGGGTGGTGACGCCAAGGCGTTTTCCGCTCTTAATCTCACCGACGGTACCGTATTCTGGACCCAGAACTTCCTGGCTCATCAGAATCACTTCATGACCTGGGGTTACTCGGTCGTGGTTGATTGTGGCGGCACGCCGGTTGTCTTCTATAACGACGATAACGGCGACATTTATGCCAGAAGTGTTATGGACGGCTCATTATTCACCGGATGGACTACGGCGGGCAATACCAACCCGCAGAACTTCGGTGGAGCTGTCCTGAAAGGTGTCTCGTATGGTGCGGAAACAGGTCTTCTTTACATCGGCACTGATGCCAACATCACCGACGGTAATGTTACCGCCGTTGATCCGTGCACCGGTGACGTTGTCTGGGATTTCCTGACCACAGCCGGACACCAGATGGAATTCCTGGATCCCGATACGTGGAACGACCCAACGTTCCCGAATCCGCCTGAGGCTCACACCGGCGGTATTTCCTACGATCCTCCTTCGGAGGATTTCCCGGATCCGACTCTGTATTTCGCATCCACGTATAGCCCCAATGGCGAAAACGTTTACTACAGTGGTGGTATCGTTTACAGCGTTGATGCCACGACAGGTTCGTTGAACTGGGCTTCCGTCGGTATCGCTTCCGATTATAACGCAATGGATATTGATGGCGCTCACATTATCAACTCCGGTTGGGCTCCGTGGGTAACCGGCTATGGCATTCAGAAGGGCCCGACGGCCTTCTCGAAAGAGACTGGCGCCCAGCTGTACACCCGGACCACCCGTAACCCCGGTCAGGATATCTTCATGCTGGCCGACGGTTTGTTGAGTTGTGAGGTGGAGAAACCTGATTGGTTTGTTGGTGGTTGCCGCAAAGACTTCCTCAACTTCTACGAATCAGATATGCCGGGCGCTAATCGTTTCCATCGTCGGTTTATCACTGACGGCGGATACCAGTATGCTCACCACTTCGCGCCGTCGATGGTTGACGAGCACCTGCTGTTCTGCTACATGAACAAACTCATTTGCTTCACGCCGCAGGATCCTCGTCCGCGTCTCGATGTCCCGCGTTATAGAATTAATGTACCGGTTCCGTTTGGCTTACCCGATCCGTACACGGTTTACTTCCCGGATCCGGGCGATCCGCTCGGCCTCCCGGGCGCTATCGGTAACCTCGGTGCTGCTCCTCTGACCGTCACGGTCGTTCTGTCCGATACCGCTAATGGTACCATACCGGCTGATGCCGGCGATCCGGGCGGCGCTCCGATGGCGATTGTCGATCCGACTCTCACTGAAAACATGGAAAGACTTGCTTCGAAATTTGCGAGCAACGTTGATCATTTCCGTGCTTCCATCAGCGATGAACTCGGAATCGCCGATATGGAGCGAGGCGTACGGACCACACGTAAGAACGCCGCTTTTGCGATTCCGTCGTGGGTCTACACTTCGACGCTCACACCGACTCCCGGAACGGTCATTCCGCCTACTGCGGATTACACCGATTCGACGGTTAACTACATTCCTATCACCATTGACGTTAATGGTCCGGATGTGCCGCGTGGCTTCACCGGTTTCTACTGCTTCGTCTATTCCGATGACCCTGACTACTTCGTCGACAGCGCTTATATGGACGATAATACCAATTATGCCGTTCCTTGCATACAATTGGGTATCGTCGGCGGCTGTCTCTATGAAGACGTCGTTATGGACTTCGGTGTTGGCGCAGCCAACTACGCGCATATCTGGAATGCCACTCGACTGGCTGATGGTGACATCAGCAGTATCGAAATCGATGGTGACCATGCCGCGTTCTGGCAGGGTTCCTTCATCTTTACGAAATCCAAGACCTACTCGCCTCCGGGCAAATGGGCTCAATTCTCGCAGAGAGTCGCCCATTGGGCCTCCAACTGGTCGGCCGCGTATGCGATGAATTGGGAATCGATTCTTCCCGATCCGGACTGCGTTGCCGGTCTCTGCCCGCCGCAGCATACGACCAACGTCTTGGTCGGAAGCATTTCCGATGACGGAACGTCTTATCGTGACGTCTTCGGCGAAATGGTTACCTTTGCGTTTATCGATTCCGTTCAGGATTTCTGCGAGTATGATACTCTCGGTACCTGCACGCACTGGAATTGGTTATATGCACAATCCGATCAGGTGGGCGTCCAGCCTCCGTACAGCGGCCCCTGGACAATGGGCTTCAAGGGTTGCGCGACAGTTATCAGCGCCTATGACGAGCCGCGTTTGAACAACTTCTATCTCGAGAAGTTTGAGTTCAACGGCCGGTACGGTCCTGTTGATGACGTCTATATGGGCGGTATGATTGACTATGATATCAACTACAATCATGGTCATACCCAGCAGGTAGCTGGATATGATGCCGGAATATCAACCGCCTGGGCGTATACCTGTAACACCAACGTTAATGGTTGGGGATTCGTGAAGATTCCGTTCGATTGCTGCGGGTCTTATGCACCGATGCGTAACGCCAAGACGCTGTCGGCAGATCAGAGTTCCTGGAACGACACTATGATCTGGCTCGATTCCGCCTGGTATTGGATGACCTTAACAGGTCTTTCACACCAGACTGGTACCGATCCTGCGATCTGTGCCTCTGATCCGAGCGATCGTGACTTCTTCTTCACGGTCGGCGAGTTCGATATGCCGGCGCCAGGCGATCCGCCTGCCACCGCCGCTGTCGCTGTCTTCGGTCTGCCCAATGCAGCCGATGCCAATCTGGCTTCAACCTATGAACAGCTGGCGCTTACTGCTGACAAGTGGTGCGGTTTCTACCGCGGTGACGTTGATGATGACGGTGATATCGATCCGGTTGATATTGCAGCCTTGATCGATTTCGTCCATCACGGCGGCCCGGGACCGTTCCCATTCATGTATCTTGGTGACGTGAACTGCGACGGAAACATCGATGATGACGATATTATGTATCTCATCAACTATGTCTTCCAGTGGCCTACCCCGCCGTATCCGGCACCTTGTGGCAGTTGGGAATTGTAAGTAGAAATTCTACTATACGAAGAAACACCACGTTTCAAGAAGCAAGGCTTTCAAAGCCTTGCTTCTTTTTTTTAATCGACAATGCTTGGAATAATCAATTGACAAGTCTGCGCCGGTCGTATTTAATACGATAAATGACACATACTTAACCGCCGATAGAAGGACATATTTTTCTTGAAGAATCCCGAACTCATATCCAAATCGCTCTATTATCAACTGGCCGACATCTTCGAAATAACGGCCATCTACAGCCACAACGACCGGATATTATTCCGCGCCAAGCCATATCTTGAGAAGGACGAAAGTCTTCGCCGGATGCGTAAAAGATTGGCCGCATCCGGCTTCGAGGCCAGTGTCAGCGAGGATATTCATGGGCTGTTGATTGCGGTGAGGGAAGCGACCTCGAAGCGTCTGCCGAAAATAAATATCATTCTTTTCCTGGCGACCCTGGTAACCATGTTTTTTGCGCCGATTATATTGACCTTCGACTTCGATTATTTTCGTCAACCGGGCGTAATTACCGAGCGAATCGAATTTACCCTGGCCTTGATGGCCATTCTCCTGTTTCACGAATTCGGCCATTATCTGGCCGGAAAACGGCGCGGCGTTTTTATGTCCCTGCCGTATTTCATTCCGGCGCCCAATATTGTCGGGACCTTCGGAGCAATAATCAAATCCCGCTCACCCTTCACCAATCGCCGGGATTTAATCGAAGTTGGCGCCACTGGCCCGATCGCCGGATTCATCGTATCGGTCGTGGTTTTGGCGATCGGATTACACAATTCCGAAATAGTCAAAACGAATATTGAGGGTGGCATGATACTCGGCGACTCACTCTTATTAAAATTTTTGGCCTGGCTTATCATCGGCCCGATTCCCGAGGGATATGACTTTTTCCTCTCACCGGCCGCCTTTGCCGGATGGGTCGGGCTGCTCGTGACCATGATTAACCTCCTCCCCCTCGGTCAACTGGACGGCGGACATATCATTTATGGTTTAATCGGGCGCAGGCAAAAAATAATCAGCAAAATTTTTATCGTGGTTATGATGGTTCTTGGATTCTGGTGGATGGGATGGTGGATATTCGGTTTTCTGGTTTTCCTTTTCGGCCTCAGGCATCCGCCGACCCTGGACGACAATATTCAAATATCGCCTGCCGCCCGCGCCATGGGACTGGCCGCGATTATCATTTTCATAATATGTTTTATACCGGTGCCTTTTGCTTTTTGATCTCTTCCGTTTCCGGCTCTGCTTTACCATAGATAGCGCGGCAATCTATCAAACCGCCTTCATACGCTTTCAGGAAGGCGTCCACGACTTCCGGATCAAACTGTAAACCGCTGTACTTTGTCAGTTCGGCGATGGCTCTCTCTGCATTGGCTCTCAAACGATAAGGGCGGTCCGACATTATGGCGTCAAACGTGTCCGCCACCGCCAGCAGACGCCCTTCGATGGGAATTTCCTCACCCGCCAGCCCGAACGGATAACCGGTGCCGTCATATCTTTCGTGATGGGAAATAACGTACGGTATTACCCCCGTAAGAAACGGTATCCGGCGCAGAATTTTCTCACCGGTTTGCGGATGCTCCTGCATCTTTTCACGTTCGGCTTTGGTCAGCTTACCCGGCTTATTCAGAATGGCATCAGGAACGCCGATTTTGCCGATGTCATGAAGAATGCACCCCGTTCTCAGGTCACCCATTTTCTCTTTGGGCCAACCCAATTCGACGGCGGTGACTTTGGCAATACGATACACGCGATCGGTATGTCCGGCGGTATATTTGTCACGCGCCTCGATGGCATTGGCCAATGCTTTAATTGTCAGTATGTAGGACTTCTTAAGATTCCTGTCCATATAACTGCTTTCGACCGCCGAGGCCGCAGTCGAAGCCATGAGAGCCGCCAGATTTTGCCGGCCGGGCGTCATATGATGAAATTTGTCGTCCGACACCAGATTCAGAAAGCCTATCGTCAAACCCTTCGATATCAGCGGATAGGTTACATATGAGCGTTTGAAACGCGTGCCGTCCATTTCGACTTTTTCATCGACAATATTTGGTCTTTCCGAAATCGCCGAAAGAGCACCGTGCGGTCCTTCGCCGCGAAGAAATTCAGAGACTGACTTATCGATACATGTCTCCGACAGATATCTGACATGATATCGACCCGCCTTTCTATCCAGCAAAATGATAGATGCACCTCTGGCCGAAATTTCCCGAATCGCCGTTTCGACGATCATCTTTATCAACGGAAACAGCTTCAAACCATGGGATAATTCATCGGAAATTTTCATCAACTCCAGCTGACTGCGCAGTTCGACATTTTCACGTCGGACGCGCTGATGTTCCAGGCCTCGCAGAATGGTGGATTTCAAATCTTCCAGCTTAAAAGGCTTGATGAGATAATCGTACCCGCCCTTCTTCAAAACCGATATGGCCGTCTTGACCGTCGGGTAACCTGTCATCAGGATGACTATAGCGTCCGGATGGCTCTCCAGCGTCGCTTCGAGCACTTCCACTCCTGAATGATCACCCATCATAAGATCGGTCAGAACGAGGTCAATTCCGTTTTCGGAAATATATTTTATGGCCTTTTCGGGATTATTAAATTTTTTAATATGGAAGTCCCTGAATTCGCCCAGGGTCTCCATGATTATATTACAGATATACCTTTCATCATCAACGACGACGATATTTTTTTCAGTTATCTTCATTTTATACTTTTCCATCCCACGTTATAGTCTTATCAAGATGTAGCCTGTCAGTGTAAGATATCGGAAGATTCCACCGGCTAAGAAGCGGTCTATAGCCAAGTGTATTAAAATAATTCTATTTGAGGGAATTATCCTACAACTCAGCTATTATATTGCTCTCCCGCATGATAGGAGGACCTCACCAGCGGCGCGGAAAAAACCGACCTGATGCCCATTGCCCGGGCCTGCTCCGCGAGCTCGTCGAATTCCGACGGGTGGTAGTATTTGACCACCGGATAATGTTCCCTGGACGGCGGAAGATACTGGCCGATGGTCAGGAAGTCGACCCCCACCGAATTCAGATCGGCAAAAACCTGACACAACTCCTCGAAAGTTTCACCGAGACCAACCATCAGGCCTGATTTCGTCACCATCTTTTCAGGCTCCGCCGCCATTTTCAGAACCCTCAATGATAATCCGTAATCGGCTTCGGGTCGAACCGCCCCATACAATCTGGGGACAGTCTCCACGTTGTGATTAAAGACATCGGGGCGCGCCTCCAGAACCGTCTCAATGCTGTCCGTTCGCCCCTTAAAATCGGGCGTGAGGACCTCGATTGTGACGTTTTTGCCCAGAGCCCTGATGGCCCTGATTACTCCGGCAAACTGCCCGGCGCCGCCATCCGGAAGGTCATCCCGGGTGACCGATGTAATCACCGCATGTTTGAGTCCCAGCAAATCAACCGCGCGGGCGACATTTTCCGCTTCATTACCATCCGGACGTGATACATGGCCGCTGGTGATATTACAGAAACGGCAATTTCGGGTGCAGTTCGGCCCCAGTATTAAAAATGTCGCGGTTCCCGACGAAAAACACTCACCGCGATTGGGGCAGTTAGCCTCCTGACAAACGGTATGCAAATTATGCTCTCGAAGCAGCGCGCGAACTTCAAGATACCGTTTATCCCCGGCCGCCCTTACTCTTAACCACGGCGGCCGCGACACGCTTTTGGGCTGGTCTTTTTTGTCCGGCATTTGTTTAAATTCTAAACACCCTTTCCGGGCTCCGCAACTCAATAATCCGCTTCCATTTCAATCCGGTTAAGTTATATTAGAATACGCTCGATAACAAGATGTATAAAGATATTTCTTATAAAAAGGAGCGAAAATGGCCCGAATAATTATCGTTATTCTATTTTTTATTCTATTATTTTCTCTTTTGGCCTACGGATCGGGGCACAGAGAAAATGTCAGGATTACATCTCTCGAAGGACAAAAAATTCATGATTATCAGGTGGCTCCGCGATTTAGTACCGCCGAACTTTGTACAGTGCGTCATGACGACGGTGCATATTGGGCCATTACCAATTGGTTAATCGGAGACGAACTGTACAAATCTTATCAGAATCCCTCGCTATCGTGCGACTTGCCGTATCCTTTTTCAGTTGAAGACGTCTATATGGTACTGGCATGTTCACTTGCCTGTACGTTGTACGTCTCGACAGATGTCGAATCGGCGGATTTTACGGATCCAGATTGCCCGATACCGGGGAATTTATTATCGATTTCACAAATGTATGAGGTTAACTTACCACAGGGCGGCTTATATCAAATCGCCATTCCGCTCGATTCTCCTGCGGTAGTGGAAGAACCATACTTCGCCGGATTTTATTACTCCGGTTTGGTCGATACTCTGGCTCGTGTCAGCCTGGTAACCGACAATATCCCGGTCCCGTGCGTCGCCTATAATATTTGGGATACCACAATAGGCTGGGTCGATCTGGACAGCACCGGTTATCCCGGTTTCCCGCAGTTTCCGGGCCGACTGCTCTTATTTTCTTCGGGGACGACCGGCGGCAGCAGCGGCGAGGAACCGGTACCGTCGGTATCGATTCTCAAACCTGCCGACGGTGAAGCGATCACCGGTGAGGCCATTATCTGGGCCGCTGAAACCGCGGGCAGCCATATCGTTGATTATGCCAGATTCGATTATCGCGACGGTGTGGATTGGTTTGAGATCGGTCGCGATTACGACGGCAGCCGGGCCTTGCGCAACGGCGTCGATACTTCGGGCAGCGGCGAAGGATATACGATTCCGTGGGATTACAGCGGCCTGACCGAGGGAACATACTGGCTTAAAGTGACAATCTACGATACGCTGGGACGATTCGATGTCGATTCGATACCGGTTGAAATCGACCCGACACCCCCGAATCCGGTATTTACTATTCCCGAATCGATGGACACTATATGTTTACCGATAAATCTTACCGTTACCAGTGACGATGAAAATATCAGTTCGGTCATCTTCGAAAAGAAAAACGCCTCGATGGATCATCAGGTCGTTGTCTTACCGATCGACCAGTCGCCGCACGGAAACACTTACTGCGGTCCTGTAGCCGGAGCGATCGCCGTTAAGTACTGGTTCGATGAAGGATATATTTACGGGATGCGTGAAGGCAATCAGTATCTTCCTCTGGATACGGTCGTGGAGAGAATGGCGGATCTGATGCGGACCGGACGCAACAATGGCACTTATGACGATTTATTTTACTTTGGTTTGAGGCAATATATTCTAACTCACGGTAACGAATTGCTCCTCAATGCCTGCTGGAATCCCGATTATGCGGATTTTCGGATTCTATTTGAGGAACGCGAATTGCTGGTCATTCTCGGGCTGGCCGGATCCCCCGGGCTCTATCTGGTTACCGGCGGCGTCGACGGTCTGGAAGATCAACAGGGGCGGTACGCCTTCAAGGCGGCCGATCCGATTACCGCCTCAATCATTGATACCTATATGCGAAATAACGGTGGCGGCGCCGAAGTCTATTACGATGGAAGCTGGCATGCGCTGGATGTAATTATCACGGTGATGGGCAACGCGCTTACGATTAACCGGGATTACGTCGGTTCCGGAAGCGCTGCCGGAAATCAATGGTCTTATACCTGGTCAAGTTCGGACATGATTGAAGATTCGGCTTATTTCGTCTCGGCTACGGCCATTGATGCTACCGGACGGGAAGAGCTGGCGACGTCATTTGTCCTTAATAAATGCGAATTGTACATGAAGGGCGATTATGATGCCAACGACGTCGTTAATGCCGGCGACGCTCTGTATTTGGAAAATTATATTTACAAAAACGGCCCGGCTCCGGTAGGCGGCGCCGGCCGCGGGGACGCCAACTGCGACGGCAATATAGATATCGGTGATATTGCAGCGATTATCCTTTATATTTATGGCGTTGGTTTAGAACCCTGTTATTGATACGGAGCTGGTTCAAGATTAAAAAGGGAGTCATGTTTTTGACTCCCTTTTTCCATATAAATTATTTGCGCGACATGGCGGCTGAAACCGCCCGTTGAGCCACCTCGGCATCGATTTTACAGATGTCGATTATCTTGTCCACCGCCTCATCGATATATTTAACCCATGACTCGTCCGGATATCTCCGAACTAAATCATCGGTCACTTCGTCGGCGATGGCGGCGATGTACCTGGCATAGCGCCGCTTGTTTTCCAGTTGAAGAAAAGGCACCAGATATTTTTTGGCAAACCAGGCCACCAGCGCCAAAAATACGGCACCGGTGCCTCCCGCCAGACCGGCAATATTGTTGATGATAAAATCAAACACGGAACCGAAAAATGGTATGGTCGCGATATACATAAATCCTCCTGTTTTATTTCCTTACCACGTTAAAAGCCAGCTCTCCTGATCGGGAACCGATACTCTTTCGCGAAGAATCGTCCCGTCGGTACGAACTATCGTAATTTCATATTTGCTTGTATCCGGGATCAAACTTGCATTGGGAATTAAATCGATATAAAAATAACCCGTACTATCAGTGGTCGTCTCGACCCGATACGGCGAAATTATACTCGAATCAAACCGGGTGACACCGGCCGGTAGCCAGGCGGTAACCGTGGCGTTGCCGTCGGGAATACCGCTGATATCATAGATAAATCCGTAAAGCCGACACAAATCCGGAGATCCTGAAGTCGGGGTAATCCCGCGATATACAAATATCGTGTCAACATAGCCGGTCACGGAAACAACGATTGTATCGGGAATCGTATAATAGTTGAATTTCGCCGCGATCAGAAAAAGGCTGTCCAGATCGGTGGCGTAAGAGACCTTGCCGTAGCTGTCGGTCTTCATCCCCGCCTGAAGGTCACCGGACATGGAATACGCGGAAACGACTACTCCCGAAAGAAAAGTTGTATCGCCGCCGGTCGAGTCGGCCACGTAGATAATGTACGACTTGGCTCCCGATCCGGAACAGCATGAGACACCGCCTTTAAGATAATTGACCGAATCAATCGTACCTGTAATGTCACACTCAACATCGCTTCCGGCCGTGGTATTAATATCTATACCGTCGCCGGAACCAAGAGCATTAATTTGCAAAGCGTCACCGCCGCCCTGATTGGTAATCACAAAAACAGGATTACCGGAACTATCTTTAATCTGCAAATACGTTAATCGCAAACTGGAATCGATATCCCATCCATGTTCTGCCATGACATCGATAACTGCCTGCGCAACTTTATTTGAGTCAAGCCCAGAGGCTGAACCCTGATAAGCATTGGAATCGGCCTGCGTCCAATCCTCCGGCATGATAGCGACACGTTCACCGTCGGCCAAATTATCATTGATTATCACCAGACCGGGATTGTTCTGGTGCATCGCCTTGATTGCAGCCGTATCAGCGCCGCCGCCACCGGCGCCGGTCTGTGACGCCATATATCCCATGTGTGGCGGGGTATAATGGCCGGTCGTGTCTTCGTTCCATACTTTATCGCCGATATGAGAATCGGCCAATGCCTGCATTAAAGAGTCCCAACGGGTATCGTAAAGCTGCAGCGTGTCGAGAATATCGGCTATCTCACCCATATCGACGCCGACATATACCCAGATTGTTTTCCAGTAATACAAATCTCCGGCATCAAGAAAAAATCCGGCCATGACTTCGTATAAACCGTCTCCGGCATCATCATCAATGTCCCCGAAAGCATCCGTAAAAACCAGCATATCATTGAGAGCCGCGCACTCGGCATCGCCGGAATTATACCAGGCATCGAATTCCTCGGCGCCGTCTCTATAAACGACGATACGCACTGAGTCCGGCGTGGCATAGAAGCCGGATGAATCCAGCGTTCGACCGGATATGGTGATTTCATCGGCCGTCGTTAAATGGATCTGACTCCATCCGACATTAAAGGGCATGAGAGATAAAAGCAGAATTAAAAATATTATTTTTTTCACAGGTCAACTCCCTTTTATTATTAC
>Ga0315551_10002541_pt1 | contig 13269 bp, 10 predicted proteins | sample SalMarSW160290MG_FD_203678 | JGI IMG/M metagenome (GOLD analysis project Ga0315551, IMG submission 203678) | Salt marsh sediment microbial communities from the Plum Island Ecosystem LTER, Massachusetts, United States - Salt Marsh Sediment SW1602-90 ... | reverse complement strand
ATTATTGAAGCTGGAAACGAATGGGTATGGTGACCCACATCTCAACTGCTTCATCACCTCTCTTTCCGGGGTGAAAGCTCCATTCGCTCACCGCCCTGATGGCAGCCCGATCAAGGGCCTCATGGCCACTCGATCGTGCCAGCTTGATTGAATCAACCGTGCCCTCTCTTCTTACCAGAACATCAAGGAGCACCGTTCCCTCATAATTCCTTCGCCTGGCCAGCAAAGGGTACGTGGGAGGACTGTTCTTCTTGTAGTTCGGGGTTGCAAAGGTAACGGGCTCATCAAGGGAGGAAAGGGGCGATCGATCTTCCTCTTCGGCATGGGACACATCATCCCTGTTTGGGAGCGCCGTTGGTATATCCACCATATCGGGAATAAAGGCATGCTTCCTTTCAGAATTAGGTTTTTCCTCCTTTTCCCGAGAAATTTCCGGTGATGGAAGGTACACGGGTGCTTCGATCTTCTGAGAGGCTTCCTTGGTGGCCGAAGGCATCTCTCTTTGAATCCTTGTATTGTCTTTCTTTATGGTTGGTTTTGTCCTCGGTTTTGGCCCTGGTTTGGTCTTCTTTGCGACCGAAGTTTTTATCCGGTCTTTCTCGGGTTTCTTGACGATTACAGGCGGCTTCTCTGCCTTTGAGGGCTTTTTTTCCTCTATTGGCTTGATCAAATCCACCGTAATGGCCTCTGGCGCATTGCGGACCCGCAAAGGCCCCTTGAAGAGGTCAAATTGCACCCCCGCGAGAAACACATGAAGGATGAGGGCAATCATGAAGGCGAAAACGAGGGAACGACTCACGATTGGGGAGTCTCCTTTACAGTCTGAAGGGAAACCCTGTTGACGCCTGCCATCCTTATCTGATCCAAAACCTTGACAAGAAGCTGGCATGAAACCTCTCTGTCTGCAAAAAGGAGAACGCCCAGGCCCTCGGAAATCCTTGCCTTCTCGCGTAGCTGCGGAGCCAGATCCTTTAACAGTACCCGAACGGTATCCAGCACTATATCGCCGCTATCCTTAATGGTTACCGATACGGTGAGCTTTTTCTCTATCTCGGATGACGATGAGGCAGGGAGATTCACGGGCACTCCCCGATGAACCGCCATGGAGAGCATGGCATAGATAAAGAATACGAGCAGCAGGAACACGATATCGATCAGAGGGAGGATCTCGATCCTGGCCCTCCTCTTAACACCGAGATTAACCTTCATGGGTTATGCACTCCTGATCTCATGATCCACTTGCCCCAGCGCTTCATACACTATCTCAAGGCTCGTGGCGTACTTCTCTATGATCATCGCCGCCTTCTCCACCCTGGCGTTGAAGTAGTTAAAGGGAAACAGCGAAAGGATAGCGATTCCCAAACCAGAGGCCGTGGTGATGAGGGCCTGAGCGATCCCGGCCGTGACCGCCTGTGGTTCCTCTATTCCCGTGCCTCCGAGCATCTCAAAGGAGAGAATAATCCCTATCACGGTCCCAAAAATGCCCAACAAGGGAGACACAGTGATTATGGTGTCCAGGAGGGTGAGGTATCGTCTCATCCTGTCCAATTCATCGGAGGCAGCCGTTTCCATGGCCTTTGACATGCTGAACTTCCTGTGAAGAATGCCCGCAACGAGAATTCTTATCACGAAATCCTTTGAACCCCTGATCTTGGTCCGCACCTTTTCCCAGTTTCCCGTTTCGGCCAACGACAACACCTCATTGACCAATGCCTGATTCCTCCTGCGGTCCTCAACCAGCCAGAAGATCGTTCGCTCGATGATCACGGTGAGCGCTATCACGGAACAGGCCAAAAGGGGGTACATGATAGGGCCGCCTTTCAAGAATAGATCGATCATGCTGTCTCCTTTTGTAATAGTTCGGCCACAAAGACACCAAGCCACCAAGATTATAATAAAATCATTGAATGCCCTTTTTACTAAGAGGCACATTAGATAAAAGGTGACTACTCACGTAGTCAGTCCCGCCTTCGGCGGGATTTAGACTGAAGGCTTAAAGTGATCAGAGGAACACTATTGCCGCACTTTGTTGAAGAAACAGCAGCTTCTCGCAGCAAACATGGCTTCAAAATGCGCCGTATGCCCGTTATTTCCTAACAGTCTTCAGCCTACAACCTATCTACCTGACTAATTGCGATAAAGGTTTAAAAATCATATCATTCCTCTGTGCCTTTGTGCCTTAGTGGCTGAACCGCTATGTCCTTGTTATTCTCTGGCCTCCTTGAAAGAACGGTAACACGGGGGGTCTGGGTGATCGGGTTTTTATCCACCAGCACCGGACATTGGTAGACTTCTCTGATGGTATCGGTGGTTACCACCTCATCCGGTGAACCGATCCTGTACATCCTTCCCTTATTCAGAAGAAGCATCCGGTTGCAGTACTGCGCTGCAAGACTTATATCATGCGAAACAACCATGACGCCAAATCCCTGGCCCCGCACCAGGGATGAAATGAGCTCGAAGATCTCCACCTTGTGCCGTATATCGAGCTGCGAGGTCGGTTCATCGAGCAGGATAAATTGAGCCTTCTGAGTCAATGCCCTGGCAATGAGCACCCGCTGCTTTTCGCCCCCTGATAACTCGTGAATGGAGCGCCTCTCCAGATCAAGGGTTCCGGTACGCCGCATGGACTCCCGAGCTATTTCCAGATCCTTTTTTTCCTCAAACGGAAAGAGGCCCCTATGGGCAAAACGTCCCATGAGCACGACCTCGAGCACGGAAAAGTTGAATCGAAAGATCGATTCCTGGGGCACCATAGCGATCTGCCTGGCAACCTCATGCCTGCGGTAGCTGGAAATGGGGCGATTCATCAGCAAAACCTCTCCCGTATCAGTCCTGACAAGGCCATCCATAATCCTCAACAGGGTGCTTTTTCCCGATCCATTGGGGCCTATCATGCCCACAAGCTCTCCCTTGGTAAGCCCGAAACTGATCCCGTCCAGGCTCCAGTGATTGCCATAGCTGAAGGATATTGACTTCAGGGTCAGTCCTGGTTCCACTGGCTGCCCTTCCTCTTTAAAAGATAGATAAAGAACGGTGCCCCTAAAAAGGCGGTTATCACCCCTACAGGCAACTCGCTGGGAGATATGATCATGCGTGCCACGGTATCCGCGGCCACCAAAAAGACGGCGCCCCCTAGTGCTGAAGCCGGTATCAACAGCCGATGGTCAGGGCCGAGCATCATCCTCATCAGGTGAGGGACGATCAGGCCCACGAACCCGATTATTCCCGAGAATGCGACCACCACGCCGGTAATCAAGGATATGCCGATGAATGCTACCCACTTTACGAGCTCCACCTCTACGCCCATCTGGAGGGCTGGCTCCTCGCCTCCCACGATGAGGTTGAGGTGCCGAGAGAAGAGATAGATGACCCCTGAAACGATGAGAACGAGCGGGAGGCACAGCGAGAACTGGATATACTTGCTCTGCGACAGGTCACCATACAGCCAGAAGAGCATGGAGTGCAGCCTGCTGTCGCTCGCCGTGGCAATGAAGAACATGATTACCGCCGTGAAAAAGGCGTTGACGATTACCCCGGTGAGCAACAATGTCGACGATTCAAGGCCTCCATGACGGCTGCTGATCCCCAGTACCAACAGGATAGTTGCCAGGGCACTGATAAAGGACAACAGCGGCACGCCCACACTGAAGCCAAGGCCCAGCACGATACCTGCTATGGCGCCTATCGCCGCTCCACTCGAGATTCCGAGGATAAATGGCTCGGCCAGGGGATTCCTCAGGAGGGCCTGGAATACGACCCCGCCAAGGGACAGGGTGAACCCAACGAGACCGGCCAGCAGAATCCTCGGCAATCGAATATTGGCGAGGATCATCGAGGTGGTTTGATCCACCGATCCCATGCCGGCACACCAGCCAAGGATTGTACCCATGGAAACCTTGGCCGGGCCCATGCTCAAGGAGATAAAGGCAACCGCAGCGAGCACTATGGATAAGATAATCCCTATGGAGAGCACCCTCAGGGGAGTGACGATCTGATCCCTCGCGCCTCTCAATCCCATGGGATCTCCGGATGTATGAGTTTGGCCATCTCCTCTAAGCCCTCCACGATCCGAGGAGCTGCCCTGTCTATGAGGTCCGAGCTGATCACGTGTACGCGCTCCTTTTGCACTGCCGGTATCGTGGTCCACCGGAACCATTCCCGTCGTGCCCTCTCATGCTCCCCGCCCTTTTCCATGGACGATATAATGATCACCTCCGGCCTTCTTCTGATAACCTCCTCCAAGCTGAGCCGGGGGTAGGTAACGAGCTGATCCTGGGCCAGGTTTCGGCCTCCGGCCAGCTCTATGATGTCATGGTGTGTCGTGCTGTGATTCACGCTCATGAGGGGCTTGACATTGATTACCAAAAACACCAGGGGTTTACTCCTCCCCTGAACCGCCTCTTCGACCCTGGCGACCCTCTCCCGCAGGGAGCCCACGCGCTCTCTCGCACGGTGTGCAATCCCGCAGATATCCCCCACTGCCTCGATGGTCTCGAGGATTTGGCCCACCCTTCGAGGATTCACCACGTACACGGGGATTCCGGCCTCCTCCAGCATCTCAACGTCCTCTTTCCTGTTTCCATCGGCCGTTGCAATGACGAGATCGGGATCCAAGGTCACGACCTTTTCCAGGTTTATATCCGTGTAGGTGCCCACCCTGGCTTTTTCCTTGGCTTGCTCCGGGAAATAGCTAAACCGTGTCACGCCCACGAGCCTGTCATCTAATCCCAGGAAATAGATCATCTCCGTGATGCTGGGCGCCAAGGAAACGATCCTCTCAGGAGCAGCGCTTAACACCACCTTCCTTCCCAACGAATCACGGAAGGTGGATGCCCGCACCTGCAAAGGGCAGCAAAGCAGAGCGATGAGAAGGAGCAAGAGCAAACTCCTTGCAACATGACATCTGAACCGGGCTTCCTTCATTGCTTCTCAGATCCTTCTCTTATCAAAGTCATGATTGACAAAGTCGTAAAAAGTCTTTTCACCTGTCATTGCGAGGAGTCCTTCGGCTATGCTCAGGATAAACTCCACGACGAAACAATCTCGTAAATTCAAGTACGTGCATTGAAGGAGATTGCTTCGCTCCCGCCCGCCTCGCCTTGCGGACTCGCATGGCGGGCAGGTCGCTCGCAATGACAGCGATGTTGACCTTTTACGAGTTTGTCATGATTAGTTCAAAAAAAAATCCTTAAATCCATGCGGATTTAAGGACTGCACCCTGTTTCCTTGATCCCTAAATAATCGGCCTTTATCGAGAAAATACCCATCGCGGCAGGTCTTCTGACTCTCCCGGCCTCCTGGCTCGCCTTCCCATCCCCAGCGGAACAGTGACTTTACTCCTTAAAAAGGATATGCCAGAAAGATAACTTCCCCCATCGCCTGATAGGGGCCGGGATTACAGCGGCGGGACCGCTCCCGATTTTAACGGGATTCCCTTTTAAACCACCCGGTACCGCTCATGGTAGATCAAAGACTGATGTATGGCTTTCACGTACGAGAAAACCGAGCTAGAATTTCCTCATCTTCTTTCGGAGTCTTTTCGCTGCCTTTGCCTGCTTCTTCTTCTTCTGCACGCTCGGCTTGTCGTAATACCTTCTCTCCTTTATCTCTGAGTAGAAGCCCTCCTTTGAAAGTTTCCTCTTGAGATCTCGAATGGCCTTTTCTATTTGATTGTTATATACGGTTACCTTCATGAAATTGACGAAATAATCGCGGACTCACCTCCCTGCCTATCAATCGTATTTTCGAAAAAAGAGATCTGCTCTTCTTCGCTGTTTGATCAGCTAAGGGTTCGTATTATATACGAGGTTACCCGATTGTCAATACTTTTATTTCTCTCTCAACGCCTCTCTAATCGAGCCACGGCTTCTATGTGGTAGGTATTGGGGAATAGATCGATCGGCTGGACCGCCTTCAGCTCATAGCTCTCCCTTAGGAGCGCGATATCCCTTGCCATGGTGGTGGGGTTGCATGAGATGTAAACGATCCTATCAGGCAGGAGATGAAGAATATGCCGGATGACCTTCTTATGCATCCCCGTTCTCGGTGGATCGGTGATGAGCACATCGGGTTTGCTTATCTCACCAAACTGTAACAGCTCCGCCTCCCCGCACGAAAACTCGCAGTTATCAATCCCGTTCAGCTCGCAATTCTGCACGGCATCTGCTATTGCACTCTCTGAACTGTCGAATCCTATTATCCTTGATGCCGCTGAAGCCAGGAACATCGAAACTATTCCGATTCCACAATAAAGATCAACCACGGTTTCCTTGCCCGTTAAGGAGGCAAACTCCCTTACCGCCTGATAGAGCGCCTCGGAGAGGTACTGATTTGTCTGGAGAAAGGAATGGGTTGATACTCGAAGGGTATAGGGCCCTATCTTTTCCCTCATACACCCATCCCCTATCAACGTGTTCTCCCACTCGCCAACTGCCGTACCCCCCTTTCTGGTATTGACGGCATTGACAATAGATACGATCCGGCTAAATCGGTCATGAAGCATGGAAGCGAGACCCTGGGCAGGCCCCTGCCGCTCCTCGCTCGTGATGATATCCGCCATCCACTCATTGAAGTGGTGAGAATGCCGTAACACCAGATATCGCCAGAATCCCTGATGGCTTTTGAGCCCATAGGCAGGCTCTCCGCTTTGCCTCGCGTACCCCTTGACCTCCCGTAATATCTCGTTTCCCCTCTCCTCCTGAAGAAGACATCCCTCGATATCTATGACCTTATCAAAAGTCCCCGGCACGTGAAGGCCAAGGGCAAAGCTCGTGTTCCCCGAGTCCCCTGCACCCTCCTGCGGCAATAGCCACCTGTTGTCCGAAAAGGAGAATTCCATCTTATTTCGATACCCGAATATCATTGGAGATGGCAAGACCTCATTCATCTTCAACCCGGTGATTCCGCCAATATGAGCGAGGGAGTCCGCCACAAATCCCTGCTTGTAGATGAGCTGTTGTTCATAGGCGATATATTGCCAGGTGCAGCCTCCGCAGTAGTCGCTATAGGGGCACGGAGGGATGATTCGATGGGGCGAAGGCTCGATTATCTTTTCCGCCCTTGCCTCGGCGTAATTCCTCTTCGCCTTTACCACCCCTGCAATAACCCTATCACCAGGGACAGCCCCCTTAACGAAGACCGCCATCCCGTTCAGATGGGCGAGCCCTCTGCCCCCGTACACAACCTTCTCTATCTCTACCTCCGCGGTATCTCCCCTCTTGATATCCACTGCCGCTTACCTCACACATACCTTGTAATTACTCAATGTCCCATGGGCTATTGAGTAATTAATTGCGAGATGCAAATTGAAAAATGCAAAATGTCGTATTTAGAAGATCTATCTTAACGTTAGAATCAGTAGTATGACCATATTTGACAAACTCGTAAAAAGTCTTTTCACCTGTCATTGCGAGGGGTCCTTCGACTATGCTCAGGATAAACTCCACGACGAAGCAATCTCGTAAATTCAAGTAGTTACATTGAAGGAGATTGCTTCGCTCCCGCCCGCCTCGCCTTGCGGACTCGCATGGCGGGCAGGTCGCTCGCAATGACACTAATGTCGAGTTTTTACGAGACCATCATATTTGTAATTTTGACTTTTGCACTTTCTATTTTTCACTGTGATCTTCTTGCCCACCTGGATGGGAATTTTTAGGAAAACCCTTTCCCCTCCTGTCTCGGCTCCAACGGCCTACCTCGGTCTAGGCTTAGGCTATTTGATCTTTGTTTCTCCTCCCTCTTATGGTATCGTGCCTTAGAAGGAAGGTCAATGCTGAGTTATCCAAACCTCGATCCAACCATAGTCACCATCGGTCCTCTTCACATACGCTGGTACGGCGTCATGTACATCCTCGGCTTCATGGCCTCTTACCTCTTGGTACGGTATCAGATCAAGAAAAAAGAACTCGGTATTCACACCGACGTCCTCAATGACTTCTTCCTGTATCTGGTGCTCGGCCTGATAGTGGGAGCCCGTATCGGTTACTGTATCGCTTACAATCTCCCTTTCTATCTCGACTACCCGCTCAAGGTATTCGCGATCTGGGAAGGAGGAATGTCCTTTCACGGAGGCCTGGTAGGCGTGGTGATTGCTGGGCTCATCTTCGTGAAGAGATATGGATTCAGCTTCTGGCAATTTGCCGACCTTATCGCCGTCACCGCCCCTATAGGGCTTGGTCTCGGAAGGCTCGGAAATTTTCTCAACGCCGAGCTCTACGGCAGGGTAAGCACCCTTCCCTGGGCAATGGTATTCCCTTCGGCCGGAGCTCTCCCCAGGCATCCCTCACAACTCTACGAATGTCTCATCGAGGGTGTGCTCCTTTTCATGATCCTGTGGTGGGTAAAGGATCGCCCCCTCAGGAAAGGAACCCTTTTCTGTCTATTCCTTTTCCTCTACAGCATTTTCAGGTTCTTCGTCGAATTCTTCAGAGAACCAGACCCACAGCTTGGGTTTCTCTTCTCCTTGGTGACCATGGGCCAGATTCTCTCCATCATAACGGGTGTCCTCGGCATCCTCCTATGGTATCTCAGGCCAAAGGACGAACTCCCTACTCGAACTCCCCCTGCGCCATCGTAAAGGCCCCTGCCCCCCCGAATCCTAAAAGCGAGAAGGAGAGCATAGCCCTCCTGTCCTCGTCGAGATCCTCATAAGTAAGCCGTATGCCCCAGCACTGTGACTGGTACTCTATCCAATAGGCATCCTCAGTGTCGTGTTTTTCTATGAGATCCCTCATCCTCTCAGCCCCTATGGATAGGCCGTGGAAAAGGTGGATGGCGATCTCATAGTTCAACTGCTTGGTGCTGTCCCTGGAGTACACGTAATCTATGGAATAGCGATCATTCCTTGGTCCGCTCCTTTTTACCAAGAGGTCGAGGCCGAAGCTCCCTGATGAGAGATGCTGCTCATAGTGGTCGTAGTTCGCGCTTGCGGAGAGATCGAGGGCTGGATAGGGGGTGAGGCTCAGGGTTGTTTCCAAGGGATCATAGGGCTTCCTCTCCACACCAGGCGGTTTATCCTCCATTGCCTCATCGAGGTCATAGGCCTGCATGATGGTCAAATTCGCACTCTGGGAGTAAGCCCGCCTTCCTTCCTTGTCCTCCCTGCACGAATCGAAGTAGTTCTGAAAGGACAGGGAGATCGAATTGAGCCTGTCCAAGGTGTCGACCGGTTCAAACCACGGGCTGAATCCCCTTTCTTCCGGGTATGGCCGAAGGTTGTATGAAAGCACAGGCTGAAACTTATGCTTTACCCTGGTGCCGGTCCCCCTCCCTACAGCGAATGCCCTTTCCAGTACCGTAGAAATCCCCAGGCCCAGCTCATAGGCATCCTTTGTCTGTTTGACTCTCTGCTCCTCGTATTCATCGATCCATTGCGTGGTAATGAGATACTTGAGCGAGGGCATGATCTCGAGGTAGGGAATAGGCCACAGGGGATAGCTTATTGAGGGAGCGAGGGCCAATCTCTGCCCTCTGTAACCGTTCTCCCGATATATGGAGCCGTAATCCGATTCCATGGAAAAGAAGATGGGGAGTCCCGGTACCTTCCTCGGAAGAATTGCAAGGTCCAACCCTGCCAAAGGCTGGGGGGTTGTATCCTGTTCCGGCCTCTCTGGTCTCTGGTAGTAACTGCTCAGGGCCTGCACGGAGAAATCCTGGAAATCCCTGCTAATCCTCAGTGCCGACCGCCTGGTAGGAGACTGAGTCTCCTCCAAGGGCCTTCCCGATTCCTCATCCAGCCGCGCTCTATACTCGGTTCCCAGCCCGGGCCTTTGAAATTCCCTCAGGTAATCGTAATCGCTCACGAAATCCACATCGAGCCTGCTGACTATGCCAAAGGGCAACCTCTGATCAGCGCGACCCCTGAACCAATACCGTTTCTGGTTGGTACGCGGATACGGACTGATTGCAAGGTCATCCTCGCTGTACATGTCCTTCTTCTCCCTCATGTCTGAAATGGTATCGTAGAGGAATCCACCCTTTGAGTCGGATCCCGTTATGTACCGAAACTCCAGGCCATGCTTGAGACCCCTCTCTGCCATATATCGCTCATAGAAGGTGGCATCGGTCTGTTGTGATAGAGCCCAGAAGAAGGGGAGCTCGAAGTCCATACCGTTTCTCTCGGAGTACCCGATGCTCGGCGGCAAAAAACCGGTCTGCCTTTCCCTCTTTGCCGGGAAGATAATATAGGGAAAATACAGAAGGGGAACGCGCTTTACGAAAAAGGTCGCGTGCTTGGCAGTGCCGTAGCCCTCGATGGTTACCTCCGCCTCCGAGCTTGTAATAGACCAGTCCGGGGACTCACCGTGACACGTGGTGATCCTGCAGCCCTTGACGAAATAGGTGGCAGGGCCTGTTTTCCATATTTCTCGACCGCTGATGTAGTAATGGTTGGCCCTGAGAAACAGGCTCCCTTTCGACAGATACCCCGTTCCGTCATTGAGATTGAAGGTTCCCCTCTCGCACCGCAGGATATCGCCTGCCGAGGAAAGACGTACGTTTCCCTCTGCCCTCACAAACCCGGACCTCCTGTTATAGGTCACCCTGTCTGCCGTGAGGATTTGCTCTGCCCTGGAAATAACTACCATCCCCTCTGCCAAATACAGTTCATCCCCTGCCAGGCTTACTATCCTATCAGCGGTGATATGCCAGGGACGCATGTCTTCTTCGGCTCGGCAATAAGGCTTTCCCATAAAGAGCACGAAAAGGGCGATTGAGATCATGAATAACATCAGCCGCCTGATCCAGATCAAGCCGCCCGCACGGCGGCTCGGAACTCCGGGTTTTAAGAAGGAGGTCGGCATCGTTCCGCTCTCTCACCTCGAGGGGGAAGATCCCCCTGTATAAGGGTTTTGTATGCAATCAACGTGATAGCTCAATGAATAAAGGTAGGGGTCTTTTTCAACCCTACGTTCACCACAGAGGCGGGGAGAACGCAAAGAAATCGCCCTTTTTGTTTTTCGCTGAGACCCGCCTCGCCTGAGCTGCTCGCGATGGCGGGCAAGGGGCGAAGAACAAAAATAGACATCCCCTGCTGCCTTTGCGGTACAATCTCTTTTCATTCGACAGCCCCTGCCTATTGAGCAGATGCTAATCAACCAATCCCATCGTGCTGCCGACAGTCAGATATGTTCAGCTGGATATCGTGCGGGATCGAGGCAAGACTTTGCTTCTCCAACAGTAAAAAGAGAGCCGGTAATCAATATCAGGTCTCTTTCATCAGCCAGGTTCCGTGCCCTCTCGATGGCCGCCGACAAAGGAGTCCTGACCTCACCACCCCAACCAAGCTCCTCAGCCGCCTTCAATAGTCGTTGGGGTTCTGCTGCTCTGTAGTAGGCGGGCCTGGTGAAGATTACCCTGCTGGCCAGAGGCAATATTTCCCTCAAAATACGCGAGATCTCCTTATCAGCCATGATGCCCATCACCAGCACAAGGTTCTTGAAATCGAAATCCCTCTTTATAGAATCCGCGAGCGACCTCATGGCAGGGATATTGTGCGCACCATCCAGGACTATCGCCGGCCTCGACGATACGATCTCAAGTCTTCCAGGCCAAAGGGGATTGGCAAGACCTAATCGAATATCCTCTTCGGAAACCGCGATCCCCTTCCCCTTCAGTATCTCCAGGGTCAAGAGGCTCAGGGCGGCGTTCCTGTACTGAAACCTCCCCTTAAGGCCGAGGGCGAGATCTGTGTATCTCTCCCTTACCCCGTAATAGCCGAGAAGGCCCGATGCCAACCTGCGATATCGTGCATCATGTCCTAGGCTCCAGAATGGGGCTCCTCTCCCCTCGCACAAGGACTGAAAAAGCTTTTTCACAGGCCCTTGGCTCACAGCAGTCGCCATATCAATCCCTGCTTTTATTATCCCGCCCTTCTCTCTGGCAATATCGATAATGGTGTTACCCAGAAATTGGCTGTGATCCAACCCGATATTGGTAATAACCGAGACCATGGGGGTAATGATATTGGTGGCATCGAGGCGTCCGCCCATTCCCACTTCAATAATGCCGACATCAACCTTGCTGCGGGCAAAGTAGAGGAGCGCCATCGCGGTGGTCATCTCGAAAAAGGTAGGCGGCTCCCTCTTGTCCGTTACCCGGTAAACCTCATGAATCAGCGCTGCTGCCTGATCCCTGTCGATGCCGACCTTATTGATACGAAACCTCTCGGTAAAACTAACCAAGTGCGGTGATGTGTAGAAGCCCACCGTAAGGCCCGATTCCAGGAGTATGGACTCCAACATGGCTCCTACCGATCCCTTGCCGTTCGTTCCAGCAATATGGATATAGTGCTGACCACGGTGGGGGTCTCCAAATGCCCTCAAAAGGTTAGAGGTTTTCGAGAGCCCGAACTTTATTCCGTACTTCTCGAGGCTGTAAAGCCTGGAGAGTTCCTCTTCGTATGCGGAATCCCGACCTTCAGTGCCTTTAGCTTGACTTACCACCAGCCACCTATACAATAGTGCTATTTCATCCCTCTATGCCTCTGAAGAATCGAGGTACACAGATGATGGTGTGATTGCGCGAGGCAGGGGGCATGATACTAAAAATAGTATACAGGCACAATCTATACTATATTTCCCGTAAACGGACAAGCAGGAGACGAATAATGGCGAGGATTTATACTGGCTTGGATCTCTTCAAGAATGAATGCCGGCAACGGCTCAAAGGCCAATCCTTGGCGCTTCTCGCGAATCAGGCGTCGGTAGATGGAAATCTCATAAACGCGAAGGAGGTGATCTCCTCCCTGCTTCCCGGACAGCTCAGGTTCCTTTTAGGGCCTCAACACGGATTTTGGGGTGAGGACCAGGATAACATGATCGAAACAGAGGATAGCCTCGATCCCGAATTACATATTCCCGTGGTAAGTCTCTATGGCAGCAAGCTCGAAAGGCTGCCCCATATCCTCGAGAGCGTGGAGCTGCTGATCATCGACCTTCAGGATGTGGGTACACGGGTTTACACATTTATCGGCACCGTGCTCCAATGCCTCAAGGAGGCCGCTAAAGCCGGCAAAAGGGTGCTTATTCTGGACAGACCGAACCCTTTGGGCGGGGCAATCGTTGAGGGCAACCTCTTGAGAATGAAGTTCGCCTCGCTTGTGGGCCCATTCACCCTTCCCATGCGTCATGGGATGACCACGGGAGAACTCGCATATCTCTTTAATGACGTCCTGAAGATAGGCTGCGATATCACCGTACTGTCCCTCAAGGGGTGGCGACGCCACATGCTATGGAAGGATGTCGGACGAAGATGGATTATGCCGTCTCC
>Ga0315551_10002540_pt1 | contig 13278 bp, 9 predicted proteins | sample SalMarSW160290MG_FD_203678 | JGI IMG/M metagenome (GOLD analysis project Ga0315551, IMG submission 203678) | Salt marsh sediment microbial communities from the Plum Island Ecosystem LTER, Massachusetts, United States - Salt Marsh Sediment SW1602-90 ... | reverse complement strand
TATTACATTGCCGGTAAAGCCATCGCAAACAATCACATTAGCCCGTCCGCTTAAGATATCATTACCTTCTATGTTGCCAATGAAATTCAGGCCGCTGTCGCGAAGTAGGGCATAGCTTTCCCGCACCAGTTGACTACCTTTACCTTCCTCAGTCCCGGTGCTTAGCAAAGCTACCGTAGGATTAGCTATATTTAATAATCGCTTGGCATAGACAGAACCCATAATGGCAAAGGCCAGAAAGTGGTGAGGCTTACAGTCAACATTAACCCCGCAGTCCATTAGCACCGTATTGGGGGCAAGAGTTTCAAATACCCCACCAACTGCCGGTCGATCTATTCCGGGAATGAGCCCCAGCGACCGGATAGCGCTGGTGGCGGTAGCTCCCGTTGGACCACCGCTAATCATAGCCTTTACCTCTCCTGACTTCACCAGGTTGGCAGCTATGGACACGGAAGCATTAGGTTTACGCCGGATAGTTAAGGCAGGCTGTTCACCCTCAGTGATGCATCCATCAGCCTCAATACAGCTAATGGGCAAATGGTTATTATACCTGGCTAGTTCGCTCTCTATAATATCTCGAGAACCTACCAGGGCAATGTTAACATCATCATTCTCTTCGGCGGCTAAAACTGCACCTTTAACTATCTCACCAGAACCATAATCACCACCCATCGCATCCACCGCTATCTTTACCATATGATTAGTTTTCGGCATGGAATGCTCCTTTGGGTCACAGTTGAAAATTTGATCTCATAAGGTCGCAACTAATGTTACTTGCTTAGACCCTAACGGAGGAATTTATATGTAACAAATCAATTCTATAAACGCTTAAATATAGTTTATTTCTGGCTCCCTGTCAAGCTATTGCCATTTAATCTTATCAACACCTGAAGCAGTTTAAATTTTACAGATCGTAATACACCTGTTTTCCATATTATAAGACTTCTCAGGGGCAAAACTAAAGGCAAGCCCAATTGAGCTTGCCTCATCACCGATTTCTGAACCTTGAGAAGATTGGTGTTAAACAAGATTGAATATTGACAAGGCTTGAGACACAAACTACCATGTAACAACTAGTTACTCTTAAAGGGGATGAGCAGTCATGAAATTGGTTATTCCAGCGGAGCCAGAATCAGTTAAGATTGATACCAAGAGGACTGCCATAATCGTTGTTGATATGCAAAATGCTTTCTGTAGTAAAGAGGGGATGTTTGATGTTCTTTGGGGGCTTGACGGGGTGAAGATGGGTCGTGTCATTAAAGAAAGCAGGAAAGTAATTGAGGCAGCCCGAAGTGCAGGGATAAAAATCGTATATCTTAGGATGGCCTACAGGCCCGACCTTGCAAATGCCGGTGGGCCGGAATCCCCCAACTACTGGAAGGAGCCGGGATTAGTGGCAATGCGCCAGCATCCAAAATGGAGGGGTAAGTTCATAACTATTGGTACGTGGGATTGGGAGATAGTAGACGAACTTAAGCCTGACCTAGGAGACATAGTGGTTGATAAAAATAGGTACAGTGGGTTCGCAAACACTGAACTTAATGCCATCCTGCATACGCACAACATCAAATACCTAGTATTTCTTGGAATTGCCACAAATGTCTGCGTCGAGTCAACGCTCAGGGATGCATACTTTAACGAGTACTTCCCTATATTAGTAAGTGATGGATGTGGAAATGCCGGACCTGACTTTACCCAGGAAGCAACCCTTTGGAACGTTTCCACGGTCTTTGGATGGGTAACGACGTCTAGGGAATTCACTAAAACTGTTGCCTTAAAATAACCCTGGTAGTATATGTATTCCGATATAGCCTATTATGCCCGCGGTGAGTCCGTAAGCTATGCACGGCAACAGGTTCCGCCGGATAACTGAACCTTCCTGACCAATAATACCAACCGTAGCGCATACTGCTACAACGTTGTGCACGCAAATCATATTGCCCGCAGCGCCACCAACATCCTGAAGGGCCACTATAATTGTTTTTGAAATGTTCAACAGGTTTGCCATCTCATACTGGAAACCAACCATCATAATGTTGGATACGGTATTGCTTCCGGCCATGTAAGCCCCCAGAATACCAACAAAAGGAGCCAGCACTGGATATATCTGCCCCGTCCCCATTGCCACTGCCCTAGCGATGATGGATACCATCGAGTCCATCTGCGATAAGTTATTCCCTGAGAGAATCATAATCTGCGACATAGCCACGGCGAACCACAGGGCAACAGCCGCCGGGGCCAGAGCCTTAAAGGTGTTCCTCCAAGTAGCCCTTACCTGAACCCTGCTCATCCTGAAGATAAAGTGGCTAACCAACACTATAATAATAAAGTAAATTCCCGGGTTCCAGAGAGATTGAAAGGAGAAACTGGCCGAGGTACCGAGAATGTTATCCCAGGTTAATACGCCACTGGAGGAGCAAAAGGCATTTACCGGTGGTATCATTCGTATACATATCAAAATTAAAGAGATTAATATATAGGGAGAGAAAGCCCTTAACACGCCGAAGCTTACTCCGGCTTCCTGGGGGTTGCTTACCTTGTTGCCCATTTCTGGTGGAAACTGGTATTGCTTCCTGTATTTAAAGGCGCCGGCCTTCAATACCAGAGCGTATATTAACATCCCGATAAGGGCCCCGAGCACGGAAGCCAGCTCTGGTCCTATCAGTGCGGCCGCCAGGAAAAACGGCACCACGAAGGCAATACCGCCAACTAAGGCACTGGGAATCGCTTCGATAACATCCCGCAGCTTGCCCCCAGACCATCTGACCATCAGGGCTACAGCAAGAAGTGGCAAGAAGATGCCAATGATGCCGTGGATAGACGCCACTGAAGTAGTCACCGTGTGGTTTATCCATTGCCAGTAGTCCATCCCTGCTGCAGACACCGCCGTATTAACTGAGGGAATATCCAGCGTGGAGCCGATGCCTCCCCAGGTCGGGACACCCACGGCGCCAAAAGAAACAGGCGTCGAGTTCATCACCAGTATTAACGGGACGGCAATCCTGGCCGGAAATCCAATAGAAACCAGCAGGGGGGCAACCAGGGCACCCGGTGTACCAAATCCGGCGATACCCTCCACGAACGCGGCCATCAACCAGGCCAGCGATACTTGGACCCTCCTGTCGGGGCTCAAACCGACGGCCACCTCGGTTACCCGCCTTATGGCACCGCTTTCCCGCATGCTGTAATAAAGCGCTATCGCTCCTAGTATAATGACCAGTATATTGGTAGCAACCAGAACCCCTTTGATACTGGCCCCGGCAACCCAGTCCAGGGGCATTTCCCAGATAAAGTAAGCCAGAATACAAACGACAACCCATCCTATCGACATAGCCACCATGGCCGTTCGATTAAAGACAGCCATTAACACCAGTACCAGCAAGATAGGTACAGCGGCAATTAATGCGTAGACCAATTATCTGTTTCCTTCCCAGGATTAGGGGCAAAATTAAAAGCAAACCCTATTGAGCTTGCCTCATCTTCTTCGGTAGCGGGGGTTGGCTTCGAACCCACGCCACTCGGTTCTGGAGACTGGTGCTCTGTCCGCTGAGCTATAGACGCTGGTAAAATTCTAGCGCCGCCGCGTCTTCTTGTCAATCAAAGTCCATTAGTTTTTAAAGCTATTGTTTTATTGGGTGATTTGTGCCTATAATTAGCGTTATTTTTTATTTAAAAGGGGGTTGTAATGGATTATGACAGCTTTCTGGAATTAGCCAAAGCAAGGCGGAGCGTCCGCAGGTTCAAGCCAGACCCTATACCTGATGAATACGTGGACAAGATTATTGAAGCAGCTCGCTGGGCTCCCTCGGGCTATAACACGCAGCCATGGGATTTTGTTGTCGTCAAAGACAAAAAGGCAAAAGAGAGCATTGCGCAATGGGTTGGTAAATATTGGGCGGCGGCCCTTGAAATGGAGGAAACCAGAGAGTTCGGGCAGAGACAGGGAGGCTTTCCCTGGGAAGATGCCGAGATGGACTTTCGCATTGCGCCGGTCTACATCATACTCTATGGTGACACCAGGACCAAGATTGGGTTACCGATGATTATCAGGTACTATTCCAATTTGAGAGAGTCGATTTACAACTCCAGTCTGGCCAATGTTTTTCTGTATATGCTTCTGGCGGCCCAGACGCTGGGTCTGGCTACCCAGTGGATATCGTTGATTGCGGAACCATATGTGCACTGTATGGTCAAGGAACTCCTGGGTATACCTAAGGAACTGGAGCCCTATGATATGCTGGTGCTGGGCTACCCCGCCTATAAGCCTAGGCCCAAGCTGCTGAGACCCAAGGAGAAGATGGTTCACTACGACTACTGCGGCAAGGAAGACTTCAGGACTGACGAAGAGGTAAACGACTTTGCCAGAAGAACCGTAAATTGGACTACGGCTACCCATAGGCGAGGGGCAGATAAGAATATGTTGGGGTGAGTTTTTATTGCATTTTGTATTCTAACAGAGGGAGGATCTGCGGAGCCTGCTGGAAGAAGACAGTTTTACCGAGAGAAAACCTTTATTCGCTTATCCGCATACTGGCACGATAACACTTCCCCTTTTTTATACAGAGAAATATATAGAGAAGAGGTGACCTTTGATAAAAAAATTCAACCACGTGGGAATCGCCGTCAGGGACTTGGACGGAGCGATTGAGTTCTTCCAGGAAACCTATGGTGCCAAGCTAGTCTGGCGGAGGAAGTACCAGGACGAAAAAATGGAAACAGCCTTGATTTCAATTGGTGAAGCCCAGTTTGAGTTGTTAGCTAGCCTTGAACCAGAGAGTCTAATTGACCGGTTCATTGAGAGTAGAGGGGAGGGAATTCACCATGTGTCTCTGGAGGTTGACCAGTTTGACCGGGCGATAGAGGAAATCAAGGCAAAGGGATTAAGGGTGATATCGGCAGCTGATACTGATGACTTCAGGGCAGCCTTTATACACCCAAAGAGTAACTTCGGGGTGCTTACCGAAATCATACAGCCAAAGTGGTGAGGCAGCCTGGCGGCATACATATTGAACAGGCTTGATGGCAAACCAGCCGAGAGAAAGGCAAAGGAAGAAAGTCAATGAGATATTCTGACCTGAACATGGACTTATCAGAGGCAGAGGTTGCCCTAAAGACCAACGCCAACAAGTTTGCCAGAGGGGTCATGCGCCCCATTTCAATCCAGCTTGACCGGATGACCCCGGAGGAAGCCATTGCCCCCCAATCCCCCTTCTGGGACTTCACGCGAAAAGCCTACCAACTCGGCTACCATAAGCTGCCATTCCCGGAGGTATTGGGCTGTCTAAGGAATACCTGGTGGAAAAGCTCTTCAGGGATGGCCGGGAAACCCTCATCTGCGATGGCTCCAACGATATACTCTTCATTGCTGGAGGATACAAGGTCACTCGAACCTATCCGCGAAGTCCTTGACTTAAAGAAATCAGTGGTCACTGCGACCGCTTCTACTCTATTGCACAGTCTGACGTATTAGGTTATTCCGGCTAAAATAAAAAAGGGCGAACAACTGATACTGCGGTATAACCAGCTACAGACCGGCCGCAGCCAGGATATCAGGCACCACTTCCTCTTTACCGATGGCCATAATGTGCACGCCGTCGCAGATGGAGTCCTTCTTGAGGGCGGCAATCATCCGCCCGGCAATTTCAATACCCTTGTTTAGCATCTCCTCTTTAGGCACGGCGGCCAGTTCATCAATCATGCTTTGGGGCACAAATATACCGGGGACATTGGCCGTCATAAACTTGGCCATTCTGGCTGATGACAGCAGGATTATACCAGCCAGTATCTTGACCGGAAACTGGCGGGCGTGCTCCATAAATTTGGCAAAGTTGTCCAGGTCGTAAATCCCCTGGGTCTGGAAAAATTCGGCGCCGGCCTCGATTTTTTTCTCGAATTTAATGAGTTGGGGCTCAATGGGTCGGGCTTCCGGGGTGACAGTGGCGCCGGCGCAGAACTCCACTACCCCGTCGAGGTCATTGCCCCCCAGGTCCTTGCCTGATTCCATCAGGCGGACTGTCCTCAGTAACTGGAGGGAATCGAGGTCAAAGACTCCTTTGGCCTCTTTGTGATCCCCTACCGGGACGGCGTCACCGGTGAGGCAGAGCACATTGTTTATGCCCCTGGTGGAGGCAAACAGCAGCTCCGCCTGGAGAGCCAGGCGGTTACGGTCACGGCAGGTCATTTGCAGGATAGGCTCACCGCCCTTCTCCTTAATAGCCAGGCAGCCGCCGATGGAGGGAAATCGCATTACCGAGCTCTGATGGTCGGTGACATTAATTGCATCCACCTTATCTTTTAGCAGTTCGATGTGATGCAGTACTTTTTCCAGGTTGGTTCCCTTGGGAGGTGCCACCTCGCTGGTAATGACAAACTTGCCGGAGTTGAGCGTTTCTTTAAAGCTTGACACCATTTTCCTCACCTCCTCACCTATGAGATTTTTATTGTTCTCGGCCTTGGTGATGCCTGGAAGTTATGGGGAGGCTGATATTTCCGCATTAAATCAAGGCGCTTTTGGGCTTTGAGTCGCTCATAGATAAGTGTCCAGGCACAATCCTTCTCTTTGTCCACCTCACACTTGCCGTTATTGGTGCCGCCGCAGGGGCCGTTAACCAGACCTTTGTGGCAGGCGGTGATGGGGCATATGCCGGCGGTTTCACCAATGATACATTGCCCGCACTGGGCACAGACCTCGCGAAAATAGCCCGGGGTATCCTCCATACCGATGAACAGGGTATCCAGCGCCGGAATGACCGGGTGGTCAATGTAAGTACTTATCTTGTGTACACCCAGTGCGCAACTCATTACTAGGACACAGTTCGAATTCTGAATAGCCCGGTCATTTTCCTTCATGGCAACTTCACTCATTTCGTCGCAGGCGATAGGGATGACTGTCCAGCCACTGACCAGTTTGTCTATCTCCTGAAGCTGGCTCTTCATCTCTAGCACCTGCTCAATCCCCCCGGTCTTGGTCATGGTAGTGCAGGTACCGCAGCCGATGATAAAAACCCGGTTAAAGCCGTCCAGCTGCTGCTTTATTTCTTCAAAGGGCTTCTGTCTGGTTATTGATTTCATGGCAAACCTCCTGCGAGTTGGCTAGATTTCCAGGTCGCACCGTAGACACCGCTTGGCTTCCTGCCGGGCCTTCTCTTCGGAGAAGGCCAGCTCTATCTCGGCAAAGCTCGTTTTTCTTTCTTTGGCTGGGAGTGTGGGCACAGTCACTCTGGGCTGTGCTTCCCAGGCCTCCTCTATGTCCGGCACTAGCTCTTCGCCAACGACTTTGGCTTTAAGGTCGTACATCTCAACCCTGGAGGTATCGGCTCTCAGGTATTTATCTATGGATATGGCTGCCCTTCTGCCAGCGGCGATGGCATCTATCACCATACCCGGCCCGGTAACGAAGTCACCACCGGCGAAGACACCGCTGATGTTAGTTGCCAGGGTATTACTGTCAACCACCAGTGTCTCCCAGCGGGTGCGCTCCAGAGCACTATCAGGGGGCAGGAAGGAGAGGTCCGGGGCCTGACCCACGGCAGCGATAACGGTATCTGCCTCAATAAAGAACTCCGAGCCAGTGATTGGGACCGGCCGCCTCCGGCCGCTATGGTCAGGTTCGCCGAGCTTCATCTTGATGCATTGCAGGCCGGTTACCTGCCAGTTCTCGACAGCTATCCTGGTGGGGCTGATCAAAAAGCTGACCTCTACTCCCTCGTCAATAGCCTGTTCGTATTCTACCTCGGTAACCGGCATTTCATCCCGGGAACGACGGTAGTAGATTTTTACCTCCTCGGCGCCGAGACGTAGAGCGGTGCGGGCAGCATCCAGGGCTACATTGCCGCCGCCGATGACCGCCGTTCGGCGGCCGACCTTGACTTGTCTGCCCAGCCTGGCGTCTCTTAAGAATCTCAGGCCGTAGTAGAAGCCTTCGGCGTCCTCAAGTTCGCCGGGCACGCCGATACGCTGGCTTCTCTGGGCACCGGCGGCGATGAAGACAGCGGCAAAGCCATCTTTGCGCAGGTCTTCCACGGTAAAGTTGACGTTAATAGGGGTGTTGTAGCGTATATCCACCCCCCGCTTGGCGATGTAGTCAATCTCCTTTTGAATAATCTCGCGGGGCAGGCGGAATTCGGGTATGGCCACCGAGAGCATACCGCCGCCTACCGGTAGCGCTTCAAAAGCGGTCACGGGATAGCCCATCTGGGCCAGGAAGTAGGCGCAGGACAGTCCGGTAGGCCCCGCCCCGACCACGGCCACCCGCTGGCTTTGAGTTTGAGGAAATGGTTCGGGGTCTTCGGTCACATTCTCAAAATACCAGTCAGAGGCAAAGCGCTTTAGGGCTCTGATAGCCACCGGGTCATCCAGTTCCCCACGGCGGCATCTGAATTCACAGGGGTGACTGCATATACGGCCGCAGATAGCCGGGAAGGGGTTGCGCTCCCAGATAGTCTCAACCGCCTCTTTATATTCACCGGCGGCGATGTGGGCCACATACTTAGGAATGTTGATGCCTACCGGGCAGGTGTGCTGGCAGGGCGATATCATCAGGGCGTCGCAGACAGCCGCCGGACACTTCTTCTCCTTTATATGAGCATCATACTCGTCCCGAAAATATTCGATGGTGGAGAGCACCGGATTAGGAGAGGTCTGGCCAAGTCCGCACAATGAGCACTCTTTGACGGTTCTGGCTATGGCCAGCAGAGTATCGATGTCAGCTTCGCTGCCCCTGCCTTCGGTAATTCGAGTCAGGATTTCCAGCATCTGTCTGGTTCCTAGGCGGCAGGGGGTGCATTTTCCGCAGGATTCGGTCTGGGTAAAACTGAGAAAGTAGCGAGCTACCTCCACCATGCAGGTTGTCTCGTCCATAACCACCATACCGCCAGAACCCATTATCGAACCCAGCTGAGCCAGTGATTCATAGTCTACGGGCAGGTCAATGAAATGGGCTGGTATGCAGCCACCTGAAGGGCCGCCAGTCTGCACTGCTTTAAGCCGTTTATTTCTGGGGATGCCGCCGCCAATCTCATAGATAATGCGGGATAACGGAGTACCCATCGGCACCTCCACCAGCCCACTGTTGGCGATCTTCCCGGTGAGGGCAAAAACGGCGGTACCCTTGCTCTTCTCGGTGCCAATACTGGAAAACCAGTCAGCCCCCCTCTCTAGGATAACCGGTATTGAGGCTAGCGTTTTCACATTGTTGATGTTGGAGGGTTTGCCATCCAACCCTGACTGGGCGGGAAAAGGTGGGCGGGGGCGGGGCATACCCCGCCGGCTTTCGATAGAGGCAATAAGGGCGGTCTCCTCGCCACAGACGAAGGCACCGGCCCCTTCCTTAATGTGCACATTGAAATTGAAGCCGGAGCCCTGTATATCATTGCCCAGGAAACCTCTTTCTTTAGCTTGGTCAAGGGCTGTACGGAGCCGGCTTACCGCTAGGGGGTACTCGGCACGGACATAGATATAGCCCTCATTAGAACCGATGGTGTAAGCGCAGATAGTCAGCCCCTCTATCATGGAATGGGGGTCTGCTTCTAGGATGGAGCGATCCATAAAGGCGCCGGGGTCGCCTTCGTCGGCGTTGCAGATGACATATTTGGGCGAGCCGTGGGCATTGCGGCAGAACTCCCACTTGACTCCGGTGGGAAAACCAGCCCCACCACGCCCGCGCAACCCCGAACTCTTTACTTCCTTAATGACCTCTTCAGGCTTCATCTGAAAGAGCACCTTTCGCAGGGACTGGTAGCCGCCGCGGTCAAGATAGTCATCAATCCTCTCCGGATTGATGTGGCCACAGTTGCGCAGGATGACCCGTCTCTGCTCTTTATAGAATTTTATATCCGAGTAGCGTGGTATGGCTTGGCCGCTGACTGGGTCGTGGTAGAAAAGACGCTCCACCGGCTTTCCGTCACGGAGGTGTGAGCTTACAATCTCAGCGGCATCTTCTGGCTCCACATGGGTATAGAAGATGCCATCAGGCTCGATGACAACATTTGGCCCTTGCTGGCAGAAGCCATGACAGCCGGTGAAGTCGATCTCAGCGCCTTTTAGCTTCTGCTTTTTTACCGCAGTTTTTAACGCATCAAAAACAGCATCACCCCCGCCTGAGACACAACCTGTCCCGCGGCAGACAAAAACGGTGCGACTTTTCGGTGTCTTCTGCCTCATTTTTTCTGCTTACCCTCGAATAATCTGGCTACTTTCTTGGGGTTCAAATTGCCATGCGTTTCCTGATTAATTACGATGTTGGGCGCTAGGGCGCAGACACCTATGCAGGCAACGGTCTCTAGGGTGTACTCCATATCGGGACTAGTCTCTCCTTCTTCCAGTCCCAACTCTTGCTTTACCAGTTTCAGTATTGTTTTACCACCCCGCACATGACAGGCCGTGCCCCGGCATACCCTGACGATATTCTTACCCCGCGGCTCGGTGTAGAACTGGGTATAGAATGATATTACCCCCTGTACCTGACTTGGAAACAGGCCTAAGCCGCTGGCGATGTTCGGTATTGCCTCGGGAGGGATATAGCCCACCACCATCTGGACATCATGCAGCAATGGTATAAGCCCCCACCTTTGTCCCCGATAGTTACCGATAATAGTGTCTATTTTCTTAAGGGTAGCCTTGGTAACTTTCTTGGCTCTAGTCATTGTGACTTAATCCTTTCCAGCCTCACCATACAGCTTTTGAGAAAAGGAGCCTTGGACCTGGGGTCAAATTTAATATCGAACAGCTCATTGGTCGGGCTCTCCGGAAATGAGACAGGCATGAAAAGCAGACCGGAGGGTAACGAGTTGGCTACCCTGACCGTGGTAGTTAATTCGCCTACCGATGAGATTACTTTGACCGGTTCGCCATCGCCGAGTCCGATTTTTTTGGCGTCATCCTGGCTGACTTCTACCCAGGAATGTGGTGAAAATTCTTTAAGCCGTGAAGACCTCAAGCTCCTGGTGCCGCTGCCGAAGTGGTACAGTACAGAGCCTGACAGCAGGGTCAGTGGGTATCCGTTCACGGATAAGTCGGTTGGCGGGGTATAGTCGGCCGGGGAAAGACGCCCAAAGCCGCTGGGGAATGGGCCTTTGTACAGGCGCCTGGTTCTTACACTTTCACTCTCCAGACCAGCCCAATCCACGTCCTCCTTTTCCAGGTCGGCAGAGGTAAGATGCTCATAAAACGGGACCAGCTCTTCAATCTCGTTCATAACCTCTTGAAGAGAGGAATATGGCATTGTCTGCCCCATCTCTTTGGACAGCTGGAGAATTATTTTCCAATCCGGCAGGCACTTACCAATCGGTTCGATGGCTTTTCTCACTGGCTGAGTCCTGCCTTCAAAGTTGGTGACAGTACCCTCCTTTTCAGCGAAGCTAGCCGAGGACAGGACGACATTAGCCAGCTTAGCTGTATCGGTAAGAAACATATCAGCTACCGCCAGAAATTCGAGGGAATCCAGAGCCTTTTTAACCAGAGAGGGGCGAGGGAAGCTGGGGACAGGATTTTCGCCGACAATAAGCATCCCTTTAAGCTTTCCTGCTTCAGCCTGCTCAATCATCTCCAGGGCCGATAGACCGGCATTGCTTGGCAGGCTGCTCCCCCACCGTCTTTCAAACTCACTCCTGGCCTGCTCGTCATCTAGGCTTTGATATCCGGGCAGGAAATCGGGCAGACTACCCATATCACAGGCCCCCTGGGCGTTGTTTTCCCGTTGCAGGGAAAATATACCTCCTCCCCGACGCTCGATGTTCCCCGTCAGCATGGCTAGATTAGCCAGAGCCATCACGCTGTCTACCCCGTTAACATACTGGGTGATACCATTGCCATAAACAATAGAGGCCCACTCTGCCCCGGCAAGGGTGCGGGCCACCTGCCGCACATCCTGCCTAGGGATACCAGCTACCTTTTCCACTTGTTCTAGGGTATACGGCTTTAAACTTTCAGACAACTCGTCGAAGTTATCCGTTTTGCGGGCGACAAATTCCTCGTCAAACAGTCTTTCCTCAATAATCACTCTAGCCAAACCGTTTAGCAGGACTACATCTGTGCCAACTTTGGGTTTCAGCCAGATGTGAGCGAAAGGATTAAGCTTGGTTGGACGGACGTCAACTAGTAGCAGCTTGGCGCCGTTATATTTGGCAGCGCGTTTTACGGCATAACCTACCGCTGGAGCTGATATGACCGGGTTGGCACCGATAACCATTATTACCTCTGATTTCTCAAGTTCTTCCAAGGAGTTGGTTGTGCCCGGAAAACCAATAGACTGCCCCAGGCCAACCCGGTTGGCAGAGCTATACAGCCGGCTGCCATTATCAATGTTGTTGGTGCCTAAGGCCACCCGAGCCAACCTCTGCAGCAGGTAGTTCTCTTCATTGGTGCATTTAGAGGAACCCAGCACGGCTAGGCTATCGGTGCCATGCTCGTTCCTCAGCCGTTTAAATTCAGCGGCTACCCGATTGGTGGCCTCTTCCCAAGACGCTTCTTGAAATTCGCCGTCTACCTTAATTAAGGGAGCGGTTAACCTCTCTGGGCTCTGTATGAAGTCGTAGCCGTAACTCCCCCTGACACAAAGCGTGCCGTGGTTAACCGGGCTTTCGCCTGGTCTGACTCTCACTATCTGGTTATCCTTTACCTCCAGGTGAAGGATGCAGCCACAGCCGCAGAACGGACAAACGGTATCGACCGTTTTGGTGGCCGTACCGTGGTATGACTTCTCCTTTTCCATCAGAGCCCCGGTGGGGCAATGGGCCACACAGGTTCCACAGAAGGTACACTCAGACTTCTCCAATGGCATATCATTCAACGTTGCCGGTTTGGCGGCAAAGCCACGGCTGATATAATCGATGGCACCTTCGACAACGAGTTCCTGGTCTGCCCGGATACACTTGGCACATAGGATACACTTGGACAGGTCTCTTTCAATGAAGGGGTTCACCTCCTGGATGGCCGCCAGCCGCGGGATTCTCTGTAATGCCACCAGTCCTATACCCATCTCGGTGCCCAGCTTTCTCAACTGACATTGGTTACCCTTATCACATATAAGGCATGAGTCGGGGTGGCTGGCGAGCATGAGCTGAACGAGCAATTTCCGACGCTCCAATACCCGTGGTGAGCGGGTATTTATCACCATCCCTGGTCTTATTGGAGCAACGCAGGAGGCTAGCAAATCGCCTGAACTCTCGTCTTCTACGATACAGAGCCGGCAGGCGCCAGTGGGGGCAAGATAACGGTCATGGCACAGGGTGGGAATATCCACCCCCGATTCCTGGGCGAGGTCTAGAATGGTCATCCCGG
>Ga0315551_10002537_pt1 | contig 13295 bp, 10 predicted proteins | sample SalMarSW160290MG_FD_203678 | JGI IMG/M metagenome (GOLD analysis project Ga0315551, IMG submission 203678) | Salt marsh sediment microbial communities from the Plum Island Ecosystem LTER, Massachusetts, United States - Salt Marsh Sediment SW1602-90 ... | reverse complement strand
GACCGGGATTGAAGAAGAAAATACCATTCTTTACCTCATTCTGGGAATGGTGGGAATGACCGTAAACGATGATATCTACATTAGCAAACATCTGCCCTACCCTTTCGTCTATACCGTGAGGGCTGCCCCAGCCATGGGTAATACCTATTCTTTTCCCCTCTATTTCCAGTAGCTCCTTTTCCGGAAGAACACGCTTAAGCTCGGCTGAGTCCATATTGCCCTGTACCGCCTTTACCTCCCCCAGCCTTTTCAGACCGTCAAGCACGTCCCTGGCGACGAAATCACCGGCGTGAATTATCAGGTCTACTCCAACCAAAGTGTGCAAAATCTGGCTGGGGAGCTGGGCAAAAGAACTAGCATGAGTATCCGAGATTACGCCTATCTTCATGCCGCCTCCTCCAGGGCGGAGGAGTAAGCCTGGTAGGTTGCGGGGTCAAAGAGAACAAAAACCACCTCTTTAACCGAGGTTACCTGCCTGCTTAAGAATGAAACCGCTGTCTTAATCGCCACCTTCGCCGCTTCGGCTACCGGATAGCCATAGACACCGGTGCTGATTGAGGGAAAGGCAACGCTGGCGAGCCTTTGCTCTGAAGCCAGTTTCAGGCTCTCCCTGTAAGCGCTTTCCAGCAGCGCCGCTTCACCCTTATTGCCGCCATGCCATACGGGGCCGACGGTGTGAATAACGTGTTTTGCCGGCAGGTTACCCCCGGTGGTGATGACCGCCTTGCCCGTGGGCAGTCGCCCCTGCCTGGCTACAATCTGCTTGCATTCTTCAAGGATAGCCGGACCCCCGGCACGGTGGATAGCGCCATCAACACCACCCCCGCCCATCAGTCCCGAATTAGCCGCATTGACTATGGCATCGGCAGCCTGTCTGGTAATATCTCCCTGGATAATGGCTAATTTCGCCTGATTGACTGTTACTTCTCCGGCTTGATTTTCCACAGGTTGACCTCTAACACTTCATTATAAGGTGGATAGGGTAGAGAGTCTAGTCTGGTGTTTAAAGCCAGGTTGCGCGCGGGGTTGGGATTTGTTAAACTAACTTGATTGTAATGGGCCGTTAGCTCAGTTGGCAGAGCACCTGACTTTTAATCAGGGTGTCACAGGTTCGAGACCTGTACGGCCTACCAGCCCCTCATTTTGAAGCTAATTTTCCCCGATTTTTACAAAATCCGCAAAATGCAGCCCCTCTTTGAACACCTGATTCGAAAAAAAGGAGGGGTCAAAAATGAGACCAAAAACGCCATCCTTTGACGCCCTGATACAAAATCAGGGCATCTGTTTGTCCACGGAGGGAAGAAGCCAGAATACCATAGACTGGTATGCCAGCAACCTGCGACGTTTTCTTAAGTTCCTCAGGGAGCGCCAGTTGCCGGATGAAGTACAGGACATCGGCGTGGCCGAAGCGCGCAGCTTCATCTTCTACCTGCAGAATGAAGTTACCAGGTGGGAGAACAGCCTGTATACCAGAGATAAAACACGACTCTCCCCTTTTTCAGTACAGGGCTATGCCAGGACGATAAAGGCTTTCTGGAGCTTTCACATAGATGTACTATCTTACTCCCATGAGAGAGCGCTCCGTATGGACTCGTGGTAAACTTCCTCTGTTTCAGTTTCAGCAATGTTCTTGAGCTTTGTGTATATCTCATTGAGCGGAGACGGCATATCCGGATATGTATTCCCGCCGTCAGGCGTCAGGTAGCCCGACGCCGTTACCGTCTTGCTCAGGTTTTCGCTGTCAATTGAGATTGTGAAGTCCATATCGCCCCTCGTTATGCTACCGCCCTCGCTCGGTTCTCCCGGGAATCGGTAATGCTCGTCAAGCTTGTCCAGGCCGCTGTTCTCGAAATAGGCCACGAGACTGTCCAACTGTTCCGGTGTGAATTCCCCCGTCATCCAGGTTCTGGTAGCCGGGTGTCCCGGCGTTGGAAGCCGCAGCCCCTTCTCCTCGATGTAGATGATGCTCCCATCGCCGTAAATATAGAGATATTTAAACTCTCCCCTCATGATATAGTCGAGTTGCTCGTAGATGACCGGAGGCTCTACCTTTATTGTTGATTCGATACTGGAGTCCGAGGATGGGCTTGGAATCTGGTGGGATGCTAGAGATACCGTCCAATCAATAAATGACTGGTCCAGCTCATATTCACGCATTTCCACTCCCGGCATTTGCACTTCGGCATAAGGGATGTCCAGCGTATCGGCGATATATTGCCTCAGGGCTTCGACATCGTAGCTTAGACTGCTCAACGGGTTTTGCTGAGGAAAGTCTTGCTGTTTAGCAGACCAGAGTTCAGCGATTGCCAGTTCCCGTTCGTTAAGCTCGCGGTCGGCGGCCCATATTTTCCAGTAGCTGGCCACCGCCGGAGCCGACCCTGTCATACCTGCGGGACCTCTGCCATCAGCGGCGAAGTTGGCCTGCGCATAAGCGATTTCGATGCCATCCCTGGGTATCAGCCTCACCGAGGTGAAATCCCTTCTATAGAAGTCATACAGGTCGAGAGCGGACTGAATAGCGGTCTGGGCGTACTCTTCGAAGCTGGAGGCATCTTTCGAGGTTATTAGCCAGAGCCCGACGCTACGGCTAGGGTCTTCGTTGGAGAGATGACCCTCGGCAACAACAAGATATGGCCTGGCATGGTCAAGACGGAAGGTTTGCTGAGACCAGTCTATTTCTTCAACAACCTCAATGGTACAGGGTATCGTGCCATAGTCTTCGCCGTTAATTTTCAGGCCAATCTCCAAGGGATATTCTCTCGGGGCAACATCATGGGCTAATTCAATTACCAGCACCGAAGCTCTTGCGCTGGGGCCGCTCCATTGCATACCATCGGTGAGTATGATGCCTTGAGGCACATAATCCGCATACAGGGTCAGACTGTCCACCTCTTTGCCCGGTATTATCGCCTTAATGACGTTGCTTCTTGTTTCTCCCGCCTGGGTCTCTATATACTTTCTGTAGTAGATATGAGCCTCGTTTGAACCGTTGCCTAAGAAAGCCTCGAAAACTTCTATCGGCTGCCAGGGACTCTCTTCACCCTGCTGGTGGATATTGGCACGGTAGGCAGGGCCGAGACCTGGCGCGGGCATGATATCGTCGGGGGCTTCTTGTTCCGACCACAGTATACCCATGTCTTTAACCGGTATCGGCATATGGGTTTCGCTGTCATCTATTTGGCAGGCGGCGAGAGGCAGCAGTAGAACTAAAGCTAACAGCCCGATTATCAGCTTTTTCATAACAAAGTCCCTACTTACCCATCTTTATTTACTATAACGCAGATTGAACCAAATGGTTAGCATTATTACTCTACTTTTCCCAGAACCTCTCGCCGCCAGCGCCATCTATCGATACCCCTTGAGCCGTTAAATAAAAAAGGCGCTGGCTTCATAAGCCGGCGATGATGATAGATTCTACAATAAATGCTATCAGGGCACAAAAAACCACCATAGGTATAGTTGCCCACCTGGTGACGGTTCTCTTCCAGATGCCGACCGCCCCGATAGCAAGTGCGGCAATCGGGATAATGGCCACCGAAAGTAAATCGGCTGGCGTATCCAGGATATAGGCCCATCCGTAGCTGTAGCCAAATGGGCCAATTAGAAGCAGGTTGCCGAACAGGGCGGCGATGCCGATGAATACTGGAGCAATGGCAGTGAATATCCCGGCCGGTCGGTTGCCGCGAAAAACCCCGAATAGAATCAGGGCAGTAACCAGGACGACCACTGCGGCGATTATCGGCAGCAACGGGGAGGAGTGCTTCATCTGGATTTCAACCCCGCTCTCTCCCCAGAGGCGACTGCCTGCTGAATCTATCCTCTGCATATACACCGAGTCTGTTCTACTCATGTTGCTGCCTTCGCTTACCCTGGAGCCGATGATAAAACCGCCGCTGCCGTCGCTGATAACGCTGGAATAGCCGATGGTGCGGAAGGGCGGATTTCTATATACTTCTACCCCGGCCTCAGACCACAGCCGCTCCCCGTCAGGCCCCAGCCTCTGCGCGTAGACCTGCCGCACCCGCTGGCCAGCCTGGTCTTTATCAGCGACCCAGATTACGGTGCTGCTTCCATCACTATCACCGATAATATAGATAAGCCCCAAATTTGGAATGGGCGAGTCTTGAGGAATATTCGAGACCAGTACTCCGCCTTCCTGCCACAGTACCTCGCCGGAGGAGTTTATTCTTTGAGCGAATATTCCGCTTGTTTTAATATCGGTGTACTGAATCTCCGGCCAGGCGATGATACAGCCGCCCGAGCCGTCGGGGGCTATTTGCGGGTTTGACTGCCGCCCAGGAGCATCAATTACCGGAATACCTTCCTCACTCCACATTCGTTGTCCTTCAGCATCCAGCTTCTGAACGTAGACGTCTTCGTCCCAGCCGGTAGCAACAGACATATCAGTCCAGGCAATAATGAAACTGCCTGTGCCGTCATTGATAAGCCGGGGTCTCTCTTTTTCACTGGTAAGGGAAGTGACGGATATTCCGCCTTCTGCCCGCAGCAACTCACCATCCTGGTTTATCCTCTGGGCGTAAAGAGTAGTCCCTTCACCAGTGTAATCTTCCCACACTATGACAGCACCACCCTTACCATCACTTACTATCGGCATACCCATATAAGCATATTGAATTCTACCGATATTGGTACCGCCTTCTTCCCAGAGTAAAGTCCCGTCAGCGCTTACCCTCTGGGCATAAACCTGTTCATTATTGTCTTGCCGCAGCAGGATGGCGCCTCCGGAACCGTCCGTTGTCATTCCTATCAGGCTGTGCCAACCGCCGACCGGCTCAGACCAGATGAGAGCCTTCTCCCCATCCCAGACAGTATTGCCCTGTGCATCCAGCCTCTGCGCATAGATGCCGTTTCCGCCTCCCCATGCCACGATAGCCCCGCCGGCGCCATCGCCAACGGCTAAGGGGACGCCACTGTAAATATCATGTTCACTGGTAAGAAGCCCGCCCTTCTCCCCCCAGAGGAGGTTGCCACCGGCATCTACATGCTGGACGTAGATGCCGTCGCCGTATTTAGACGGTTCTTCCAGCCAAAACATGAAAGCCCCGCCGCTGCCATCGCTGACCAGTGACGGAGGCTCCGGCGGCGGCAGCGCCATGCCGCCTATTCCGGCAAAGAGGCCGCCTACCAGGATAGCCAGCAGGAAGATGGAAAGAGGGACCGTAATCAGAGCCGGAGACAGCCTCTTTGGCGCTGGCCGCTCCACCTTATTTTTTATCCCGGCCCGCTGTTTAATCCGGTCCCACAACTCTGCCGGAGGAGTAGCCCCCGCCGCCGTTTTCTTCAGCGCCTGGCGGAGCCCATCCCTAGTAGCGGTCAGCGCCATCAGCTCCTCACGGCACTGCGGGCAGGTTGTCAGATGAGCCTCAATTTGCCTGCGCTCTTCAGCCGTTACCTCTCCATCAAGGTAGGCCGCCAGAAGTTGGCTTACTGATTTACAGTCCATGTCCTCCCCTCCTAGGTCGATGCCTCCGGCTGCTGGGTGCTCATCTGGGCACGCAGTGACCTGAGGGCCTGGCTCATCCTGGACTTGACCGTCCCCAAGGGAACGCCCATAACCTGGGCGATTTCGTCGTAGGACAGGTCGTTGAAGTATCTGAGTACCAGCGCCGAGCGTTGCCTGCCGTTCAGGGCGTTCATTGCCTTCACTAAGTTTTCGTACTCCAGCCTGGTCACCAGAACCTCCTCGGGTCGTTCCCCGGGCTTAATATCGGGCAGATTGATGTTTTTCTCCTCTAAAGACAATAGAGCCGGTTTCTTCCGGCGTCGCCGGCTCAGGCACTGGTTGACGGTAATCCGGTAAATCCATGTAGTGAGCTTCCCCTTCCTCGGATTGAAGGTGTTACGTGACCTCCAGACGCTCACAAAGACCTCCTGCAGGATATCCTCCGCCTCCTCTTTCCCGCCGGTCATCAGGTAAGCGGTCTTGAACACCATCTTCCGGTAGTCCTGGAAGACGGTCTCAAAGGCGCTCACGTCGCCCGCCCGCAGTGCCTCCATCAAGTCTGTCATAGCTATAACTATATAATTATACGTCGTTTGTAGCAAAAAAGTTCATTTCAGCGCAAGAATTTTAAACCGCAGTCCAGCGTTTTAGGGAGATTAATCTAATAATAAGAGGATATATTAATATAAACAGGGAGAAAAGGCACGGGTGGTTAACAAAACGCCCAATTGTGCAACTAGCTGGTAGGGAACTCTCCAGCCCACAAACAAGCGTAAAGCCTCTCCATCTACCAAAATTATTTCCCCTATGGGGTATTCTCAGGGTTCAACGTGAGTGAGAGATTTCCAATTGCGAATGAGTCCAATATTCGCCAAATGGCGAAGATTAATAGAGTTAACAAGGGGAAACAGGGGTCATAAACGGCTACCAATTAGTACTAGCAATTTTGCTAGTTAGCTGATGATGGTCTATAGTGCCTTTTAAGGGGCAACAAGCGCCAGCAATAGCCCTAATCCAGCCAAACATACACAGCACCTAATCGTATATTACTGAGGAAAGGGATGCAATATGGCAAAGCTTATGACTGTCGAGGAAGCAGCGGGTTATTTACGAGTCGGGAAGAAGACGATATATAGGCTATTATGGCAAGGTAAAATACCCGCAACCAAAGTTGGCCAACAATGGAGGTTCAACAAGGCCTCAATTGATGAGTGGCTACTTCGAAAGCCAGCTAAAACCGGAGTAAATATACTTGTTGTCGATGACGAGGAAATAATTCGGTCACTATTCAAGAAGACGTTAGAGGAGTTAGGCCATAAAGTCGTAGCTGCTGAGACCGGCCTTAAGGGGTTAGAAATGGTAAAGCAGCAGGATTTCGCCATGGTCTTTCTCGACCTCAAAATGCCTGGCATTGACGGAGCAGAACTCTTCCGCCAGATAAAAACCATCAGGCCCCTGTTACCAGTAATTATCATAACTGGCCATCCCGATAGTAATATTATGGCACGGGCTTTGGCCCAGGCTCCCTTCGGACTTATGAATAAACCTTTCAATGAATCTGACATCATTACCGCTGTCAACACTTTTCTGCCAGTCAGCACGGCAAATTCGGCACATTAAAAGAGAGGAGCTAGTCTAATGATAAAAAAGGACGAACTACTCAAAACCGGGGACCAGCAAAGGATCTGGCAGAAATACTGCGGGTTTCTTGACCTCTCTCTCCAGGAATTCATGGAAATACAAGAACATTTACTAATGGAACAGATTGAGCTTGTCTATGACAGTACTCTAGCCAAGAAGTTCATGCCTAAGAAGCCAAAAAACATATCAGAATTCCGCCAGCTTGTTCCCCTGACCACCTACGAGGACTATGCTGATTATCTCAACAACAAAAATGAGGATGCTCTAGCGGTTAAGCCCTACTCTTGGGCTCATACCTCAGGCATAGGAGGTACGCCAAAGTGGGTTCCCTATACGGAAAGAGCTCTTGAAAAACTCGCTATGTACGGTGTTAGTGCGGTTATCCTGTCTTGCACTGACAGAAAGGGTGTGGTAAATGTTAAACCCGGTATCCGGATTCTACAAAATGTACCTCCGGCTCCCTACATGTCAGGAATTCTAGCCCAGGTATTAGCTCAACAGTTGGATGCTCGTGTTATCCCCCCTCTTGACCAATATCAAAATGCAGATTTCGAAACTAGGATTCAAGCTGGCTTTCAGATAGCTCTACGCACCGGGGTGGATTTTTTAGCCTCTTTAACTAGTATTCAGATTAAGATGGGAGAACGCTTCACTGAGAGCTCAGGACAAATGAAACTCAACCGACATATGTTGCATCCTCAGATAGTTTTGCGACTGATTAGAGCTTGGCTACAAAGCAAAAGAGAAGGTAGGGCTCTACTACCTAAGGACTTGTGGCCTCTAAAGGGAATGTTATGCTTCGGAATGGATACCGGTATTTATAGAGAGCGGCTAAGATATTACTGGGGGAGAGAAGCCTTAGAAAGCTACGGTGGTACAGAGTCAGGAGTAATTGCACTTAGTGCCTGGAACAAGGGAAATATGACTTTCGTTCCCTCTTCCTGTTTTCTTGAGTTTGTTCCCGAAGTGGAGTGGATTAGGAGCCGAGCCGATAAAGGCTACCAACCCTCAACTTTACTTTTAGACGAGGTTAAAACAGGAGAATGCTATGAAGTAATTATTACTAGCTTTAACGGGATGCCTTTCCTTCGATATAAGGTAGGTGACCTTATAAAGATCGTTGGCCTAGCAGATGAAGATGCGGGTATTAAGTTACCCCAGATGGCTTTTCATAGCCGTTCTGACGGCCTTATTGATATTGCGGGCTTCCCCAGACTGGATGAAAAAACAATCTGGCAAGCCATTATCAACACAAAGATTAAATATGAGGACTGGTCCGCCCGTAAGGAATATGAGCAGAATGACTCTATTCTACGCCTATACATCGAGCTAAAAGAAGAAATAGAGGCCACAGAGTTAGAAAAGCTCATCCACGAGCAACTGGTAAAACTTTGTAGTGACTACGCTGACTTGGAAAATATGCTCGGAATACAGCCATTACGTGTATCCCCTTTGCCTGTCGGGAGCTTCCAAGAATATTATGAAGAAAGGAAACGAGGTGGCGCTGACCTAGCCCACATGAAACCGCCTCATATGAATGCTTCTGAAGCTATCATCCAAGACCTGTTAAATCAAGCTCAAAGCACCTAAGAGGAAAATGTGAATGCCCATTTAATACTACCCTTAATCCTGGCTCTTTTCAGCTTGATACTACTAACCGTGGTATTAAAGGGGCATTACCATAGCTTCACTCATCGTCTATTTGCCCTCTATCTCCTTTGTCTAGCTGTTTGGGGGATTATCATTTTTGCCATGCGGGCAAGCCCGGATGTCAATTATGCATATTTTTGGGAAAAATGGCTTATACCATTGGGGCCTCTAACTGCGGCTCTATTCTATCATTTTTCAGTTCGCTACACCGCCACCAGAATTAAAGACTGGCTTATTCCATTGTTTTATGTTTTTAGTATACTTTCTATTCCTCTATTAGTTACTACCGACCTCCTTGTCAGAGGGATGCAGATAAAACCCTACGGCTATGCACCCATCTTAGGGCCTATGTTACCTTTATGGTTATTGTTCAGCTACCTGCTATTCATCATGGCTCTTGTGAACTTTGTTAGAGCCAGCATAAACTCACGGTATGCTGAGCAAAGAAACCGCGCTGCCTACATTATCGCCGGGATCGGCTTTATGCTAGCCGGAGTGATCTTTGATATTCTACCGCTATTAGGATTACCATTATACCCCGGTTTAATAATTGGCAACATAATTTTCTGTTTATTAGTCACAGTAGCCATTGTGAGACACAACCTGCTAGACATCCGCGTCGTCCTGCGTAAAGGTACTGCCTACGCTTTGAACAGCGTTTTGCTTGCCGTCCCCTTCGCAACTATCTTCTTACTGGCTACCAAGGTATTTTCAGAAGGAAACTTCCCCCTATGGGTTTACCTTGTCGTCGCAATAACGCTAGCCCTTATCTTGCCACAGTTGTGGCAATGGGTGCAGCGGTGGGTTGACCGCTGGTACTACCGTGATAGGTATGATTACCTCCAGGCCCTGGGAACCTTCAGCCAGCAGACTCAGATCATCACCGACTCCGCCAGACTTGGCTCCACTATGGTAACTCTACTTGCCAAGGCACTACGGAGCTCAAACGTCTATCTTTTGCAGCCCTTGCCCCATAGCGGTGATTTTGCCACGACATCTCCCGATGGTGCGAATAACCCTACCCCTGCCATGCACCTGGAGAAGCGAGGGGCTTTAGTCAGGTGGCTGGAGCGCTCTAATAGCCTGCTATCGTACGAGGATATTGAAATAATTCCTCAATTACAGGCCATTACCTCCAAAGAAATGGAAACCTTAGAACGGCTAGGGGCAGAGCTTATTTCCCCCCTGAAGGCACCTACCGGTCAATTATCAGGGATACTCATTATGGGTAAAAAGCTCTCGGAACAACCCTACAATAGTGAGGACAAGCAGCTACTTTACACCATATGCAATCAAATGGGCATTAACCTGGAAAATGTACGTCTTTACAACGAGAGTCAGCAAGAGGTGAAGGAGCGCAAGCAGGCGGAGGAGGCGCTACAGGAGAGTCAGGAAGCGTTACGGAAAACGTTTGAGTCTGTCACCGATGGGATATCAGTTATCAATTTGAAAGGCATTATCACCGAGGTGAACCAAAGAACAGTGGAGATGCATGGCTTCAGTTCCAGGGAAGAACTCTTGGGGAAAAGTGCCTCGGAACTCATTGCCCCTTGCGACCACGAAAGGATAGCTAAGAACATGCGGCGAGCCCTAAAACAGGGAGCATTGAGGGGCGTGGAATACACCCTACTTAGAACAGATAGTTCTGAGTTTCCAGGCGAGTTGGGTACCAGCGTACTAAAGGATGCTTCTGGCAATCTGGTTGGTCACGTCACAATCGCCAGAGACATCACCAAGCGCAAGCAGGCTGAGGCTGCGCTCAAGCTTCAACAAGCTTACTTCCAGCAGCTGTTTGACAACTCCCCTGATGCTATTGTTATGCTGGATAATATTGACCGGGTGGTTCAAATCAATAGGGGGTTTGAGACGCTTTTTGGTTATCAGGCTGAAGAAATCAAAGATTTGTTTATTAATGAACTTATCATTCCTGGGGACTGTGTCGAGGAAGCGGCGACTTTGTCTCGGACTGCTCTTGATGGAAAAGCCGCTCGGAAAGAGACGGTGAGAAAACATAAAGATGGCAGCCTGATAGATGTTTCTGCGCTTGGCTACCCTATCCATTTTGATAACAAGACAGTAGGCGTATATGTTATATACAGCGACATAACCGAGCGCAAGCAGGCGGAGGAGAGGGAGAGGGAAATGCAGCGAGAGCTTTTACTCTCCAGTCGGCTAGCCTCTATCGGCGAACTGGCCGCCGGGGTTGCCCATCAGATAAACAATCCACTTACCGGCATACTTGGATTCTCCCAGCGGCTGTTGAGAAAAAGCACCGATGAGGAAACCATCCAGGACATGAAAAGAATCTACACCGAAGCCGAAAGAGCCACTAAGATAGTGCAAAACCTCCTCACCTTCGCCCGCCGCCGCCAGCCCAAGAAGGAATATTCGGACGTAAATAATATTGTACAAAGCGCTCTGGAATTGAGGGCTTATGAACTGAAAGCCAGCAATATTGAAGTTATAACCAACCTAGCTCCCGGCCTGCCAAAGATAATACTCGATTTCCATCAGATACAGGAGGTATTTTTAAACCTCATTCTGAATGCCGAACAGGCCATGACCGAGGCAAACAGTGGCGGAAAGCTCACCATCGAGACCGAGGAAAATAAGAGCTATGTCAGGACCACTTTTACTGATGATGGGCCCGGTATTCCCGCTGAACACCTCGACAGCATCTTCGACCCCTTTTTCACCACCAAGGGAGAAAAGGGCGGCACCGGGCTGGGGCTTAGCGTCTGTCATGGCATTATAATCGAGCATGGTGGCAGGATATACGCCAAATGCAAACCGGGCAAAGGGACTACATTCTTTGTAGAATTTCCGATAATAGCCAAAGAATGAGGTATGAATTCCTGCAAAGTTATTTTGGTCGTACTATGCATTGCATTGTTATTTGGTGGCGATAACCATTGACAATTATCTCGACACTATTCAACCCTAGCCCCTAGAATCCAGGTTGAACGGAGGTAAATACAGAATGGCGTTAGGTAAGATTTACAAAGTAATATCAACTGTAAAAAGCAGGAAGGCGGCGGAGAGTATTGCTAGGGAGGCAGAGGATGATGGACTTGAAAGGATTAGAATAAAGAAAGTCGAAAGCGCAACATCGTGGGAAGTATGGGCTTTCGTTATGAAAGATTACAAACACATTAGCAAGTAACAAAAAGCCATTTTGTGCAATTTGGTAGCAGAACAAGCAAATGTGACCGCCACATACCTGCCCCTGGTTTTTCTCCTTACTATTAAACAGGAACCGATTACCCCAATTCTTAACCGGATTTTAGCATTTGGCTGCTACAATTCTAACCATAAAGATAAAAATGGGAAGGAGGTGAAACCGATATGTGGTCAACCAAGAAGTTTATTATTGTATTGGCGTTGGCTGCTGTATTAGCGATTGTGAGCATAGGAGGAGTAGTCCTTGCCCAGGAAAATGGTGATGAGGATGCAAATCAGCCTGAGGCTCAACATGCGGCTCTGCTGGAAAAAGTCTGTGCAATCTACGAAGATAACACAGGCACAGCCATCAACGCCGAGGAACTGCAAAAGGCCTTTGTCCAGGCCCAGAGTGAGATGCACACAGCCGCTATGGAGGCCCGTCTCGCCGAGATGGTAGAGAACGGCGTACTTGACAAAACACAGGCTCAGGAGCTTCAAGATTGGTGGGAGTCAAGGCCTGAAGATTTACCGTTTGGACCTGGCTTTATGGCTCCCGGCGGTGGGGGACCATTTGGCGGGCACGGCGGCAGGTTCCAGGGCGGGGACAGATTGCCCCCCATGCCCGTAGAGTAACTAACCAGGCTTTATTACCTGTAATTTGGCTAAAGCGTTATCAGGAGAGGGGAGTAATCCCCTCTCCTTTATTATTAACAATTTCTTAATAATTGTGTTATAACATTAAATACTGGGGCGAATATTTGGAAAGTAGGAATGGCAGGTAAAAGGGTTCTGGTAGTTGACGATGACGCCAAAACGGTGGAACTGGTTAAGCTATACCTGAAACGGGACGGCTACCGTGTTATTACGGCTTATGACGGTATAGAAGCCCTGCGCCTGGCCCGGGAGGGATACCCCGACCTTATTGTCCTGGACCTTATGCTTCCTGGCATCGATGGGCTTGAGATCTGCCGCACCCTCAGAACTGAATCCGATGTGCCGGTTATTATGCTTACTGCCAAAACTACCGACCAGGACAAGCTGGTAGGCCTGGACCTGGGCGCTGATGATTATATAACCAAGCCCTTCAGCCCCAGAGAGCTGGCAGCCAGGGTGCGAGCCGTGCTCAGGCGCCTGCCGGGGGAACGCGGCCCCGCCGAAATTAAGCACGGAGAGCTTACCGTGAACTTTCTCAAACATGAGGCGTTCCTAGAAGGAAAGCCCCTGAATCTAACTACCGTTGAGTTCAAGCTGCTGGCGGCTCTCATCAAGGAACCGGGCCGGGTGTTCAGCCGGGCGCAGCTCATTGAGAACGCCCTCGGCCACGATTTTGAGGGCTTTGACCGCACCATTGATGTTCATGTCCTCAACCTGCGGCGAA
>Ga0315551_10002525_pt1 | contig 13316 bp, 12 predicted proteins | sample SalMarSW160290MG_FD_203678 | JGI IMG/M metagenome (GOLD analysis project Ga0315551, IMG submission 203678) | Salt marsh sediment microbial communities from the Plum Island Ecosystem LTER, Massachusetts, United States - Salt Marsh Sediment SW1602-90 ... | reverse complement strand
CACCAACTTCTCTTTTGAATGCGATCCCACCAAACCACCAAATCCGAAGATCTTCATGCCGCTGGCCTTGTTCAACTACAACGAATTCTTGGTTTTTCAAGACGATTTCAGCACGGATAAAGGCTGGTTTCAATTTTCTGATAGCACTGGCGCGGCTGGCCTGCAGGATGGTGAATATCGTTTGTACAACGCTAAGAGCGGCATAGTTCTGCGCGCCCTGGCCCCCCTGAGCAGCGACGCTATTCCTCCCTCATTCTCCCTCCAAGCTCAAGCCCGTCGGGTAAGTGGGCAAGGCTCCCAATATGGGCTGGTTTTCAATTGGCAACAAAGCGACCGGTTTTATACCTTCGTGATCTCCCCCCAAGAACAGTCTTTTTCGCTCTGGAAGCTCCAGAACGAATGGCAACAACTGGCTAACGGAGTTTCGTCCGCCATCCACACAGGCGACAAACTCAACCTGCTTAAAATAGAACGCATCGGGGGTGAAATTCGGGCGTACGCCAATAACACCCTTCTGGCGGTCGTCTACGACAGCACCTATACAGGTGGTCGCCTCGGCCTGGACCTTTGGGCAGGTGATCTCCCCTCAGAAGCCCGATTCGACGACTTCACAATAGGAAAAATGCCTTAACCACTTGCAACCCTACTTAACCGCCTCATCAACTCACACCCTGATCCAAACCCAACCTTTCCTGCTGGTCACGGCCGATCAAAGTCACCACTTCTGCAGCGGTCTCTTCGATCGGCTTTGTGGTTACATCCACTAAAGGCCAATCCCGGCGGCGCTCGAAGATATGGTACGAGTAAGTCAATTCCTTGCGAACATATTCAAGATCGGCATACCCCAACTTTCGGGTACCCATCAGGTCGACCCGCACCTTACGCAAATCCACCAACCTTTCGGGGCGCACCACCAGGCCAACCACCCGTTTACGAGGTAACTCGAACAGTTCAGCTGGCGGCTTGACCCCCAAGACGATCGGCACATTGGCTACCCGCCACCCCCGGTATGCCAGGTAAATGCTCAGTGGGGTCTTAGAGGTACGTGAAACCCCCACCAGCACGATTTCCGCCCGGTCTAGGTCATGAAAATTGCGCCCGTCATCATGCCTGACGGTGAAATCAATGGCTTCGATTCGCTGCATATAGCCTGGATCAAAAGGGGCGAACAGGCCCGGTTCAGCTCTGGGAGGCACGGCCAATAGTTCTGAAAGGCGCGCCAGCAATGGTCCCATCAGGTCGATGGTGGTCACATTGCTGGCGCGTCCTTCTGTGAGGATCGCGTGCCGCAGCTCCTCTGTCACGAAAGTATGAACGATAAAGCCACCAGTTCGAGCAGCTTCTTCTACGATCTCATACACCTGGTGTGCATTGCGGATGCCCCCATAGCGTTTTATGCTGATATTCTCTTCGTCAAACTGGGTTAAGGCAGCCTCCACAACTCGTTCAGCCGTGACTCCGGTAGCGTCAGAAATCGCGAAGATGTGTAACATGGATTTGCCTCCTGAGGCGGATCCAGCACTCCGGTTATCCTTGAGAACCATATACCCTCCCTTTGAGGAGGTTCTCTTTCGATTATAGCCCTATCCCCGAGTACTTATTGGAATACCTAAACCCCCTCTCCAAAAGGCCTCATTTTTAGAGAACGATGCCGCCTTGGGGTGCGGGGTCGCCGTGCCCCAACTTAAAGGTTAAAGGAAGACTTAGCTGGTCAGCTCACTCAGCCCACCTTCTCCACGATTAGAAGAAAGTCTACCTCATGGATCCAAATGAACTTCATGGTCACGTTGGGGATAATGGCGACGATTTCACCCTCAAGGCTATTGAGGAATCGCTCCAGGTTGCCCTGTTGGCTGGTCATCTTGAGGTCGAAACGGTGTACTCTGTATTTCATGGTGCAACTCCGATCTTAATCATTTTCAAGACTTATCAGTCTGATTTGGTAAAGCTTCAATCACCTTAAATTTTTCAAGCAATTGGACCAGGTCAAGGATTTCCGGAGCCAAATTCTCATCGACATTGGCTTTAGCCATGATTTGTGCAACGGTTAGCGGCTCTACCTTGGGAAATGGCAGGTGGTAGAGGAACTTTCCTTGTGGGGTGGTCAATTTGATCTTTCGCTCTTGCCTGTTCCTGGTATCCCCAGTCCAAATGGTCACACTGGTGATGTAATCATCGCTACGCGCCACCGAAAACCTCGCCCCGGCGTTCTCTTTTTCCCGGATTTGCTGGGAAAGTAGATCATTGGTGGGCTGGCGTTTGATCTGCATCAAATCGATATCAATAACCAATCTGTCCTGATCCAGTACATAGTGGAAATAAGGGCGTTTCTTCTCAAAAACCTCCTCTTTTGACAAGACACCCAGCTCTGCCAGGCCCTCCAAGAAATCCTGGGCTGTTTTGATATGCAGGTTGAGCCGGGTTGCCACCTCCGAGGCCGAGACAGCCTGGTAGTTCACTAGTAATCTGAAGATGTCTTCGGCGTAGTCTTTTGCTAAGTAGAAACTTAGTTGAGCAGCTGTTTTGAAATCCATGGCATCACTTACGAAAAGAAACTTAGCCCAACCGCATCCAGCCGGTCGATAATGCGGACACCCTCTCCTTTTTTATGTAATTCAGCGAAATGGACAAATAACTGTCCCAGGGACTCGCACAATTTATCGAAGGCCAACGGCTCCCGGTAATCTAAATAGTCTTTGTGAGAGATGTGAACCGACACATCCCCTTCAAAGTCGAAATTGATCCAGGTAGACTCGTCATTCGGTCGATATAGCCGGAGAAATTGCATAAATTCGTCACCCATCTTGACCGGCATAAAGGTCACTTTTCTCGGGCTGACATAAGCGATGGCGATCAAGTTACTGTTGATAAACCTGGCAAAGGATAGGATTTCCCTCTGGGTGAATTCAACCCTTCCAACCGGGCGTGGGCGGGGCGTATATCCGTCCCCGGTATCGTCCACCGGCTCGGCTGCCAGCTCGAAGATCTCCCGCCCGCGCCATTTCACCTTTTTGGTGATGGTTACAAAGATCATCAGGATTCCAAAGACCAAAATACCGGAGAACCAGGCAATCCGATAGCCGAGGTCTGACTCAGTCCTTTGACCAAAATAAGGCGCCAGAAATAGCATGAAGCCTAGAAAAATGAGATATGCCGTAGGTACCAAATGAGCCAGGTTGCCCATACGTACGAATACGAGCAGATTATACAAAGCGTAAATCCAGACTAAGCCGCCGAGGATGTAGAAACCGGGAATGATGCCAAAGAGCAATGCACTCAGCCCAAAGATCCCCGCAATTACCACGACAATGACCAAACCTCAAAGAGTTCGATCTGGTTTTAACCTTCTTTCGTGAAACACGGACAGCCTCCCTCCAATTACATTAGGTTTATGTTTTATATACTTCACATTTATTGAAGTATAACATATATAAACTATTAAGTCAATACTTTTCTCTTCACTTTGAATATTCCTATTTCTAAAATTCAAACTATACCTTTCAGCAATTCAAGAAAACAATCAACCACATGATTTATCGTGGATTTCGATCCAATCCAGATCGCGGCGATTTACTTCTAGAGAAGGCGAATATCGTGGGTTTACAAGAGAATTAATTTCTGTGGTTTTTGGGCAGATTGTAGAGTCTTCCCCACTTTAATTGCTGCGCATTACGAGCGAACCCTATCATGAAGTAGTTGACTCCCTATGATACTTTTTATATAATGAAATTAATGAATCAGCTATTTATCGAAAATAGCTGATTCAGCATATTCAAATTTCTTTTCCAGCCCTGGTAGCGAGCGAAACGCATCGATTAAACCCAAAGCCGCCTGAATTCCACCGATCTTACGCTTTCCAGTAGTTTAGCTGGTAATCCCGCGATCTTTATTGTTAATCAGGCGATTAATAGAATATCTTCATGCCGGTCCATGGCGTACGGCATTTTTAGGATTCACCTGTCAATGGAGAAACCTTCTCATGAAGGATTTGGGAGTAAATTTCAATAAAGGAGCTAAAAATGAAAACCAGGCGACCTCTTCTTCTTATTCTCATTACTATTTTATTAACCTCATTACTCAGCGCCGGCAGCGTTCTACCAGGTGCCTCCAGAAACCCTGACTTGGGGGACGGATTAATCCTATCCGGTATGCTACCCAGCACCATCACCTACCAGGGACGGTTGACCGATGCCAGTGGTCAACCGCTGAACGGGTCCTTCAATCTGACCTTCCAGGTATGGAATGACGCTACCGCTGGTATCCAGCTTGGCAGTGACATCGTGCTCACTGGCGTCTCGGTAAAAGACGGGTTATTCACCGTCAAGCTAAATGTGCCCCATGATGCCTTCGATGGGCAATCCCTATGGTTGCAGGTAGTAGTCAACGGACAGACCTTATCCCCGCGCCAGATGCTGACGGCTGTACCCTACGCCTTGAGCTTAAAACCCGGGGCGAGTATCACCAGCTCGGGGATTGACACCATCCACTTCGGTAACCAGGCTGGAGGCTACGCAGTGGAAGCCTGGAGCCGCAACAACATCGCCATTGTGGGCAGCAGTGGTGTGACGAACGGGACTCCACCCACAGGATTACACGGTGTACATGGCACCGGCGCCGGGGTTGGAGTTTACGGTGTCGGTGGACACACCGGCACATATGGGACCGGAGATAACGACGGTGTCTGGGGTGAAAGCACAAACGGAAACGGCGTGCGTGGAACCAGCACCGGTTCAGCCGGAGTCAAAGGTGAGAGCACCAATGCCAATGGCGTGGTCGGTTGGACCGGACGTAGTGGGCCGGGCGAGTGGAGCGGGGTGTATGGACACAGCGCTGGTGGTGTGGGTGTAACCGGGAGAAGCGACACCTATAATGGCATCAAAGCAGTCACCAAATCCAATGAACACGCCGCACTGGCAGCTGGGAATGAAGGCGGTGGGCCTGCGATTTATGCCCAGGGTGGCACAGATGGGCTGGCAGCTATCTTCGCTGGTAACCTTCAGGTCAGGAGCCTCTCGACCGGGGCTACCCTGGTCGAGTTGGGCGAGGGTTTGGATTATGCTGAAGGTTTCAACCTTTCAGGTGATGCGGACCTACCGCAAGGCAGCGTGGTGGTGATCGATGCGGACAATCCCGGTAAACTGACCCTCAGCGCACAACCCTATGATAAAAAAGTCGCCGGGGTAATCGCTGGGGCACAGGGGTTAGGCTCCGGTGTGCAATTAGGGGTTGACGACTACAGCATTCAGGTCGCCTTGGCCGGACAGGTATACTGCAACGTGGATGGATCCTACGGGGCAGTTGCGCCAGGAGATTTATTGACCACCTCCCCCACCCCTGGTTTTGCAATGGTTGTGAAGGATATCGCCCAGGCGCAGGGCGCCATCCTGGGCAAAGCCATGCAGGCACTGGCAGGAGGCGAGCAAGGCCAGATCCTGATCTTGGTTACCTTGCAATAGCACGCGACCGAGGCGACTCTCATGAACAAGCTACTGATCTTTACCATTTGTTGCATCCTGGTCGCTGGTCTTGCTGGGGATACTGCGGCAACGGTTCCCGGCAGCCTGGGACCATACGAAATGTACACCCGTCATATCGGGGTCTACCCGGCGGACGCCAGTCCCGGGTGGCACGCAGAAACCCAGGGCATGACGCATGACGATGCCTACTGGTACATCACCCAGAAAGAAGATTTGTGGAAAATCCCGATCGAATTTGACCTAGGCAATTTACCCGAATCAAGCCGGATCATCCACCGTAATCTCGACACTTATCCAGAAGTGTGCGGGGCTGGTTTCGACCACCTGGGTGATCCAGATTATTATAATTACAACGGGCATGGTTACCTGGTCATCCCCTTAGAAGATAATGACGACACCTGCGGCGGCCCCGGCACGACCCAGGCTGTGGGGGTTTTCCACACCACCGATAGCCTGGATTACCTAGGGTCAGCCCCGATGGTCGTCTCCGGGACGATCAAATCGGACGGATCCTGGTTGGCGGTGGACCCGCAAGGTACTATATCTGCCAACCGGTCCTGGAAAAACATCATCGGCATAGATCATTATTCCCTGGATTGGGGGCAGTTGGAAAGCAATCCCCCAGTGGTTGCGCTAACTTACAGCGGATCCAATTATTTATATGAAGCCGGAAATCCTTTGACCCTGCAGCATGGTCAAGGTGCGGATTTTTCCGAGAGCGGTGACCTGTTATTTGTACTGACCGGCGGAACGGATTGGTTTGAACCCAGCGATTGGTGCGCCATTCATGTTTTCGATACCACCCAGGCAAACTGGCAACGCATCGCGGTTTCTTCTCAGGACCCAAATGACCTGTTCTACTATGAATGTCATCCCGGTTGTTGTTTGTGGGAAGAATCTGAAGGGGTGGACGTGGGAGACATGGATGACAAGCAGGCGCCAGGCATCCAAGGCCAGTTACACGTGCTGCAACTAGACGATGAATCACCACACAGCCTGGACTCGGTCTATTTCGAGCACCTGAGCGGGGTGCTGTACGTGGATGCTGCATATGGAGGCGGCAACGGAGATGGAACCCGTGACCGTCCTTATACCACCGTCAACCAGGCATTGCAATTCGCCTGGAATGGGACAAAAATTAAAATCCAGGGTGGCGGATATCCAGAAACGCTGACTTTATCCAAATATATCCAGTTTTCAGCCCGAGGCAGTGCAGCCTTGGTGGGTACAAAAGGCAGCTTGTGGTTAGCTCCACCAGGCGTGATTAATCTATCGGCAAACGGGCAGGTAAAGCTTTACCCGTGAAGGATAGGTACTATGAATAAAAGATATGTGAAATGGCTGATCTTGGCCCTGATTTTGCTGGGAATATCACTCTTGCTGGTGGGCGTAGCCCAGAGTGCTGAAGATCCTTGGATGATTGGCTTTTTCGAGCTACCCGGAGGAGTCGGACAATCCCGTTCAGGAAACTTCATCTTGAACGGAAGGGCAGGTGTGCCGGTAACCGATACCAGCTCCGGTGGTGATTTCCAGCTCGGTCTGGATTTCGGGAGCGTTCCACAACCAACACTGCTAATCCCACAACTTTATCTACCCCTGGTAGCCCAGTGAGGTTTTCGCCTGTCAACCCAAAGTTGAAATGTCCCCATATATCAAAACTTAAGATGTCCCCTTCGCAAAGGGGAGATGACTTGAAGTACTCCAGCAACCAAGTAGAAGGTAGTGTTACCGCAGCCAAGTACACGGGAACCTCTTGAGTGACTATACAATACATCAAGGGCAGAATGAATCTTATTCTGCCTTTTGATAGTTGTTCTATCGGCAATCTACCCAGCGATAGGTTAAAAGGCTTGGTCAGCCTCAATCTCCCCAAGTTGACTGAGGCTGATTTGATATTCTCCACCCAGCGAATTCAATCGCCCTGCCGGGCTTCGTCCCCGACTTACACCCACCCCATCGAGCCTAATTTTCAAGTTTAAACAGTTCACTTTTGAAGTTTGGATGACAACCCCCGAGCAAAACTTGACAAACCATATTAATCTTGCTATAATGTAACCGGTTACATCACCAATTTATTTTCCCCTATTAATAGCTTTATCAATACCAGGGATGTGTAGTGGCCGCAACCATTAGAGACGTAGCCAAACGAGCTAAGGTGAGTATAGCTACAGTTTCACGGGTGATACACAAAAGCCCCTTAGTAACCGAAGAGACCCGCCAAAAGGTGCTGGACGTCATCTCCGATTTGGATTACACCCCCAATCCCATCGCCCAGCGTTTATCCTTGGGGCGTACCCTCACCATCGGGGTAGTCCTGCCCTTTCTCACTTTACCATCTTTTGTGGAACGTCTACGCGGTATCCAGAACGCCCTATCCGATAGCGGCTACGACTTGATTTTATACAGCGTCGAGATGCCCCAGAAGGTCGACGGCTACCTGAATAAATTGTCCCGGCGCGACCGGGTAGATGGGGTCATTATCGTATCTCTGCAACCAAGCGACGCCCATATCCAACGGTTTCAACAATCCAATATCCCGGCGGTGCTACTCGACGCAGCCCATTCCAAACTTTCCCGGGTAAATGTAGATGACGTTGCCGGTGGTTATCATGCAACTTCCCATTTGATCGAACTTGGCCACCGCAGCATTGGCTTCCTCAGCGATTACCTGGACAATCCTTTCAACTTTGTGGCTATGCGCAAACGATTCCAGGGATATCGCCAGGCCCTCGCCAGCGCCGGCTTGCCTTTCCTTCCCGAATACCAGAGGCAGGGTGAACTGGGTGGTCGCGAAGCCTTCCAAAAAGCCAAGGAACTACTTTCTCTCTCCCAGGCGCCCACTGCCATTTTCGCGGCCAGCGATACGCATGCCATTGGGGTGTTGAAAGCAGCCCACGAATTAGGTATCCAGGTGCCCGAACAATTATCCGTGATTGGTTATGACGGTATTCGCGATTCTGAATACCTGAATCTGACCACAGTGGCGCAACCGCTTTTCGAGTCAGGTGTCGAAAGCGCCAACCTGCTGCTTACCACCCTGATAGAACCGCCCGCCACACCGATCGAGTTGATTTTGCCAACCGAGCTGATCCTCAGGGGAACGACCGCACCCCTCTCATGACTTCATCCTAGGGTTGCCTAATCGCATGCCCAGTAAAGATCAAGGGTTCTGATGTTTTTCGCTCATTATGTAACCGGTTACAGAATGCCTTATGCCCTCCCGTGATCCAGCCATGTTCGATTTCTTCGCCATCGGCGAAGCCCTCATCGATTTTATTTCAGAGAACATCGCTGACTCATTGGCCTATACCAGCGTGTTTAACCGGTTTGTGGGGGGCCAACCTGCCAACCTGACCATGACCATGGCCCTTCTGGGAAATCAAGCCGCCATCGCTACTTGTTTGGGTCAGGATGGCTTCGGTAAATATATCCTACAGCAATTAAACCTAGCCGGCGTTCATACCGAATATGTTCAGTTCACCACCAGCGCCCCGACCACCCTGGCGGTCAACACCCGCCACACAATCACCCCAAGTTTCGCGATTTATCGAGGGGCAGACGCGCTCCTGCAGCAGGATGACGACCAGCTAACAGCAGCCCTCCACAGTCAGGTGGTGCATACCTCCGCCTTCGCCTTGGCGCGTGAACCCGCCCGCTCTGTAATTTTGCGGACCTTACGCAGCGCTCACCAGCAAGGCAACCTGGTAACCCTGGATCCCAATTACCACCCGAACAACTGGCCGGATACACCCGATTTCGTAAAAACTTTGCAAGATGTCTTTCAGTACGTGGATGTCACCAAACCATCCATCGAAGATTGCGCCCGCCTGATCGGCCCTGGTCTGGCCCTAAGGCATTATGCCCGTACTTTCCTGGGATGGGGCGCCAAGGTGGTTTTGATCACCCAGGGATCCAACGGGGTTTTCCTGGCGACCAGCCAGGGCGACCAGTATCACATCCACGCCAACCCGATCCAAGTAGTTGACGTCACCGGCGCTGGAGATGCCTTCTGGGCAGGGTTCCTGACCGCCTGTCTGGGTGGCGCTTCCCCTCTAGAATCAGCCCGGTTCGGACAGGTCGTGGCCGAGTTCAAACTGGGAACTTTAGGTCCGATTGCCCATTTGCCCACGAGGGCTTCCCTCAGCACGCTCGCTCAAGCCGTACAATATAGCCCCACCACGGAGTGAGCATACCAACTTTCTACGGGATATCTCAATCCCAAAACCAAATCGTTCTATGCCATCACCTTGAAAAGGAGGTACCTATTGGAGAATTCAGCTGACCGACAAACGTCTCGACCGACTCTGTTCAATATATCAAACCAAAATATCTAAGGAGAATAAGAAAGATGAATAGTAAAAAAACTTCATGGTTTATCTTAGTGCTAATGGTGATCACTGCGATGGTGCTCGCCTCCTGCGCTGGCCCTCAGGCTACTCCTACCAGCGCCCCAGTCGAGGAACAACCCACTATGGCACCGGCAGAACCCGTCACCATTGATGTGTGGTTCCACTCTGGCAAGGGTGAAGAGCGCGATGCTCTGGACGCCCAGGTGGCAGATTTCAATGCCCAAGGTAATGGGGTTACGATTAATGCCATCCAGTTGCCCGAAGGTTCTTACAACGACCAGGTCAACGCGGCCGCCCTGGCAGGCGATCTGCCCTGCTTGTTGGATTTCGATGGCCCAAACCTGTATAACTATGCCTGGTCAGGCTATCTCATACCCCTGGATGATTTCGTCTCCGCTGATCTAAAGGCAGATTTCCTGCCTTCCATCATCAGTCAGGGTACCTACGGCGGAAAACTCTACAGCCTGGGCACTTTCGACTCCGGCTTGGCGATCTGGGGTAATAAAGCCTATCTGGACGCGGCCGGCGTGCGTATACCTACCGGCATTTCTGATCCTTGGGACAAAGCTGAGTTCATGGATGCTATGGAGAAACTGCAAGCCCTGCCCGAAGTAGAGTATGCCATTGACTTCAAGATGAACTACGGGGCGGGCGAGTGGTTTACCTACGGTTTCTCACCCATCCTTCAATCCTTCGGTGGCGATTTGATCGATCGCAGTGATTACCAGAGCGCCGATGGCGTGCTCAACAGCCCTCAATCCGTCGAAGCGATGACCTTCTTCCAGAGTCTCTTCCAGGATGGTTATTCCAATGCCGATCAGGCTGGCGACGATGACTTCTACACCAAGAAGATCACCGCCCTTTCCTGGGTAGGACACTGGATGTGGGGTCCCCATAGTGAGGGCTTAGGCGATGACCTGGTGTTAATCCCGGTTCCCAAATTCGGCGATAAGGCCGTAACCGGCATGGGCTCCTGGAACTGGGGCATCACCACTTCTTGCGAAAACCCTGATGCCGCCTGGAAATTCCTGGATTATCTCATCCAACCGGACGAAATCCTGCGCATGACCAATGCCAACGGGGCCGTGCCGGCTCGCAAGAGCGCCATTGCTAAATCCGAACTTTATGCTGAAGGCGGCCCTTTGAACCTTTTCGTGCAGCAGTTGCAGGGTGGTGTGGCTCTAGAACGCCCAGTTACACCTGCTTATCCTGTCATTACTTCGGCCTTTTCCGATGTCGTCACAAACATTGTGGCGGGTGCAGACGTAAAAACCGAGCTCGACAAAGCAGTTGAGATCATTGATCAGGATATCCAGGACAACCAGGGGTACCCGCTAAAGCAGTAGTTAGGCACGTTTTACAAGTCTAAATCCTCAGGAGGGTGCAGACTTTGGCAGCCCGTACCCCTGATGGTAATATACAAGCATAACGTTTGATGGAGTGGTGTAAAAGTAGGCCCTTCAAACACTTTTACACCACCCCTAAAACCTCATCCTCACAGGAGAAACCACAATGGCTGTAACCCTTCCCGGAAATAAAAGACCGATCAGCGGCCGAACCAATGAAGCTTTTTTGGCCTGGCTCTTTTCGGCCCCCGCTATCATCCTGTTGATCGTATTCCTGGTGGTACCCTTCATTATGGCCATCGTTTTAGGTTTTACCAACCAGCGTCTCGTTCCCAACCTTAATCTACCAACCCAGATAATCGGATTCCGCAACTTCACCCGCCTGATCAGCGATGAGGCTTTCCTTCGCGGGCTACTAAATAATTTCTACTTCGTGATCGTGGTGGTCCCCATCCAAACTTCCCTGGCGTTACTGCTTGCCATCCTGGTCAATCAAAAACTCAGGGGCATGAATTTCTTTCGCACCATTTATTTCGGCCCGGTAGTGACCTCCATGGTGGTCGTAGCGATCGTCTGGACCTTCCTTTACAACCCAGATGCAGGCATGATCAACGCCTTCCTCAAGACGGTTTCCTTTGGAGCCATAGGCAATATCAACTGGCTAAAAGACACTCGCTTGGTCTTCCCAGCCATTATGGTGCTTTCCATCTGGCAAGGGGTGGGTTTTCAAATGGTGATTTACCTGGCAGGCTTGCAGGAAATCCCTTCGGACCTCTATGAAGCCGGCGAAGTGGATGGTGCCAACAAATTCCAGCAATTCTTCTATATAACCTTACCTCAGCTTCGCAACACCACAATTTTTGTGGTGATTTCGACCACTATCCTGGCCTTCAAACTCTTCGATCAGGTTAAAGTGATGACCGACGGCGGCCCACAAAACGCATCCATGACCACCATGCTATATGTGATCAACCAGGGCTGGGGCCAGCTCAAAGTAGGCTATGCCGCCGCAATAAGCGTGGTGTTTTTCTTGATTGTATTGATGGTTTCCCTAATCCAGAGGCGCTTCTTGCGCGAAGAAAGGCAGGTGCAGTGAAATGACCGCGGCCACGAAAACTTCCCGAATCGGTTTTAGCATGCAGAAGCGTATCCGCAATACGCTTACTTATCTGGTGATGGCCGCCCTGGCGATCTTCTTCCTGTTCCCCATCGTGTTCATGTTCGTCTCCTCCATCAAGAATAATGAAACCCAGGTCATGTCTGATATGAGCTCCTTGTATGCCTTTATCCCCCGCGGTGACCTGGGGTTTGTCAATTTCACAGATGTCTTTGGTCGCATGGAATTCGGCAAACTGTTGTTCAATTCAACCTTGATCATGCTCGTTACGGTATTAAGCGGTTTGTTGGTCAACAGTTTGATCGCTTATTCGCTCGCCCGATTGCGATTCAAGGGGCGGAATTTCTTGCTGGGCGTGATCGTCGCTTTGATGATCGTCCCCTTCGAAGCTGTGGCGGTGCCTCTGCTGCTGTTGGTTAATCATTTGCCCTGGTTCGGCGGCGCTACCACCTGGCTGGACAGCTACCACGTGCAGATCATCCCCTTTGTCGCCGATGCCTTCTCCATTTTCTTGTTTTACCAGTTCTTTATCAACATCCCCAAAGACCTGGAAGAAGCTGCCCTGGTTGATGGCGCTGGCCTTCTACGCATCTATTGGAACATTGTCTTACCGCTCTCCCGGCCTATCTTCGCCACGGTCGCTATTCTTCAAGCTTTAGCCAGCTGGAACCGTTTCATGTGGCCCTTGATGGTCACCCGAGGTGTAGATGCCCGTCCTTTGACGGTCGGGATGCAGACCTTCTTCGGGCAAGACCCTAGGATTTGGGGTGACTTGATGGCCTTTGCCTCCATGATCACCATTCCGGTATTGATCGTCTTCCTGTTGTTCCAGAAGTGGTTCGTCCAGAGTGTGGCTTCTACCGGCATCAAAGGCTGAAGGAGTGAAGCCATTGGATAATTTATATTAATAAATCACCCTATCAGATAAGCGTTCAAGCCACTTTTCCATGACATTACGGCTGGAAGACCACTGGTTGTGGGATTTTTGGCTGGCTAAAGACGGTCCTGATTACCATATATTTTTCTT
>Ga0315551_10002524_pt1 | contig 13323 bp, 9 predicted proteins | sample SalMarSW160290MG_FD_203678 | JGI IMG/M metagenome (GOLD analysis project Ga0315551, IMG submission 203678) | Salt marsh sediment microbial communities from the Plum Island Ecosystem LTER, Massachusetts, United States - Salt Marsh Sediment SW1602-90 ... | reverse complement strand
TGGTGCGTTGGCGGCAATATGGCTGGCGAGGTCGTGGACGAAGCCGGTGATTTCGTCGGCCGGCTGGATGTGGTTGATGATACCCAGGTTCAGCGCCTGTGACGCCGGGATGGGTTGGGCGGTGAACAGCATCTCCCGCGCCACGGAGAGGGGAACGCTGTTGAGCAGGGTGAGCACGCCACTGAGATTGTAGGGAAGACCGAGCTTCGCCGGCGTGATGGCGAAGGTGGCGTCCGGAGTGGCCACGAGGATGTCGCACGCCATCGCGACCTCGCAGGCACCGCCCCACACACCGCCCTCGATCAGACCGATGATCGGCGCCGGGCACTCCTGGACGGTACGGACCAGGACCCGCAAGGGGTCCGACCAGCCGAGGGGATCGCGTCTCGGCTCGGCCAATTCGCCGATGTCATGTCCCGCGGACCAGACCTTCGCCCCCTCCGGTGCACGCAAGACGATGGCCCGCACGCCCGACGAGCGGAAACGCTCCAAGGCGTTTACGATCTCGTCGATGAGGATCCTGCCGAGAGCGTTCCGTTTCTCGGCATGATCCATGACGATCGTGCCGATCGCGTCTTTCACCTCTGTGCGAACGAGAGCCATTGTGTTCACTCCGGGAGAGGCAACCTATTTTCCCGGTTCGCTGGTCGCTTGGGCGGGCGCCTCGGCCGTCTCGGCTTTCGCCGCCTTGCCGCCGCGTTCGCTCAGGCCTTGCATCAGCACGTAGAACACCGGCACGAACGGGATGGCAATCAGGGTCGACGCCAGCATGCCGCCGAACACCACGGTGCCGATCGCCTGCTGGCTGGCGGCGCCGGCGCCGGACGCGATGAGCAGCGGGACGACACCGAGAATGAACGAGAACGAGGTCATGACGATCGCGCGGAACCGGCGTTGGGTCGCCTCGATGGCGGCTTCGGCGATGGACTTGCCTTCGGCGCGCAGCTCGCGGGCAAACTCGACGATCAGGATCGCGTTCTTACTGGCCAGTCCGATCATCAACACCAGGCCGACCTGGGTGTAGAGGTTGTTGTCGAAGTGGCGGACGATCAGCGCCAGCAGCACCCCGACCATCGCCATCGGCACCACCAGGATGACCGCGCCCGGGTTGGTCCAGCTTTCGTACTGAGCGGCGAGGACGAGGAACACCAGGACGATGGACAGAGCGTAAATGAAGTAGGCCGTATTGCCGACCTGCTGCTCCTGGTAGGCGGTCGTCGTCCACTCGTAGGCCATCCCAACCGGCAGGTTGGCGTCGGCCACCTGCTCCATCAGCGCGAGCGCCTCGCCGGAGCTCGATCCCGGGGCCGGTCCACCGAGGACGGACGCCGCCGGATAGAGGTTGTAGCGGGTGACCAGTTCCGAGCCGACGGTGCGTCGCGCTTCGATCAAGGTGCCCAGCGGAACCATCTCGCCCTCAACGTTGCGCACGTAAAGATCGGCGATGTCCTCCGCTTGCAGGCGGTACGGCGCATCGGCCTGCATTCTCACTTGAAAACTCTGCCCGAACTTGTTGAAGAGGTTGATGAAAACAGAACCAACGTCGGCCTGCAAGGTCGAAAAAACGTCGCCGATCGGTACGCCAAGGGACTCGGCCTTGGTGCGGTCGATGTCGAGAAACAGCTGCGGACTGCGGGCGCTGAACGTCGTGAGCACGCCCCGAAGGCTGGACTGGCTGTTGGCGGCTCGGACCGTCTCCATCGCCGCGTTCTGCAACTCGGCCAAACCGAGGTCGCGACGATCCTGAATCATCATCTGGAAACCGCCGGATTGCCCGAGACCGGCGATCGGCGGCGGAATGAGGACCGCGATCGCCGCATCCTGGATGGACGCCATTTGCTTGCGCAGGTTGGCGACGATCACGTCCTGCGACAGATCCGCACCGCGCTTCTCCCAGCTCTCGTAGATGACGAAGGTGGAGAACGTATTGCTGACGTTGGCGTTGTCGATGATCGAGAGACCGCCGATGGTCACCCACTGCGCGATGCCGGGAGTTTTTTCGAGGATGGCGTCTACCTTCGCCGAGACCGCCTTGACCCGCGGTTGCGCGGCGGCATTGGGAAGCGTCGCGAAGACGATGGCGTAGCCCTGGTCCTCGGTGGGAAGGAAACCGGTCGGCTGTTGCGCGAACCGCCAGCCGGCGACGCCGATCGCCACCAAAAATACCAGCAGTGAAATCATCGGGTGGCTCACCATGCGGCGAACGATGCCGATGTAGACGTCCTCGGCGGCCTGATATCCCTTGTTGAACCCGCCGAAGAAGATCCGAGAAACCTTGTTTGGCTTTTTTTCCCTATTGGGTGGGCGCAGGAATACGCGGACCTGGGCCGGGCTCAGCGACAACGCGATCAGCGCGCTGAGGACCGCCGTCGAGGCGATAACCAGGGCAAACTGGCGGAACAGTTGCCCGGTGATGCCGGGGATGAACGAGGCCGGCAGGAACACTGCGATCAGCACCAGGGTGACGCCGACGATCGGACCGGTTAGCTCGCTCATCGCCTTGACCGCGGCGTCGCGCGGCGACATCCCTTGTTCCATGTAGTGCGACGAGTTCTCGACGACGATGATCGCGTCGTCGACGACGATGCCGATGGCGAGGATCACCGCGAACAACGTCATCAGGTTGATGCTGAAGCCGAGCATCGCCATCGCCCCGAACGCGCCGATGATCGTCACCGGGATGGTCACGGCGGGGATCAGGGTCGCCCGAAGATTCTGCAGAAAAACGAAGATGACGATGAGGACGAGAACGCCGGCCTCGAACAGCGTGTGGTAGACCGCGTTGATGGCGTCCTCGACGAAGATCGTCGTGTCGTAGTAGACGGCGTACTTCAGGCCCTCCGGGAAATCCTTGCTCAGCTCCGCCGTCGTTGCGCGGACCTGTTTGGCGACGTCGAGGGCGTTGGCGCCGGGCAAGGCATAGACGATGACGTGGGCGGCCTTCTTGCCGGAGAGACCCGAGAAGTTGGCGAAGCTCTGCTGGCTCAACTCGACCCGGGCGACGTCCTTGACGCGGATGACACTGGCGCTCTCGCCGCGATTGCTCTTGACGATGATGTTCTCGAACTCCGAGACCTCGGAGAGCCGTCCCAGGGCATTGATGGTGAACTGAAACACCTGGCTATCCGGCACCGGCGCCCCGCCGATCTGGCCGGCGACCACCTGGGTGTTCTGTTGAGCGATGGCCTGCTGCACATCGAGAACGGTCAGATCGAAGGACTTGAGCTTCTCGGGGTCGAGCCAGACCCGCATGGCGTAGGCACCCGCGCCGACGACCTTGACCTGGCCGACGCCGGGGACCCGCCCGAGGGGATATTGCAGGTTGATGACCGCGTAGTTGGCGAGGTAGGTGTCGTCGAACCGGTTGTCGTCCGAATAGAGGCTCACCACCTGCAGGATGTTGGTCGACACCTTGCGCACGGTGACGCCCTGCGCCTGAACCGTCTCCGGCAACTGCGAGAGGGCGGCGTTGGCGAAGTTCTGCACCAGGGTCAGCGCCGCATCGAGGTCCGTTCCCACCTCGAACGTCACCGTCAGCGTATAGCTCCCGTCGCTGCCGCTGGTCGACTGCATGTAGATCGAGCCTTCGACACCGTTCAACTGGTTCTCGATGGGAATGCCTACGGTGTTGGCGACGACTTCGGCGTTGGCGCCGGGAAAGCTCGTCGTTACCTGGATCGTCGGCGGAACGATGTTCGGGTACTGGGAGATCGGAAGCTGCAGGATCGATACCGCGCCGAGAATGATGATGATGATCGCGACGACGTTGGCGAAGATCGGGCGGTCGATGAAGAACTTCGACATGACGGTCGGACTTCCCGGCTACTGCTTCTGCGCAGGAGCGCCCGGCTCCGGTGGCGGGGCGGACATCTTGGTCTGAGACGCCTCTTTCGGCGCGGCCGGCTGTACGGCGCCCTCTGCCGATGCCTGTTCGGTCACCGGCGTGACTTTCCGCCCCGGAATGGCGCGCAACAGGCCGTCGACGATAACCCGCTCGTCGCCCTTGAGGCCCTTGGTGATGACCCGCATTCCGTCCGAAATCGGTCCCTGCTCGACGCCGCGACGCTCGACCGTGTCGTCCGCACCGACGACCAACACGTATTCGCCCTGTTGATCGAAACCGACGGCTTGCTGGGGCACCAGCATCGCATCCTTGTTCTCGCCGACGGGTCCGCGGATCTTGGCGAACAGACCGGGCAGGAGTTTGCGGGTCGGGTTGTTGAAGACGCCCCGCAATTGCAGCGTTCCGGTGTTGGGGTCGAGGGTGATGGCGGCGAAATCGAGATACCCTTCGTAGGGATAGCCCTCGTCGGTTGCGAGGCCGAGGTACAACGCCTGGCTCTTGCCTCTCGCCTCCGTGCCGGGATCGGGTCTGTTCCTTTTTTCCATGATCGGCAGGAGGGCCCGCTCGTTGATGGTGAAGTAGACGTAGACCGGGTCGATCTGGTTGACCTCGGCGAGGAGAGTTTTTTCGCCCGCGCCCACCAGGTTTCCCGGATCCTTGAGCCGGCGGCCGACGCGGCCATCGAAGGGGGCATACACCTTGGTATAACCGAGGTTGAGTTCGGCCGTTTCCAGCGCCGCCTTCATCGCCAGCACCTCGGCAGCCTGGCCTTGCTGAATCGCCTCCGCCTCGTCCACCTGTTGTTGACTGATCGCACCGCTGCGTCCGGCCTGGCGTCTGCGTTCGGCGGTCAGCTTGGCCTGCTTGAAGGACGCCTGCGCCCGCGCCAAGTCGGCCTTGGCCGCATCGACCTGGGCGATATAGGGCGCCCGCTCGATTTGGAACAACTGCTCACCCTCCTTGACCAGGTCGCCGTCCTGAAACAGCACCTTCTCCAGATAGCCCTCGACCCGTGCCCGAAGCTCGACGGTCTGGACCGCGGCGATGTTGCCGGTGAACTCCAGATAGTCGGTAACCGGTTTCTGTACGGGTTTGGCGACTGTCACCTTTGGCGGTGGCGGCGGAACATAGGCGTTCTTTTCCTCGCACGCCGCGGTCATGCCTGCAATCACCAACAGCAATGCGAGCGGGGCCAAAAACGTACGGTCTGTTCTCTTTTCGGTGAACATTGATCTCAGCATGGGATTGTCGTTTCGTTGGACATGTGCCGCGAACCTATCTCACCCCCGGTGCTTTCACAACGTTAGATGCCCGCCTATACTTCAACGATCCAAAACCGATCGCCGGCGTCCCGGCATCGAAAGAGAGAAACGGGGAGGTTGATGGCCAAGAAGAAAGCGAAAAAGAAGGATTCCGAGCCCGCCTCAACTGCATCTTCCACCTGCTCGGCCTGATCCCGTACAAGGGCGTTCCGTTCGAGGCGCCGTCGATGCCCAAGCCGAAAAAGAAACCCGAGGGCGTTCCCGACAAGCTGATGTACCGGCACATCGTGCCCGAGAACTATTGAGAGGCCGGCACCGGTGATTGGAGAAAGAATCCATGACCCCTAGCAAGCGCAAGTTCGTCGCCGTAGTCGGTGTCCTGATCGCCGCGGCTGCTGCCGGCACCTTCTATTACCGATACCGAGCGAGTCAACAAGCCGCGGCGGATGAACTGGTCCTCTACGGCAACATCGATATCCGTCAGGTGAATCTCGCGTTCTTCGACCAGGACCGCATCGCCGAGATGCATGTTGTCGAAGGCGAAAGAGTGAAGCGTGGCCAGCTTCTTGCTGTGCTGGACACGCGCGAACGAGAGCTCGACGTCGATCGCGCCGAGGCGGAACTGGTCAAGGCGCGTGAGGATCTGAAGTTTGCCGACGTTCATCTTAGGGACATCATGGCCGCCAGAAAGAAAAGCCCAGGCGCGGTGAGCGGGCTTCAGGAAGAGGAGACGAGGGCGGCGAGGAATGCCCTGCGCGCACTCGTCGATTCCAACCGGGCCAAACTGGCGCTCTCCGAGAAGAAACTGACGGACGGCTATCTCCACGCGCCCGCCGACGCGGTCGTCCAAACCCGCGTTGTGGAACCGGGCGACATGGCGTCGCCGCAGTTGACGGTCTATACCCTGGCGCTGATCGATCCCATGTGGGCGCGGGTATTCGTCGACGAGCCCGATATCGGCCGACTCCGCGAGGGTGCCCGCGCCTATCTCACCTCCGACAGCTATCCCGGCAAGCGCTACGCTGGATGGGTCGGTTTCATCTCGCCGGTTGCCGAGTTCACCCCGAAGACGGTCGAAACGACCGAGGTCCGCACCGATCTCGTCTACCAGGCCCGCATATACGTCTGCAATCCGGAGAACGAACTGCGTCTCGGGATGCCGGTGACGGCGCACATTCCGTTCGATCAACCGGCCGAACCGCTGACGCAAGCGACCGCGTGCCCGTCGAAGTAGGCCGATGACGGCTCTGGACAGTTGCGATGGCGAGGCGACGAAACGGGACGCTCCGGCCGATCCCGTCATCGAAATCCGCGACGTCGTGAAGCGGTTCGTTCTGGGTACGCGAACGATCACGGCGCTGGATCGTTTCTCGGCGTCCATCCGGGCCGGCCAAATCACCGGCCTTGTCGGACCGGACGGCGCCGGCAAGACAACACTGATGCGTCTGATCACCGGTTTGCTGAAACCCGATTCCGGCGAGATTCGCGTCCTCGGCATGGACAGCGTCGACCGGGCACAGGAGATCCAGGCCAATCTTGGCTATATGCCGCAGCGCTTCGGCCTCTACGAAGACCTCACGGTCGCAGAGAACTTCAAACTCTACGCCGATCTCCAGGGGGTCGCGGGCGAGGAGCGAAGGGCGCGTTTCGAGCGTCTGATGGCGTTCACCGGGCTTGCTCCCTTCGGGCACCGCCTCGCCGGACACCTCTCCGGGGGAATGAAACAAAAGCTGGGCCTGGCGTGCGCCCTGGTGCGTCCGCCCAGACTGCTGTTGCTCGACGAACCCAGCGTCGGCGTCGACCCGGTGTCGCGCCGGGAGCTTTGGGCGATCGTTCAAACCCTGGTCGGGGAGGGGATCAGCGTGCTGTGGAGCACCGCCTACTTCGACGAGGCCGAACGCTGCCATGACGTGCTTCTGATGAGCGAGGGGGATCTGCTCGATTCCGGACCGCCCGAGACTTTCGGGAAGCGCCTGAAGAATCGAACCTTCGCGTTGCCGATCGGCGCGGCCGACAAGCGAGCCATTCTCGACACGGCGGAGACCGTTCCCGATGTCGTCGACGCCCTGATCAAGGGCGACGACCTGCACCTGTTGCTTTCGAAAAGTGTCGACAGTGCCGGCATCGCCGCACTCGAACGCCGGTTCGCCGGCGGCGATGGCGGCGGCAAGCTGCGGGCGGTCCAGCCGCTCTTCGAGGACGCGTTCGTCGCCCTGGTCAAGGCCCGGCGCTCGGCCGACCCGGAGGCCGAAGGATCTACCGAATCCGCGGCTTCGGGAAGCTTCGCGGTTCGCGTCCCGTCGTCGAGCGCGACCACGTCCTCCGGCGACGAGGCGGTCATCGACGTGGAAGGTCTGGCCCGTGTGTTCGGCGATTTTCGCGCGGTCGACGGGATCGGTTTCCAGGTGCGAAGGGGCGAAATTTTCGGGCTGTTGGGACCCAACGGCGCGGGCAAATCGACGACGTTCAAGATGCTTTGCGGTTTGCTGCCGCCATCCGAGGGCAAGGCGCTGGTGCTCGGCATCGACCTCAGACGGGCCGCGGCGAAGGCGCGGGCGCGGATCGGCTACATGGCGCAGAAATTCTCCCTCTATGGCAACATGAGCGTGCTGCAAAATCTCGGCTTTTTCGCCAGCGCCTACGGCCTCGGCGGCGAGATCAAACAACAAAGGATAGACCAGGAGATGAAGGAATTCGGGCTGACCGGCTATGCGCAGGCGATCAGCGGCGATCTCCCCCTCGGCTACAAGCAGCGCCTGGCCCTGGCCTGCGCGATCATGCACGAGCCGGGGATCCTTTTTCTCGATGAGCCGACCTCGGGTGTCGATCCTTTGATCCGCCGAGGATTCTGGAAACGGATCAATGCGATGGCGGCGGCGGGGGTGACGATCATGGTGACCACCCACTTCATGGAGGAGGCCGAATACTGCGACCGCATCGGGATCATCTATCGGGGCAAACTGGTGGCGTCGGGATCGCCGGACGAACTGAAGGCCCGGCATCGAACCCCGGACCTTCCCGAGCCGACACTCGAGGACACGTTCATCGGGCTGATCGAAACCTATGACCGGGACCACCCGCTATGACCGCCCCGCCATCGGCGCGGTCGCGAGAAGGGGGCGCGGCACCGGCGCCGAAGCCGATACCCGGCGGTCGGCGGATGCGGCTCATCGGCCTCGTGCGCAAGGAATCGCTGCAGATCCTCCGCGATCCGAGCAGCATATCGATCGCTTTCGTCCTTCCGGTGATCCTGCTTCTCCTGTTCGGTTTCGGCATATCCCTGGACGCCAAACACGTTCCCGTCGCGCTGGTCATCGAGAATCCGACGAGCGAGACCGCAAGCTTTGCCGGTTCGCTGATCGGTTCGCGTTACCTTGCGCCGGTGATCTTCAGCCACCGCCGGCAGGCGGAAGAAGCGATGGAAGAGCACCGAGTGGACGCGATGGTGGTTCTGAGGGCAGATTTCGCCCGCCGTCTGTGGTCTCCCGCCGGGGCACCGATCCAGGTGATCGTCAACGGAACGGACGCGAACACGGGGCGGATCATCGGCGGCTACATGGACGGAGTCTGGCAGGGATGGCTCGAGCAGCGGGCGCTGGAACAGGGGCGCACCCTCGATCCTCCGGTCGTCGCCGAGCAGCGGGTGTGGTTCAACGCCGAGGTGCGCAGCCGCAACTTTCTCGTTCCCGGCCTGATCGCGATCATCATGACCCTGATCGGCACCTTGCTGACCGCCTTGGTGGTCGCCCGTGAATGGGAGCGCGGCACCATGGAGGCGCTGATGGTCACGCCGGTGCGGATCGGCGAGATCCTGCTCGGAAAGCTGATCCCCTATTTCGTCCTCGGCATGGGCGGAATGGCGATCTCGACGGCGATGGCGGTGTGGGTGTTCGACGTGCCGTTTCGCGGCTCGTTCGCGGTTCTGCTCGTCGTCTCCGCCCTGTTCATGATCACCGCGCTCGGCATGGGGCTGCTGATTTCGACGGTGGTCCGGAGCCAGTTCGTCGCCGGCCAGGTGGCGATCGTGGTGGCGTTCCTGCCGGCGTTCATCCTTTCGGGGTTCATCTTCGACATCGCCAGCATGCCGCCGGTGGTCCGGGCGATCACCCATGTCATTCCGGCGCGCTATTTCGTGTCCTCGCTGCAAACCCTGTTTCTCGCCGGAACCGTGTGGCCGATCGTCCTCTCCGACGGCGCCGCGCTCGCGCTGATGGCGACGATCTTTCTCGGCCTGACCCGCCGCAAGTCCCGCAAATCGCTGGAGTAGGGGAGGGAACCGTGTGGAACCGCATCGGTGCGCTGATCGCCAAGGAATTCGTCGCGGTGTGGAGCGACAAGAAGAGCCGCTTCGTCATCATCGTTCCGCCGATCGTTCAGCTCCTGGTCTTCGGCTACGCGGCGACGTTCGACGTCGACCACGTGGCAACGGCGATCTACAACGAGGATGGCGGCCTCGCCGCCCGCGAGCTCGTCGCCCGGTTCGAAGGCTCGCCCACCTTCGACGTCGTCGCCAGACTGGACCATGAGGCCGAGATCGCCGAAGTCGTCGACCCGAAGATCGCGAGCCTGGTGGTGCATGTCGGCGAGACGTTCTCGCGCGATCTGATCGCCCACCGGCCGGCGAGGGTTCAACTCATCGTCGACGGCCGGGAGTCGAACACCGCTCTGATCATCCTCGGATACGCCAGCCGGATCATCGCCGAGTTCAACCAGGAGTGGCTGAGCCTGCACGGAGAACCGCAGCCACCCGCGAGCCTGGTGGTCCGGGCGTGGTTCAACCCCAATCTTCTCAGCCGCTGGTTCATCGTTCCCGGCATCGTAGCCCTGTTGACCCTCGTCGTCACCACCGTGGTCACCGCGCTCACGGTCGCGCGCGAACGCGAACTCGGAACCTTCGAGCAGCTTCTGGTAACGCCGTTCAGGCCGTTCGAGATTCTCGTCGGCAAAGCGGTTCCGCCGCTGGTCATCGGCCTTGTCGGAGGGTCCGTCATCATCCTCATCGCCGTCCTCTGGTTCAAGGTGCCGTTCCGGGGCGAGCTGGCGCTGCTCTATGCCGGACTCTTCGTCTATATTCTCGCCGTCATCGGGGTCGGACTGATGATTTCGTCGATCTCGCGAACCCAGCAGCAGGCGATTCTCGGCGCCTTCCTGTTTATCGTCCCGGCGGTCATTCTGTCCGGTTTCGCGACTCCGATCGCCAACATGCCGCCAATCATTCAGGACGTGACCCTCGCCAACCCGATGCGATATTTCCTGATTATCGTGCGCGGCATTTTTCTCGAAGGCCTGCCGGCGCCGTTGGTCTACGATCAGCTCTGGCCGATGGCGCTGATCGCGGTCCTTTCCCTTTCCGGCGCCGCTTGGCTGTTCCGCCATCGCCTCGGATGAGCGGCCTTCCATCGGCACGGCTGGCGCCGTTGTCGAACGATCCCTATCTCCAGGGAGATCGGATACAGTCCGATGGCATCATCCGACCCTCAAACCGGAGCACCACCATGAACACGACGGCCCCCGAGAGCGCCGGCCGACCCGCCATCGATCCGGCCGGGTTTCGCCTCCTGCACACGATGATCCGCGTCCGCGATCTCGACGCGTCGCTGGACTTCTACACCCGCCAACTGGGAATGAAGGTGCTGCGCAAGCAGGACTATCCCGGCGGCCGCTTCACCCTCGCGTTCGTCGGCTACGGCGAAGAAAAGGACAACACGGTGATCGAGCTCACCCACAACTGGGATCAGGCGGAGCCGTACGCGCTCGGCAGCGGTTTCGGCCACCTGGCGATCGCGGTGCCGGACATCTACGGTGCCTGCAAGGAGATGGAGGCGGAAGGGGTCAACATCACCCGGCCGCCGGGACCGATGAAGCACGGCACCACCGTCATCGCCTTCATCGAGGACCCGGACGGTTACAAGGTCGAGCTGATCGAGAGAAAGTAGCCGCCTATCGGATGCACGGCCTTGGTGCTATCGTGCCGGGTCGGCCTCGACGACCAGGAAAATTCCTCCGCTGTCGCGGACAATCTGCAAGAGCAGAGGCCCCTTTGCTCGACCTGCGATATGCACCACGTCCTCGGCGGACTCCACCTGTTTGCGGTTGACCGAGACGATGATGTCGTCCGGCATCAGGCCCGCGCCGGCGGCGCGGCTTCCTTGCTTCACCTCGGCGACCACGGCCCCTTTCAGCCCACCATACTCGGGCGCCCCCGGGGGGATGGTTTGCAGGGTGGTGCCGGCGAGGGCCGGAATTTCGCTCGATACCTCGAGACTTTTCACCTGGACGTCCCGTGTCGTCGCTACGATCTTCTTTTGTCTGTTGTCGCGGACGATGTCCACCTGAACCAGTGCTCCGACTCGTAACAGTCCGACCTTGTTTTTCAGATCAGCGGGATCCTTCACCGACTCTCCGTTCAAGGCGGTGATGATGTCGCCCGCCTTCAACCCCGCGTCCGCGGCGGAGGACCGTGGCTGGACGTAAGCCACGACAACGCCCTCGCCGGTATCTGCGCCGAGCGCTTTCGCGAGGTCGGCCGTCAGGTCCTGAACGCTGATGCCGAGCTCGCCGCGCCTGACTTCGCCGTGGGCAATGAGTTGCTCCAGGATACGCTTGGCCATGTTGCTCGGTATCGCAAAGCCGATGCCGACATTGCCCCCGGTTGGCGCGACAATGGCGCTGTTGATGCCGACGAGTTCGCCGCGCAGGTTGACCAGGGCGCCGCCGGAGTTTCCGGGATTGATCGACGCGTCGGTCTGGATGAAGCTCTCGTAACCTTCGATGCCGAGGCCCCTGCGACCCAGGGCGCTGACGATGCCCGACGTCACGGTCTGCGGGAGACCGAACGGATTGCCGACGGCAACCACGAAATCACCGACCTCCAACTTGTCCGAGTCACCGAACGCAAGCGATTTGAGATCCTGGGCGTATACACGGACTACAGCCACGTCCGTGTCGGGGTCGTCGCCGACCTTCCTGGCCTGAAGGGTCCGGCCATCGTTCAAGGTCACGGTGATGTCGTCCGCGTCCTCGACCACGTGGCTGTTGGTGAGGATGTAGCCATTCTCGGCGTCGACGACGACACCGGATCCGCCCGCCTCGAAATCGTATCCGTCCTGCTGCGACTGGTCCGGGCCGCCGTTGAACCGATGAAAAAAGGGGTCGGAAAGCAGGAGATTCGGCTCGACCGGCGCACGTCCCTTGACGGAAACGCTGACGACCGCCGGCAGCACCGTTTTCAGCATCGGCGCCAACGACGGCAGTTCGTCGCCGGACTGGACCACCGGTGTTCCAGCCGTTGCTTCAATCGGATCGGTCGACAAAACCAGCGCCAAAACGATGGCTTTGCAGACGAGGATCTTGCCTTTCATTGGCGTCGGTTTTTCTCCCTGCATCCTGTTCATGATGATCGTCTTCTTATGATCCCCACCCTGCGACCCCTAGACTTTTCAACGTCTAGGCGCGTTTCTTTTTCGCACCCTTCTCCAGAGACGGTAAATCTTCCTGGTTCAAAACCTCTTTTTCCAGCAAGAGTACAGCCCCAGCATCGAGCTGGGCTCGGTACTTACCGAGCAGGGCCGTAGCCCTGTCGAACGCCGTATCGACAAGCTTGCGCACGGCGCGATCGATCTCACGCGCCGTTTCTTCGCTGAACTCCCGTTCGCGCAGGGCGGCGACGCTGTCCCGATCGAGGAAGGTCGGACGCTGCGTTTCGTAGGTCGCCTGCCCCAGTTCCTCCGACATTCCGAACCGGGTGACCATGCTGCGGGCGATCTCGGTCGCCTTGCTGAGATCGTCCGTGGCACCGGTCGACACTTCTGCGAATACGAGCTGTTCCGCGGCGCGTCCGCCGAGAAGTACGGCGATCTTGTTTTCCAGCTCGCTCTTGGTGATCAGAAACCGGTCTTCGGTCGGCCGTTGCATCGTGTATCCGAGCGCACCGATCCCCCGCGGAATAATGGAAATCTTGTGTACGGGGTCCATTCCCGGCAGCGCCATCGCCACCAAGGCATGCCCCATCTCGTGAAAGGCGACGATCTTGCGCTCCTCGGGCCTGAGCAGCCGGCTCCTCTTCTCGAGGCCGGCGACGATCCGTTCCACGGCTTCGTTGAAATCGGCCATCGCGACCGATACGGCCTTTCTTCTGGTCGCGAGAAGGGCGGCTTCGTTGATCAGGTTGGCGAGATCCGCGCCGGTGAAACCTGGTGTGATGGCGGCAATGGCCTC
>Ga0315551_10002519_pt1 | contig 13339 bp, 12 predicted proteins | sample SalMarSW160290MG_FD_203678 | JGI IMG/M metagenome (GOLD analysis project Ga0315551, IMG submission 203678) | Salt marsh sediment microbial communities from the Plum Island Ecosystem LTER, Massachusetts, United States - Salt Marsh Sediment SW1602-90 ... | reverse complement strand
AAGGCTACCCGCGTTTGCCCTTCACCTTTTCGAGACTGATGCAGCGACAGTCGTGCATTTCTTTGGCTCGTCCTTAACAGCGTCCTTTTGCCTTTTGTTCTCGGAACGACAATACGAACCGTTGCATCCTTTCTTTCTGATAAAACTTCTTCCAAGGCGTTTTGGTCATCAATGGCAAAGGGTAGCCAGATCTCATCGGGAATAAAATGTTCCCGGCTGTAATACTGATTCAAAAACGAAGCCAACCGGTCTTTTTCCGAAAATTCCTCTGCCGCCTCAAAAGACAAAGCCCTTCCGCCGATCACTCTCCCGTGCCTTAAAAAAATTAAATATACCACGAGAGAATTGCGCCTTCGAAAACAACCCAGCACATCCGCATCGATATCGGTTTCAAAAATGACGGTTTGCGGTTCAAGGGTTTGCTTGACGGCTTCGATCTGATTTCTTAGCCTTGCCGCTTCTTCAAAATTAAGATCGCCGGAAGCTTTTTCCATACGCTGTCGAAGCGAATTCAGTAGTTCCAAGTTTTTGCCTTGAAGAAAGCTCACGGCATCTTCCACATGGCGGTGATAGTCTTCGGCAGGAATATCGTATACGGAAGACGCCGGGAACGTGCTGATCTGACATAACAGGCAGGGACGTTTGTGTCGGGCCGGATCATGATCCGAACAGGTTCGCAGTTTAAAATAACGGTTCATTATCCGGAGCGTTTCGCGAAGTGCCCGGGCTGCAGGATATGGACCGAAATACCGCGCGCCGTCTTTTTTTACCCGCCGCGTTACTTCAAGGCGGGGATAAATTCGGTCAAGATCCAAACGGAGATAAACAAATGTTCCGCCTTCTTTCAGTTTGATATTGTACCGAGGTTTATGACGTTTAATGAGTTCGTTTTCCAGTATCAGCGCTTCTTTTTCGTTTTCAGCGACCACCGTTTCAACATCTGCAATTTCCTGTGTCAAAAAAGGAATTAAAGCCCGCTCCTCCTTTGTGCTTGCAAAATACGTCTTCAAACGGTTGCGGAGGTTCTTGGCTTTTCCGATGTAGATGATATTTCCGGCTTTATCTCTCATCAGGTAAACGCCGGGCGCGTCGGGCGATATTTTTATTTTTTCTTTTAAACGCGTTTTCTTCATTTGATCCTAACTGCTATTTCGAGTCAACCACCACCCGCAAAGCGAATGGCTTGAATTTTCGGCCATAGGCCGAAAAGGCAAAAGCACGTCAGTGCTTTCGACGTTGAACTTGCATCCGGGTGCAAAGCACCCGGTTTGTCTTGCAAGAATCAATCTATATCGTTTTCGAGAACCAGCCGGAAGCGCGGTTTGCCGGTGCGAAGCTTTTCCATGGCATCATTGACCTTGGACATGGGGAGTGTTTCGGTTATCGGGCCGATACCGTGTCTGGCGGCGAATTCCATCATGGTTGCCATGGTTGCAGGACTGCCGAGCGGGGATCCTCCGATGGATTTCTGGCCGATGATAAGCGGGAATATGGTTGCAGAGACCGAAGGTGCAGCCCCGACGATATGGAGTTTGCCTCTTGGCCGAAGGGCGTTGATATAACCATCCCAATTCAGGTCGACATTGACTGTAACCAAGATCATATCCAGGGAATTGGCCAGTTTGTCGAGTGAATCCGTGTCGCGCGTGCTCACGAAATGATGAGCGCCGAGATCTCTGGCTTCAATCTCCTTGTCGGGGCTGGTTGAAAAAGCAGTGATCTCGCATCCCCATGCACTAAGAAATTGAAGGGCCATGTGTCCCAGGCCGCCGATACCGACGACGCCGACGCGGTCGGTCGGCTGGATGTTGTTCTGAATGATGGGATTGAACACCGTAATACCGCCGCAAAAAAGCGGACCCGCAGAGGCGGCGTTAATTCCCTCCGGTAGCGGAATGACCCATACCTTATCCGCCCGCACTTTGTTGGCAAAACCGCCATGACGTCCTATAATGGTGCCTTCGGCGGTTGGACAAAGGTTGTAATTTCCGGACATGCACTCGCTGCATGTCATGCAGGACCTGGAAAACCACCCCAGGCCCACAGTTTGCCCTAATTTGAGATGTGTGACACGTTCGCCGACTGCCCCGATCTTGCCGATGATTTCATGTCCGGGAACCAGGGGATATTCGGTCATTTGCCAATCATTGTTCAACATACTCAGGTCGCTGTGACAGACGCCGCAAGTGCGGATGTCGATTTCAACCTGATCGGTTCCAAGCTGTCCGGGATCGTATTCAAAAGGGTCGAGTCTTCCCCCGGCTGTATTTGCTGCATATGCCTTTATTGCCATGGTTTTATCCTCCTGAATAAAAATTTGTTGTTGAACCGTTTAAACTTCAAATCGTCGCATATCTGACATTCAACATAACGCTTGCATCAGCAAAGTCAATTGGTTCTTAATGGGACTTTTTTTCTTTCGCAATTAAAAGTCAACGACCATAAAGGCCTTCGATGAATATAAAAGTGTTTTATGTTTCACGAAAGGGCATTGAAATGCCACATTGTGGTCTTATGTTTAAAAGAATGGTACCGTAACGCAATGGATGATAGAACGAGTTCGTCAAGGGTCAATTGATCGTTTTTTATAAAGAAAACGGTGGGCATTATGAAAGTTAAAAATTTTATGAATCCCGATGTGATAACCGTAGAGACAAAAACGTCCATTCTGGAAGCCCAAAATATCATGAGAGAAAAGCGTATCAAACGGTTGCCGGTTATGGATAAAGGAAAGCTCATCGGTCTTGTGACCAAACATATGATTTTGGAAGCTTCACCGTCATCCGGAACCAGTTTGAGTATATGGGAGCTCAATTATCTTCTGACAAAAATGACGGTAGACAATATTATGGTCAAAAATCCGATCACTATTCCTTCGGATTATCCATTGGAACAAGTCATATGGCTGGGGAAAAAGCAAGGAGTATCCGGTTTTCCCGTGGTGGATGACGGCAAATTAGTTGGGATTATCACCGAACATGATATTTCCGGCGTGCTTTCAGAAGTTCTGGGATTGGAAAGTCAAGGGGTTCGGATTACCATCGAGAGTTTGGGTAATAAGTTGGGTGAGCTGAGAAAAATAATCGGCGTATTGGACGATCACGCAACGCCGCTTTTGAGCATCGTGAGCATTCCCGGGAAAAAAAAAGGCGATTGGGTCATCGTGTTGAGAGCTCAGGCCCGTAAAGCCGATGGAATCGTAAAGGATCTGGAGACATACGGGTTCAAGGTTACGTATTTGAATCCATAGCATTTGCCGGGTCATACCAGATCAATTAAGTAAATCAATATCCAACCTGAAGATTCGCAATGATTTTCATCCAATATTCCGGTAAAACATGCCGGTGGCTATAATGCTTGACTTCGATATCGAACTATTCTATCATATATTCTAAATTAATTACCAACGAAAGGGCAAAACTGTCGAAAGGCAGTGACGCAAAGCCACGGGTCAAAAGCTTAAAAAGCCATGATCGCCGGGCTACCGAAAGTACCGGAAAACGCCTTCATACAATTGGTACTGGGGCGTTTTTTTTTAAGCTCATCGGCAAATGAGCCGACCTCCCGTGGTGTGTCGCCCCAATACAGGGAGGTCCCCATGACAACCACCGGATTTTTACCAACGATTGCCGCAAGCCCGTTTCTTTCCGTCTTCTTATGGATCGTTTTAATCCTTGCCGCCATGTATTTGGCGCGTAACCCATTTCATCGTTGTATGGCATCTTTTAGCCTGATTATTCGAAATAGTTTAAGGCTTTTTGCCGCTTCGGTTAAATCGGCTGAAAAGCGTTTGAACGATCGGAACCGGGATGTGTTGCTCAGTGCCGGGCGCCAACATGCCGAACGTTGTGTGGAGAGGGAGTTCGAACGCATCAGTACCGCAGTACAACGAAACATGGAGGGGTATCCCCAACTTCAGCGCCGGTTAAACGAGAGTCTTGTCAAGCTGGACGAAGATTACCGCAATAGCGTTGAAATCCCTCAGACGCTGCCTGACTGGGTTAAGGTAATAAAAGCGATTGCGAGTATCCGGCCCGCGAGTGACCCTGTTGTCGGGAATATGCTTGAAGATATTCATCAAACGATTTCCGAACAACACATAAAAGCGCTCGAACAATATCGCACGGAAGCGTCAAAGCGTCATGCGATCCTTAACAAAATGCTTCCCTTGTGGCGCGGCATGAAAAAAACCCTCGGCAGTTTGGAAAAATCTTTGTCTGATTTGAACTTTCGGGCCAAACGGATCGATCGTTACATCGACAACTATGAACAGATTCGCGAACAGACCGATACGGCCATGGGGACCCTTTCTTCTTCTTCGCTGACCCAGTTCTTCATATCCGGCGCGGTTCTTATGGTCGCTCTCGGCGGCGCCATAATTAATTTTAATCTCATCGCTTTGCCCATGTCTGAAATGGTGGGCGGCGCCAGCTATATCGGCCCGTACAAGACCTCAAATATCGCCGGCCTGGTCATTATCTGCCTTGAGATTTGTACCGGCATATTTTTGATGGAGTCGCTGCGTATCACACGCCTTTTTCCCATCATCGGCAGCATGGATGATCGCATGCGCATGATGCTGTTCTGGATGGCCTTGACCTTGTTGACCATTTTGGCCGGCGTGGAGTCGACACTGGCTTTTATGCGTGACCGCATCGCAGCCGATATGGAGGCATTGCGTCAGAGTCTGGCAGGCGTAACGCCCGGTTCGGTAGCCGGGAGTATCATTCCAACCGTCGGACAGATGGTGATGGGTTTTATCTTGCCGTTTATACTCACCTTTGTGGCCATACCTCTGGAATCCTTTGTGGCATCTGCACGAACCATTTTGGGTCTAATCGCAGCCTGGATGCTACGGTGTTTGGCCTTTATATTGCGACTGACCGGCCATCTGGGTTATTACGTCGGGAGATTGACGATAAATGTGTACGATCTGGCTATTTTTCCGGCACTTTGGCTGGAAGGTATTGTATCGCGCAGGCTGTTTCGGACGCATACCAGAGACAATGCTCAGGATACGGAGGAGACAGTCGGTTCAGGAAGCATAACTTCTGTGGATCCACTGGTTGAAAACAAGGAGATGGCAAAATGAAACCTTTTAGATTTTGGATCATCGGTCTACTAATTTTATCGTCGGGTTGTACACATCAGTCGAACCATTCAAAAGGGGTTTACATGCTGCTGGATACATCCGGGACCTATGCGGTGGAGTTGAATAAAGCCCGTTCGATCATCAACTATCTCCTGGGGACGTTACAGCCCGGAGACACGATGGCGGTGGGTCGTATCGATACCGGCAGTTTCAGTGAAAAAGACATCGTCGCCAAAGTTACATTCGATGCCCGGCCATCGATGGCCAACAACCAGAAACGTGTTTTTCAACAGAAAGTCAGAAAGTTTGTAACAGGGGTTCGAAAAAGCAGCTATACGGATATTTCCGGCGGCATGCTTCAGGCCATTGAATATCTGAATGAAGCCGGATCAGGCAATAAATATATATTGATATTTTCGGATCTTAAGGAAGACCTGGCAAAGGGATATGTCCGGGATGTTCCGTTTGCGCTGTCCGGATTCCATGTCATTGCACTTAACGTGACGAAACTGCGCGCTGACAATCAGGATCCGAAGAAGTATCTGTCCCGCGTCGAAGACTGGCGTGAAAAGACAGAAAAAGGCGGCGGCACGTGGCGGGTTATAAATGATTTGGAGCGGCTCGATAACCTCTTGTAAAAAAGATAAATTGTCCGTACGTGTTCACGAGACATACACAGTGAACACATACGGGTATTAACATGCAGCCGGCTTGTCCCGGTACTTCAACGGGCTCTTTCCCTGCACTTCAATAGGATCCGGCTGTAATTTTATAAATACGCACCTGGACGAATATGTTTTCGCATTCACCCGCTCAAGGTCAGAGATCTTCAAAATGATATAGCAGAAAAATCCTCATTTATTTATGGACGGAAGATAGATAACCGTTTCAGTCCAGCAGCCGAACTGCGCAAAAATCCCTCGATTTTTCAAATTCGGACATCAACAACCGGTTGACAACACCGTTATCATCAGGTATCTGATTTTTTGCAATCGATTAACAAAAAATTACAGAAACGCTTTTTCATAATAATTGATGAATTCGTAAAGAGCCGAATTTATTTCCGCCATCAAACGAGAAAGGAGAAATTTATGGGTCGTCGGCACAATGAGGCTAAAATAAAGGAAAGCTTAAAAAATCGAAGTCTGGGGAACAAGATTGCACAAATAACAAATCTTTTCGGAAATGCCGCAAACGAGAAAACAGATATGTTGAGCATCTGGAATTATATATGGGCTTTTGCGTTATTCTTTTTTTGCTTTGCCACATCCGGCTATGCAATGGATGTTACGCTCCAATGGACCCCAGAGAATGCGCCCAATTTGGCAGGCTACAAAGTTTTTTGCCGTCAGGAAGGACAACCCTACCAATACACCCATCCATATTGGGAAACCATTGATTCCACATGTACCATTTATGATTTGGATAGAACGAAAACGTATTATTTTGTAATAAGAGCCTTCGATACCAAAGGGTATGAAAGTAACAATTCCAACGAAGTGTCTCTTAAAGCAAAAACGATACCCAGTAATTAGCCAAAGCATTTTTTTTTAATTTGCGCAAGCGTTTAACGAACAACATAAGACGGCGAAATATTATGAGAAGAAGTGAAAGAGAAATCACCGACAAAAGCGCCATAGAAGAAATTATTTCAAGATCGAAGGTCTGCAAACTGGCCATGTGTGAGGGGGACGTCCCTTATATCGTTCCGATGAGTTTCGGCTTTAAAGATAACACACTTTACTTTCACAGTGCGCCGAAAGGAAAAAAGATTGATATTCTTGAAAAAAATCCTAATGTTTGCTTTGAATTCGAAATACTTACCCAGATTATCCAGTCCGCCAAAGCATGCAAATGGGGAATGAAGTATAAAAGTGTTATCGGGTTCGGCACCGCTGGTTTCATCACTGACGATGACCTGAAGCGGGAGGCTTTTGATACCATTATGAACCAATATTCGGATGAATTATTTTCATATGAGGAAGTATCATTAAGATCTGCTATAATCATAAAAGTTGAAATTCATAGTATGACCGGAAAACAGTCTGACATTTAAATGACAAAATTATTCGTTGGCGCAGCCTATTGCCAATAATAACATCAGAAAAAGGCTGGGAAAACCAGCGTTGATAAATACCGCGGAGGCGTTATGGATAAACCGGTGCTGATAAAAAACGTCACTTTTTCGGAGCCCCATAATCTTGAAGAACTGGTGGCTTATGAAGATGGACGTGTTGTGAGCCGAACCTTCGCTCAAAATTCATCCGTAAGTTTAACCTTGTTCTCATTTGACAAGGGAGAAGGGGTGAGCACACATACCGCGCCCGGTGATGCAATGGTACAAATATTAGATGGTGAGGCGGTCGTTAATATCGGCGGAAAAGAAATGACTGTCGCAAAAGGGCAGGTGGTTGTAATGCCGTCGGACGTCCCCCATTCCGTTACCGCTGAAAAGCGATTTAAGATGCTGCTGACCGTGGTAAAAAGACCAAAAGGTATCCAGCCAATCTAAATGAAACCCAGGAACTCCGCTAGTTTTTGCAGCTCAATTCTTTTCAAAAACAGGCCTTCAGTAAATTTAAGGCCCAGATTTAATAATAGGATCTCTATCACACAAAACACCGTTTGATCCGTGCTAACCATTCCTATCTGCCCCTTTTCAACATCTATTTACTTTCATTGAAATCCTATTCGTTTTTGCTGGATACGAGAATGTTTCATTTCATCTAATTTCCTTCCGTGCCTTGACATTGTTGTTTGTATAATTACAATAATTTATACAAGTTTGATAATATTGGCATTGTTGTTGCCGACGCTGCTAATAATTACACACCATTTTGATTTAGATAATATTCGAAGGAGAATCATGACATGACGGTAAAAACGGATCGCGGCACATTAAAAAGAAAAATCATGGTTATGGAACAAGCGCTCGAGCAGGGCAGGCAATCCCGTAAGTCGGTACGCGATGCCGAAAACACGGCAAGTGCGCTGTTAAATGCGACTTCGGAGTCCGCGATTCTTATCAATGCAAAAGGAGTCATTCTCGCTGTCAACGAAGCTGCGGTTCGCCGGCTGGGTAAGCTCAATGCCAACATCATCCGCAAGGATATAAATGATGTCCTCCCTGCGGATGCCGCGATGCAAATAAAACAAAAGACCGATGAAGTCATCCGCACGGGCGACCCCGTTCGGTTTGAAAGTGAAAGTGACGGGCTGTCCTATGCCAATACGGTCTATCCGATATTTGACAGATCCGGGAGTGTCGAAAAGTTGGCGATTTACACAATGGACATTACCGATCAAAAACGGACCATGGAGGCGCTCAGGGAAAGCGAAGAAAGATTTCGGAGCATCAGCTCTTCAGCCCAGGATGCACTGATAATGATGAACAGCACCGGGAATATCTCCTATTGGAATGAGGCCGCCGAAAGAATTTTCGGGTATACGAGAAAAGAGGCCATCGACAAGGACTTGCACAGGCTATTGGTTCCGAAAAAATACCTCGATATTTTCATGAAAGGGTTCAAGAATTTTAAAAATACCGGTCAAGGCAGCGCCATTGGAGAAACCATTGAAATGTCGGCACTCAGAAAGGATGGAACTGAATTTCCCATGGAGCTTTCCTTGTCTTCTTTTCAACTCCGGAATCAATGGTATGCTTTAGGTGTGGTTCGGGATATTTCCGATCGAAAGCTTGCAGAAAAAGAACGGCTTAAAAAGGAAAAACTGCACGGCGTAATCGAGATGGCCGGGGCTGCCTGCCACGAATTGAATCAACCCCTCCAGATCGTGTCCGGGTATTATGAATTATTACTAAATGAAATCCCGGCTGATCATCCTTTTATTGAAGAACTCAACCTTATCAGAGACCAGATAGAAAAAATGGGCCGGATTACCCTAAAAATAATGAAGATCACAAAATACAGAACCAAGCCTTACATCAAAGGCAGCATGATCATCGATATCGATAAATCTTCGGATACCCATGCATGAGGAAATAAGTGGTTCCCGATATGCTATTATTTTATTGAAATAATCACCTCTTCTTCTCTATGAATGATGTTGTTCGGTTTTGAAACCGTCTCTTTTTTTTGCAGGCAAATCCGTCTTAATTGATATCCTTCTTCCAGATGCTTGGCCAGAGATTCTTTGATATGTTGCTGAACATTGTGATGATTATAAAAGGATAGTTTTTTGCGAACGGCTACGGTCTCTTTGATCTCGCAATGATTCCCGGATGTATGCAAACGGTCTTCGACCTTGTTTCCGTCGGATAAAAAGATATGCGAGATCTCCTCCAGTCCTCTTTCCAATCGCTTGTGTTCCATTGACAATGCCGTTCCTTAAGCTTTCCTAAAACTCCTCCTCATCGTCTAAAAAGGAATCCCTCGAATTTGCGGCAATCGCTTCGATCATCTGTGAATAATTGGATTGAGAAGCATACGCGGGAAGTTCCTCTGTTTCCGAGTCCTGCGGTTCATCATCGGAAAGCGCCGCCATCTCGGAGACAGTTTGTGCTGGTTCATCCTCGGAATATTCTTCCATCTCGGCGTCCGTCATATCATCATCGTACAATTCCTCCGCTTCCGAGGCCGCCGGTTCATCATCTGAAAACGATTTTATCTCCGAGGCCGGTGGTTCATCCTCGAAATATTCCTCCACTTCAGCGTCCGTCAAATCATCCTCAAACAATTGTTCCCTGTCTGAAGCCGGCGATTCCTCCTCAGGCAATTCCCGGGCAATATCGATATATTCCTCTGTCTTTTGTAAGATGTCTTGCGGTGCGCTTGAGTCATTGCGGTATTCATGCATGGGAGCTGCATCCAATCGAAGGATCTCATCTGCCAGATTTTCGTAATCCTCATGGCCGATGGAGTGTTTATCATAATCTCCCACCGGCAATCCAAAATCAGCGGTTTCTCTGAGACGGATATTGTATCGAATCACCGTTTCGAAAACATTGCTTTGAAATTCCGCTTTCACCTTTTCTAAAACAATTCTGGAATAACGGGTTCTGCGGTCAAACATGGTAATCAGCGCTCTAGATCTAATGTCATGGCCGATTTTGTCTTTAAGCAAGATGATAATCTCCAACAGTTTTGAAACGCCGCGAAGAGAAAAAAGGCTCATATCGATGGGAATAATCACTTCTTCGGAGGCGCGAAGCGCATTGAAGCTCAGATGCCCGATGCTTGGGGGACAATCAATGACAATATAGTCATATTTTCCTTCAAGGGGCTGAATCGCCTGCAACAGTCTGTTTTCCCTGCCCTCCAGCCCGGAAAGTTCTTGTTCGAATGCACTGAGGATGATGTTCGAAGGCGCAAGATCGAAGTTTTCTCTAATGGACCACAAAATATCCTCGATTGCCAAGGGCTCATCTTTATTTGGCGTGACAACATCATATATGCTTTTTTCAAGTTCGCCGGGCTTTACGTTCAGTCCCATGGTAGCATGGGCCTGGGGGTCAAAATCGATAAGCAGCACCTTCTGACCTTTTAAAGACAACGAGGATGAAAGATTAATGGCCGTTGTTGTTTTGCCGCATCCGCCTTTTTGATTCGCGCTCGCAATAACTCTCATGAATTTCCTCCTTTTATCCTTTTGGTGAATAAAGATTCTTTCATACATTAGACGAAATGATTTTTCAAGGAAAAATACGATATATAGTATTTTTTTGCGGTTATTATACCAGTTATTGTATTTTTAACGTTATAACGATCGAGTTTTGTTATCGGATATGGGGATTGGCTGTCGAGATTCTTGTTGTTTCAGTGATCAGGATTTTAAGAGGGGCAAAAAGGCGTTTTGGGACATACTGGGGCTGCATGGGACAGGCCGGTGTCATTTGCCGAAACTTCGAGGATCATTTTATCTTCAGAACCGAAATGATGGCAAAGCGTTTCGAAAATTTCAGCACCATGTTTAATGAAATAGCAATTCTTAAAAACACTGTGACCAACCATGCCTTCGGCCGTCATATGGGAGAGCATGTCTTGAAGCGGTTTATAGAATTCTCCCACAAAGATTTGGGGCTTGTAGTAACCGATGCCGAGCTTCTTCTTAACAAACGTAATGGCGTTTTCAAGGTTTGTGCCGACACCGCCCTTGAAATAAATGTCGGCTTCGGTGGTTTCAGAAAGAATTTCCTGTCTTTCCAGTAAATCATTTCGGCCCAAATGGGCGGCGAAATCGACGTGTGAATAAATGTCCACCCCGGGAATCTTCCAATATACGGCGCCGCACAATAACCCGAGATCGGATGCTGTTTTGGATACAAAAGACATAATGCTTCCGGCGCTGCCGCCGGTCAGAATACCACAGATACCGCCGTGAAAATCCTTGAATGACTTGATACTGTCGATGATTTCTTTTTGAGTATCGGCATCGACGCTCCCTGCGGTACCGTATATTGCCGCCAATTTCCTCGAACTGAAGGCTTCATGGAATGACGGGATCACCGAAGACCGCATAAAGAATCGCTTGTATAAGACCAGGTCGCCTTGCAAGGGGCTCTTCCAGAAAATCCTGACACCCATATCCTGGAGCGTATTCATAAAGACGAGGTGTTCCGACTTGAAAAAGTATTCTTCTTCAGGGGCTCTTCTGAACGTCAGGTCGCTGAGAAGCCCGAGATCTGCGGCTACGATGAGATATGATGCAAGGCGACGGTTCGGGAAATCCTGCAGGATCAATGTGGTGTTGGATTTAAGCTCATGGAGCAATCGATCATATCGGTCATTCAGTTTGATGAATTCTTGCGCTTTGGTGTCATTCACGGCAAGGATGGTTTTATCGTTGACGGTCTCTTCGGTGTAAAGTTTTTCCAGCAGATCGCTGTTCAAGTCAATATAGTACTTTCTGTTGATGTTTTTTTGGGATGAAGCGGGTTTGTAAACTTCAAAGTGCGCGAGCTCTTTGACAAAGTCTTTTTCCCCGCCGACAAATTCGAGGTAGATGATACCGTTGGTGTGCCGGCTGCCCACCCTCGCATCCGCGTGTTCCGGATCTAAAATATACATTTCGTTCTGCTGGGTAAAGAGCGTAGTATGGGTTATGACGCCGCTTTCGGCCGGTACGATGACCTGATCCACCTTTTGTTCCGGCTGGACAAAATAGAGGTCTTCACGGGGGATTATTTTTTGAACGGCCGCCTTAAGATATGAAGGTGTCAGCACTCTGGGGTTGGGAAGATGTACAAAAGGCATTACCGGTACCGCTAAAATGCCTTCTTCAAGCACCCTGGTTCCTTTCGGGACAATGATGATGCGATTTGAAATCAGGTTGATGAGTTCCTGTGCCGTATATTTGAGTTTGGGATTTCTCAAATAAATCTTGCTGACTTTAAGGCCGGGTATCATTAACCGGTCAATGGTCAGGCCCATGGCATATTCGGGGATATAAAACCAGAATTTCGCTTCATAGACGACCTTGTTCCCCTTGAGTTCAAAAACGCCTTGCTTCTCCTGATTAATCCCGAGCCTGGCTTTTGTACTGTGCAAATCCGTAGTCAGGCAATCCTGATGACATAAAAAATACTCCATTTGCTCATCTTCAAGGTCTACGGTGACTTTGGCAATAACCGCTGTGTCATCGGCATGAATGATTTGTTCGATTTGACAATCAGGACTTTCATTTAAGGACATCATAATGCTCCGATAATATGGGACCGACTTAAGTTCCGTCATTTAATTTAGATATTAATGATATCACAAAGCGCCATTTCTATCAATTGACTATCTTTGCCAGAATTTTAGGTATCCTTCTGTCAGTTTGATTTTTCTGAAATATTTGATATGCTGTTTATGTATCGGGATCGTTCGCCATCATTTTCACTTCTCGAGAGCAGCCGCGGTGACGGTCAATGGTTTTTCCGATTTTGCCGCACATTGCCGGCGATTTTGTTTGTGCTTAAGGACATAAAATCATGAATATCACACACCTGAAATTAAGAGAAATACAAGCCCCTATTGTCCAAAATCGTGAAAGACGTTTGGGCCAAGGATGGCGCACTAAACATCAAGATGATCAAAGAAACCGACAGGGAGTTGTTTTTTGACGTGACATATTGCGGATATGCCCGGATTTATGAAAAAAAGGGGCCTGTTTTGTCGTGCATCCGGGATTTCTCATTTATAACCGGATTTAACCCGCAAATCGAATTAAACAGAACCCAGACCATTATGGAAGGCGCGAAATACTGTGATTTTCGTTTTAAAAAAATAACATTTTCAGTATGATGAG
>Ga0315551_10002518_pt1 | contig 13339 bp, 16 predicted proteins | sample SalMarSW160290MG_FD_203678 | JGI IMG/M metagenome (GOLD analysis project Ga0315551, IMG submission 203678) | Salt marsh sediment microbial communities from the Plum Island Ecosystem LTER, Massachusetts, United States - Salt Marsh Sediment SW1602-90 ... | reverse complement strand
TACCCCTCTGACAGACGAGGGGCGGTTGAACAGGAGCGCCTTCCGCAGGTTCATCGACTATCTCATCGAAGGAGGATTGCACGGGATATTCGTCGCCGGCACCACCGGGGAGTTCTACGGGTTGAGTGCCGACGAAAAAAAGGAAATGTTCGAGATCGCGGTCCAGGAAGTAGACGGCAGAGTGCCCGTTTATGCGGGTACTGGTGCGGTCACCACCAGAGAATGCATTCAGCTCACGCAGATTGCGGAGCACTGCGGAGCGGATGCCGTCTCGATCCTTACGCCGATGTTCATCAGCCCGACCCAGGAGGAGCTGTACCAGCACTACAAAGCCATTGCAGCTTCCACCCGGCTGCCGATCCTTCTGTACAACAATCTGCCGAAGACCGGAGTAACCATAACGCCGGCAACCGTAGAACGGCTGGCAGAGGTCGACAATATCGTGGGGGTCAAAGACTCGAGCGGTGATTTCACCCTTACCTCTGAATATATTCGGCGTACCCGGAACAGGGACTTCTCCGTCCTGTCCGGTCGAGATACGCTGATTCACGCCTGCCTGTGCTACGGGGGCAGCGGCTCGATCGCAGCCTGTGCCAATATCGCTCCGCGAATTTGTGCCGATATCTACGACAAGTTTGTGGACGGGGATATCCAGGGATCGTTGGAGGCGCAGTTCGCCATTGCGCCCCTGCGGCTTGCCTTCACCTTGGGTTCCTTTCCCACCGTAATCAAAGAGGGTCTGAAACTGCTCGGAATAGAGGCCGGTCCGTGCATGGGCCCGATCGGGCCCATGACAGGGGCGGAGAAAGAGGAGTTGAAGCGTATCCTCCGACAGATGGGTCTGTTGGGCTGAAAAATCTTCTGAATAAGGATAGTCGTCTCAGGGCTGAAGAAGACTTCCCCCGCCATCGAATCGCAGGGGCTCGGGGTTGCCGAGGATCTTCATATTCTCGTATTGTTTCACTTCCTCGAGCATGACCGTAGAAACATGGATCTCATCGATGTGGAGCGTGTTTTTAATCCTCACCAGACGCACGTTTTTTTTATTCAGGATGTTACAGGTCTTTATGGCGGCCTGAATTGCCAGTCGATCATTTTCCAGAACCATTGGGATTTTTACGCTGGCGGTCGCCGTAGATGTCAGGGAGTTGGGGTAGGTTTGTTCGAAACTGAATGCATCGAATACTCTCCGGGTCGTGAAGTCGGCGACACCAAGCCCGTTCGCGTTCCCGTGGGTATCGTCGGTAAGGCCAAGAACCACGATCCGGGATATTCGTGGCCCGCCGCTGGGATAGGGAGTCGTATAGCGACCGATGATATTGTTGTCCATCCCGGTCCCGCTGATGTCTTTACCTATCTCTTCCACGAGTAGTACATCGAGCGACGGAAAATACAGACCTGGCAATAACTGCTTGGCCTGTTCCTGCAGGGTTATCTCTTCTTCCGGTATTTCCTCGGCAGCGAGAATCTCGATCCCACAGGTTTCATGATATGCATTTTCCAGCAAACCGATCCCGAAAGCGATGTTGCAGCGATCGATGACCACCCGGGCGATGTCATCTATACTTTCCGCCATCTCTCCAAACCCGGCGTCGTGGCAGGCCTCCGCCCCTTTCTGTTTTCCCAACCCGATGGCGATCATTTTCATCAGCCCGCTCTCATAGCGACCCCGAAACGATACATGTGGTTTAATCCTGTTCACAACGATTATGGCGTCCGCCTCATAGGCGTACTTGTCGACAAAAACCGGAAGGCCGGTTCGGGTTGTTCCCAAATCGACCACTTCCATCGAGGACCGAATCGTTGCTCCGACATTATCCTCGCTGAATCCCGTCCTGCGCAATAATTCTGTTTGACCGTCGGCGGTCGCTCCACCGTGGCTTCCCATGGCGGGCACGATAAAGGGATCCGCCCCGTACTTTATCAACTCTTCGACGAGGGACCGCACCAGGAGCGGCTGGTTGGAGATTCCTCTGCTGCCTACGGTTATCGCTACGCTGCCCCCTTTCGGGATGCGGTGGAGCAGACCCCCTGCGTGGAGCCTATTCAGAAACTCTTTTTCGACGTTTTCGATACGGGGGCGGGGGAAAATCAGTCGAACTTTGCACATCTCGGGAATCGGCACAGCGCCGAGCATCGACTCAAAAATGTCCATATTGGGCTCGTAGCAATACTATCCCCGCTTGCTTCATCGGTCAATCCGAGGGGCCCTCACCTTCGGATGTCACCGCAGCATCAATTGACGCGGCGCCGGGGAGCTTGCTATGGTAGTGCGTAGAGCATGTCTTGATGAGGAGGCATGGGATGATTAAAATTTTTCAAGGGGATTATCAGAGCGTTCAGAGGGATGTGAACAACTGGATCGAGGTGTACAGTCCGAAGGTCCTCGATTTCAAGCAGTCGATGTGCCTGATGGAGCACAATATCATTGTGCTGCTCACCTTTTCCTATGAAGCAAAGTCCGGACCCGAGAAGGTCCAGTACCGAGTGACCAAATGATCGAGCTCGAGTTTGACAAGCGGAACGGGTTGGTGCCCGCCATCGCCCAGGATTATCGAAGCGGAGAGGTGCTCATGCTGGCATTCATGAATGAGGAGGCCTGGCGAAAAACCCTGGACACGGGGATCGCCCACTACTGGTCCCGTTCCCGCAGGCAGCTGTGGAAGAAGGGCGAAAGCAGCGGCAATATTCAGGAGGTGAGAGAAATCCGCGTGGACTGCGACCGGGATAGCGTGCTCCTCAAAGTACATCAGGTCGGCGAGGCGGCCTGTCATACCGGCCACCGCAGCTGTTTCTTCAACCTGATCCGCGACGGCGAGGTCGTGCCTGACGGGCAGATCATCTTCGATCCCAAGGACCGGTACGGGAGGAGTTAGCAAATGAAGAAACAACTGTTGAAGCTGGGTATACCCAAGGGCAGCTTGGAGCGGGCTACCATCGAGCTTTTTGAAAAAGCCGGCTGGCGCATTACCCTTTCATCCCGCAACTATTTCCCCTCGATCGACGATGGGGAGATCTCCTGCGCCCTGGTCCGGGCCCAGGAGATGGCTCGGTACGTGGAAAGCGGGGTTCTGGATGTGGGCTTGACCGGTCTGGACTGGATCCTGGAAAACCAGGCCCGGGTGGAAATCATCTCGGATCTGGTGTACTCCAAGGCGACCACTCGCAAGGCCTGCTGGGTCCTGGCCGTGCCGGAGGATTCCCGGATCAACTCCCTGGAGGACTGCGCCAATAAGCGGATCTCCACGGAGCTGGTGAACTTTACGAAGCGCTACTTTGCCGACCGCAGCATACCGGTGGAGGTGGAGTTCTCCTGGGGGGCAACCGAAGCCAAAGTCGTGGAGGGTCTGGTCGACGCCATCGTGGAGGTCACGGAGACCGGTTCCACCATTCGGGCGCACGGTCTGCGGATCATTCACACCCTCCTGGAGAGCAATACCAAGTTGATAGCCAACCCCTCGAGCCTCAAGGATGCCTGGAAGAGGACAAAGATCCGGCAGATCGCCCTGCTGCTGCGTGGGGCGTTGAATGCGGAGAATCTGGTCGGACTGAAGATGAACGTACCGGAGCGCAAGCTGGACGACGTGATGAAGATTCTTCCCAGCATCACCGCCCCGACAATCGCTCAGTTGTACAAGACAGACTGGTTTGCCGTCGAATCCATGGTGGATGAATCGGTGGTGCGGGAGATTATCCCCCGGCTGATCGACATCGGCGCAGAGGGAATCATCGAGTACTCCCTGAACAAATCGGTGGGCAGCCAGGACAAGATCGGCTAAAGAAAGGCCCGCAACCTCAGGAGGGGGGTCCATTCGGCCGCGGGCTCAAAAACTAAGGAGGAAATTGTCTCGCTAAATATACTAATTGATTACGAAAACAGTCAAGAACTTTACGAGAATAGTGTCATAGGTGAATTGCAACGTTCCCTATTGTTGACTTTCCCGAAGGTTTCGGTACAGATGGACAATGCACCGCCCCTGGCGGCGGTAATCTCGAAGACAAGGATACGCCCATGGCAGAAAAAAAAGAGATCGAAATACTGAAGACGGCCCTCCTTTTGGAGAAACAGGGAAAGGCGTTCTACCAACGAGTTTCCAAGGACAGCGAGAGCCGGGCGGTAAGCGATCTGTTCGCGATCATGGCCGAGGAGGAGGGCAAGCATATCGACTATCTGTCCAAACAATTCGCGAACTTCTCGGCCAAGGGAGAGTTTCTCAAACAGGAGCCGGAGGGCAGCGATCAATCCGCGGTTCGGGAGATTCTAAGTTCGGAGATCCGCAAGCAGATCTCCGCGGCCAGTTACGAGGCTGCGGCCATTTCTGCGGCCATCGAGATGGAAAACCGGGCGATATCCGTGTACAGCGGAAGGGCCGAAGCCAGCGATGACCAACGGGAAAAGAAGCTGTACAAATGGCTGGCCCAATGGGAGACCGGACATCTCAAGTTCCTCGCGGAGATCAACGACGGGCTGCTCGAGGAGGTCTGGTACGAGAGCAGTTTCTGGCCTTTCTGATTTGTGACCCCGATAGATCCCGACCTGACCGTAAAAAACCTGTCTTTCTCCTATCCCGAGTATCCGGGGATTGCCGCCCGGCATCTGTTCAGCGGCTTGAATCTCGAGCTGCCGGCGGGAAACATCGCCGTGCTGCTCGCCCGTCCGGATCAGGGCAAAACGACGCTCTGCAGGCTGCTCGCCAGCCTGGTTCCCCGATTCTCCGGAGGACGGTTGGGCGGAGAGATCAGCCTGGGCACCCTGCAGCTGCCGGCGCAGGAACCCTACGACCTGATCGAACAGGTCGGACTGGTATTCCAGCACCCGGGAGAACAGCTGCTCGCCTCCCGCTGCGATTCCGAGGTTGCCTTCCCCCTGGAGTCTCTCGGCGTTGACCGCTCCGAGATCGAAACGCGCTTGGCCGGCGCTCTGTGCACCATGGATCTTGAGCGCTACCGCTACCAATCCCCCAAGCTCCTGTCCGGAGGAGAGAAGAAAAAACTCCTCATCGCCTGCCTTCTGGCTGTGGATCCCCGACTCTGGCTGCTCGATGAAACCCTGGAAGAGCTGGACAGCACGACCAAGAGGCAGCTGCTTCAGCTGCTCAAAACAGGGCACCGCAGCACCCTGATCCTCTCGGCAAAATGGCACGAGCTGTTTCGGGAGTACGTGGACCGGATCTTCCTCATGGAGGAGGGGCGGATCCGGGTTGTCCGGGAAACGCCGGGAAGCCCCGAATTCCAACGGTTGCTGCTGAAGCGGGGATTCGTGCTGCCCGGCGAGGGGCGGAGGACCGGCAACGGATCGGTTCGGGAACGAGCCTCCGGATCAGCGGGGGGATCCGCGGCGACAGACCGAAAAAAACTGCTGGTGGCGGAGGATCTGTATTTCCGCTATCCGGAGGATAATCGCGGTACGGAACCGGCTTTCACCCTACGGATCGATCACATCGACCTGGCTGCCGGAGGAATCCTGGCCGTTGTGGGGGACAACGGGTCGGGAAAATCGACTTTGGGGCGTCTGCTCTGCGGTCTGCTCAGCCCGGGAGCGGGGCAGATTCGCATCCGCAGGGGGGGGATTCTCCAACCGGCCAGCTCGGAAGAGCTGAATCGTTTTACCGGCTACCTGTTTCAAGACCCGGATCTGCAGATCTTTCTGCCCACGGTGTTCGAAGAGCTGGCCTTGGGATTGAAGCACCTGAGCCTCACGGCGGACGAGATAAACCGGCGGGTTCAGGAAACCGTCTCCCTGTTCGGTCTGCCCGCCGGCGAGGCCCCTCCCTCCCTGATGAGCTACGGAATCAGGAAGAAGCTCCAGGCCGGCGTATACTACCTGCTGGAGCGCCCGCTGATGATTATAGACGAGGGGGATTCGGGTTTAAGCGTCAACGATTTCGCCGAGATGGTTCGCATCTTCGGCAACGAGGAGCGTGCTCTGATCTTTATCACCCACGACCACCGCCTTGCAGATGCCCTGGCCGACGAAGTGGTGGAGCTCAAATCCGGGAGTTTCGTGTGATCGCCCAGGTTTACGGTAAGAGGGGAACCACGGTCGTGCATCGCTACGATCCACGCGCCAAGACGCTGCTGCTCCTCGCCTTCCTGGTGCTGTTCTTCCTGCCGATTCGGGTCGGGTACCTCGCGGCTTATCTGGCCGTGGTGATTGCGCTGAGCGGGATCTTCCTCGGCATCTCCAACACCCTGCGCCCGATCCGCCTGATTCTGCCGATTTTGGTACTGGTGCTGCTGCTGACTCCGCCTTTCTACCGGGAGGGAAGTGCACTGCTCACCGTACGGGGCGTCACCGTCCTGAGCGTATCCGGTTTAATGCTGGCCCTGCGCTTGATCATCCGTTTCAGCGGCATCACCATGGCCTTTTACCTGTTCATCGGCACCACGGATCCGGACGATTTGATTCTGGCCATTCGCTGGTTCCGCTTGCCTTTCAGCGTTGCCTTGGTCCTGGGCATCGCTCTTGCGTACATTCCGACGATCCTTACCCTCTACGACCAGGTGCGGGACGCTCACCGCCTGCGCCTGGCGGTCGAGGGGGAAGTAGGCATGGCGGCAGCACGTCCGCGGAAGAGGGGGCTTTTCAAACGGTTGCGGGAGGCCATTCCGGTTCTGACCTCGGTACTTATCCTCTCGGTACGGCGGATTCCCACCCTGGCCATGGCTTTGGAATGCCGTGGCGTGGGCCGGAAGAATCCCCGCACGTCCTACCACACCTTGAAAACCGGCACAGCTCTGCTTCGCGACGGAGCAATCGCCACTGCAGCGGTTGCCGCTCTGGCGATTTCGGCCGTGCTGTTCCCCTAAGTGAAAGATTGCACTATAATTCCAAGTATGAACGATAAAGACAGAAAAGCTGGAATCGCAGGAAGCCCGGCATTCCGCATCGCTTCCCTGGCGATTCTCACCGCCCTCACCGCCGTGTTTACCTACATGGTCCGGATACCGATTGCCCGCACCGGCGGGTATCTGAACCTCGGGGACGTAATCATCTACTTCACGGCCTTCACCTTCGGTCCGGTCAGTGCCCTGGTCGCCGGAGGGTTGGGAACGGCCATTACGGATCTCATCTCCGGCTACTCCCAATGGGCCCCGATCTCCCTGCTGGCCCACGGTCTGCAGGGGCTGGTGGCCGGTCTGATCGCCTCGATTGCCCGGCGCGGGAAGCCCTCGACCTTCAACCCGTTATGGTTACTTGCCGCAGTGGCGGGCACCGTCGTCATGGCCGGAGGCTATCTGATCGCCCAGATTCTGATGCTCGGTTTGGGAGCGGCTCTGTTCGAGCTTCCCTGGAACCTCCTGCAGAACCTGATCGGTCTGGCGGGAGCGATTCCTCTGACGATTGCGGTGCGGCAGGCCTATCCTCCCGTTACGCGGTTGCGCTGGTAGAGGGTAAACTTTCAGGGCATGAGCCTCGACCACGAGACATTTGCAGATAATCTTCGCTCGGTCCGGGAGCGGATCGGCGCGGCCGCCGCTCGCTCCGGGCGAAGCCCGGAGGATATCCGCCTGATGGCGGTCACCAAAACCTTCCCCCTCGAGTATATAGAAACGGCTCGCCGGGCGGGGTTGACCCTGTTCGGAGAAAATCGCGTCCAGGAGGCTCAAGAAAAGTACCAACCCCCGGCCGATGATCCCGAGCTCGAGCTGCATCTGATCGGGCATCTGCAGCGCAACAAAGCCAAGACAGCCGCTTCCCTGTTTCGCTGCGTGCAGTCGATCGACAAGCTGGAGACCGCCGAAGCTCTGAGCCGCCACTGCGCCGACCTGGGCAGGAGGATGGATATCCTGCTGGAATTGAACACCTCCGGGGAAGGGACGAAGTTCGGCTTCGCCGACGCCGAGCAGCTCTGGCGGACCTGCGGCCGGATCGCTCGGTTGGAACTTTTGCGGATCCGAGGAGTGATGACCGTGGGGCCGTTCACCACCGACCAGGATCGGATGCGTAGATCCTTTGCCTCCTTGAGGGAGTGCCACGACGGTCTGCACAGCCGCTATCCGGAGCTGTCCCTCGATATTCTCTCCATGGGGATGTCCGGGGATTTCGAGATCGCCATCGAGGAGGGGGCCACGATGATACGGGTGGGAACTGTCCTATTCGGTCCCCGGGGGGGCGAAAATGGCTAGAGTTCCGGCCCTGATCCTGCTTGCCCTGCTTGCTCTCCTGTTTGTTCCGCCACCGTCGCTGTATGCTCAGCAGGCGGAGGTGGAAGACACTGAACCGCAGGAGTACGGAGAGGAGGAGTTTTCTCCCTTCCTGCGGGACCTGCGGCGTGCGGAGATCGTCATGCTCGGCAGCTTCCCGATAACCCTCTTCGCAACACTGGAGGTCTTCGATCTGTATCGTTATCTGGCCACCATCGAGATTGTGGATGGTCAGGTATTTGCAGACTCCAGCTACACTCCCTGGCCGTTCCGACCGCCCGACGCGGCGCCGTATAAGCCGGAGCAGATCGCGGGCATACTGGTGACTGCCTTGTCCGCTTCCCTGTTGATCGCGGTCGCGGACTACATCATCGGAAGAGAAAAGGAAAAGCGGTCCGAGCGTTGAGCAGCTCCACACCGAAGCACATCGAGGTCCGGATTCCACGGACCATCCCCGAAAACACGCGGATCGACGCCTATATAGCGGATGTCCTGAAACTGTTTTCCCGGAGTCAGGTCAAGCGCCGGGTCACGGTTTTGCGGGTCAACGGCAGCAATGCCAAGGTGAGCAAGCATCTGCTTCCCGGGGACCGCCTGGAGATCACCTACGGTGAAGACCGTGAGCCGCAGCTGGAGCCCGAAGAAATCGAGTTGAGCATCCTCTACGAAGACCGCAACGTCCTGGTGATCAACAAAGAGCAGGGTATGGTTGTTCACCCGGCCGGGGGCAACTGGAACGGCACCCTGGTAAACGCCCTGCTCTGGCACTGCGCGGGCTTGAGCAACGGGTTTGCGGCTGATGAAGCAAGGCCGGGCATCGTTCATAGGTTGGACAAGGATACCTCCGGCGTGATCATCGCGGCCAAAGATGCGCAAACCCGGGAGTATCTTTCCGAGCAGTTCCGCCGGCGCACGGTTATGAAGCGCTACCTGGCCATTGTGGAGGGAAGCCTTCCGGCCGGTCAGGGACGCATCGATACCTGGATAGCCCGGGATCCCCATCATCGGAAGCGCTTTACCTGTCTGCTGCCGGGCACGAAAGTTTCCCAGGGCAGACGAGCCCTGACCTTCTACCGGGAGCTGAAGCGCATCGACGGTTTCACACTCGTATCCCTGCGTCCCCGCACCGGAAGAACCCACCAACTGCGCGTACATATGGCCCATCTGGGCTGCCCGATCGTCGGGGATCGGCTGTACGGCTGGAAAGCCAGGGGCCGCGGTCCCTGGCCGTTGATGCTCCACGCCCATCGACTGAGGATCGTTCTTCCCGGAGAGCAGCAGCCCCGCACCTTTGAGGCGCCGGTGCCGGCTCGGTTCGAGGAGTTCTACAGTTTCTCTGCCAGATAGGGGTTGAAGCGGCGTTCGATGGCCAGACGCGTGGGCGGGCCATGCCCGGGAAAGATGAGTACATCCTGCTTCAGGCTCAGAACCTTCTTGCGGAGCGACGAGAGCAGCAGGGCTCTCTCGTAACCGGTTGCGGTCCGGCCGACGGACCCAGCCGACAGTGTATCTCCTGTAAACAGCATCCCGTCTATGAGGAAACACACAGAATCGTTGGAGTGCCCCGGAGTTTCCAGGACCTGAAAGGAGAAGCGACCACACGCGGGAGACTTGCCCTCGGAGATCGGCTGCACTGGCGTCTCCAACCTCTCCGCGTCAAAGGCAAAGATGCCGGCCTGGTAGATTTTCTGCAGGGTCTGAAGACCGTGGATGTGTCCATGATGCGCGTGGGTTATCAGAACCCAGCGAACGTAAAAATTGTTGTTCTCGATGAGCTTGAGCAGCCCTTCGTCGAATACCCCCGCGTCGATCAGTACCGCATCACCCGGGCCGTCCGGTCCGATCAGATAGCAGTTGGAGAAGTGGAGCACCGAAAAATAGCTGAAAAACCTCACAGTTTATGCGCCTTCTTCTCGAAAAAAGCATCCTCCGTGTTCGAATAGCGAAAATCCGTCTCGGAGATCTGGGCATGCTCGAACCTGACCTGCTTGAGATTGCAGTCCTTGAATCCTACCCGGTTCAGATTGGAAGCTATGAAACGACTGGCGTACAGATCGGATTCGTCAAAACGCGTCTCCCGGCACTGGCTGCCGCAGAAGTTGCAGCGAATGATGTCGGATCCGGAAAAATCGCTTTTCTCGATACGCGCGCCTGCCAGGACGACGTTGTAAAGCTTGGCGCCTTGAAACGAGCAGTTCTCCAGCACGGAAAAATCGAAATAGACCAAGCGGATGCGGCTGTGGGCAAAGCGAACGCCCCGGAGATCCGATTGGGAGAAAATGCAGCGTTCGATGCTCTTGCCGCTTAAATCCAGATCCTTCAGTGCTACGGAGGAGAGATTGAGATCCGCGATGGCGGCGGATCCGGACAGCAGAGCGGCGATTTCCCGGTCATAGCTTTTTGGATCGCTCAGATGGGTCCTGCAGACATCCCGCTGATGAAGCGCCCAGTTGTTGCACTCCTCAACACTGCAGATTTGCAGGGTGAACATGGGCAAAGCTTAGCGTATAATCCCGCCGCTACACAAGCACTCGAGCGCAGCGATTGCCGCCGGTCGATCCTCCCCGAGGTTCTGTTGCGCCTCAGCCGCTTTTACGTGTACTATTTTCCCGTCATGAGGATTTGTCATTTCTGCGGAACACAATTGGATGGGAAGATGGAGGTGCACCGGTCCTCCACCTGTATTTCCTGCGGCAAGGATCTGAAGATCTGCTACAACTGCCACTTCTACAGCAAAGGGGTTCATAACGACTGCCTGGAAACTTCAGCCGAACCGGTGCGTGACAAGGATAGGAGCAACTTCTGCGACTACTTTCGATTCAAAGATTCCGCCACGGCGGACAAAACCTCAGCCGGCGGAAAAGACCACACCAGAGAGGATTTTCTGAAGCTGTTCGGGAATGGTGAGTAAACCACTGCTGTTCTACGATTCCGGAGCAGGCGGGCTGCCCTACCTGACGGCCGCCCGGGCTTGCCTGCCTGCAGAACGTTACATCTATCTGGCGGACAGGAAGAATTTCCCGCTGGGGGAGAAAGCGGAGGAGCTAGTCCGTCAGGTGGTTCTGGAGAGCGTTTCTCTGGCGGTCGAGCGCTTCGCTCCCCGTTTGGTAGTGATCGCCTGCAATACCGCCTCCGTGGTCGCACTGCAGGTGCTGAGGGAGCATTTCTCCATCCCCTTTGTGGGCGTGGTCCCGGCGGTGAAGCCCGCCGCCCTGTCCTTGGCCGGGGGAAAATTGGCCGTCGTATCCACGCGGCAGACGGCCTCCGGTCCCTACCTGGACAAATTGATCCAGGAGTTTGCAGACGGGCGTGAGGTGATCAAAGTCCCCGTGGCCAATCTGGTGAACTTCGCAGAGTACCGCTATCTGTCGGCCGATCCGGGCGAACGCCTCGCCTGCGTGCGCCAAGCCCTGGCCCCCCTGCTCCGACAGGAGGTGCAGGCCGTGGTACTGGGCTGCACGCACTTCGTGCTTCTGGAGCAGGAGTTCCGCACCGTTCTGACGGACCGGGTCGCACTGATCGATTCCCGGGAAGGGGTGACCCGGCGCATCGTTTCCCTTCTGGCCGGCGGGAGCGCCGAGCCCGCTGATCGTGGCGATGCGCACCGTGCCCCCGAGGGGAGCGCCGAGCCAGGGTCTGCGGAGACACGGCCCTGTCCTCCCGAAGGCGCACGGCTCGCGCCGCCCGCGAAGCTCGCGAAGCGTGCAGAGCTGTATCTTCACGGGGGGGTAGAGGAGCAGGAGCGTTACCGCGCCTTTGCGCGGCACTTCGGTCTGCGCTACTGCGGCCTGCTGGAGGATGCGGGTCGGTGAACAGAGAGCTTCAGACCGGACAGGTGCTGTACGGAATCAACAACATCTACACCGTGGAGGTAGACGGCCGGCAGCTGCAGTGCCGCATCAAAGGCAAGATCCTGAAGACGGAGAGAAACGTCTACAATCCGATCGCGGTTGGTGATTTCGTTCGTCTTCAGCCCGATCCTCATTCAGAGGAGGTCGGCTGGATCGTGGAGCGCCGTCCCCGGACCAGTTCCCTGGTTCGCTGGAACAAGAAACGCAACGCCATCCAGGTATTGGCCGCCAATGCCGACGTCCTGGTGTGCGTCAGCTCGACCCAATCGCCTCCGTTTCGGCCGCGCTTCATCGACAGGCTTCTGGTCAGCGCCAACCGGCTCGAGCCTCTGATCGTCATCAACAAATCCGATCTTTCCCTGAGCGCGGAGGCAAAAGATCGAATCCGCGACTACAAGAGAATCGGTTATCCCGTAATTATGACCTCGGCCTTCACGGGAAGAGGGGTATCGGAATTGCGCCGAAGCATTAAAAAAAAGGTGTCGGTTTTCTTCGGTCAATCAGGGGTCGGAAAATCCACCCTGCTCAACAGGATGTTTCCCGGGTTGGATCTGGCCGTCGGAGATATTTCCAGAAAATACGACCGGGGTAGCCACACCACCAGCTTCGCCAGCCTGATTCGCACCGCGGAGGATTTTCCGATCATCGACACCCCGGGAATCCGGGAGTTGGAGATCGCCGGCGTCGAAGCCCGGGATCTGGCCTTCTACTTCCCGGAGTTCGTGCCGATTGCCGAGCAATGCTCCTACCCCAGCTGCAGGCACGTGGACGAACCGGAGTGTGCGGTGCGGCAGGCCGTCGATAGAGGACTGATTCATCCGGACCGTTATGAGAGCTATTTGAGGATTTACGAGGATGTCGAAGCATTCGCCAGAGCCTTCCCTGGATCCCCATACGCTTGATCTCCTGGATTTCCGGCATGTCCGGGAGGCGCTGCAGGAGCGCTGTTTCAGCCGGGCAGGCCGGGTTTCCCTGGAAAGCCAGCAGATATCCACGGATCCCGAGGAGGTGGAGAAACGCAAAGCCCAAGCCGTGGCTTTCCGGCGACTCCTCGAGTCCGGAAAAGCCTTTCCGGCTCTGGATTTTCCGGACGTCGCATCACTGGAGCCCAAGCTATTCAAAAAGGGCACCCTCTTCGAGCTGGAGGAGCTCTTTGCCCTGGGCCGCTTCATCGTCTCCGCCAGACGCCTGTCCAAGGCCGTCGAAGCTTCGGAGGAGGAGCTTCTGCTGCCCCTGGGTCGGGCCGTACCGGACATGAAGGAGCTGTCCAAAGACATCTTCACGATCATCGACAGGGAGGGCTCCTTGAGGGAAAATCAAATTCCCGTGTTGAAAGAAAT
>Ga0315551_10002509_pt1 | contig 13351 bp, 18 predicted proteins | sample SalMarSW160290MG_FD_203678 | JGI IMG/M metagenome (GOLD analysis project Ga0315551, IMG submission 203678) | Salt marsh sediment microbial communities from the Plum Island Ecosystem LTER, Massachusetts, United States - Salt Marsh Sediment SW1602-90 ... | reverse complement strand
GGGGGGTCTCCAGAGAGACCCCCCTGTGATACCAGCGATAAACGCCGGTCTATTCAGCGGGTAAATGCACGACAACCTTCTTGGCTAACATATGCTCGCTGTCAAAGACGGCGCGTGCCAGCTGCCTCTCCCCCACAGCGGTAAAGCCGTTAAGGACGAACACCGTGCCCTCGTTATAGCGCAGGGTGACCGGCCTGCCGTCTTGAGGGGTTATTTCTATAGTTTCTAAAGAAACATCGGTGATAACGCCGCTGACGCGGTCGCGGGTAACCGGCTTGATAATCAGCACAATCTTAGCCAGGTTTTCACCGTTGGCTAACCAGACCACTACTCTGTCGCCGACCTCAATATCACTGAATTCAGCCTTCTCGCCAGAGGGGCGGATAATCTCCGGATAGATCTCAGGGAGGGGTACGCTTTCTGTTTGAGTAAGCTGATTCTGAACTCTGACCCTCGCCTGATTGGATACCGAAGCCCCGGCTCTTACCCGGTTCTGAACACCCGTATCCTGCTCTTCTTGAGCATTGACCTCTGCCTGGTTTTGAAGCCTGAACCGCTGGAGCAGAGATGCAATCGGCCGCCGCCCATCCAGCAGGAAGTATCTGGTATTTTCGTCCACTCTTATGGCTACCTCGTCCTCTCCGGACTGAACTTTAAAGTATGCCTGATTTTCCTCGTCAACCTCGGTTACCGTGCCCTTAACTATCCTGCCCTGAAAGTCCTCAGTCCAGGGCAGAGGCTCATCCGCATTAGCCAGGGCGGGAAGAGCCATGCCTAAAACCAGACTGAGGGCTATTACTGACGCTACCGTTACTTTTAGAACCGACATGATTTTACTTTAACCTCCTGTAGTTTCGGCTCTCTTCCGGCGGTTAGAATCAGCCGGAGAATTGCCAACAGTTTTTTCATCTGAGACCTCCTGATTAAAGATTGTTATCAGTCCGCAATGGCGTAAGCCACCTGAAGGGTAAGGGTGAGCTCTATCTCTCCGGGGCTGATGGGGGTGGTGGCTTCCGGTGCCATCATCTCCATCCCGGCGTCCCTGTAGACAACGGGAGGATATATAGTGCCCTCGGAGATGTAGGTGGGTTTGCCCAGCCCGATGCCGGCCAGGTTAGCCAGCTGTTCGGCTTTGGCTCTGGCATCAGTCATTGCCTCCTGGCGGGCTTCTTCGTAGTAGGGGGTGGGGTCATCCACGGAAAAGCTGATGTTATTGACGCGGGTGTAGTCTCCACCAGCGGCAGCCACGGCATCGATAACCATGCCAGCCTGCTCCACGTCCCTTATCTTGGCGGTTACCATATTGGTCACCCGGTAGCCAGTCACAACCGTTTCGTCCTTGTAATCATCCCAGCGGGTTACCGGGTAGATGCTGAAATACCGGGTCTGGATGTCCTTTTCCGCCACACCGTTAGCCGCCAGGGCGTCCATCACCGCCTCCATAGCCACCGCCGCCTGAGCCTGGGCTTCGGCTACCGTATCCGCCTGAGCTTCAATGCCCAGGGACAGAGTGGCGATATCCGGGGTAACGGAAACCTCGCCGGTGCCGCTGACCCAGATTCCCGACTGCTGGCTGTTAATGTCCACCGTGCCGATAGTGGTAGTGCCGCCTGAGCAGCCGCTAAAGCCGACTACCGCCAGCATCAAAACCAGGCTCACCGCCACCAACCAAAACTTTTTCATCGCTTGCCTCCTTGTATTTTTGAACTCCACATATATATAACGAAAAAGTCGCCGAATGGTTAGCGGCGACTTAAGGGGATTTTAAAAAGGGGCTAACTACTCTAAAGCGTCAAGGGCTTCTTCATAGCCTGCTTCCGATATTGCCAGCGCCCGGCGCAGGGCGTCCCTGGTTAACTCCGGTACTTCGTCCAGCGCCTGAAGCAGCACCGCCTGGTTATGGGCGGCATCAGACACCAGCGTGTTCTTCAGCTGAGCCCGATTGCCGTTCCCGGCGGATTTATCCCGGCTGCCCCAGTCCTCCCCCGCTGGCGATATAACTACCGGAGGCGCGGCTTCATCAGTTGCAGGCGTGTCCGGCGGGGCGAAAGTTGCTGCCGGCGGCTGTGTCGGGGCGAAATAAGTTGCTGGCGGAGTAGCAGCCTCTTCCGGCGGCGCCCCCGGCATTCCCGGCAGGTTTATCCCTCCCCTCCCCTCAATGAAAGCCACCATCAACTCCAGTTTATCATCGAGGCGGCGGGTGAGTATCTCCACCTGCTCAACATCGCCTTTATCAGCCATGTAGGCTATCTCAGCCACCCGCCGGTCAGCCAGCTGGGCGCAGAGCTTTGCCTTGGCTATCTGAGATGGGGTCAGCGTCAGGCGCACCTGTTCCGTTGCCAGCTTCACCGAATAAAGAGGGCTATCGGGCATGCTGCTATCGGCGGCGACAACCGTGCCCCCCCCGACCAGCACCACAGCCAGAATTATAGCCGCCACAGTTGCCCAGCGCGGGAACCAGCCCCACGACGGGCGGCTCTTACCAGCCGCCGTCTCTTTTAACGCCGAATTGAACTCATACCTTGCCCTCGCCCTGAAATCGGGGCGGGGCTGAATGGTTGTTGCCTCCCGTGCCGCCAGAGCCGTCTCCAGCAGAGGCTTTAGCTCGGCTGCCTGTTCGGGGTAACGTGCAAGGCACTGCTGGAGGCTTTCACCTTTGAGCAGCAGCCGCTCTAAACAATCGTTTAAGATATTATCAAATTCTTTATTATTCATTTTGCTTAACCGTTAGCGCCCGGCGCAGGGCGACTATGCCGCTGTGCTGTAATGCCTTTACCGCCCCCTGGCTTTTGCCCATTACCTCGGCTACCTGGGCGATGGACAGTTCGCTGGTGAAACGGAGGGAAATCGCCTCGCGCTGGGCATCAGTCAAATGCCGTGCCGCCACCAGCACCTGCTCGACATCCAGCTTGCGCTCGGTGGCCAGCTGGGGATTATCATCGGCGCTTGCCAGTTTTTCATCCAGCGGCACCGTCATCTTCTTTTTCTTTCTCAAGTAATCCACCACCTGATTGTGGGCAATGCGGTATAGCCAGGCGGAGAAGGGCCTGCCCTTCCACCGGAAGGAAGAGATGGACCGGAGTGAGTTTAGAAAGACCTGCTGAGTCAAGTCTTCTGCCTCCACCGCATCTCCTATTTTGAGGGTTATATAGCGATAAATCTTATCGAAATACTCCTCATATATCTGGGCAAAAGCCTCCTGGTCCTGCTTTTGCGCCCGGCGTACCAGGCTTTCCTCATCTTGCACCTGACAACCCCCGAATGTACAAACTGGTTATCCTGTGCACATAGTATAACGAAGCAAAGGGTAAAAAGATAGTAAAAACGGGGTGGGTAAATCCCCCTTAATCCCCCTTTATGAAAGGGGGAAACTGACTTGTTTTTAGCGTTAGTTGTACTTCCCACCCTCCCACCCTACAGAAGTGGTGCTTCTATCGATTTCTTTGGGGTGGGGGGATAAAGGGAGGCAACTAACAGGGAGTGTAAGAGGGGTGTAACCCCTCTTTACCTTAAAGGGTTGGTGGGCGGGTTAAGATAAAAAATGGGGCGGTGGGTGGGAATATGGATATGAGTTATGTTAGAATACCCAGGAATCTAGATTAGGAACAGAAATTTGGCTTTTACTATACGCCTGATGGGCAAGGAAGACCTACCCCAGGTCAACGCGATTGACCACGAAGCCTTCCCTACCCTCTGGCCACCACCCAACTACCAGCGGGAGCTTAAGAACGGGCTGGCTCACTACATCGTTGCCTGCGATGACGAGATAGAATATGAGCCACCGGAGCCGCCCAAAGACACCACCCAGGGTCTTTCCTGGCTGCCCGCCCGCCTGAAACTTCTTTTTAATAACAGCAAACCCGCCAACAGCAAAGCTCCCCCGCAAGCCAGGGATTACATCTACGGCTTTACCGGCCTGTGGCTGATGGCCGGGGAGGCCCACATAACCAACATTGCCGTGCGGGAGAAGTACCGCCGCCAGGGGATAGGCGAGCTGCTGCTTATCTCGCTGATAGACCTGGCCATAGAGCTGGGGGCTACACTGGTAACGCTGGAGGTGCGCGCCTCCAACACGGACGCCCAGCGCCTCTACGCCAAGTACGGCTTCATCGAGGTGGGACTGCGCCGCGGCTACTACACCGATAACCGGGAGGACGGGGTGCTGATGACCATAGAGGATGTCACCTCAGCCCCGGCTCAAGCCAAAATCCGGCAGTTAAGGCAGACCCACGCCCGGAGGTGGAAAATGCCCGCCCCCGCTATTGCCCCTTAGAAACTCCTGTTCCAAGACTGATAGGCTATTGACAAAAGTAGAAAAAGGCGGATAATACGATGCATACGCAAAAGCACCCCGCGGTTTAAAGAAGGAGAGCCACCATGACTGATACCGAAAGAAGCGAGAGCAAGATAAGAGTTCGTCCCATGGAACCAATGGATATTGACAGCGTTCTGGCTATCGACAGCAAAATCACCGGGGTGCGAAGGGCGGCTACCTATACCGATTTGCTTATCGGCGACCTGGGGAAAATCCCCGATCTTAGCTTTGTCGCCGAAGTTGACGGCGAGGTCCAGGGCTTTCTGCTGGCGCGGCGTGCCTATTTCGGGGAGCCGTTTGACGAAGTAGGCATGATTCACATACTGGGCGTTGAACCCGACTACTGGCGGCAGGGTATCGCCACCAAGATGATAGATGCCCTGGTGGAGACCTGCCAGGAGAAAAAACTCAACGCGGTGCGGATAATGATTGACGAAAAAGATGACCAGCTGCAGGGCCTGTTCGAGCGTTCGGGCTTCCGCCGGGGCAGGCTCGTCGACTACACCAAGAAGTTCAAAAAAATAGATTAAACCGGATATAAGATATACCCTGACCCTATTTACCGCCCGGCTTGGGCAGCTCTTTAGCCCTCTTACTCAATTCCAGCCATTCCTCTAATCCCTGCCTGCTCTTAGCCAGCGGCTCTTTTAACCTGTCCACCTGAATACCGGCTAAATAGCTCGATGATTTGTGCTTTTTGGCGGCCTCTATCTCGCCGTTGAACTCCGCGGCAATTTCATAGGCGCCAGCCAGGGTATTACGCAAACTCTGGTCTATATAATCCATTTTATCCTTATTGCCTTTCCAGGTGCCGGTCTTAAACTTCTTCGACTGCCACTTAAAGAGAAAGGTTTCCATGAGCTTCTGGTTATAGTCTATTTCCGATAGCAGGCTGCGCACTACCTGCTGTTGCCTCTTCTGCTCCTGCCGCTTCCGGAAGAAGATATTAATTACTATAAAGGCGACCACCGGCACCAGGTAGGACAAGACCTGGCCTATCTCTCCCCAGTCAATATCCAAGGCTGACCCCTTAAAGTAAAATCCGAGACTAATTAAAACATAAACCGATAACCATGTCCAACGGGACAGAATATTTGAATAAAAGTCAATAAGTTGATATAATTCAGTCTATTCCAGTAAAGTCAACGGGGGGGGGTGATTATTATGGCAAGCGGAAACAAAGGGGAACTAAGAATCCGGCCTATGGAGAAGGCGGACATCGAGTCCGTCATAGCCATCTACAGCAAAATCAGGGACGAAAAAATACCCGGCGTTAAGCGGAGCCGCTTAAGCTACCGGGGCGACATGACCTTTGACGAAATAGCCGTAACCAACCCGGGAGGCCCGCTTGACCTGAGTCTTATCGCTGAAGCCGAAGGCAAGCCCATCGGCTTTATCTGGAGCGGGCTTGCCTACGTGGGCATACCCGTTGACGAAGTGGGCATGATTTACATGCTAATCGTCGACCCCGATTACCAGAAAAAGGGCATCGCCGGCAAACTGGTTGACGCTCTGCTCCTGCGCTGCCAGGAGAAGAAAGTTCATACGGTACGCGCCGTCATCGACGAACGCCACTGGGAGCTGCATAACTATTTCCAGAAGCTGGGCTTCCACCGTAGCGAGCTTGCTATCTACACCAGAGCCGCCGAAAGCTAATCCCCCTTCTTTACCAGCAGGCATATATTGCGGGAAAACAGCTTTAGCGGGAAGCGGTAGGCGCTTTCCGGGAATGATTTTATAACCTCAAAGCCCGCCTGCTCTACCAGCCTTTCCAGCTCACCATAGGAGAACAGGTAGTAGCGGCGGTACAGGGTTTCGCCCTTCTTCCTGCGCCAGGGTACAACTACCTCTCTGGGCTTAAACCAGAAGCGGGGTTGGCCGTGATTCCAGACCGTGATGAAGGCTTCGGCGCCGGGCTTTAGTACCCGCATCAGTTCAGCTAAAGCTTCCCGGTGTTCCCCGCCCATCAGGTGGTGATAGGTTGCCACCGATATTGCCCGGTCAAAGCTGGCATCGGGGTAAGGGAGGCGGCGGACATCAGCCAGCGCCAGCTCTACAGCCAAGCCGAATTTCCGGGCGTACTTTTCGGCGAATTTTAACATCTCGGCGGAGAAGTCAACCCCGTACAGCTCAAAGCCGTCTTTAAAGGGCAGGAAGTCGGGGCCGTGGGCACAGCCGACGTTGAGCAGTTTGCCCTTCTGCCAGCGCTCTGCCAGTTCTTCCAGTTCTTTGCGGAATATTGACCAGTGGCGGAAGTTGTACCAGCCGGGGGCTATCTGGTCAAATACGTCTTTGTTATCGGTTGCTCTATTCCCCATTTTCTAACCTGTGTTTTGCTTCCCAACATCCCCACCGTATTTTCAACGGTTGTTTTTCTTCCCACCCTCCCGCCCTCATAAACTTTTACCCAAAAAAACTTCGTTTTTTCGGGGGCCCCGTATGCGCTTCTAAAACTTTCTTGCCCCCAAAAGGAGAGTAAACAGAGGTGAAACCTCTTTGCAAACACCATCTTAAGGGGGTGTTTAAGAGGGGGCTATGCCCCCTCTTTACCTTAACGGGCGGCGGGCGGGAATAGATATAAAATATGTTTCTGTTTGTAATTTAAATCTGCTACACTGTTTATGGCACACCATGAGGAAATTTGCAAGGACTATATCCGGGGTGACGCCGGTGGCGGTGATGACCGAGCCCCTTAAATGCCCGGGGCAGTGCGTTTTTTGCCCCACCTACCCATCCATACCCCAGAGCTATACCCCGGAATCGCCGGCGGTCTTAAGGGCGATAAGGTGCGACTACGACGCCGGCAAGCAGATCCGCTCAAGGCTGAAAGCCCTTAGCGACATGGGGCACCCCACCGATAAAATCGAGCTGATAGTGATGGGGGGCACCTTTCTGGCTTACCCCGAAGAATACCAGTACCGGTTTATCAAGGGCTGCCTCGACGGGCTTAATGACCGGGAATCGGCCGACCTGGAAGAAGCCAAGAAAATCAACGAAACCGCCGGGCACCGCTGCACCGGAATGTGCATCGAGACCAGGCCGGACTGGTGCCGGCAGCAGGAAATAGAGCGGATGCTGGAGTTCGGCGCCACCCGGGTGGAGCTTGGCGTTCAAATCTTAGACGACGAAATCTACCGCCTTACCCGGCGCGGGCACAGGGTGGAGGATGTGGTGCGGGCTACCGCCCTGCTGCGGGAAAACGGCTTTAAGGTACACTACCACCTGATGCCGGGGCTGCCCGGCTCCACGCCGGAGCACGACCTGGAGCTATCGAGAAAGCTGTTTGAGGATGAGCGCTTTAAACCCGACGGACTGAAGCTTTACCCCACCATGGTAGTGGAGGGCACCGAGCTGGAGAAGTGGTACCTGGAAGACCGCTACCAGCCCTACGAAATCAGCACCATGATCAACCTGATGGCTGATATCAAGTCCATCGTGCCCAAGTATGTGCGGATATCGCGGGTGCTGCGCGACATACCAGCCAAGTTTATCACCGCCGGCTGCAAGGATTCCTTAAGGGGGGTGGTAAAGCAGCGAATGAAGCGCAAGGGCGTTGAGTGCCGGTGCATCCGCTGCCGGGAGTATGGACACCGGGCGCGGGAGGGGCGGGAGACCGGCGAGCCCCGCCTGACCAGGATGGACTATGAAGCCTCGGGGGGGAAGGAAGTCTTTCTCTCTTTTGAGGATGAAAACGAGACCCTGTTCGGCCTGCTGCGGCTGAGGATTCAGCGCAGAGGAGAAGGAAATACGGCGGTAATACGGGAGCTGCATGTCTACGGGCCTGAGGTGCCTATAGCCGGGCAGAAAGATGGAGCCGCCCAGCATAAGGGGCTGGGGAAAGCCCTGATGGCGGAGGCGGAGAGGATTGCCGGCGAGGAATTCGGAATAGCGCAGATGAGCATCTTAAGCGGCATCGGCGCCAGGGAATACTACCGCAGTGAGTTCGGCTATAGCCTGCGGGGGGCTTATATGGTTAAGGAGCTAAAGGTTACGGCACCAGGGTTATCGCCACCTTAAATCCAATCAACCTACCCCCTTTATCCCCCTCCCTTACCAGGGAGGGGGAAGATTTTTTTAAAAAGGGGGGGCTCTGCCCCCTCTTAAACACCCCAACAGGCCAGTTTCTCTTTAAAAGAAGGGAAGGAATTAACTTGATTTTTAGAGGGGGTTTTATTTCCCACCCTAACCCACCCTATAAGGCTATGCCCTTAATCCCTCGCTTTTTGGGTGGGGGAAAAAGGAGGGCATCACTCGAATGGGGGAGGGGCAAAGAGAGTTTAAGAGGCGAAGCCTTTTGGGTGGGAGGGTATGGGACGAAAGAGAACCGTTTAAAAGATGTGGGTGGGAAAAGATATAATTGGGGGAGGATCACCCGCCTTTAGAGGTTATTTTTCTTTCCCCCCTCCAAACAGACCAGATGAACCAGAGTACCAGCAGATAGGCACTAACGAGAACCGCAAGGAGCAGGATGGCTACTATTACGCCAAGGGGAAAAATAGGGTCAGATGAGAGAACAAAGCGGAAAAAGTGAATTGCGCCACCAGTGATAGCGCCGGTAGCTATCAGAGTAACCAGAATTGCCGCCGGCAGGCTCTTTAGCTCTTTCAGGCTGGGCCTGATAGTGAGGTAGAGGAGAAGGGCATAGGTTCCCAGCACGGCAAGTATGAGCATGATTATTACCACTATACTGCCCGCCGAGGTGGTGACAGTGACCCTCCACACCAGACTTATAATTCCAGCAACAAGAGCGAGCGTAAGAGTCGCGATGAGCCATATCTTGAGAGGTAATCGATTCACTATTTACCCTTAAGAAAGTCTATAGCCCACTGGACGGCATCAATGTTTTCCAGGTCAAGCTCATAGTCCGGGGGTAATCCTTCGCCCTCTATCATGCGGCCGTTGGGGGTGAGCCAGCGGGCGTTGGTCATGTATAACCCCGCGCCACCTCTAAGCGGGTAAAGGATATTGGCACTACCCTTGCCGAAGGTCTTTTTGCCGGCAATTACCGCCCGGCCGTAGTCCTGCAAAGCCCCCGCCAGCACCTCGCTGCCGCTGGCACTGTACTCGTCCACCAGAACCACCATAGGCAGGTCGGTGGTCATCCCACCGGGCTCGATTGAGTAAGGCAAATGATTCCCCTGATTATCCACCACATCAAGCAGCACGCCCTCCTCCAGGAAAAAGCCGGCGACATCAACCACTGTACCCAGCAAGCCGCCGGGATTGCTGCGCATATCAAGGATAATCCCCGAAGCCTGCTGGTTTACCTCCTCCAGCACCGGGGACAGCTCTACGGCAGTCCTCTCTGTGAAATGGGTGATATTGATGTAAGCGATGTCCTCCATCATCTCAAAGTGGATGCTGGGCAGCTCAATCTCAGCCCTTACTATCTCGATTAACTCCGGTTCGGTCTCACCCTCGTGAAGGATGGAAAGGGCAACCACCGTCCCCTTGGGGCCCTGGACTTTGAGCACCACCTCAACCAGGCTCAGCCCGGCAGTAGACTCGCCATCGACTTCCAATATAACGTCCCCCGCCCTGATGCCCGCCTTATCCGCCGGCGAGCCGGCAACAGGAGCAATAACCACTACCTGCCCATCCTCATCAGCGGTAACATGGGCACCAATGCCCTCAAACTTCCCCTCCATACTCCCCTGGCTCAGCTCGTAGGCGGCAGTATCAAGATAGGCGGTGTAGGGGTCGTCCAGTGCCTCCACCATCCCCCTGATAGCGCCCTGAGCCAGCGCCTCGGCATCAAGCTTGCCTGTATCCACGTAATCGGCAAAGATTATGTCCCACACCTGCTCTATACTGTCCAGCCCCCGTTCCGAGGAGGTTCCGGAGCCCACAACCCAACCGGCACCAAAGGTTACGGCGATGACAATCGCCAGCAACACGCTTATAGCTATAATTTTGGCTCTTTCTGACATCGGACTCATTCTCCCTTAAAGCTTTTCAAGGCATACAGGGCTATCTTACCAGAGAGGAGGGAAATTTGCAGCAATCAGGCCAAGTAAACCTGTAAGCCGAGTTCTGTACTCCGACGAATCGGAGCGGTGACCATCTATCTAGCCCCGATGTTGCCACCGGGGTCAAGCGACCAACCCGGGGACAGGCCGGGCGTCCTTGTGTCCCTCTATTTGGTCTTGCTCCGAATGGGGCTTGCCCAGCCGACCGGTCACCCGGCCGCTGGTGAGCTCTTGCCTCACCATTTCAACCTTACCCCGTTAAGGGCGGTATGTTTCTGTGGCACTATCCGTAGGGTTTCCCCTCCTGGGCGTTACCCAGCATCCTGCCCGGTGGAGCTCGGACTTTCCTCCCCGAAAAAATCAGGGCGGTCACCCGGTTTACTTGACCTGGTTACACTGTAGTATAGAAGGTATTAGAAGTCAACTTAAAGCCCGGTGCGCCAGCCTGTCGGCTTCCCTGTTTTGAGTGCGGGGGATGTGGGTTATGGTGAAGGCTTCCAGCGAGCCGGTGAGCTGGACTACTTTCTGGTAGAGCGGCCGCAAAGTGGCTTTTTTAACGCGGTATTTACCTTTGAGCTGTTTGACCACCAGCTCCGAGTCCGACCTGATTTCAACTTCTCCGGCGCCGAGGCGGGCTGCCTCCTCAAGGGCGGCGATGACAGCCCGGTATTCCGCCTGGTTATTGGTGGCGTGTCCGATGCTCCGGGAAATACGGCTGACGGTCTTGCCCTGCCCGTCCCGGATAACGGCGCCGATAGAGGCCCGTCCCGGGTTGCCCGATGAAGCGCCGTCGGTATAGATTGTGAGTCTTTTTGGCTTCATTTGCGCCTTATGCCAGGAAGAGGATGCGCCCGCAGCTGCTGCAATGCACCAGGTTGTTGCCCCTCACCCGCTGCAGGTCGGTGGTGGGCAGTGACAGCCGGCAGCCGCGGCATATCCCCTGCTCTACCCTGGCTACCGCCGTGCCCCCCTTGCGCTCTCTAAGCTGCTGATACAAGTCGACCGTTTCGGGGGCAATGCCATCCGAAAGCCGCTGCCATCTACCTTTAAGGTCGGCGAGGGCGGCTTTGAGCTTTTTCATCTCCCCGGAGAGCTGCTTTTGCTGGCGCTTCCAGTCGGCGGTGAGGGTTTTAAGCTCGGCGGTTATACCGGCTACGGCGGCTTCGGACTGTTCAACCTGCTCGATAACGCCTAACGCTTTCTCCTCCAGCCTGCCGCGCCTGGTTTTGAGCATATCGACGTCCTGCTGGAGGCTAGACAGCTCCTTGGGGTTCTTTACCTTACCGCCGAACAGCTTCTCTTCGGCGGCGGCAATATTGCCGGTGATATCGTCTATCTCCCACTCCGCGGTATGCTGCTGGTGCTTAAACTCCTCAAGGCGCTTCTGCTCCGACTCAAGCCGAGCCTGCATTTCGAGCACCGCCCGGTTTTCGCCGAGCTGGCCGGTGACCTGCTTTAAAGCCTGTTCGTCAGACTCAATCTCTAAGTCCAGTTCCTGAAGCTCGTAGAGTTGCCTGGCAAGATTCATGCTAACGCCTATTCTATAACGCCCAAGGCATAATAGCAATTAAAAATCCGCGAAAATGGGGTGTTTAAGAGGGGCATAGCCCCTCTTTACCTCAAAGGGTGGAGGGCGGGAAAAGATATAAAACGGGAGGCGGGGCAGACTTTAGGGGGCGTTCTTCACTCCCTCTTGCCATTTAGCCAGCCGTTTGTCAGTAGGGAAAGTCCATATCAAAGCTGCCAACGATAGCACATATATCAGTGCCACTATATACCAGCTGCCACCCAATACACGCAAAACGAAACCATATATAACAGGCACACCCAAGAAAGTTGCCCGGACAACATGGCCATATCCTAGCTCTACATAATTAACAGGTGTCTTCTTATGCCATCTTGCCAGACGCGGCCAGAATAACCCGATAAGCAGGAATACGAGCGACACGACAAGGAAAAGTATTTGAGCCGAATTTACATCACCTGGTGATCCTTCAATGGGGGTTACGGGTATGAAACCCTTTACTGATAAATAAACCATTATTGCGACTGCGATGGGAAAGAGTGCTAAGTCCATGATGTAAACAGCCTTTGCTCCTCTCCGATGCCTGCGTGTCTCTTTATCTAGTTTAGTGGTATTCATTTTCTCACTCATAGTTACTTTGCAAATACGCCTAGAAGTCCCCAAATGACCGCTATGGAAGAAAAGATGATTAAAAAGTAAGAGATAAACTTCCCGGAGAAACCCCACTGCTTCCTGTCTCTGTTGAACAGCAGGTTAGCTATACCTGCGATAAGCGCCACCAGTCCCAGAATAACTATACCGAAGCCACCCATTTCAAACTTCTCATTCACCTGATAGTTGTTTACATGATAGCACAACTGTCAATAACACAGGAACAGGGGTAAAGAGAGTCTAAAGAGGCAAAGCCTTTTGGGCAGGTGAGTACGGGAAGATATGACAAATGCTTATGGTCTTAATAGAACATTTGTGCTAACATTTAATAAAAAGGGGAAGGATTATGAGGCTGCTGCGATTAGCCGTGGAAACCAAGCGGTGGGACCTCGCCGCCCACACCATCGTGCTGGCGAGCGCCAGAGTGCTTAAAAATGGAGACAGACCGGATGGCGGAAAAGGCAAAGCGAAAAAGAAGCGCCCCAAAGGGTAATCAGGAAGAACACCAGCACAGTTTCTACGCCAAAGTCCTGGACGAGGCGGAGCAAATCGATTTTGAGCTTGCCAGCGGCGTGGAGGGCTTTGACGGCGAGATTGCCCTGCTGAGGGTGAAGATAAAGTCCCTCCTGGAGAAAGACCCGGAGAATATAAAGCTGCTGATGCAGGCGACCAATACCCTGGTCCGCCTGGTCAAGGCCAAGTACAACATCACCGGGGAGCAGAAGCAGGGGCTAAAGGAGGCAATCGGTAATGTCCTCAAGGATATCGCCATCCCGCTCGGCATCAAGGTCATAGGCAATTTAGCTAAATAGGGAGTTTTAGCAGCCCTATTCCCCCCTGCCCTACCAACGGTTGTTTTGCTTTGGGGCCCCCCCCCCCCCCCAAACACAG
>Ga0315551_10002508_pt1 | contig 13357 bp, 16 predicted proteins | sample SalMarSW160290MG_FD_203678 | JGI IMG/M metagenome (GOLD analysis project Ga0315551, IMG submission 203678) | Salt marsh sediment microbial communities from the Plum Island Ecosystem LTER, Massachusetts, United States - Salt Marsh Sediment SW1602-90 ... | reverse complement strand
CAAAATGTTAGCATGCAAAAAATAATTATAGGTATTATAATACTCTTTGCAATAATCGTTGCTATTTATGTAGTTAGACTAACTCCTGAGCCAACTGAAGTTGATATAAATAATACGAATAATATAGATTTCATCACTTTAGATGGCGAGATGACAATTGCACAAAATTTATGTAAGGAAAGAAATCTTGATGATAAAATTATAGTAATGGAATCAAAATATTGTTCTGCTTGTAGAATTTCAGTTCCAAGATTAAAAGAAATTGAAGAAGAACTAGGAAAAGAATTCATATTTTTAGATTTGTCTCAAGAATGTGATCGTAATACATTATCTGAATTTAGAATAATCCCAAGATATACACCAACTGTGCTTATAGGATGTGATGTATACATTGGTGTGAAATCTAAAGAAACATATGAAAAATCAATAAAAGATCTTTATAATATGTAATTGAGGATTTTCAATGAAAGAAAAAACTAAAAGATTCATCTACATTTTAATAATAGCTATAGCTTTAATAGGATTTTTCTTTGTTGCAAAAAATTTATCACCAGATTATTTTAAAAATCTTGGATTATCCTTACCATTGCCTGCATTTACATTTTTAATAGCAATAATAGACGGATTTAATCCTTGCACTATGTGGGTTCTGACATTTCTATTGGTATTGTTAATTTCAGTTTCACATTCGAGAAAAAGAATATTTGCAGTTGGATATACTTTTGTTGTCATGGTATTTATTATATATTTCTTATTCATGGCTGCATGGTTGAACGTGTTTTTATTCATTGGATATTTTGACATAATAAGAATTATAATTGGTATAGTTGCATTGACAGCAGGTATTATAAATTGTAAAGAACTTTTCTGGTTTAGGAAAGGAGTAACATTAATGATACAAGAACAGCATAAAAATCCATTACTTAGAAAAATTGAGTCAATGAAAGATGTTATTAAAAAAGGATCAATGCCAGCACTTATAATATCATCTATAGTTTTAGCCGCATTTGCTTCTCTTGTAGAATTACCTTGTACAGCAGGATGGCCATTAATTTATACAAATATCCTATCACAACGAGGATTTGAAAATACTTTTGGTTATTATACATATTTGTTACTTTATAACTTAATTTACATAATTCCGCTCTCTATTATAATAGCAATATTTGGGTATACCTTTAAAGGAAAACAAATTTCAAAACACCAAATGAAAATGATAAAATTCATTGGCGGATTTATCATGATCTTACTAGGAATAATTTTGTTGGTTAATCCTGAATTATTAATTCTAGTCTAGTTTATCAAAAAATTTATTTATTATAATAAACCCAAATAAAATTAGATAACATGAAAGGATTATCGCCTTTAATGGCAACTGTTATGCTCATAGCATTTACATTAGCGGTTGCAGCTTTGATTGGTAGTTGGGTTACATCAATGGTAAAAACAGAAACAAATATAGTAGAATCAGGCGCAACAGAACAAATTAATTGTTCATCAGGTATTTTAGATATAGTTTCTGTTGAATGTGCTAGTGGGGATCCTGGTAATGTAACAATAGCAATACAAAACTTGGGAACTGTAGATTTATATGACTTTTCTGCTGTTTTTAAAATAAACAGTACACTTAATACAAATGGTACATATTCAAATTCTTCAGTTGCTCCAAATTCGACAGATCCTTTAGGCCCTGGGGAACAATTTATATTGTCATATTCTTATACAACTACAAATGCTACAATAAGTTCAATTAGAATAGCACCTGGAAATTGTCCACAAGCATATGCAGAAGACACAATCACAACTTATTCATGCAGTTAATCTTTTTCTTCCAATTCTTTATTTATTTTTAATACACTTTCTCCTAAAAGTCTAAATTTTTTATTAAGTTCATTATCCATATCTAAAACTTTTCTAACAACATCCCTATATTTATTTTCTTGATCTATTTTGTATTTTTCAAAATTATTTTCTATTTTTGACATTTTTGTCAAATATTCTGACTGATCTTTTCTAATTGATTTTATTCCTTGTTCTATAGGAGATAAATCTATTTTATTTATAATATCAGCGATTTTTCTCATTTTTTGTTTATAAAATTTTTGAGCATGCATCAAATCTCCAATTAGAGCAAATAAAACTAAGAAAAATATTAGTTCTATACTTTGGAAATTTAACAAAACTAGAATAAGTAATACAACAGACAAAAACCAAATTAACCAAAAAACTCTTCTGAAAATATTCATCCAAATCAATTATTTGTTAGAAAAAAACATTTAAGAGCTTAATCATTCTTTTATTTTTTCATCATATTTTCCTTGTTCAATATCTTTAAGAAACTCTTTAGGAGTTTTGTTCTCAATTGTTAATGGCATACTTACAATAGAAGATGCAATTTCTCTTACTGCATTTTTCATATTTTTAGCAAGTAAATTTTCTCTTTTCATTTTAGTAATTTTTATTATTTGATCAATTGTTAAATTTCCAATAATTACAATTTCTTTTGGTTCTTCTTTTTTAGCAGGTGTAGCTTCTTCTTTTTTATTATTATTTTCTTCAGATACTTCTTCAGTTTCTTCGCCTTCTTTGTTATCTTCTTCTTTTTCTGGGCCTTTCTTTTCTATGACTTCTTCTACCACTTTTTCTTTCTTTTTTTCAGGAGCTAATTTTTTTAATCCTAATTCTTTTTTGACTAATGAAGATACAGGAGGAGTCCCAACTTTTACTGAAAATTCTTTTGTTTTTTTATCAATTATTAATTTTACAGGAACATTCATCCCAGCATATTCTTTGGTTTTTTCATTAATCTCTTTGAAAACTTCACCTATATTCAATTTATATTGTGATAGTTTTGGTGCTGTAGCTGGGCCTGGTGCTGCTTTACCACCTTCTACAAGCAAATCAATTGTTTCTTTACTCATGTTATCAACCAATATCTAAAATTAAAAGTTTTTATAATTATTCATTTTTCTTAATAATTTTAACTAATCCTGCATTTACAGTTACAGGAATAGGAACTGTTACTTCTATAAGTTCTATAGTAACTTCACCTTTTACAGGATCAAATCTTGTCACTTTACCCTTTTCGCCTTTAAATGGACCACCAATTACTTCTACTATATCTCCGTCATCGATTTTAATTTCTTTTTTCTTTGTTTCTAAAAATCTTTTTATATCTTTTATTATAATTGGTTTTCTTATAATACCTCTTGCATGTGGAATTTCACGTAAGGTAGTTTCAATATCTCTTAGTTCACCTTCAATGAAGATATATCCTTTAATTTCTTCAGGATGTATTACAGCTTTTATATCTAATTCGCTATTTTTAGCTTTATTTGCTACTGCCTCAGCAACAACGTTTTCTCTACCTATTATTGTCTTTACTGTATAAATCATCTAAAAACCCAATGCTATTACTCCAAGCATAGATAACATATAAAATGAAAATCCGATTATTCCAATTATAATAAAACCAATTCCACATATTCTGGCTGTTTTCTTGAGTTCAGCTCTTGTTGGTTTTCTTGCAATTTTTAATGTTCTTTTACAAAGTACCAAAAACCCTTTTATTTTTCCAAAATTTAAAAATTTACCAAGCCCTAGTTTCATATAATCACTATAAATAATTATTATATATTGTTTAATAATATGTGCTTAAAAAAGAACTTAAACAAAATCAATTCCTAATTCCTGTTCCATTTCATTTTTTCTAGCTTCGAATAGTCTTATTCTTTCTTCTTCTTCAGTCATTGTAACCCCAGTTACTATAACTAATGTTCTTACTGTATCTCCTAATTCTTTTTCTACTTGTGCTCCCCATATTACTTTTGCTTCTGGAGCTAATTTGCTTGAAACAACATTAACTATTTCCTGAGCTTCTTTTATTGTTATATCAGGACCACCACTTACATTAATCAAAGCGCCTGAAGCGCCTTCTATTTCTAAAGACAATAATGGATTTGACAATGCCTTATCAACCGCTTCTGTTGCTCTATGTTCTGTGTCAGATTCGCCCATACCAATCATTGCATATCCTCCACCTGACATAACAGCTCTTATATCTGCTAGATCCAAGTTTATTAATCCTGGTTTTGTTATTAGTTCTGCTATTCCTTTAACAGAATTAACTAAGATCTCATCGGCAACCTTAAATGCAGTTGCTAAACTAACATTAGGAACAATTTCTAACAACTTATTATTTGGAATTATTATAATCGTATCAACTACTTTTCTTAAGTTTTCTAGACCTTCTTTAGCATTTCTCATTCTTACTTTACCTTCCATTGAAAATGGTAAAGTAACAACTGCTATTGTTAATGCACCTAATTTTTTTGCTGTCTCAGCCACTATAGGCGCAGATCCGGTTCCTGTTCCACCACCTAATCCGCAAGTTATAAACACTAAATCAGAATCTTGTAAAACATCTTTTATATCATCTCTACTTTCTTTTGCTGATTCTAGACCTATTTTAGGGTCTCCGCCAGCTCCTAAACCACCTGTGATTGCTTTTCCAATAAGGATTTTAACATCAGAATCAGCATATAATAAATCTTGGGCATCAGTATTAAGAGCTATAGTTTCAACGCCAGTAATACCAACTGCCATCATTCTTGAAATTGTATTATTTCCAGCTCCACCACAACCAATAATCTTAATATTTGCTTTTCTTTCTTCCAAAATTTTTTTCAATTCTGCATCTAAAGACGATTTTTTAACAGTTCTTTTTTTAGAAACTTTTCTTTTCATAAAAATTACCTTGAGTTATTATTTTTAAGTTATTACAACTATTAATTTCTAAGAATAGTTAAACTTAAATGCATTTTGGTTATTTTCCTAGGAAAAGTTAATAAATTTTCTTTTTCTTATTTATAAAACCAAAAAGTAATTAAAAATAGTTACTACCATTAAGTATTTAAATCTTAATATGGAGAAATTGGTTAGGTGAAATAAATGATATTCGGAGAAGAAAAAGATTGGAAAGAACTTATGTGCGGAGAATCGCAAGCCGAATTAGCATCTTTAATTGAAAAAGCAAAGAAAAATAGATGTGCATATATGCAAGCAGACGACGTGAAAGTAGCCCAAGTTTGGTGTGCATTATCAGAAGTTAATGCAGACATAAAATCAATTGTTACTAAAATAGCAAGATTAGAAAATGCTGTTAAAGGAATTACAGCAATGGGTGACATTGCAAAAAGACAAGCTTTAGAAACAAAAGTTAAAGATCTTTTCAAGGCAAAAACAGACAAAGAAAAAACACAAGTAGATAAAATAGTAGATGCTTTGATGGAATTTTAGGCTTTCTTTATTTTCAATTATGCAGATTAAAAAAATGACGCATGTTTAGTTATTTTCTCATAACTCGGCCTTTACATATTTTACATGCTCCAGTTCTAGGGTCTATACAATCCCTGCAAACTCTTGCGCCACAGAATGGACATGCAACTAATTCATTACTCATTTTTCCGCAAGATTGGCATATTCCTGAAATTGACATTAAATCATCTTAAAAATAAAGAAAATTCTATTATATCGACTTTCTTTTTATAATGTTCTCTTAAAAATGATTCTGGTATAAAATCATTATCTATTAAAAATTTCATACCTGTTTTATCATTTGATTTTGCTCTTGCAACTACTTTTCTGACTTTTTTTCTTTTTAGAAAACCAACAGCTTTTCTTATCAATTTTGTTCCTATACCTTTACCTCTGCATTTTTTTGTTACTGAGATTTGTCTTAGTTCTGCTAAATCTAAATCATATACATTTACTCTTATAGAACCAATTATTTTCTTTTTATCAACTGCAACAAAAATTTTATTTCTTTTATCTGCTACTTTTTCTTTGATATATTTTTCATTGAATTTTACATATGGTTGATAATCTTTTCTAAAGCATTCGTTTAGGACTTTAGCCAATCCTTTTTCGTCACCATTTTCAAAAAATCTTATTTTTATTGTCATGTGTTATCACTAAATAATACACATTGCTCTATATTTAAAATTTAGTTCATTTATTTTAATTATGTTAGAAAAAATAAAGATTCTTCTTCAGCAAAATCTTAAAAATAAATTATCAAAAGAAGAACTTTCTCTTTTGCCGTCATCATATCAAAGAATTGGAGATATAACAATTCTTAATCTAAAGCCAGATTTGCAAAAATATGAAAAAGATATAGGAAATATAGTTCTGAAAAATGTTCCAAAAACAGAAACAGTATGTGCAAGAACAGGATTTATAAAAGATACTTATAGAGAGCCACAACTGAAAGTAATTGCTGGCAAAAAATTAACAAAAACAATTCACAAAGAAAATGGTATCACATATAATATAGATGTTAACAATATCATGTTTTCAAAAGGAAACTTAACAGAAAGAAAAAGAATTATTTCTCAAGTAGAAAAAGGAGAAATTATTATAGATATGTTTGCTGGTATAGGATATTTTTCTCTTGGATTAGGAAAATTTTCAAAAGCTAATAAAATATGTGCAATTGAAATAAACCCAAATGCATTCAAATTCCTAGAAGAAAATATAAAAACAAATAAAATAAAAAATATAATTCCAATTTATGGAGATTGTATTTTGAAAATCCCTAAACTTGGGAAAGCAGATAGGATTTTGATGGGATTACTACCAACATCAAAAGATTATTTATTAGATGCAATGAAAGCTGCAAGACCAAATACAATAATTCATTATCATACTACAGGAAAAAAATCAGATAATTTATTTGAAGATGTAAAAATAGCAGCAAAAATTTCTGGGTTAAATGTTAAACTTCTAAAACAGAAAAAAGTAAAATCATATGCCCCAAGAGTTTACCATTATGTTTTGGATTGTAAAATTATCTAAGGTAAAAATTCTTTCTTCTTTAATTTTTCTGGTAAATAAGTTTCACTTATAAATTTCAAACCTCTTGCTGACAATGCCTCAATTTCTGCTTTTCTTTTTGTCTGTATCATCAACTTGATTTCTTTTTGCCATTGTTTATTTTGGAACCAAGGATAATTCAATAATTCTTTTGCTCTTTTAAGATCCCTGTCAGTTGCTTTGATTGTAAATTTTTCTAATCCATATTTTTTTACGTCAGTAGGGGTTAATCCAATAAACTTAGCTGATGGAGTTCCTAATTGTTCAGATGCATGTGCCAATGCCATGCTTCCAGATTTTATAACAGAATAAATATAAACTCCATAAGCATCATTATCTGTTAAAACATATACAGGAAGTTTGTGTTCTTGATTTAATCTCCTGATCAATCTTCTAGTTCCTCTTGCAGGCTGACCACCAGTTCCAATTAAAATACAATTATATTTTTGCCAGAACTTATCTTCATGCAATCTTTCAAACCCTGCATTTTTCTCAATAACCAGAACAAATTTTGCATTTACTTTAACAAAATCTATATCTTCAACAACAGAAGGAATTGACCAGCCACCAGATCCTAACTTTGACCAATCTATTATATCTCCCCTATCTTTTATTTTGACATTACCAGCAACAATTCCTTTTCTGTCAGCTAACAAATGTAAATTTTCTCTTAGTGTATCCAAACTTGTCTCCAAATCTACTATAATAGGATTTGACTCGTCTTGTGTTTCAAATGTATTTTCTGTTGTATCAGGCAAAGTTCTTTTCAAATTATAATACATATCTCTGATGCTTGTATGAATATTTTCTCCTATAAGATTTTTACAAAAATCTGCTACCAAAAGAGTTTGCATAAATTTACGGGCATAACCAACATTAAAGAAATATCTTTTTGATTTTTTTTCTCCTAATCTAAGCAATCCATCTTTTTCATTCCATCTAACATTAGTCAAAGATCTAATCGGAATATCCAAATATGGATCTGTTTCATGATCTATTTCATTCACTACTTTCTGTGCTAGATTGGTTAATTTCTTCTGAGTCTCCTTCCTCATTTTCCATAACACCTGTTTTTTCTTCAGCAATTTTTTCTAATTTTAATTTTATTTTTTCTTCATTTACTTTTGTCATATTAGATAAAGATTCAGCAACTACAGGAATATATCTTTCAAATATCCTTTTTCTTTTTATATGATAGTCATGCCTTCTTTTTCCAGCAACAAAATGACTTACTTTTCTTCCCAATTCTTGTAAAGCCAATTTCATTTCTTTCATTATTGCTGGATAAGCAGCTAATGCTTGTTTACTTTCAGAAATAAATGGAACCCACACTGATGCAAAATGAACTAATATAATAGCTGGTCCACTTGGTATAGATCTTCCAGGTTGTTTCAAGCCATATCTACTCCAATCAGTTATAGCTATTGATTTTGTAATCGCACAGTCACCAGTCTGATATAAAAGCGGAACTTTATTTGAAAATCTCATTACTTTGACAGTTCCTTCTTGTGGTATTTCTCCTCCATACGCAATTGCACATTCTACTTGGAACGGATTACCTCTATAAACAGACGGTGGTCTTGTTACAGCAGCAAAAAACTCCCCATTAATTTCTTTTTGCAATCCCTTCAATAATAAATCTTCTCCTAAAGGAGATAAACAATCGGTTGGAGGTCTTAATAGTTTTACTTTTTTCATTGCTCTGAATAATTTTTCTGCTTCATGATTTTCAATTTTATGTGGATCTAATTTTGGATTTAATCCAGAAACTTTACATATTTGTTTTGCAGATGTGTTTCCAACTCTTGAGAAATCATTTGTTAAAAATTTTAAAAGACTTTTTGCTCTTGTTGCGTCAAGTATTCTCTTTAAAATACCTAATTCTATTCCATAAGGATGTGGTTTTATTTCTTTTGGCAATTTTGGAAGTTTGTTTGCTCCTCTTTTAAAAGAAAGTTTTCCATCAGGACCTTGAAATGTTATATCAGCATATGGATTTGCAATTGCAGTTTCTTTAAGATATTCTAAAACAGATCTTTCTCCTCTGATATATTTTCCTTCAATTTCCATCCCGATTTTTAATCCATGCCAAATTTTTCCATCATCTATAACTTGGTGAGAAATAATTTCTGGCTCGTTTGTTTTTATATCAATCATTAATTCATAAAATGATGTTTTTCCATCACCAGTACTAGAAATAATAGTTGTTGGTTTTCCAGTTGTTAGTTGTGAATATAATATTGCACCTGATGCTCCTAATCCTTGCTGACCACGAGTCATCATTAATTTATAAAATCTTGAACCATACAATAATTTACCAAATGCTAATGGAATCTGTTTGTCGACCATTCCAGGACCATTATCCTTTACCATAACTTTGAATCTGTCAACTCCTTTAGGTTTTGCAACAGCCCATATTCTTGGTAAAACTCTATGATCTTCTGCTGAATCCAAGCTATTGTCAACTAATTCTTTTATTACAGTTAGTAATGCTTTTGTTGGATTGTCATAACCTAATAAATGTCTATTTCTTTCAAAAAATTCTGAAACAGAAACTTCTCTTTGTTCTTTTGCTAATTGTTCAGCTGATTTTCCTTTTTCCATATTAACACTTTTTTTCTAGCCATTTATATAATGTTGTATGAGAACAGCCTTCTATAAGCATTAATATTGCTTGTTTGGCTATATTAACTTTATCCCATTTTCCAATTATACTTATAGTTTTTCCATAAATTGAAATTTTAGTATTAGTATATTGTTCTATATATTTTTTAGCTTTTCCTTTTGTTCCTATAATTCTTGATTTTAAAACAATCATTCTATTTTTTGATTTGGTATATTCTGTCAGATCTATAATTTCTAAACAATAATCTTCGTCCAAAAGATATAATGCATCATCTATATTGAATCCGCGGCCAAATGCTTTCAGAATATTTTTTGTTTGAAATATATTGATTCCTTCGCCATCTATTATGATATCCTCATTTATAGAAATTTTGGTGTTTGTTAATTTTTCTAATTTATTTAGTTCGTTTCTTTTATTCTTTAATTCATCTAATCTCTTTTTTGGAATCTTAATAAAATCTCTCATAATTATATTTTAGTTAGAAATAGTTATATTATTCTGATTTTTATTCAGATACATCTATTGTTCCTTTTTTTATTTGAGGAGTATCTTCATCAAAACAAATACATATATACCTTATATTTCCACTCGTTTCTGGCGTAAATAAAATTGCATCTCTTGTAGATATTATAGGATTATTTAATACATCATTTTTCTGATTTAGTAAAATAGTCAAAGACGCTTCACAACCTTCTACAACAAAACCAGTTGTGTCCCCTTTGGTTGGATTTTCTGGTATTTCCGGATTGAAAGGATAGGTACTTTTTGTTATAGATTCTTCACATTTATCATTTTTCTGATTCCATTCACAGGGACCAACAGAACAATCGTCATTTTCGCATATCATTTCTTTATTGTTTATATTATTTGGATATTGTTCACATCTTTCAATTCCAATACATGATCTACATCTAGTACCTTCATAAGCATAATAACAACCACCAATATTATTTCCGATTGATTTACATTCAGATTCATCGCATATATTCCAAGTACCCCAACCACAATCACTACATTTCCATATACATTTTGCATTTTCACATGTAGGACACCAATTACCATCACGTATCCAATAAGGACCAAATCCTTCAATGTTTGATTCTGTACATTTAAATACAGCATATTTATCTCCAAAATTTCCACATATAGTTGTCCCTATTGAAACACCATCATCTCCGACATCTATATTATACATATCATTATCATAACATTTTTCTGTTGTTGGAGGAGCAGTAGTAGGCGTAGTCGGACAACTATCCTGGTGCCATTGATACCTATCCTTTCCTTTTTCATCACCTAAGTCACAACAAATATAATTTATAGTTTCTTTGGTCGCATATATTATACTTATTTTGTCATTAATACTCTCAGAATTACATTTTTTTATTTCATTCCCATCACATATATATTGAGCATAATATACACTTTTTCTCTCTCCTTTACTATAACATCTATTGTCATAGGAACATTGGTCTTTAGTACAAGTAGTAGGTGGTGCTGTAGGAGGAGCAGTAGTGGGCGTACTTTCTTTACAGACACAACAAAATCCTGAAGCACAATTTTCATCTTCTCCGCTATTTGTTACATCAATAATTTTATCTATATTTTGGCAATGACCTATACAATCCACCTCTGAAATACATGAACCACTACTTTGACTACATGTAAGTTGTGTAGTAGGTGGAGTTGTAGTAGTCGGAGTACAATCACTTTGTTCTATATTGCTATTAAGATAGTAGCAAACACTAGGATAAGGATATTTATTACATTCTGTTGGTTTAATGTCCATACAATTAACTCCTTCTTTACATTTACATTTTACAGTTACACATTTTTTCCAACCACTATCCCATTTTGGATATCCACAAGTATCATCATAACCTACTCCACAACAAGTATAATCTGGTTCTTCAGAATATCCAAACAATCCACCCAACCATTCCCAAAACTTTCCGGTCCAAGACGCTTGTACTAAAGGAGCAGATATAATCAAACTAACAATTATAACAGAAAATAAAATTTTATACTCTTTCATACTAAGGAATTAGGTTTTATATTATTAATTTTTATTGAAAACGAATATTTTTCAAAAATCCTTTCTTTTGTAACCAATTTGCTTGTGTCTTTGTATATTTCCAAGCAAGGTCACCTCTTCTGTCAGACATAACCTTCCATGGCGCAACTAAAATCAAATCACCAACTCTAACCCACATTCTTTTTCTCAATTTACCAGGAATTCTAACTAGTCTTTCTTTACCATCATCACACTGAACTTTCATTTTGTCTCCGCCCATCATCATCTCAATTATTCCAAAAACTTGATTATCTCTTGGCCTTCTGATTCTAGATATTTCTTCTTCTGCTGTCATTTGGGGCCGTTTATACAATATATCACCTATAGACTAATGATAGTAAAAGCATTTAAAAACTTTTACTCTAACCATTATTTATGAAAATAAAAGTTTTAAGATTGGGACATAGAATTTTCAGAGATCAGAGAATAACTACACATTGCGCCTTAGTTGCAAGAGCATTTGGAGCAGACGAAATAATATACACAGGAGAAAAAGACACTGAAACAGAAAAAAGTATGAATGATGTAACAAAAAGATGGGGAGGAAATTTCAAAATAAAATATGAAAAAAATTACAAAAAAATCCTTAAAAATTGGAAAGGAATTATCTGTCATCTAACAATGTATGGAAAAAATATTGATAAAATTAAAATTCCTAAGAAAGATTTGCTTATTATAGTAGGAGGAGAAAAAGTTCCTTCTGAAGTTTATCAATTATCTGATTATAATATTGCAATAGGAAACCAACCACACTCTGAAGTTGCTGCATTAGCAATTTTCTTGGATAAAATTCACAAAGGTAAACAATTAAAAAGACAATTCAGAAATGCTAAATTAAAAATAATTCCTCAGGAAAAAGGAAAAAAATTATTGGATAGGAATATTGAATCCTAATTATTATTAACGAATTTTTGCTCTAGATTCTCCTCTAAGTTTAGCTCGTATTTCGTTATTCTCTTTTTGAAGCTTTTTGAATTCTTCATTAGTTAAATCAGGAATATATGTAAATTTAGCAAATGATGTATCTCTTCCAAATACAAAAATATCATATAGTTTATGCCTTATTATTCTATAGGTTTTTTTATCTACAGATTTTCTCAATTCATCTAACAAATTATAATAATCCCAATTTCTAGCTAAATCTATAAGTCCATCCTTTCCTTTCGCATTTGCTATCGCAACTAAAGGAACAGTTATATAATAATTTTCTGTTATTAAATTAAATTCACCATATTTTATAGCAGAACCTTTAGCATTATGTGTCAAAGTTATACCTCCATTTTCTCTGATCAAATTCAACATTTTTCGATCTGTTGAACTATCTCCAACACCAATAGTTTTTTTCCGCAATATATTAGCTTTTTTTACAGCGTCTTCAACGGCCTTTGCTTTATCAATACTACCCCTTGGATTAATTTTTTTATACATTTGCATTACTGTTGGTATTTCTGCAAGATCTTTCCAGAAAATTTCTTCCATAATTTCATACGCTTCTTTTTGTTTTTTACTTAATTCATCATAACTAGTTATATCAGTTCCATCGGATTTTTCTAAAACTATTTCTATTAATTTTCCTTGTTTTTTTAATTTAATCATTTCTCTTAATGAATCTAAGATTTTTCCTTTTTCTTTTTCAGCAAACTTATATCTATCAAGTTCCATAGGAGTTCCATAAATATGTTCTCTTGGAACAATTCCATCATTCATACTATACAAAAAGTCAAGCCAACTTGTTGATATTATATTTAATTCATTTCCTAATTTTTTCTGAATATCTTTCGCTC
>Ga0315551_10002504_pt1 | contig 13359 bp, 15 predicted proteins | sample SalMarSW160290MG_FD_203678 | JGI IMG/M metagenome (GOLD analysis project Ga0315551, IMG submission 203678) | Salt marsh sediment microbial communities from the Plum Island Ecosystem LTER, Massachusetts, United States - Salt Marsh Sediment SW1602-90 ... | reverse complement strand
CGATCTGTTGGCCACCATCTCCACGGCGGCGATCATCTACTTCGGCGCTTCCTTCCTGCTCAGAGACCTGATCTCCCTGGGTATATTGATCGCCTTTTTCAACCTGATCCGCATGTTCTACCAGCCCGTACAGGATCTCTCCGAAAAGTACAACATCCTCCAATCCGCCATGGCCGGAGCAGAGCGGGTATTCAACCTCCTCGATACGGAGGAGAAGATCGAACAACCCAGAGAGCCGCGGAATCTGGATTCGGTGAAGGGAAAGATCGAGTTCGACAGGGTCAACTTCTGGTACAAGGAAGGCGAGCCCGTGCTGAAAAACTTGAGCTTCACGGTGAATCCCGGGGAGACCGTGGCCATTGTTGGCTACACGGGGGCGGGAAAAACGACAATCACCTCGCTCCTGACCCGCTTGTGGGATATTCAGAGCGGAGCGATCCGCTTGGATGGCGTGGATATACGGGAGCTTTCCACCGACACGCTGCGCAGGCGGGCGCAATCGGTATTGCAGGATGTTTTTCTGTTCTCCGACACCATAGCCGAAAATATCCGTTTGGGCAGCGATATTCCCCTGAAGGATATCGAGCGGGCTGTCGGGGTGGCGCGGGCCGACACCTTCATCAACGACTTCCCCGACGGTTTGAACACCCGGCTGCACGAGCGGGGCGGAAATCTCTCCATGGGCCAGCGGCAGCTGCTGTCTTTCGCCCGAGTGCTGGCCCACGATCCGGACGTCCTCATCCTGGATGAGGCCACGGGCAACATCGACACGGAAACGGAAAAACTCATTCAGGAGGCTTTGGGCAGGCTGCTGAAGAACCGGACTTCCCTGGTGATCGCCCACCGGCTGTCGACAATTCGCAACGCCGATCGAATCATCGTCCTGCACAAAGGTGAGCTGTTCGAGTCCGGAACCCATGAGGAGCTTCTGAGCGCGCGGGGGATGTACTACAACCTCTACCAGATGCAGTATCTGGATCAGAGCTCCAGCGTCAATCCGTCGTAGGCCAGGTGCACCTCGATGGGGCTGTAGTAGGGACTGCCGGGATCGGCGAACTGTCCGTCCACCGCCTCATGGAGAACGTCGTGGCAGAGATGGGTGAAGAAGGCTCGTTTCGGCTGCAGCTCGGATACGACCCCCAGAGCCTGGTGGATGTTGAAGTGGGTGGGATGTTCGATGTGCCGCAGAGCGCCGAGGATCAGCAGATCCAAACCGTAGAGCTTCCGCCGGCTCTCCTCGGGAATGGCGGACACGTCGCTCAAGTAGGCGATATTTCCGAATCTGTATCCAAGGATCTCCATGGAACCGTGATACACGGTCAGAGGCTCGATTCCGATCCCCTCCAGGTGGAAGCGACCGTTCACCGTCATCAGCTCGATGTTCGCGATCCCACCGCCCCTCTGGACAGCCGAATCGAACAGGTAGTGGTAGATGTAGGTTTTTAGGTAGGTCAGGTGCTCCTGCTTCCCGAACACGGGAATGGGTTCTCCCCGCCTGGCGGTGAATACCCTCAGCTCGTCAATCCCCGCCACGTGGTCGAAGTGGGTGTGCGTAAGGAGCAGGTAGTCGATGTTGTCGATTTTCTGCCTAAGGGCCTGCTGGTGGAAATCCCTGCCGCAATCTACGAGGATCCTCTTGCCCCGAACCGAAAGCATAATCGAGGAGTTCGTCCGGTTGTCCCGCGGATCCGTCGAGCTGCAGGTCGGGCATGTGCAGGCGATCATCGGCACCCCGTGGCTGGTGCCGGTACCCAGGAACGTCAGGGTCATCCGCCGCCACCGGTCGCGTTCCTCCGCTGCCGCTCCATGCGCTCGCGTATGTAGAGCAGTATCAACCCTTCAAAGCTCATCTTCTTCAAAGCCGCCTCTTCCTCCAGAAAATCGTACATATCCTTTTCAATTCTCAGGTCCAGGCGCAGGTGTATGGTGTCCATGGAAAATCTCCTTGCCCGCTAGAAGGGTTTGCTGCTCCGTCTGCGGATGTAGATCTGGTCTATCGCCGCCCGATCGGACAGCGACAGCAGGAAAAGGACGGTATGGGCGATGTCCTCCGGCTGCAGCAGGATATTCGGATCCAGATCAGGCCGGGCTTTAGCAACCATCTCGGTATCGACTCCCCCCGGAAGGATCGCGGAAACCCGGATACCGTGCTCCTGGGCTTCTACGGCCAGGGATTTCGTCAAGCCGAGAACGGCATGTTTGCTGGCCGTATAGGCTGCCTGGTTGGGATAACCCTTGAAGCCGACCACGCTGGAGATGTTGATGATGGTGCCGCTTTTTTTCGGAATCATCAGCCGCAGAGCCTGTTGGCAGCAGAGAAAGGCGGCTTTGGCGTTTACCCGCATCACCGTATCGAAATCCGCGGAGGTAAAATCGACGACCGGCCCGTAGATCCCCACGCCGGCGTTGTTGATCAGGATATCCAGCCGGCCGGCTTCGTTGCCAATCCTGTCAAACAGAGACCGGATATCCCGCTCATCTGCTAGATCCGTGGGAACCGGAACAGCCGCCGCCCCGCTGCAGCGGATCTCCTCGGCCGCGGATTCCAATTGGGAAGCGGTCCGGGCAGCCAGAAAAACCTGGGCTCCCTTTGAAGCCAGGGCTTTGGCGATGGCTCGGCCGATTCCCCTCCCGGCTCCGGTAACCAGAGCGGTCTGCCCTCCAAGGTCGACCTTCGTGTGTTCCATCAGCAGAAGGCCTGGTAGATGGCCCTTACCGCGTTTTCGAAGTCGGCGGTCTCCACCCCGACGATGATATTGATCTCCGATGAACCCTGGTCGATCACCCGAATATTGATCCCCGCGTTGGCCAGGGCGGTGCACAGTCTGGCCGCAATTCCGGGACGGTAGGCCATTCCCTCTCCCACCGTGGCTATCAGGGCGAACCCGCTGGTGATATCGACCCGATCGGGCTCCAGCTGCTTCTTGATATCCTCCAGCACCCCTTCCTTTTTGCCCTTGAGCTGGTTATCGGCGACAATTACCGACATGGTGTCGATACCGGAAGGGGCATGCTCGAAGCTGATCCCGTGGGCTTCCAGGATGCTGAAAAGCCGGCGGCCGAAACCCAGCTGGCGGTTCATCAGCAGCTTCTCTACGAAGATTATCGAAAACCCAGTCTTTCCCGCGATTCCGACTACAACCCTGTCCTTGGTGTCGCGATGATGAACGATCAACGTGCCGGGATCGCTCGGATAGTGGGTGTTGCGAATGTTGATCGGGATCCTCTCACGGGAAACCGGGAAGATCGCTTCCTCATGGAATACGTTGGCTCCCATGTAGGCGAGCTCCCGGATCTCTCGATAGGTCACGGTACGCATCGGCTTGGGATTGACTACGATATTGGGATCACTCATGAGGAACCCGGAAACATCCGTCCAGTTCTCGTATACGGCGGCACCCACGGCTCTGGCTACAATGGCACCGGTAATGTCCGACCCCCCGCGGGAGAAGGTCCTCACCTCCCCCGCCGGGCTTGCACCGTAGAATCCGGGAATCACATAGATGCCTTCCCCCCCCAGGGCGGCGGCCAGACTCTTGTAGCTGCCCTCCATCACCAATCCTGCAGCGTCGATGGTGATGTGTTCCGCCGCCTCGACGAACTGCCCCTTCAGAAAATCGGCCACGATTCGTGCGCAGAGGTACTCTCCCCGGGAAGCCACGAAGTCCGGGGATACCCCAGAACGGATCTGCTTATCCAGATCTGCGAGCAGCTTTCCCATGTCCAAGCCGACATCCAGATCCCTGGCAATCTGCAGGTAGCGTTCGCGGATCAGAGTAAAAGGCCCGTCGATGTCCAGGTCCTGGCCGGCCAACTCGTGACTCAGATACAGCAGATCCGTTATCTTCTTGTCAGCCTTGCTCCGTTTGCCCGGGGCGGACACGACGACGAAGCGTCTACGGGGGTCCAGCTGAACCACCGACAGGATATTGCGAATACGTTCGGCATCGGCGACCGACGATCCGCCGAACTTGCAGACCACTGCTTTCATGCACGTCTCCTGTAGGATTTTGAAACTTAAATGTAAAGGGAAGCTCGGAAATTGGTCAATAGGATACAGCCGGCGGTGGGATGACCGGCGGTGGGCGCACCGGCTCGATCGGCTCGTCCCACCCGCGTTGGCGAAGGAGCTCTCCCAGGGTTTCGGGATGATCGATCAGACCCTGCTTGACCCCCCTGGTGCAGCCCTTGATCCACGCTTCGATCCGCATGGCCGTCCCCTTTGGCGCGTACAGTTTCCAACAGGCCGCCACGGCGACGGGAGCGAAGCTTCGGGTAATCTTGGCCCCCCGTCCGCTCCGGTGAGCGCGAAACCGCCTCTCCAAATCGCCGGTGTAGCCGGTGTAGTAACTGCCGTTGGCCAGGCGCAGCATGTAGATCCAGTAGAACTCCTGTTCTTTCACACCCATACGTTGTATTGTTTTCAGTGTAGTGAGCAACCGCCGCTTGCACAACCTATGGTCCCGTTTGATCTACCTGGTGTTTACCGAACCTTTTCTATGGCAAGCAAAACGGCGGGTATGCTCGCTGGTCGAGGAACTGGGCGGATCCAGGGTTCTGGAGGTGGGCTGCGGCACCTGCGTTCAAGGGGTGATGATCGCAAAAAGGGGAATCGATGTAACCGGGATTGATCTCACCGAGAAGTTGTTTCCATCCCCCCGATCTGCTCGCCTGCCTGCCTCCTTTACATTCTTCCAGGCGGATGGAAGGGATCTTCCCTTCCGAAGCGGGCAGTTCGATCTGGCACTGATATCCATGGTGCTTCACGAAATGAACCCATGGGGCCGCGTTCCCACACTCCGGGAGATGATGCGGGTGGTGAGGGAGAACGGGGCTCTGCTGATCATGGACTTCGACTTTCCCCTGGACAGCGACAGGAGCTTGGCGGCGCTGATCATTCGGATAATCGAGACGATAGCCGGGCAAGAGCATCACAGGAATTTCCTCAACTTCATGGCTGCCGGCGGGGTTCCCCCTCTCCTGCGGAGCCTCGGCTACCTGGACTGGAAACGCCACCCCATTTTGCGCAACCGCGGGGGCTTGTTCGAGGTTCGGCCGAGGCAGCGGTAAGGCCTCAGCCGTCCAGGCCTTCGCCCAGGCCCTCGATATTGCCGCAGGCGTTCCTGACGAAGGACTCGGCCTTCTTCGCACCGCTGTCCCCCGCCGCCCCGGCGTTGCGGAACATATGTGCCAGGATCGTCTCCCATGAGCCTGCCCCGTACACCTGCTCTACCAGCGCCTTTTCCTTGAACAGGTTCAGCACCAGAACCTCATTTGCAGTGGACTCCTCGATTGCGTGGCGCAGGATTTCCGCGGTCTCCCGAAACAGGATCATGCAGCGCTCAGCAGCGACGGCCGCCAGCTCCAGGGTGTCGGAGGTTATGCTCTGGCAGAGATCCACCACCTGCCTGATGTGGCTGAGCTCGTGCTCCTCCTCCTGGTCAAACTGGTAGCCGATCCGTTCGGTCAGGTACTCGATGCGGTTCAGGTACTCCAATTCGCTGCGATACTGGGGCACGTAGTTCTCCAGCTGGTACACGCTCTCCAGGAGGATCATGAACAGGTGGTATCCCGTTCCGATGTAGGAATCGATGGATTTTCGCACCAGTGAACTGCGCAGCTCAAAAAACACCTCGCGGGCCTCTGTTCTGTCCGCCGCCTGGCCCTCCAATAGAATCCGTTCCAGATCGGCAAACCTCGAAGCGATCGACTCGGCTTCATCCTCGCCGCGCTGTTCGCTGCGAAAGAGAAAGTGGGCCTTTTCCTTGATGTCGAAGACCAGGGTCTGCTCGAGATTTTTGATCTTGTCGAACAGCCCGAGGTGTTGATAGTCTTCGCCCTGTTTCTGAAGTGTCTTGAACTCGGAGTAGATATCCGAGTACAGGATGTGAGCCCTCAAGAAGCGGATGGTCAGGAAGGAAAAATCCTCCTTCCGCCGCCTGGCGATGTACTGTTTCTGGACCCTGTTCATCGGCAGGCTACTTCTTCATCACCAGACTGGGTCCCCTCTCCAGGGCGATCTTTCCGGTGCGGATCGACTCGAGGATGCGGTAATCCATGAAGAGATTGAAGGCATTGTCAACCGACCCGGTATCACCCGTGACCTCGAGGATCCAGATGGAACCGGAGGAATCCACGATCCGCCCCTGGACGGCGGTAATGATCTGCAGAAGCTCCGCCCTGCGCTTGTCCTCCACTTCGATCTTCAGCAGGGCGTGCTCCCGCTCCACCGCCTGGCTCTGCTTGATATCCCAGGCCTTGATCACATGTACCAGCTTCTGCAGCTGCTTGCGCACCTGCTCCAGGACCGTGTCGTCCCCCGTGGTCACTATGGTGAAGCGGCTCTTGCCGGGCAGCTCCGTGTGGCCCACGCTGAGACTCTCTATGTTAAAACCCCTGCGGGAGAAAAGCCCGGAGACCCGGGTCATGACGCCCGGGGTGTCATCGCACAACACGGAAATCGTATGTCGCATCGCGTCCTCCTACTCCACGTACTCCAACAGGGATGAGCCGGTCACCATGGGGTAGACGTTGGCCGGATCATCCAGAACACAATCCACCACTGCGGTTCGCCCGGCGGCCAAAGCCTTCTTCAGGACCGGAGCAATTTCAGCCTCATCGCTTAATCTGAAGCCCGCAGCACCCATGCTCTCGGCCAGACGGGCAAAATCCACATTCCTGCCGAAGCGGCAGGACTCGTGGCGTTTTCCGTAAAACGCATCCTGAAGCTGTTTGATCATCCCCAGGCAATAGTCGTTCATCACCAGGATGACAACGGGAATCTCTTCGGTCACAGCGGAAGCCACCTCCTGGCAGGTCATCATGAAGCTTCCGTCTCCGGAGATGTCGATGACGACCCGATCCGGTTGTCCCACCTTGGCCCCGATGGCTGCGGGCGTACCAAACCCCATGGTGCCCAGACCTCCGGAGGTGATGAAGGATCGGCCCGAGTCTACTGGGAAGTAGTGGGCCGTGAAGATCTGATGCCGACCCACATCGGTGACGATGATCGGATCATCCTCCAGATCCCGTAGGATCCGCAGGATATTGGGGATGCTTACACCGGTTGCCTTCCCCCGCAGGGGATGCTGCCCGGCGACCTGCCGCAGTTCCTCTAGCCAGGGGCCGTGTTTCGCAGCCGGTGCCAGAGCGGCCAGCTGCTCCAGGATCTGGGCGGCATCCCCGACGATGGGCAGGTAGCTGGGCACGTTCTTGCTGATCTCCGCCGGATCGATGTCGACATGGATGATCTTGGCCTGCTTGGCAAAGGTGCTGATCGGCCCGGTGGACCTATCCCCGAAACGGGTCCCTAGAGCCAGTATCACGTCCGCATGGGAGATCGCGTGGTTTGCCTCCACGCGGCCGTGATAACCCATCAATCCAAAACAGAGGGGGTGGGAATTGGGGATGGAGGCCTTGCCCATCAGGGTATAGACTACGGGCACTTCGGTCTTATCGACCAGCCGTACCAGAATCTCCCGGGCGGCGGCTAGACTGATCCCGCCTCCGGCGATGATAACCGGCTTTTCCGCCGACTTCAGAAGGCTCACCGCCCGCTTGATCTGGCCGGGATGTCCCTCCACCGTGGGTCGGTAGCCCTCCAGGGGCGGATACTTTGCCTGATGGGGGGCGAAGATTTCCATTTGCACGTCCCGGGGGATGTCCAGCAGCACCGGACCCTTCCTCCCCGTGGAGGCCAGGAAAAAAGCCTCCTGAACCGAGTGCGGCACTTCCGCCGCTTCCTGCAGCAGGTAGTTGTGCTTGGTGATGGGGATCGTGATGCCGGTGATATCGACCTCCTGAAAGGCATCGTTTCCGATCATCGGCCGGGGGACCTGGCCGGTTATGGCGACCAGGGGCGAGGAATCCATATAGGCATTTGCCAATCCGGTCACCAGATTGGTGGCTCCCGGTCCGCTGGTTGCCATGCAAACGCCGGTCTTACCCGTGGCTCGGGCATAGCCGTCGGCCATATGGGCCGCTCCCTGCTCGTGCCGTGCCAGAACATGCCGGATCGATGATTTCGCCAGCTCGTCGTATATGGGCAGGGTCGCCCCGCCTGGATAGCCGAAGATAATCTCCACGCCCAGGGATTCCAATGTGCGTACCAGCGCTTTGGCGCCGCTCAACTTGGCCTTTCCCATCGGTTAACTCCTTCCCTTCGGCTCCGTCAACCCGGACCCCAGGCGTTGCCTCAACACCTCGTTTTCCTCTCGGAGCCGTTCGATCTCATAGACCATCCAATTCAGATCTTCGTGTGCCTCGTCCACCTCGTACATCATATCCGACCGCGGACTGTAGCGGGCATAGTATACCTTGGACTTTTTCATCCATTTTTTGATATGAATCAGTCGATCTTCCATTACCCTTTCCTTGACTGTTGCAAATACGGAGGTACACTCCCGCGCAGGAGGGTGTACACCTGCCGCAGAGGAAATCGCCGGAGCAGCCGTTTGCTCCGCAGACGACGGGCGAAAAGAAAGGTCGAGATCACCGTGTCGAATCCGACATCCTGCGGTACTCTCCCCATCAGTTCTTTATAAAAGCGGGTGACCGTCAGGTACAGATCACCCTCGCGGGCTTGCTTATACCGGCTATTCAACTCCGATTCGGCGATCACTTCCAGGCGGGGCAGAAACACTTCCGAGTACCACGACCGGGCACTTTCGGCGATGTTATCCCCGCCCGAGTAATCCCTCACCTCCTCTAGGAGATCCGCATAACCGCTGGTGTAATCCAGCCGAATATTTTTCAGCCCTGTCTGCTGTTCGAACAACCTTTGACTCACCACCCCGCGCTGGGCTTCCCTGTTCCCGTGTGGGACGCACCCGGTCACGTTTGCATCCATGAACTCCAAGCCGAACTGCTTGGCCGCGGCCACCCGCCGGTTACCATCGATCACGTAATACTCCCTGCCAAGCAGGTACGCATCGATCGGCGGGATCGAGTATAACTGCAGCGACTGGCTGTCGAATCGACTCCGCCGCCAGCGCTCCCTTCGGTCCCGACGGCGGCGGGTGCGAAAGCGGCGGTCCAGCTCGTGACACTTGTTTACCGATCCGGTGATCCGTTTGACCTCGATGACCCGCATTCCGGCCTCGATCGTGGTGTAGGGCCCGTATTTACGTATCTCATCGTCGAAACACTTTACCCATTTCATGTTTCAGCCAGCGTCTTCTCTACCCGATGAACATGCTCCGATTCCTCAGCGGCCAGAAGGAAAAACAGATCCCGGACAGTCCGCAGGGCGGAGCGTCCGCCGATGAGCTGGTAGTAGCGGACAGCCTGTTTCTCCTTTACCAGGGCCAGATTCAGGATATCCCGGCTGGATGCCTGCAGCGGCACCTCGGGCCAGGATTGCTCCTCCTCGAGCAGCTCGATTTCCTGCGGGCGGGAAAACTCGATCTCCCCGGTCTCTCCCCGTCTCCGCAGCTCTTCGAGCTTCAGCCGGTGACGAAGTTCTTCCGCGCAGAGTTTCTTCAACAGTTGCTGCGACTCTGCACCGCTCACCTTATGCAGGGCGGACTCGTAGAAGCTATAGGCGTTCTCCTCGCGGATGATGGCGTCTTCCAACACCAGAGCGAACAGAAATTTTCTGACGAGTCCCGCCAACGACACGATCCTCCGGCACCCGCTATTGTAGTGAATTGTTCTGTCCGTGGCCACCCCGGCCGCTTTTTTGCTTTCCGAGCCTTGAAAAGGAAAATGTGAAAACGTACATTATAGAAAACACGCGTCAGCGACGCGCCGGGGAGTCCCGGGGTGCTCGGCGAAAACCTGCACACGTGAGCGTAAGACTAAAAGGGGTGAGTATGAAATCTTCCGTGAAAAAGGTACTGATGTTCGCTCTGGTGATCGTTGCGGTCGTGGGACTGTCCGGCTGCGGTTACAACAGGATGCAGCAGCTCGAGGAGGCGGTGAACCGAGCCTGGGGGGATCTGGAAGCTCAGCTTCAGCGCAGAGCGGACCTGGTTCCCAACCTGGTGGCCACGGTCAAGGGATACGCCTCCCATGAGCGGGAGACCCTGGAGGCGGTGGTGAGCGCCCGGGCCCGGGCAACCTCGGTCCAACTCACACCGGAGATGCTCAGCGATCCCGAAGCGGTCGCTCGGTTCCAGGAGGCCCAAGGCTCGCTGTCCTCGGCTCTTTCCAGGCTCCTGGTGGTGGTGGAAGCCTACCCCGAGCTGAAGGCGAACCAGAACTTCAGGGACCTGCAGGTTCAGCTGGAGGGGACCGAAAACCGCATCAGCGTTGCCAGGCAGCGCTACAATGAGGCGGTGGAGCGGTTCAACTTCTCGATTCGCAGCTTCCCCAATTCAATCACCAATAGACTGCTGCTGCACCTGGAGCGTAAGGAGTACTTCGAGGCCGACGCCGCCGCCCGGGAAGTACCCAAAGTCGAGTTCTGAGAGTTATGAGGAATGGTTTGCTGCAGCGGCGGCTCCTCCTCAGGGTGAGCGCGGCAGCGGTACTGCTGCTGTGCGCCGCCGCCACGGCGGGTGCCCTGGAGGTGCCGCCGCTGCGAGGGCGGGTCAACGACTACGCCAATATGATCCCCGCGGAGGCGGCGAACCGCATCGATTCCATCTCGCAGGAGCTGGAACGCACGGATTCCACCCAGCTCGTGGTTCTTACGGTTCCTTCCCTGGAAGGGGAAGATCTGGAGGGATTTTCCATCCGCGTTGCCGAGAGCTGGGGCATCGGGCAGGAGGAGTACGACAATGGAGTGCTGCTGCTGGTGGCTCAGGCCGAACGACGGGTCCGGATCGAGGTGGGGTATGGTCTCGAAGGTGTGCTGACGGACCTCCAGGCGGGGAGGATCATCGACTACGAGATCACACCCTATTTCAAGCAAGGTCAGTTCGGTGAGGGACTGGTCCGCGGAACCGAGGCCATCGCCGCCACGGTCCGGGGTGAGTATCAGGCCAGTGAGCAGACCGTCGCCAAACCAGGCTTGAGCTCCCGCTCCCGCGTGGTACCCTTCTTCATCCTGCTGATGGTCATCTCCGTGCTCGGTTCCCGCAAACGGCTGGTCGGCGGCATCGCCGGGGCCATCCTCTTTCCTCTGGTGGCCTGGGTCGCCCTTTCCCTGTCCCTGCCCCTGCTGCTGCTGTTCATTCCGTTGGGCTTCGGCGCCGGCCTGCTACTGCCGGGGATCTTCCTGATGTCCGCGGCCCGGCGCGGAGGCGGGGGATTCTTCGGCGGCGGAGGCGGATTCTCCGGTGGGGGGGGCTTTTCCGGCGGCGGAGGCGGATTCGGCGGAGGCGGAGCCTCCGGCGGCTGGTAGTGAGAGGGATCGCATCATGAAAAACCTGGCATCGAAGTTTCTAACGGATGCGGAAAAACAGGCGGTAGAGGCCTGCGTGAAGGAGGTGGAGAAACGCACCTCCGGAGAGATCGTGCCCATGGTCGTGTCCTCCAGCTACCATTACCCGATGTCCAATGTTATCGGCGGTCTGATCTCTGCCCTGTTGATCTCGGTTGGAGTGACCCTGGCCTACGGTATCCAAAAGTCCTGGGGCGGGGTAACGGCGATGGATCTGTGGCTGTTTCCGGCGGTGTTCGCCGTGTCCTTCCTGCTCTTTCACGAGCTGGTCAAGCGGATCCCCGGACTGAAACGGATCTTTATCACCAAGGCGGAGATCACCGAGGAGGTGGAGGAAGCCGCCCTCACCTCGTTCTACCGAAACGGCCTCAACAACACGAGGGACCGTACCGGCATCCTGATCTTCATCTCGGTTTTCGAGCGTAAGGCGCTTGTTGTGGCCGATGAGGGAATCAATGCCAAGGTCGATACCGGAGTCTGGCAGGAGGTGGTCGACCTGGTGGTGAACAGCATCAAACAGCGTCATCAGGCCGAGGGGATCTGCCGGGCGATAAGGCGCTGCGGTGAGCTGATTCGCGAGCACTTCCCCATCAAAGCGGACGACACCAACGAGCTGGACAACCTGATCGTAGAGGATTGAGCTGCGGCTCTGGCTACTCCGGCACCCGATCGTGGGCCAGGTGCGGCCGGCCCGTGGCCGTGGCTGTGACCACGCTCTGGACGAAAAGCTCCTCCCCGGCCGCCAGTGCGTTGTGATCCTCCCGCTCGGCTGAGGTGGTTACCGATACGGCTCCGGCCTTCCGGGCCAGCTCCTCCGCCCGCCTCTTGGCAGCCTGCAGAGCGAACTCTGCGGCCTCCTCCAATCCGCAGAAATCATGAACCCCGTCTTCGCAATGCACGCGAAACGACTCTCCGGAAGCCCGCTCGCCGCCGTCCCCGCCGCCGTCTTGGGGGGTGATCAGCACCCGCACCGACTGCATGATGCTGCCCACCACCGCGCCGACCGCATTGGCCACCTCCGCGTGCTCGGGAATGACCAGCTCGGTCTGCAGGCTCCGGGCTACATCCGGAAAGTAGGTGTGGACCGGTGCGCCGATGGCAACCAGCGGTTGGTTGAGCCGCAGGGCCACGCCGAGCAATTCCGGGCGGCCGTCCCGCGGACCCGGCCGCGGTCTGCCGTTCCCCGGGATGTCATCCGGCTCTTGACCGAACGCCGGGAGGCCGTTTTCTCCCGGACCGTTCACGGCGTTCGCCAGAGCCCGGTCCACGAACAGCTCGCGAACGGCGGGAAACGACTCCAGGTGGAAGCCGTACCTTTCAGCGAGCACCGCCTCCGACACCGCCCTGCCCGCCTGCAGGATCGTCCGCCGGATTACCTCCCTGCACAGCTGCTCTGCAGATTCGCTGCGGATTTGCTCGCTCCGGACTCGCTCGCTGCGGACTCTCTCACTGCGGATTCGTTCGCTCCCGATTCGCTCGCTGCCCCGGGAGCGCAGCATCAGCTCCGCGCCCAGGGCTGCCGCCTCCCGAGACCAGGATCTGTGCATGCCCAGCACGTGGGCGGCATCCGTTGGAGTGAAGCCCGAGATCGCCACGTACCCCAGCGTGGTCAAACGCTGCAGCTGGGTTTCCAGCAGATACCGGGAGTCTGTTCCCCGGAACAGCGACTCCAGCGCCACGGGACCTCCACCTTCGAGTTGCATCAGAATCCGCTGCTGGGACTCCGCCAGCTCCCCCGGCCGGTCCCGCCAGGGTCTCTGGATCAGGGCGAAGCGGGCGGCGTACCGATCCGCCGCGCGCCTGTCCAGCTGGCGTTTTAAATCCTCGAGGATCCCGGGCTCCTCATGGGCCAAAAGACTGAGGGGGATGAGCCGCCGCGGACCGAGATCCATCAGGCCCGATTCATCAAGATGAACCTCGCTGTCGCCTCCGAGTCCGAAGGTGTGAATCCGGACAGCCTGAACCATGGTCTGCCAGCCGCCGACGTTCGCCCCGTCGCGGTTGAGAATGGGTTTGCCCCCCTGCACCAGGGC